>OBLS010000046.1_pt1 | contig 28842 bp, 33 predicted proteins | sample 1519901 | NCBI WGS metagenome assembly OBLS01 (sample SAMEA3113585, study PRJEB22503) | soil metagenome | reverse complement strand
ATAGGCGTGCCCGGCCCTAAGGAAATCGTCGCACCCAGCGGCACTCCGTTGCCCTGGCGCCGAGGGGTGAAGCGCAGCAGGATTGCCGGCGCCTCGGGAGATTGCTGGCTCTGCGCAGGGGTACTGGGTCGTTGCCGCCCGGGAAACGCATGCCAAATCGTAACGAGAAGGTGTTCGCCGAGGAGTTCCAAACCTGATTAGAGTGATCCAGTGATTTTCAAGCGCGTCGGGGACCAGCGTCCGTATCCGGACCATGGCTATGTGCAGAAGCAGTGGGCGGCAATCGCCCCCCATCAGGTGCGACTTGATCAGTTGGTGACAACCAAGCGAACTCTCGATCTCGAGGCGCTACTCGAGGAGGATTCCACCTTCTACGGCGACCTGTTTGCGCACGTCGTTTCCTGGCGCGGAGAGCTGTACTTGGAGGACGGGCTGCATCGCGCGCTGCGCGCCGCCCTGCAGCAACGGCAGACGATGCACGCGAGAGTTCTTGATCTGAAGTAGCGCTCGGGCGAGATAGGCTGCGCCGAGGGCAGCGGCGAGGAGTATCAACGGTGATCGGTCGGATCTTCCGCATCGTGCGGACCCCGATCACCCTGTTGTTCTTGCTTGGCGTGCTGTGTTATGCCGCCTGGTGGGGATATACCAACGTATTGCGGCCTATTCCGCCGGTCCCGGCTCAACCCTGCGTTGATCAAAGCGTCAACAAAGGACAACTGAAATCCGGCCAGGTAACCGTCAAGGTTTACAACGGCGGAAACAAGCGCGGCCTGGCCGGTGACGTAGGACGCGCGTTGCGGGATCGAGGTTTCAATGTCATTCGCACCACAAATACCGCCGAGAAGATATCGAAGACAGTGATCGTGGGCGCTGACGGGAAAAACCCCGAGGTGCTTCTGGTTAAGGGCTTTTTCAAGGACGCGGTCGTCAAGGGGGACAAGCGGGTGGACCGTACCGTGGACGTCTTGGTCGGCAACAAGTATGGCGGGTTCAACAAGGACGCCAAGCGGACGTACACGGTGAACGCCAGCACCGTCTGCCTGCCATCCCAAACCAAGACCACCGCGGCGCCCCTCGGCGGTTGATCTTCTCTCAGGGCGCCGGCTCGTCTGGCGAGCGCCAGCGGGCAAGCCGGCCACCACGGCCAACTTCCCGAAGACGTGCTTCGGTGCCCTCACGCTGCGCCGACGGAGTGACGATCAACAACTCGTCACCGGTCTTGATGCGCTCCCGCGGGGAGGGGTAGAACGGGCGTTCGTCCCGGATAATCAACGACACCACGGTGTGTCGAGGGAGTCGCAACTCGCTGACTTCGACACCGGCGAGCCGGGAGTCGACGGGCACCCGCACCTGCAACAGATCCGCCGAAATCATGTCCAGCGGTGCCGCCTCGACCTCCACGTCCCGAGCCGACTCCTCGTCAAGGAGTCCGAGCCGGCGGGCAACGAACGGCAGGGTGGGAGCCTGCAGGGAGGTGAAGATGATGACGAAGACGAGGACCACGTCGAACAGGAACTCCCCGCCTGCCACCGCCTGCGACAGGGGGATGGTCGCCAGCACAATCGGCACCGCGCCGCGAAGCCCGGCCCAGGAGAGGAACGCTTGTTCGCGTGGGGGAATGCGAAAACCCGCCGCGCAAAGGAGTACCGATAGCGGTCTCGCGACGAAAGTGAGGAACAAGCCGCCAGCCAGGGCCACCAGGACGGCCTGCGGGCTCACCCTGCCCGGCGAAGCCAGCAGCCCCAGCATGACGAAGAGTCCGATCTGGGCTATCCAGCCGATGCCCTCGACAAATGATCGGGTGGCCGCGCGGTGGGGCAGTTGAGCGTTACCGAGCATCAGCGCACAGGCATAAACCGCAGCGAAGCCGCTCGTGTGCAGCATGGCGGCAGTGCTGTACGCGAAGACGGCCCACACCAGCGCGGCCAGCGGGTACAGGCCGGAGGAGGGCAGCGCAACTCTGCGCAGCAGCCAGACGCCGACCCAGCCAAGACCGATGCCGATGGCTAGCCCAGCCAGCAGTTCCACCACTATCAGCCCGATCAATCCGAGCACGCCGCCGGTCGTTTCCTCACCGATGGCGATCGAGCTGGCCAGCGTCACCAAGAGCACTGTGGGAGCATCATTCAGGCCAGACTCTGCCTCCAGCGCTCCACGCAGTCGATGCGGGATGGGCACCTTCCGCAGTACCGAGAAGACTGCGGCGGCATCGGTTGGTGAGGTCACCGCGCCGAGAAGGACCGCGATCCAGATGTCGAGGCCAAGGACGTAATGACAGAACAAGGTCATCAGTCCGACGCTGATTCCCACACCGACGGTGGCCAGCACGCTCGCCACCCCGACCGACGGCCGGATGTCGCGCCATCTGGTCGTCAGACCGCCCTCGGCCAAGATCACCACGAGAGCCGCAAACCCCAGCGCCTGGGCGAGATCAGCATCCTCGAACTGGATGCCCAAGCCTGACTCCCCGAGCAGCATGCCGAGGCCGAGGAAGAGGAGCAGCGAGGGCAGGCCGACCCGAGCCCCGATCCGGGCTGCGATGATTGCGGCAATCACCACGACGGCGCTCCCCAGCAGGATGGCGTCGATGTGGATCATGGGCACATCCTCCCGGAAATGACGATGCCCCGTCCGAATCGAACCGGGGCATCCTTGGCGGTGGCGGCGGGATTTGAACCCGCGGAGGCTTTCACCTCACGCGCTTTCGAGGCGCGCTCTTTAGGCCGCTCAGACACGCCACCGCCGGTGAGATTACCTGCCGCCGGACGCATCGGCGAATCGGTTCACCCACGGGACTCACGACCCACTTCGCACCCTTAACCCGGACTCCGCACCGTCTGTGAATGGTGCGGAGTCCGGGTTAGCGGTGCGACGTGGCGGAAGGGCAATCCGGACCTCAAACCGCCCTGGCTGGCGGGATTCGCTCAGCGGGTGGCGAAGAAGTCCCGGAGGAGGGCGCCGCAGTCGGCTTCAAGAACGCCCCCGCGTACGTCGACGCGATGGTTGAGCCGGGGATCGCGTACGACGTCCCAGAGCGAGGCAACCGCTCCGGCCTTGGGGTCGTAGGCGCCGAAGATCAGCCGGCTGACCCGCGCGAGCACCAGAGCCCCGGCGCACATCGTGCAGGGCTCGAGGGTGACCACAAGGGTGTGGTCGGTCAGGCGCCAGGTGCCCAGGGTTTGCGCGGCCCTGCGGAGGACGAGCAGTTCGGCGTGCGCGGTGGGATCTTGGGCACGCTCCCGCTCATTCCCGGCAGCCGCCACGATGGCGTCGGAGGGGTCGAGGAGGACGGCGCCGACTGGTACGTCGTTGTGCTGGGCGGCTGCTTGGGCTTCATCCAGGGCGACACGCATTGCGGCCTCCCACCGGTTGGCCATGCCAGGTCAGGGGAATGCCGATTCGGCCACCTTGCGGAACTGTGGCCCGATTTTGATCTTGTCTGCGATCTCGATCAACATCTGGTCACTGCTGAGGTCAAGGTTGTCGATGAGCGTGCTCATATCGAAGTCGCTGACGCCGAGGTCGGAAAGAATGCCTAGATCGCCCATCGGCTCGGCCTCTTCGTCCTCGGGATCCGGGATCTCCTCCCCCAGCATGTCGGCAACATCGCGGGCGATGGGCCACTCGGTCGCCGCAGCGCCATCGGAGAGCAGCAGTTGGACGTGCTGGCCGCGAACCCGGGCGATCACGAAGACCTCCTCGACCAGGCTCACAAAACCGATCGCACCGGCATCGCCGGGCAGCCGGCGAAGCTGAATGATGAGCTCTTCCAGATCGTTGGCCAGGTCGGCCGCCAAGGCCTGCACCATCGGCTGGCCGTCCTCACGGTAGGCGGCCACAACGAAGTCGATCTCGTCCGGCGCCGCGTCGTCAAGATCATCATCCTCAGTGCCATCGTCGACGGCATCGGCCTCGGCGTCGGAGTCGTCGCCAGAGTCTTCCAGGTCGAACGACTCGTACTCGTCGTCATCGAAGTCCGGCATCATCCCTCCTCGCGAGTGTCCCGCAAAATGCGCCCGTCCATCGTGTCAGAAGTCAGCATCGCGCACGACTGGGATACCGAAGTCGCTGACTGGATCGCTACGGTGCTGGCGTGGAACTGACCGTCGTTGACCATCCCCTGGTGGCGCACAAGCTCACCGCCCTGCGCGACACCAGCACCGACTCGCCCACCTTTCGCCGGTTGACCGAGGAACTGGTCACGCTCCTCGCCTACGAGGCGACGCGGAACGTGCGGATCACGCCGGTGACCGTGCAAACCCCCGTCGCGCCGGCCGTGGGCGTCAAACTGTCAACCCCCCGCCCGCTCGTGGTCCCCATCTTGCGCGCCGGACTCGGGATGCTCGAAGGGATGACCCGGCTGATGCCGACGGCCGAGGTGGGCTTCGTCGGCCTGGTGCGTGACGAGGTGACCCTCCACGCCTCGACCTACGCTGAGCGGCTGCCCTCCGACCTTTCCGGGCGGCAGTGCTACGTGCTGGATCCGATGTTGGCGACTGGCGGCACGTTGGCGGCGGCGGTTCAATACCTTGTCCGGCGCGGTGCCGATCACATCACCTGCATCTGCTTGATCGCGGCTCCCGAGGGCATCGCTCGGATGACGGCGGTGCTCGAGAATCTCCATGTTCCCTGCACACTGGTACTCGCCGGTCTCGACCAGCGGCTGAATGAGGTCGGCTACATCGTGCCTGGCTTGGGCGACGCGGGTGATCGCCTCTACGGTGTCGCGCAGTGACGCTGTCTGGTCTGCCGGCGCTCTCCACGATTGCTCACTCAGCGCAGTACCGACGACCGTGGAAGCACGCCGGCGCTCAGTAGTAGTAAGGAAAGCGAGCCCAGTCCGGCGGCCGCTTCTCCAGGAAGGCGTCGCGACCCTCGACCGCTTCATCGGTCATGTAGGCCAGCCGGGTGGCTTCGCCCGCGAAGACCTGCTGGCCGACCATCCCATCGTCGATCGCGTTGAAGGCGAACTTCAGCATCCGCTGAGCCGTCGGGCTCTTGCCACAAATGATCTTGGCCCAGTCCAGGCCGATGCTCTCCAATTCATCGTGCGGCACGACGGCATTGACCATCCCCATCCGATAGGCATCATGCGCACTGTAGGTCCGGCCCAGGAAGAAGATTTCTCGGGCGAACTTCTGCCCGACCTGACGGGCCAGGTAGGCGGAGCCGAAACCGGCGTCGAAGGAGCCGACATCGGCGTCCGTCTGCTTGAAGCGAGCCTGCTCGGCACTGGCCAAGCTCAGGTCGCACACCACGTGCAGGCTGTGCCCACCCCCGGCCGCCCAGCCGTTGACCAGGGCGATCACGACCTTGGGCATGAAGCGGATCAGCCGCTGGACCTCCAGGATGTGCAGCCGACCCATCGCTGCCGGACCTACATCGGCTGGCTCGTTCCCCTCCGCGTACGCATAACCGCTGCGGGCCCGGATCCGTTGATCACCGCCGCTGCAGAATGCCCACCCGCCGTCCTTCGGCGACGGCCCGTTGCCGGTCAGCAGTACTGCCCCCACGTCGGCTGACGCCCGCGCGTGGTCAAGTGCCGCGTAAAGCTCGTCGACCGTGCGCGGCCGGAAGGCGTTACGCACCTCCGGCCGGTTGAACGCCACCCGTACCACAGGCAGGCCGACTGCGCGGTGGTATGTGATGTCGCTGAGCTCGAATCCGGTCACTACTTCCCACAGCTCGGGCTGGAACGGTCCCGCCATGTCAGCCCCGACCGACGTACGGCATCTTGGTCGCCATCACTGTCATCGTCGCCACATTGGCGTCGAGTGGTAGACCGGCCATGTACACGACGGCTTTGGCCACATCGCCCATCCTCATCCGGGGTTCGGGCCGTACACTGCCGTCGGCTTGGAGCACGCCGACCGACATCCGGTCTGTCATGTCGGAGTCCGCATTTCCGATGTCGATCTGGCCGCACGCGATGTCGTACGGGCGGCCGTCGAGCGCGGTGGCCTTGGTCAGTCCGGTGATCGCATGCTTGGTCGCGGCGTAGGCGGCGGAGTGCGGCCTCGGTACGTGAGCCGAAATCGACCCGTTATTGATGATCCGTCCACCGCTCGGCGCCTGCCGTCTCATTTGGCCAAAGGCCTCGCGGCTGCAGAGGAAGGTTCCCGTGAGGTTGACCGCCACGCACGCCTCCCAATCCATCAAGCTGATCGTGTCAAGGTCCCCGCTCGGGCCTCCCACCCCAGCGTTGTTGAAGAGCAAGTCGAGCCGCCCGTGCCGCTCGACCGTGGTACGGAACAAGGCCTGAACTGACGCCTCATCGGTCACGTCCGCCCGGATCGGGTCAAGCTCCAACTCGGGATGGTCATGGACAAGTTGATCAAGCGCACCGCGTCGGCGTCCAGCGACGACCACGCGCCACCCCTCGGCCGCCAGTGCCGTGGCCGCCGCCGCCCCAATTCCGCTCGCCGCCCCGGTGACGATCGCGATTCCCTTTCGCGCCATTGCCCTCCTTCCGCCGTCGGACCAGTCTGACAGGATCGAAGCATGCGCATTGCGGTGATCGGGACGGGCATGGTTGGGCGAACGCTGGGTGAGGGTCTGGCCAAAGTCGGGCACGACGTCGTGGTAGGCACTCGGGATCCGGCACGCACTCGGGCGCGAGAGGAGTGGGGCGCGACGTCCCTATCACTGGCCAGCTACGGCCAGGTCGGTGTTGGCGCCGATCTCTTTATCAACGCCACCAGCGGGGACGCGTCCCTCGAGGCCCTGCAGGCCGTCGGAGATGAGGCACTGGCCGGGAAGGTACTGATCGACGTCTCGAACGCCCTGGACCGTTCCAGCGGCTTCCCGCCAGCCCTCTTCGTCTGCAACACCGACTCGCTGGCCGAGCAATTGCAGCGCGCCTTTCCCAGCACAAAGGTGGTCAAGGCCTTCAACACCATGACGGCCCCGGTCATGGTCAACCCCGGCGCCGTCGGCGGAGGAGATACGACGGTTTTCGTGGCGGGCAATGATGCCGATGCCCGTGCCACCGTGGCCGCGGTGGCAACAGATCTGGGCTGGACCGATGTGATGGATCTTGGCGACCTGACCGCCGCAAGGGGTCTGGAGATGTGGGTCTCGTTATGGCTGCGGCTGTTCAGTTCGCTCGGCGTCCCGATGTTCAACATCAAGGTCGTGCGCTGAGTCGAGGCCGTCAGCGGACCCCGGTGGTCCGGCGGCGGGCCGGGGGTTCTTGAGAAACAGAGCCAGCACGACCGCCACGACAGCCACACCCGCCCCTACCGCGAACGATGTGTTCAGACCACTCGCCAGCGCATCCACCTGAGGGTGTCCGCTCGACAGCAGGCTGGCCGCACGAGCAGCCATGATCGTGACCAAGAAAGCCGTCGCGGCGGCGCCGGCCACCTGCTGCAGCGTGGCCATGATCGCGCTGCCGTGCGAGTAGAGCGACGGTGGCAACGGATTGAGGCCGGTGGTGAACGTTGGAGTGAGCAGGCACGCAAGGCCGAGCGCCAAGATCATGTGAGTTCCGATCAACAACCAGACTGGCGTGTTCTGATCGACGGTCGTCAGGACGAGCAGCATTGCCGCAATCAGCGCTGCACCGGGTGGAACCAGCACTTTCGGCCCGTGCCGATCGAAGATCTTGCCAACGGCCGGTGCCAGCAAACCCATCAGCAAGCCACCAGGCAGCAAAAGCGCACCCGTGGCCAACGAGCTCAAGCCCCGGACGCTCAGCAGATAGATCGGCAGCAGGATGAAGGCCCCCAGCATCGCCCCCATGGCCAGGCAGAGGATGAGCAGGCTCAGGCTGTACATGCCGATCTTGAAGACCCGAAGATCCAGAAAGGGATCCGCGTTCCGCTGCAGCTGGAGCTGACGCCAGCCAAATGCCAGCAGGCACACGAAGCCAACAGCCAGGGCCACCACGGCTACCCCAATTCCGGCACCCGAACTGGCGCCGATCTTGCTGAAGCCGTACACGATGCCCCCGAATGCGGGGATGGATAAGAGCACCGACACGAGGTCCAACCGCTGGTTACCCTGCTCACCGACGTTCACCAGGCTGCGCGCACCGATGATCAAGGATGCGAGCGCTACCGGCAACACGAGCAGGAAGAGATAGCGCCACGGCAGGAACTGCAAGATCAGACCGGACAAGGTCGGCCCGATCGCCGGTGCCACCGAGATGGCGATGCTGACGTTCCCCATGACGACCCCTCGGCGCTCGATTGGCGTCAGGGTCAGAATCGATGTCATCAGCAGCGGCACCATGATCGCCGTGCCCGAGGCCTGGATGATGCGGGCAATGAGCAGCAGCCAGAAGCCCGGGGCCAAGCCGGCCACCAGCGTGCCGAGGCAGAACAGCGACATCGCGAGCAGGAAGACCGTTCGGGTGGGGACGCGTTCGAGCAGGAAGCCCGTGGTGGGGATCACGACGGCCATGGTGAGCAGGAAGGCGCTTGTCAACCATTGAACGGTGCTGGCGGAGATACCCAGGTCCACCATCAGTCTCGGCAGGGCTACGGCCATGATCGTCTCGTTGAGGATCACCACAAAGGCAGCAACCAGCAACGTGGCGATGACGGTGCGCGCGTGAGCTGGCAGCGCCGGCTTGGCGGTCGCTTCGACGGTGGTCACGATGTCGTCCCTACTGCTAGACACGGATTTCCAACGGTAGACCGTTGCGCCGACAAGAACTCATCGATTTCTCCGCGAGCGGACATCGCGCTCACCGGGACCGGTCAACCGTCGTCGCGATCGATTAGCGTCGACCCATGGCCAAAGGCAATGACAAGAAGGACAGCAATAAGCAGCCGAAGGTGTCCGGCAAGGTCTACGAAGCCGAGATGTTCCAGCTGCAGACCGAGCTGGTGAAGCTACAGGAATGGACCAAGACCACCGGTGTCCGGATCGTCGTGGTCTTCGAAGGCCGTGACGCCGCCGGCAAGGGCGGCACGATCAAGCGAATCAGCGAGTATCTCAACCCGCGGGTCGCCCGGGTCTCCGCACTGCCGACCCCGACGGAGCGTGAGAAAGGTCAGTGGTACTACCAGCGCTACATCGCCCAGCTGCCGGCCACGGGCGAGATCGTGCTCTTCGACCGCTCCTGGTACAACCGCGCCGGCGTGGAGAAAGTCATGGGCTATTGCACGCAACAGGAGTATGTGCGATTCATGCACCAGACACCGATCTTCGAGCAAATGTTGATCGAGGACGGCATCCTGCTGCGCAAGTACTGGTTCTCGGTGTCCGATGCCGAGCAACTCAGGCGCTTCCGGTCTCGTCACGCGGACCCGATGCGGCGATGGAAACTGAGCCCGATGGATCTGGAGTCCATCAACCGCTGGGAGGACTACTCGCGCGCCAAGGACGAGATGATGGTGCACACCGACACCAAACTGAGCCCCTGGTTCGTCGTCGAATCCGACATCAAGAAACACGCGCGACTCAATATGATCAACCACCTGCTGTCGACGATCCCGTACGAGGAGGTGCCGGCACCAGACGTCAAACTCCCGCAGCGCCTCACTTCGACCAACAACTACGAGCGCCCGCCACGCGAGCTATCCACGTACGTGCCCGACTACGCCGCCAATCTGATCGGGGATCGGGTTGCGGGTCCCCATTCAGTCACACGCTAGCTCTGGGCCACCGGGGTAGCACAGCGGTAGCATGAGGCGTGAAGCTTAGTATCAGCCTTCCCGACGTGGACATCGAGTTTCTCGATGGCTACGCGCACGAGCACGGGATCGAATCTCGGTCGGGTGCGATCCAACGGGCAATTCGGCTCCTTCGAGCAGCGGACCTGGGTGATGCCTACCAGGCGGCGTGGGACGAGTGGGACCAGTCCGGCGACGCCGAGGCATGGGAAGCAACCACTGCCGACGGACTCGTACGCAAGTGAGGCGAGGCGAGATCCGACTCGCCGACCTCGAACCTGCGCGTGGCTCCGCAGCGAACAAGCGGCGTCCGGTCGTTCTGGTGAGCAACGATGGCGCGAATGCAAGAGCTGAGGCGTTAGGGCGCGGCGTGGTGACGGTGGTTCCGGTGACATCGAACGTTCGCCGCGTCCTTGCCTTCCAGACACTGCTCGAACCCCATGCATCCGGCTTGGGTCGGCTCAGCAAAGCCCAGGCTGAGCAGATCCGATCAATCGATGTCACGCGACTCGGAGATCGCATAGGACAACTCACGCCAGGCGCCATTCAAGAGCTGGACGAAGCCCTGCGGCTGCACCTCCACCTCTAGCCCGGGCGCTTTTGACGCGTGCCACGATGGAAGCGGCACCGATGCCAAGCCAGGAGGTCGCATGTCGAACGAAAGCTACGATCCCAATCCACCCGGCGAGAACCAGGCCGGCGACATGAATGATCCAGGGGAGTACGGCGGCCTGTCCGTCGAGGACGACCCTCAGGGCACCGTCGATCCAGCTGAGGTGGCTGGGACGGCGGACGAGTCAGACGAGGACGTCAGCTGACCGTCCAGTCTTCGAGTGCGCGCACCAGCACCGCGACCTTGACGCAAAGCGTGCTGAGGCGCGCATTCGACTGGCGTAGCCAGCCCAATCGAGCCGCGCCGCACAAGGTCGGCAAGGCGGTCCAGGCGGCGAAGTTTGTCGCCGGCATGTACGGACAGCGCGCGATCACCTTCTACTGGGCTCGGGTGCGGGGCGATCTTTTCAACCAACTGATCTACCCCGGCGATCACACCGACCCATACGAGATCTATGAGCGCATGAGGGCGATCGGTCCCATGGTGCGCACTCAAATGGGCAACTACACCACCACCAGCTACCGGATCAGTCACGATGTGCTGCGTAGCCGCAGCTTCGGGGTCACGCCGGAGGACGACAGTCAGGACTTCGCGCACAACGACGCGCTTGACCTTTCCCTGCTGCAGCGCAATCCGCCGGATCACACCCGCCTGCGGCGGCTCGCCGCACCCGCGTTCGCACCGCGCCGGATGGACGCCTATCGCGCGTTGGTCGAATCTGCGGTCGATCGGCTGCTCGACCGTGCCGCGGCCCAAGGCGAATTCGACCTGATGGCCGGCTACGCAGCGCCGCTGCCCATCGCGGTGATGACGCGTCTGCTCGGCCTGCCGGAGGATTCCGAGAAATTCCGGCGGATTGGTTCGACAATCGCGCGCGCCTTGGATGGCATCTGGTCTCTTCGCCAGGCCCGGACGCTGGCCGGAGCCGACGCCGAACTCCGGCAGACCTTCGACGAGTTGCTTGTTCGGCGCGCGGTCGAGCCCGGCGATGATCTTGTTTCGGCGCTTGTGGCCGAACAAGGAAACAAGATCACCGCTGCGGAGCTCGGGCCATTAGTGCGGCTGTTGCTGATCGCCGGCTTCGAGACCACGGTCAATGCGATCGGCAACGGCGTGCGCTGGCTGCTGGCCGATCGCGAGCAGTGGGAACTTCTGGTCAACGAGCCCGACCGAGCCGGAGCGGTGGCAGAAGAGGTGCTGCGCTTCGATCCGCCCGTACAGCAAACGGCACGAGTCGCTCACGCTGACATCGACGTCGGTGGCGTGCAGCTGCGGAAGAACCAGTGGGTCATCCCATTACTGGGTGCCGCCAACCGCGATCCGGAGGTCTATCCCGAGCCCAACCACTTCGATATCAGCCGCGAGTCCCCCGCCGAACATCTCGCCTTCTCCGGAGGCATTCACTATTGCCTAGGCTCGCCCCTAGCCCGGATGGAGCTGGCGATGGCTCTGCGGGCCTTGGCGGAGCGGTTCCCTGATCTTCGAGCGGCCGGACCTCTCGAGATGCGGCCGGGCACCACGTTGCGCGGGCCACTCCGCTTTCCGGTCTCGATCAACTAGCCGGAGTCCGACCACCACCTCGCCGGCCCGCTAAGACAAGGTGCTGGCGAAAGGCACGTACTGCCGGCCAGCCACATGCCATCAATGAGCGCTTTCGCTACAGATCAGCGATCCGACTTTCTGGCGAAGCGGATGTGAATCGCTGCCTCGGTCGGCACGAATCCCACACACTCATAGCGGTCTGCACCGTCGCCCGGTTGGTCGAAGATTCGCTCACCACCGCCCAGCAGGATCGGCACGTACGCCAAATGCATCTGGTCGATCAGACCGGCCCTGAGGTACTGCCGGATGACGGAGGCGCCGCCGGCGATCAAGACGTCCTGATCACTCGCTGCTTGGAGAGCGCGGTCCAGCGCGCTCTCGATCCCGTCGGTGACGAAGTGGAAGGTCGTGCCCCCTTCCTTGACCACGGGCTTGCGTGAATGGTGGGTCAGCACGAAGACATCGTTGTGGTACGGCGGGTTGTCACCCCACCAGCCAGTCCACTCCTCGTCGGGCCATTCGCCGCGAATCGGTCCGAACATGTTGCGGCCCATGATCGTCGCGCCGATCCCCGTTCGGAGTCCGGCGGCGAATTGGTCATCGATCCCCTCACTCCCGCCGTCCTCGCCACTCATTTCGTGGAACATGCGAGTGGCGATGAGCCAGTCGTGCAGCCGCTCGCCACCCACGCCGAGCGGATTCTCGAGCGTTTGATCAGGTCCGGCCGCGTAGCCGTCGAGGGAGACGCTGATGCCGTTCACGCGTACGACCATGGGTAGGTCCTTTCCGTGCCAGTTACATGATCTTCGGTTCGGTCTTGGTGCGGATCTCGTCCTCGCTGACGCCGGGTGCCAATTCAACCAAGCGCAACCCTTCAGCGGTGACATCAAGGACGCCGAGGTCGGTGATGATCCGCTGCACCACTCCCCGGCCGGTGTAGGGCAGGCTGCACTCGTGAACGATCTTGTACGAACCGTCCCTGGCCACGTGCTCCATGATCACAATCACTCGCTTGGCGCCGTGCACCAGGTCCATGGCGCCGCCCATGCCTTTGATCATCTTCCCGGGGATCGTCCAGTTGGCGATATCACCGTGCTCGGATACCTGCATGGCGCCGAGGATGGCGACGTCGATCTTGCCGCCCCGAATCATGCCGAAGGACGTGGCCGAATCGAAGACTGACGCCCCCCGCCGCAGGGTGACCGTCTCCTTGCCCGCGTTGATCAGGTCCGGGTCTTCCTCACCTTCGTACGGGTAGGGCCCGACGCCGAGCAGTCCGTTCTCGGACTGCAGCACGAGCTCGACCCCGTCGGCGACGTAGTTCGGCACCATGGTGGGCAATCCGATTCCGAGGTTGACGTAGCTGCCATCAGTCAGCTCGGCAGCAGCCCGCGCGGCCAGCTCCTCCCTTGTCCAGCTCATGACTGCGCCCGCCCGTCAACCGGCCCCGGGCCTGTATCGACGGGCGCCGGACGGGGGCGGACGGTGCGACGCTCAATCCGCTTGTCCGCGGCCTGTTCTGGGGTCAGGGCGACGACCCGGTGCACATAGACCCCAGGAGTGTGAATGGAGTTCGGGTCAAGATCACCGTGATCGACCAGCTCCTCCACCTCGGCGATCGTGATCTTGCCCGCCATGGCGGCCATCGGGTTGAAGTTGCGTGCTGATTTCCGATAGATCAGGTTGCCGTGCCGGTCACCACGCCAGGCCCGGACCAGCCCGAAATCGCAGACGATTGCCCGCTCCAGGACGAAGCTCTTCTCGCCCTCGAGCGTGGCGAACGTCCGCGTCTCCTTGGCCGGCGAGGCGAGTACCACCGAGCCATCCTCGCCGTAGCGCCAGGGCAATCCGCCATCGGCCACCTGGGTACCCACGCCCGTGGCCGTGTAGAAGGCGGGAATCCCTGAGCCGCCCGCTCGCAGCCGCTCGGCCAGAGTGCCTTGCGGCGTCAGCTCGACCTCGAGCTCCCCCGCCAGATACTGCCGCGCGAACTCCTTGTTCTCCCCCACGTAGGACGACACCATTCGCCGGATCTGGCGGGACAGGAGCAGCTGCCCCAACCCCCAGCCGTCAACGCCGCAGTTATTCGAGACCACCTCCAGCTCGGCGACGCCGGACTCCAGGAGCGCATTGATCAGCACGCTCGGTATCCCGCACAAACCGAAGCCGCCGACGGCCAACGAAGACCTAGAGCCGATGTCGGCAACGGCTTCCCTTGCACTCGCGACCACTTTGTCCATGCTTGTGTTCTACTCCTGCCATGACCGAAGCGTTACGAGTCGGGATCGTAGGCCTCGGCTGGATGGGCCACGCACATGCCCGTGCCTATGCTCGGCTGCGTCACCATTATCTGAATTCAGCCCTCGAACCTGTCCTGGTGGCCGGCGCCGACAACGCCGCGGATGACCGGCTGGCCGAAGCGGTAGCGGCATTTGGCTTCACCGCTGTGCACGACGACTGGCATGCATTGATCGAGCGCGATGATCTTGACCTGGTGAGCATCACTGGTCCGAACTTCATTCACCGCGATGTCGCGGTTGCAGCCGCCGGAGCGGGAAAGCACATCTGGGTCGAAAAGCCGGCCGGACGCCACGCAGGCGAAACCACGGAGATCGCCGATGCTGTTCACGCTGCTGGCGTGCAGTCCGCAGCCGGCTTCAACTACCGCAACGCACCCGCCGTCGAGCTGGCTCGGCAGCTGATCGCCGACGGCCGGATCGGCGCTGTGACGTCGGTCAACATACGGCTCTTGGCTGATTACGCCGCGCATCCCGAGGGCGCGCTGACCTGGCGCTTCCGGAACGAGTGGGCCGGATCGGGCGTTCTCGGCGACCTGGTGAGCCACGGCGTTGATCTTGGTCGCTATGTGGTAGGCGAGATCACCGACCTCGTGAGTGACAGCGCGATCTTCATCCTGCAACGGCCACAGGTGAGCCTGGCCGCATCCCACTTCTCCCGCGGCACAGGCGGCCCGATGGGACACGTGGAGAACGAGGACTACGTCTGCGCGCTGCTTCGGTTCGAGGGCGGCGCCCGCGGCACGCTGGAGTCGAGCCGGACCGCAGTCGGCGAGCAGTGCACGTACGGCATCGAGGTCCACGGCGAGCGGGGGGCGCTCGCCTGGGACTTCCGCCGGATGGGCGAGTTGCGGGTGTGCCTTGATCAGGACTACCAGAACGCCTCCTATGCCACCCATTACGTGGCACCGGACGACGGCGAGCTTGGGCTCTTCCAGCCAGGCTCGGGGATCCCCATGGGCTATGACGACCTCAAGGTGATCGAAGCTCACCGCCTCGTCGAATCGATCGCCACCGGAACCCCCTTAGGAGCGACCATCGATGACGCCGTACGCGCGGCGCAGCTCGTCGATGCCCTGGCCGAGTCAGCCCAGGATCATCGCTGGGTGAGCTGCGCGCCTGTCCAATGATCAACGAACTGGGCCAGCCAGTCGGTGACCCGGTCCCGGGGTGGTCTGCCCGCCCGCAGCCGGCGATGTCCGCGCTCTGCGGTCAGCCGGCTTCGGAACCGCCCGGTTCCCCGGCGATCTGCGGTGCTGCGGCCTGCGCTTTTCTCCTTTGCCAGCCACGCTTGGCCGCGAGGCTCCGACGCCGCCGGGCTTTGGCTGCTTCGATGGCTAGCCTTTCCGACGCCCGCTGCTGGCGGCGGCGCGCGTTCTCCTCCTTGCGCAGCTCCCGTTCGATCACCACGGGTGAGCGCACCGGCCAGACATAGTCGATGTCGTCGGGCACATCAGGGAATCGCTCACGATAATGCGCGGGATCCTTGCGCACCAGGGCCGACTGATGGCTCCTAAGCACCTCAGGATCGAAGAGCCACTCCGGCAAGGCGCGATCGGCAGCGAGTTCGGGATAGCTCCGAATCTCCGAAATGCCGAAGGACTCGAGGTCCGCGACGATGGTGGCTGCGCAGGTGTCGCCGAATCCGCGCTCGATCCACACGTCGCACATGGTGAGACCGTAGCGACCGAGCGCCTCCTCGTATTCCTTCCACATGAGCACCGCGGGGTGCGAGCTCCAGGCGTAGCCCGGCACCGTGAGGGCCCGCACGATCTGAATGACCTCGACCCGCTGCTTGCCGAGGCGCTTGGTGTCGAGGGCGCGCGCCGTCGCCTCGAAGTCGCTGTACGGGGTGAAGGTCTGCATACGGGGCGCGGATCATCTCTGTTGGCAGCGTGGACAGGAGTATGAGGTACGGCCGCCGATGGTAGCCACCTCGATGGTCGTACCACAGTCGTAGCAGACCGCTTGCTTGTAGACCCGTCGAGATTGATCTTCCGGTACGGCGGGCCGCTCGGAGGCGTCGACGGTGATGATCCGGCCCTCGTCGACGGCGGTCGACATCATTCGGGTCAGCTTCGCCCACAGCTCATCGAACTCGGTGTCGGTCAGCGCGCCTGCCAGTCGAGTTGGCGCGATCCGGCAGGCGTGCAGGATCTCCGCCCGGAAGACGTTGCCGATCCCGGCAATGACAGTCTGATCGAGCAGGGCTGCTCCGATGGGACCCGTGAAGGCGGCGACCCGTCGGCGCGCCTCGGCAGCATCGGCGTCTGGCCGCAGGGGATCTGGCCCCAGCTGGGCGACCAGCGCAGTGCGCTGATCATGATCAAGCAAATCGCAACGACTCGGCGCAATCAGGTCCCAGGCAAGATCGTCTGTAGCCAACCGCAGTCGGACCTGGGGCAACCCCGGCCCGGTGACCGGCGAGAATCGCAGCCACTTGCCCCGCATGCCCAGGTGAACGTGAACGGTCCAGCCGACCGCGGCGTCGATCATCAAGTGCTTGCCAAAGGCTTCGACAGCGCCGATCCGGGCTCCATCGATCGCGTCAGCCGCAAACCGACCCTGGGGAGAGCTGGCGGCGACATCCCTGCCCACCAGCTCCGCCATCGACCGTGCGAGCCCATGAATCGTGTGGCCCTCAGGCATGGCGGTTGATTACCCACCGCAGGCATCACATCCCCCGCTATCGGAGGAGCTTGTTCGCTCAACCCGACGGCGGATCCGCCTCGACGTCGCGTTTGATCCGCTCGAGCGTGGTCCGCATGCCTCGGACGTTGGTCCGGCCGCGGGCTCGCCCTAGGACTGCCCAGTAGATTCGGTTCGCCCAACTGGGGGTGAGCGCAAAGGACTCTGTCACGTGTACCCCGTCATCGACGGGCACGATCTCGTAACGCCAGATGTTGAGCCGAAGGTCACCAACGCCGACCGCGAAGGAGAAGACGCGGCCGGGTTCACACTCCATAACAGTGCAGACGGACCAGTAGGTAGGTCCGCGGCCGTTTCGGTGCACATGGCCGCGGAACCGCGCGCCCACGGCTGGGCCGGTCGCACCATCAAGCCATTCGGCTTCAAAGGTTTCCGGACTGTATTGGCCGATGCGAGTGATGTCGCTGATCCGACTCCACACCTGGTCGGCAGAGGCGGCCATGAACATCGTGACGCTCGCGCCGAGTTTTTCGTGCCGAGGAAGCCGCCGCCTGGTCGGACGGCTATTGATCGGGCGGCTGGGTTGCGGCGCCCGCGAGTCGGTGTCAGCGTCGCCCATTGTCTGCTCCGTTGGCCGTGCCGGAACGAGAAGCACGCCAGCGCGCGATGACCCGTGGCATCTCCGCGCCCAGGAACGAGAAGAAGTCGCGCATCTCGGCCATGCGTTCAGCAGCCTGACCAGCGTCGGGCACCGCCGCCAGGCCATCGTCGAGGGCCGCGGCTAGCGCGTCGATGATGTCTGTGCGGGTGCCGACGGCCTCGTACCAGGACTCCCCGCCCAACGTCCAGTGATCCGTGCGCTCCCCTGGTCGGCGGGCACGGCGTACCATCCGCGCGTTCTCCAAGTAGCGGACGGATCCGCTCACCGCGGCGGGACTGACCTGGAGTAATTCCGCGAACTCCCGTGCCGTCAGGCTGCCGTCCTCCGATACCAGCAGGGCGGCGAACGCACGCGCCGCCATCCGCTGCATCCCGGCCGCGGCCAGTACCAGCGCAAACCGCTCGATGAACGACCGGACGGCCGGATCGGACAACTGCTGATCGTCCGCTACTGCCATGTGACGCATCATACATATTCTGAAGCTTCTGACTATTCACAACATTGTGAAAGCGGCGGTACCTTCCTAGTATGAGCACCGTCATCTCGGTGACCGGACTGCACAAGTGGTTCGGCCAAACTCACGCCCTCGACGCGCTCGACCTGCAGGTGCAAGCCGGCGAGGTACACGGCTTCCTCGGGCCGAACGGCGCCGGGAAGTCCACCACCGTTCGGGTGCTGCTCGGGCTGTTGCGGGCCGACGCCGGCCAGATCCGGCTGCTACACGGCGACCCGTGGCGCGACACCGCCAGGCTCCACCGCCGCATCGCCTACGTCTCCGGGGAGGTCAACCTTTGGCCGAACCTCTCTGGCGGAGAGGTGATCGACCTATTCGGTCGGCTCCGTGGTGATCTCGACAAGAAGCGGCGTGACCAGCTGCTCGAGCGATTCGAGCTGGACCCGAAGAAAAAGGGCCGCAGCTACTCCAAGGGCAACCGCCAGAAGGTCGCGATCGTGGCCGCTCTGGCGTCGGACGCCGAGCTGCTGATCCTCGACGAGCCCACCACCGGTCTCGACCCGGTGATGGAGGCCGAGTTCCAGCGCACCATCCACGAGATCAAGGCGGAGGGACGCACTGTTTTGCTGTCGAGCCACATCTTGTCCGAGGTGGAGGCACTGTGTGATCGGGTCACCATCATCCGCGCCGGCCGTGCGGTGGAGAGCGGAACGCTCGAGGACCTGCGGCACCTGACCCGCACCTCGGTGACTGCCGTCCTGACCGGTGATCCCGGTGACTTCCAGGCCGGACCGGGAGTGCATGATCTGCTGGTCGACGGCAACAAAATCAGATTCAGCGTCGAGGCCGATGCGATGAACGGGGTACTCAAGGTGCTCACCGACTACGGGGTCGAGGCACTGAAAGCCGAACCGCCGACCCTGGAGGAACTGTTCCTGCGGCATTACGCGGACGAATTGCGATGAGCATCCCTAAGACCGGCTCCCTGGCCGGCACTGTCACGCTGATGCGGCACATCCTCCGCCGGGACCGTTTTCGGTTGATCATTTGGATTGCCGTGGCGGTGTTCATCAGCACCGCGACGTACAGCGCGTACGAGGGCCTGTACCCCACGATGGAGTCGCGGCAGGGCTTGCAATCGCAGCTCGGCGCATCACCGTCGCTGGCGCTGATGTACGGACCAGCCTTCGATCTCCTGAACGCCGGTGGATTTATCGCCTGGCGAGTCGGGCTCTATACGGCCCTGGTGCTGGCGATATTCGCGATCTTGACTGTGGTCCGGCAGACCCGAGCCGAGGAAGACGCCCAACGAGCCGAGATGCTGGCTAGCGGCGTTGTCGGCCGGTACGCGATGCTTGCCGCAGCCATGGCCGTGGTCGTCGGCACGATTGTGGTCGCCGGCCTGCTCATGGTGGCAGTCTTGATCGGCTACGGGGCGGATGCGGTGGGTTCTATCGCCTTCGCCGGAGCCGCCGCCGCCTGCGGCGTGGTGTTTGCGGCCGTGGCTGCGGTGACCGTCCAGCTGGGGTCGTACTCCCGGGTGGCCAACGGGCTGGCGCTGGCCGCGCTGGGTTTGGCCTTTGTTCTGCGCGGCTGGGGCGACGCGACCGATCACCCGTGGGCGTCATGGCTGTCGCCCATGGGCTGGGTCAGCCAGGTCAGGGCCTTCGCCGGGAACCGCTGGGAGGTCTTCTTGCTCTTCGCAGGCCTCTTCGTCGTTCTGGTCAGCGTTGCAGCGCTGCTTGTTCGGCGTCGAGATGTGGGTATGGGCTTGATCAAGCCCCGCGAGGGTCGGGCAGAGGCGGGGGCAGCCCTGCACGGGGTGTTCGGGCTGGCGTGGCGGATGCAGCGCGGGCTGCTGATCGGCTGGGCAGTGGCCTTCGTGGCGTTCGGGGTGATCTTGGGCTCGCTGGCGACGGCGTTCGACGAGCTGATCGGCGACAACGAGCAGGCCAAGCAGATCATCGAGCGGATGGGCGGCACCGGACAGCTGTCAGTCCTCTATGTCGCCGCCATCTTGCCCATCATCGGCGTCATCGCCGTGCTTTACGGCGTGGCCGCCATGCTGCGTACTCGGACTGAAGAGACTGAGGGTCGGCTCGAGCCTTTGCTGGCGACTCCGGTAAGCCGTTGGCGTTGGCTTGGCAGTCACCTGCTGATGGCGTTGGGAGGATCCGCGCTGCTGGTGATCTTGGGCGGCGGGACCATCGCCGTGGTTGCCTCAGCGACTGTTCCTGACGGGGCGCTCGGCTTCTGGGAGGCGTTCCAGGGCGCCTTGATCCAGATCCCGGCGACCTGGCTGATCATCGCCATCTCCGCCGCTCTTGTCGGGGTGGCACCAAGGCTCACCGGCGTCGGCTGGGCGGCGGCCGGTGTAGCGCTGGCCATCACCTGGTTGGGGGCGGCCCTCGGTCTACCGGACGCAGCGCTGAAAATCTCCCCGTTCGAGAATCTGCCGAGGATACCGGGCCAGGAGCTGACCGCCACACCGTTGTTGATCATCGGCGCGCTGGTCGTCGCCCTGCTGGCGGTAGCGATCCTCGGGCTGCGACGCCGCGATATCGGCGCCTGACCTTCAATCATCGTGGTTAATCCGCCACCGATATTGGTGGCGGATTAACCTCGATCATGCCGATTAGTCGAAGTGCTTGTCGAAGAAGGCTGCGGTGCGCTCAATGGAGCGGCGCCACTGCCGTTCGAAGGTGTGCCCCTCGCCGCGGTACTTCACGAAGGTGACGTCCTTGCCCGCCGCCCGAAGCGCCTTCACGGTCGCCTCCGACCACCGAATCGGGCAGGTGTCGTCCTCAGTGCCGTGATGGACCAGTAGCGGCTCGCTCACGCGGTTGAAGTATGGCCGCGGTGAGGCGGCCCGCCAGAACTCGGGCGAGTCGTCAGGCAGCCCATACGTCTGCTTCATCCGCCGATTGACGCGTGCCCGATCCTCCGAGGGCCGATAGAACTGCTTCCAGTTGTCAGCGGCCAGCGAGCTGGTCGATGCGTAGATGACGGCCGCATCGACCAGGCCCGGCTGTGCAACGAGAGCGGTCAGCGTGACGTTGCCACCCATGGAGCGACCGAGCCAGCCGACCCGGTCCTTGTCGAGGTAGGGCAGCTTCGAGGACTTCACCGCCTTCACCGCGTTGATGGTGTCGACCGCGTAGGGCAGCCGAAGCTCGTAGTCCACGTTCTGGTCGTCGTCTGAGGACGCATGCCCCCGATAGTCGGTGTGCAGCACCACGTAGCCCTGGCGAGCCAGATAGTCATGCTCGCGCGGCATGCCCTGGCCCGGGAAGTAGGTATCCGGATCGATGTAGCCGTGGTTGAGAACCAGCACCGGAAAGGGGCCTTTCCCGTCCGGGACGTTCATCACTCCCGAGATCACCAGACCGTCGCCGCGATAAGTGATCAGGTAGCGCTTGTACGCCCCGAAGTCGCCAAGGAGCCGGCCGCGCTTGAGATCGCGGCCGTCGTAGGACTTCTTGATCAACGCCTGCATTGACACCGGGTGAGGCGGCTTCGACGTCTTCCTCGCTTGGGGCGTTGGAGTCCGGCTGGGGCCCGCTGGGCTCGGCGAGGCGGACGGCGCTGCAGCGCTGGTCGGGACAGAGGAGGTCACGTCCGTTGTCGGAGACGTATCCGGCGAAGCGGCGCTGCAGGAAACCATGATCAGTAGGATCGGCAGCACCCATGGTGGCTTCACGAAGCCAGTATTCCCTTCGACGGCAGCCCGATGCTGCTGTGCTTGTCGGAGGAGCGCTGCTAACCACCGGGAGCCGGCCTTCGGCTGAAATCGCCCGGAAGGCACTGAGCGTCTCAGAGCACCTCGGTCTCACAGCGAGGACCGGTCGCCTTGGCAAGCCGCTGATCACTGGTGAGCAATGTCGCGTTCAGCGCCTCGGCGAGGGCCACGTACATCGCGTCCCACCCGCGCAACGCGTCTCGCAATTGCCACGCGCGATCGAGCAGCAGCCGATGGCTGAATCGCTCCGCAGGCCACGCTTCGAGATCCTCGATGGCTTGACCAGCGGCAGTACGGTCGAGTCGGCCAGCCCGGTGCTCTCGGCGCACGACGCTGAAAACCTCGACGTCTATGACGTGCGGCGCGGCTTGGTCAGGGTCAATCTGCAATCGCTCCCTAATGGCGTCGGCCCTTGCGGCACCGACCAGCACTTCGTACAAGCAGGAAGCGTCAACGACCAGCATCCGGCCATGCCCCCCGATGTTCATCCAGCGCAGCAAGCACGTCGCTCCGGCTGACTGGCGCCGAACGCCGCCGTGTCTGCTCGAGCCACGTCTTCATACTGGGCCGCGCCGCTAGCCGCGTTGCCTCGGCTCTGAGCAGCTCCGGAACGCTCACTCCGGATTCGGCGGCGCGCCTGGCCAGAGCTGCGTAGACATCATCCTCCAAGTCACGGATCTGCACGGTCTTAGGCATAGATGCATCATAACATGCAGATTTGCATCACCAGCGCCACCTGTGTCGGCTCTGATGGTCATCGCGGTGGCCCCATACGCCTTGCCCGTCCATCCAGCGTGATGCGATTTCGCTGCTGCGCGTCGCTGCTGTCTGCCTTGACTCCCCGGAGCGATGCTTGTCAGCTGACCGGCATCCCCCCGGTGACCCCGAGCATCTCGGCGGTGACGTAACTGGACTCTTGGGAGGCGAAGAACACGTACGCCGGGGCCACTTCGGCAGGCTGGCCGGCCCGCCCCAACGGCGCCTTTTCGCCGTGGCTCTCGGCACGTTCGGTCGGCATGGTGGCCGGGATGAGCGGTGTCCAGATTGGGCCTGGTGCCACGGCGTTGACCCGAATGCCTTTCTCGGCGAGTCCCATTCCGAGCCCCCTGGTGAAGTTGTGAATGCCGGCCTTCGTCGTGGCGTAGTCCAGCAGCTCCGGAGACGGCGTGACGGCCTGCACAGACGAGGTGTTGATGATGGTCGAGCCGGGCTCCATGTGCGGAATCGCGGCCTTGCACAGCCAGAACATCGCATAGAGGTTGGTCTTCATCACCCGGTCGAACTGCTCGGTCGTGATCTCGGTGAGGCCACCCATCTGAGCCATTTGGTAGGCGGCGTTGTTGACCAGGATGTCGATGCCGCCAAGCTCCGAGAGGGCGGTGTCGATGATCTTTTGGCATGTCTTCTCGCTGGTGATGTCACCTGGGCAGCGGACAGCCTTGCGTCCGGCGTCTTCAACGAGCCGCACGGTCTCCGCCGCATCGGCTTCCTCGCTGTCCAAATAGCTGATCAACACGTCGGCTCCCTCGCGGGCGAAGGCCAACGCGACCGCGCGGCCGATGCCGGAGTCGCCGCCGGTGATCACCGCACGCTTGCCCGTGAGCCGGTCGCTGCCCCGGTAGCTCTCCTCGCCGTGATCTGGCTTGTCCTCCATCGTCTTGGTGAGTCCAGGATGGGGTTGCTGCTCGTCGGTGTTCTCGGGCTGCTCGTACTGCGTCGTTGGGTCGGTTTGCTGGGTCTGATCGGCCATGACCGGTGATCTACCCGTCAGGTCGGGCGCCAAAACGCAAGGCCGACACCGACGCAGTGCGTATCGCTAGCAGCCCGTCCGGCTCTACGTTTGGGAGGAGACCCTACTTTGCGGAAAGGCTGCACATGAGTAACGCGATCATCAAGCAGCAAGGAGATTCACCTGTCGTCGCCGACAACATCTGGGAGTTTCGGCTGGGCGCGGGCTCCTTCATTCTGGGTGCTGTGGCCGGGACGCTCGTCACGGCGGCGGTGGGTCGGCTCGCAACGAAGAATGGGGCGGCGAAACCGTCCACGCCGAGCGGCTGGCCGATCAACTTTGCGTACCGTGGCGGGGCGAAAGTCGTACCGGAGAACACCATCGAGGGCTTCCGCGAAGCAATCGCTATGGGCGGTGGCGTCGTGGAATGCGATGTCCATGCCTCGGCCGACGGAGTGATCGTGGTGACCCATGACGACCTCGTCGATCGAACGACTGATGGCACCGGGCCCGTGGTGGAAAAGACGCTCGCGGAATTACAGAGCCTCGACGCTGGCTACCGCTTCACAACCGACGGCCGCGAGTTTCCCTGGCGTGGCAAAGGCATCAAGATTCCCACGTTGGAAGCGCTGTACGCGGCGTTCCCGCAGGCGCCGTTCAACATCGAGATCAAAGGCGAACGCGCCGGCATCGAGGAATCGGTCTCGCAGCAGATCGCCGCGGCCAACGCAGTCGAGCGAACCCTCGTGGTTTCGGACAATCTCGGCACGATCAAACGCTTCCGAAAGGCCAGCCAGGGCAAGGTGGCAACCGCTGCCTCGACGGTCGAACTCCTGGTCTTTTGGGTGCTTCATCTCCTGCGGCTCGGCAAGCTCTACGACCCTCCGTTCCAGGCTCTTCAGCCGCCGGAGAAGTACAAGGGAGTGCTGCGCGTAGTAACGCCCGGCTTCGTCCGCGAAGCCCATTCGCGCGGGCTTCGAGTGGACGTCTGGACGATCGACGACGAGCCGGCGATGCGACGGTTGTTGGGCTTCGGCGTCGACGGAATCATGACCGACCGGCCGGACATCCTTGCCCGCGTGCTCGGGTCCGGGTCGCACGGCTGAAGGTCGACGGCGATCGGGCCGGGCCAGCACCGCAATCAAGTATCGGGGTTTGACAGGGACCCCAGACAGTCGGAGGGTTGGAAAAGAATCGATTTCATCCAAAGGGGGATGACCATGGCCAAAGTGGTTCACTTCGAGATTCCGGCGGAGGACATAGATCGAGCCAAGAATTTCTACGGCTCAGTCTTCGGCTGGCAATTGCAAACGACGCCAATGCCGGGCGGCGAGTACACGACCGTGGTCACCACGCCGGTCGACGAGCAGACGCAGTTGCCCACCGAGCCGGGCGCAATCAACGGCGGCATGATGGAGCGCACCGAAACCACTCCTTCGCCAGTGATCACGATTGACGTGGAAGCGATCGATGATGCGCTGCAGCAGGTTGAAGCCAGCGGTGGCAGTACCGTCACTCCGAGGACACCGATTCCCGGCATGGGCGCGTTCGCCTACTTCAAGGATCCAGAAGGAAACGTGCTGGGCTTGTGGGAGACCACCTCGTAGGGCGGCTCAACGAGGCCTGACACAGATCGAGCTCTTCGGTGCTTCACAGATCCGCAAAAGCCACCGATCGATCTGCTTACCATCAGGTTGGGAGTGGCGCCAGCAGCGCCACGGGAATAGTCCGGCCCGCTTTGCGGGCGTACTTCGCGACTTCAGGCGCTCGCGCCAGCACCACGTCACGCCAGATCGCGTCACGCTCAGCGCCGACCAGCTCGCGAGGCCGGCATTGCAACCTCTGAGCTCCGACCTGAACGTCGGCGACGCTCGCTGTGCGCACATTACGGAACCAGTCAGGATCCCGTTTCGAGCCAGAGCCGGTCCCCCAGACAACGAAGCCCTCGCTGGTGTCGAGGTATCGGACGCAGGTAGATCGAGGGGTGCCGGTTCGCCGGCCCGGTGTTGTGATCATCAGGACGTTCTTGCTGCCGCTCGACAGCCGTCCATCGGAAACTCGATACAGCCAGACACCGATCCGGTTGCCGATGCGCATCATTCCGCGCCTCACGGAAGTCACCTCCATCCGGTTCAGTCCGTCCCAGAGTCCGTGATAGTCCAGCAGAGAACCCGCATGACCACTTGCTGCAGCTCGATTGTGGGAAGCGACCTCAGGCCCCTTAACCGTAAGCTGCTGAAGGCTTTGGTGCATATCCCTCGTTGCGCGGCCCGTCTCAACGAGTCCGGGCTAGGCTCACGTCATGAAGCTCATCGCCGCAGGACTTCTGGTGATCTGGGCCCTCCTGGCCATCATGGGCTTCCTGGTCCAAGGCCTCATGTGGCTGGCCATCGTCTGCATCGTCCTGTTCATCGGCACCGCCATCTGGGCCTTGATGCGGCGCGGGACAACCTGACTCGATGTCGCTGCCGTTCGACTGAACGGAGCCAGCTCGGCTGGTGACGGCATATGGCGCCGCTGCCCGACCCGACCTGATGCCGCTACAGTGCAGGCCGTGACTTCCATCCGCGTGGCCGTCGTCGGTGTAGGCAACTGTGCGTCGTCCCTCATCCAGGGTGTGCAGTACTACCGCAATGCCTCTCCCGAGGAGGACGTGCCCGGACTGATGCATGTGCAGTTCGGGAACTATCACGTCAGTGACATTACGTTTGCAGCGGCATTCGATGTCGACACCAAGAAGGTCGGGCTGGACCTGGCAGATGCCATCACTGCCAGCGAAAACAACACCATCACCATCGCGGAAGTGCCACGCACTGACGTCGTCGTACAGCGCGGACCCACGTTGGATGGTCTGGGCGAGTACTACCGCCAGACGATCACAGAGTCCGATGCAGAGCCGGTCGACGTGGTTGGTGTCCTTCGAGAAGCTCGGGTTGACGTCCTTGTCTCCTACCTGCCAGTGGGTTCAGAGCAGGCCGACGCTTTCTACGCCCAATGCGCGATAGACGCTGGCGTTGGTTTCGTCAATGCGCTCCCCGTGTTCATCGCTTCCAATCCCACGTGGGCTGCGAAGTTCGAGGCGGCGGGGGTGCCGATCGTGGGCGACGACATCAAGAGCCAAGTGGGCGCGACCATCACCCACCGGGTCCTGGCGAAGCTGTTCGAAGATCGCGGGGTGCGACTGGAGCGTACGTACCAACTCAACTTCGGCGGAAACATGGACTTCCAGAACATGCTGGAGCGGTCGCGATTGCACTCGAAGAAGATCAGCAAGACCCAAGCCGTGACCTCGCAGGTTCCGCATGAGATGCGCGATGCGGACGTGCACATTGGTCCCAGCGATTACGTCCCGTTCCTTGCCGATCGCAAGCATGCGCTGGTACGCCTGGAAGGACGAGGCTTCGGCGACGTCCCGGTGCACCTGGAGTACAAGCTCGAAGTCTGGGATTCGCCCAACTCAGCAGGGATCATCATCGACGCCATCCGGGCGTGCAAGATCGCTATGGACCGCGGCATCGGAGGTCCGGTGTTGAGCGCTAGCTCCTACTTCATGAAGAGTCCGCCCGTACAGTACGACGACTCCACGGCGCGGCAACTAGTGGAGGACTTCATCAACGGCTGACGACGCCAGGGCGGTCAGCTGAGCTGCTCCAACAGATCCAGAATCGGGTCGCTTCTCGACGGCAAACCGCTGAAGAGAGAGACAGTGATCTCGATGCGCATCCTCGTTCGGACCGAGCTGCTGAAGCTCGCCACGATCCGGGGCCCGTGGATCTTGACGTTCATGGCTCTCGCGCTCACGACTCTGCTAGCCGCGCAACCCGTGCTGAATGCCGGCCGGACCGGTCCGTCCATCGGTACGGTCGGCGCGGAGCTTGCCGTGCTCGGCGCCATGGGACGTGGCGCCCTGGTGACACTGGTCATCGGCGTGTTGATCATGACATCGGAGTTTCGGCACCAGACCGTAACCGCATCGCTGCTGTCGTCGCCGCGACGGGCCGAGTTGATCAACGCCAAGGCGGTGACCGCGGCATTGGTCGGGCTGCTGTTCGGAGCCGCCACCATGATCATCGTCGTGGCGATCGGCACGCTCAGCGGCGCGATGCAGCTCAACTTGATCAATGGCGACGTTGCTCTACGCGGGTTTGGGCTTCTGCTGACGTATCCGCTCTACGCGCTGATCGGGGTTGGAATCGGAGCCCTACTCGCCCGCAATCAGCCGCTTGCCGTGATCTTGCCGGTCCTGTGGTTGCTGTGGCTCGAGGGGTTCAGTATGTCCGCCCTCGGGCACAAGTTTTTGATCTGGTCCATTGGGGGAACCGCCGCAGCGCTGCAAAATGCCGGCAACCTCCCCCAGGTCCTCCCTATCTGGCTGGGAGGCGGCGCTCTGCTGGCGTACGCCCTGCTCTTTCTGATCAGCGGAGCGGTCCGAGTGTCCCGCGCTGACATCTCCTGAGGTAAAGGCACCCACGATGATGACGAGAAGGATTCTTGTCGGAGCCACCACGCTAGCTGTGCTGCTGGCTTCCGGCGGCTGCCAGAACTCGCCGGTGGTGGAGCCGGGGAGTTCGTCACCGCAGACCTTGCAGGCAACGCTGGACGCCTGGCGGGCGAGGGCCGACGTACCCGCCGTGGTGCTGGGCGTCTCGGACTCCGACGCGGCCCACTGGCTGGGCGCCAGCGGAACGCCAGAGCGGGCCGGCGCCGTCGGCGTCACCACCGACGCACGGTTCCGGATCGCCAGCATCACCAAAGTCTTCGTCGCGGTAGTCGTGTTGCAGTTGGTGGAGGAAGGTCGGCTCGGGCTGGACGACCCCGTCTCCCGGTACTTGGCCGCCGATGTGGCTCGTCACGTGACGATCCGGCAGCTGCTCAATCACACAAGTGGTATCCCGGACTACACGCTGTCGGACGGCTTCAACAAGCAGCTGCTCGAGCAGCGCGAACGCCGGTGGACGGCAGCCGAGGTCCTCGCGCTCGTCAAGGACAAGGAATCGGATTTCGCGCCTGGGACCGGCTACTCCTACTCGAACACGGACTACATCCTGCTCGGCGAAGTGATCAAGCAGGTCTCAGGTCGCAGCTGGTCGCAAGAAATCCGGCACCGAATTCTCGAACCGCTGAGCCTCGACTCCACTCACATCGCCGGTGCCGAGCCGGTGCCCAAACCCGTCGTGCCCGGATACTTTGACGCCGATAACGACGGCACCGTGGAGAACGTCGAGACCGGTGGACCGTGGACGGCGTTGGAGACCTCGGAGGGGCCAGCGGGCGCGATGGTGTCCACCGGCGCCGACCTGGTCACCTTCGGACATGCCCTGTTCCGCGGACGCCTGGTGCAGGAACCGACGTTGCGCGCCATGGTGACGGAGGGGCCATACCATCCGCGCTTCTCCAACTACGGTCTCGGACTGGAGATTATGCGGCCCGACTACCGCACGACAATCTGGGGCCATGGCGGCTATCTCCCCGGCCTCAGGTCAGCGCTGTGGTACGTACCGTCGCGCGACGCCGTCATCGTGGTGCTGACCAATG
>OBLS010000045.1_pt1 | contig 29340 bp, 26 predicted proteins | sample 1519901 | NCBI WGS metagenome assembly OBLS01 (sample SAMEA3113585, study PRJEB22503) | soil metagenome | reverse complement strand
AGGACGTCACGTGTTCCATCGGGCGGCCCGCGGCGTACGACGTCCGTCGGAACACCAGCAGCGGCGCGGCGGGCGGCACCCGCAGGAGCCGGGCTCGCAGCGGGTCGGCGCCCTCGGCCCACACGGTCTGGGCGGCCGAGTCGAGCGTGCGGCCGTACTCGCGGGTGAGGAGCGTGTAGACCGACCCGGACAGGTCGTGGTCGAGCATCCCGGGCAGTAGCCGCGCGGGGAGCCAGGACACCTCGTGGGCCATCGGCGCGCCGTCGGCCGAGCGCAGCCGCTCGATCCGGTAGGCGCGGTCGGTGACGTCGAGACCCAGAGCCGTGCGAGCGGGTGGAGGCGGTACCGACTCGTCCGCCCCCAGCACTACGGTTGACGGTTTGTGTCCCCTGCGGCGCATGTCCTCGGTGAACGACGCCAGATGCAGCTGCGACTCGACCCGGGGCGCCGCAACGAACGTCCCCTTCCCGCGCACCCGGTAGAGCCGGCCTTCGCTGACCAGACGACCGACCGCCTCCCGGACCGTGGCCCGGCTCACCCGGAACCGTGAGACCAGCTCACGCTCGGACGGGATCGCCGAGTCGGGCGGGAGGTCCGCGTCGACCAGCGCGAGCAGGATCTCGCGCAGCTGCCGGTGCTTGGGAACCGGCCCGTCGACCACAGACACGTCTCCGCTCCACTGGTCAGGACTGGTCTAGATGAGTTGTCGTGCGGGGCTTACCCTCGGGGCGAGCGTCCGCGGTGTCAAGAGCCCGGCGCGTCCAATCTTTAGAAAGGTCACCGTGGCGAAACTGGTGCGGCGACGAGCCACGCTGAAGTACGTCGAGGTCCGCGACTACCTCTACCTGATGGCCACCCAGGAGCTCCAGCCCGGTGACCCGGTGCCGAGTGAGCGCGAGCTGTGCGACCGGTTCGGAGTGTCCCGGATGACCGTCCGACAGGCCGTCGACACGCTGGCCGTCGAGGGCCTTCTGCAGCGGGTCCAAGGCAGCGGGACATTCGTTGCGCGACCGAAGGTCGACCTCCAGGTCCGGCTGACCTCCTTCAGCGAGGAGATGCGCCGCCGTGGCATGACTCCCTCGGTGCGCAACCTGCGCGCGGAGGAGATCCCCGCTTCCAGTGGCGTCGCCCGAGCGCTCGAGCTGTCCACCGGTGACCCGGTCGTTCACCTGCACCAACTGCGGTCGGCCGACGACGAGCCGATGTCCGTCGAGCACACCTGGCTCCCAGCCGCACTCGTGCCCGGCCTGTTGGACGACGGCCCACCGACCAGCCTCTACGTCGCCCTCGAGCGGCGAGGCCTGCTGCCGACGTGGGGTGAGGACTCCGTCGATGCCGGCGACGCCGATTCCGAAGAGGCGCGGCTGCTCGGGATCCCGGCCGGCCGGTCCGTGCTACGCATCGCCCGGCGTGCGTTCAACGCCGACGTGTCCGTCGAGTTCTCGCGGTCGGTGTACCGGTCGGACCGCTACACGCTGTGGGTCCCGCTGGCCCGACCCAACCGTCCCGTTGTCCCCCGCCACCGCACGCCAGCCCCGACACCATGAGCGAGCCCTACCCTGGGGCCCGACGCCCGAGGTCGCGAACAGGAGAACCGCGTGACGACGACGATGGCCCGCGAGGTGGCCGAGCAGCCCGAGGCGCTGGCCCAGACGCTCGCCGCTCTCCGGCCGATGCGACGCGACCTGACGGCGATCGCGAGTGGTCGTCGGGCCGTTCTCTTCGTCGCGCGCGGCTCATCCGACAACGCAGCGATCTACGGGCGTTACCTACTGGAGGTGCACGCAGGTCATCCAGCTGGGCTGGCGGCGCCGAGCGTGGCCACGCACTACGGCGCGAAACTCGACCTCTCCGACGCCGTGGTGGTCTCGGTGTCGCAGTCGGGCGAGACGCAGGAGATCGTCGAGACCCAGGACTGGGCCAGGGAGTGTGGCGCTCGAACGGTCGCGGTCACCAACGGTGCCGACAGCGCGCTCGCGGCCGCGGCTGACGTCGCGCTGGTCACTCAGGCGGGCCCGGAGATGGCCGTGCCGGCCACCAAGTCCTACACCACGCAGCTCGCCGCGATGGCCGTCCTGGCGGGCGCTCTGGCGGCAGACCCGACGGCCCTCGATGCGGATCTGGACCGGGTGCCCGGCGAGGTCGAACGGCTGATCACGAAGAGAAACGGTGTCGACGAGGCCGTCGAGCGGATCGCGGCGAGCGTCGAGACACTTGTCAGCGGGCGCGGCATCGTGTTCGGCACCGCGTTGGAGACCGCGCTGAAGATCGAGGAGACCTGCCTGCGTCCGGTCCGTGGGCTCTCGTACGCCGACCTGCGGCACGGCCCCATCGCCGTCGTCGACGCCGAGCATGTGGCCGTGCTGGTCTGCGCTGCCGACGGTCCGATGGTCGAGGGCATGACGGAGTTGGCCGGCGACCTGCACAGGCGCGGCGCGGCGGCAACCGTGGGAATCGGCGGCGATCGCCGCTTCGCGCAGTCATGTGACGTGACCGTCGCCGGGCCCGACCTGCCCGAACTGGTCACACCGCTGGCCCTCGTGGTTCCGGCCCAGCTCGTGGTCGAGGCGCTGGCCCGTAAGCTCGGCCTCGACCCTGATGCGCCGCGCGGCCTGTCCAAGGTGACCCAGACGGACCCCGCCGACGACGACACACCCGGAGGAAGCGCATGAGCAACGCCGAGAAGATCCTCGCCGCCCTCGGTGGGGCCGACAACATCATCGAGATCGAGCCGTGCATCACCCGGCTGCGCGCCGAGGTGGAGGACCCGGGTCTGGTCGACGAGCCGGGCCTCAAGGCCGCGGGCGCCCATGGCGTGATCCGCTCCGGCAAGGCCGTGCAGGTCGTCGTCGGCCCCGAGGCGGACACAATCGCGTCCGACATCGAAGAACTGATGTGAGAGGTCGAGCGTGACCGGTCCCGAGCTGCCGGACGCGACCGAACGGCCCGCCGGCCGACTCACGGTGCTAGCTCCCGTGTCCGGGAGGGCGCTTCCTCTCGCCGACGTGCCGGACCCGGTCTTCTCGGCGGCGATGGTCGGGCCTGGCGTGGCCATCGACCCGGGGCGGGCCGGCCGAGTTGTAGCCGTCTCCCCGGTTTCCGGGAAGATCGTCAAGCTGCACCCTCACGCCTACGTCGTGCAGACGGCCGACGGCGCCGGCGTCCTCGTCCACCTGGGCATCGACACCGTCCAGCTCGCCGGCGAGGGGTTCGAGCTGCTCGCGACCGAGGGTGCCGAGATCGGGGCCGGCGACGAGATCGTGGCCTGGAACCCCGCCGCCATCGAGGCAGGGGGCCGGTCGCCCATCTGCCCCGTCGTGGCGCTCGACGCCACGGCCGACGCCCTGGCGGACCTGCGCGACTCCGGTGAGCTGGCCGCTGGGGACCCGCTGTTCGCGTGGGCACGCTAGGCCGGGCCCGTCCCGCTGCCGTCCTGCTCGACCTCGACGGCACATTGCTCGACAGCGAACCGGTCCACCGGGCGGCCTACGAGTCGTTCTTCGCAGCCCGCGGCTGGGCGGTCGATCCGGGCACGTACGCGCATTTCGTCGGCCGGCGTGGGTCCGACGTGTTCGCGACGCTTCCCGGTCCCTGGGCCGGCCACGACCCCGACGCTCTCGTCGCGGAAGTGTTGGGGCACATGGCGGAGTCGACGGCGACCCCCGTACCCGTGCCGGGCGCTGCCGATCTGGTGCGTTCGTACCACTCGCGCGGCGTGCCGATCGCCCTGGTGACGTCGGCCACGCGGGCCTGGGCCGAGTACGCCGTCGAGGAGCTCCTCGGCGTCCGCGAGTGCTTCACGGCGCTGATCACCTGGGAGGACGTTGCTCACGGCAAGCCGCACCCGGCGCCGTACCGGGCCGCTTGTCAAGCCCTCCACGTGAAGCCGGCTGATGCCCTCGCAGTCGAGGACTCGGTCGCCGGCGTCACGGCCGCGGTCGCGGCAGGCGTGGGCCGGGTGGTCGCCGTCACGACCACCACCGACTCACGTCGGCTGCGCGACGCCGGCGCCCACAAGGTGATCGGCTCCCTCGGCGAGGTGTCGACCCATTGAGAACTGCTATGCGACCAGTAGTCCTGCGTCGAGGGCTTCGGCGGCCTTGCGTGCTGCGATGAGAACCGGGTCCCACACCGGCGCGAACGGCGGGGCGTAGGACAGGTCGACCATCGCCAGGTCCGACACGGTCATCTCGTTCCAGAGCGCGACTGCCAACGCGTCGATCCGCTTGGCCGATCCCTTACGACCGACGATCTGCGCTCCGAGGAGACGGCCGGACGGCCGCTCGACCAGCAGCTTGATCGTCATCGGCTTCGTCCCGGGGAAGTATCCCGCCCGGGTCGTCGAGTCGACCGTCGCCGTCAGGTAGTCCAGGCCGGCGTCGTGTGCGTCGGTCTCGCGTAGGCCGGTCCGAGCGATCTCGAGATCGCAGACCTTGCTGATCGCGGTGCGGACGATTCCGGGGAAGGCCGCCGTGCCGCCACCGAGGTTCGTGCCCAGCACTCGTCCCTGCTTGTTGGCGTGGGTGCCGAGGGGCACGTAGGCCCATTCCTTGGTGACCCTGTCGTACGACTCCACACAGTCGCCCGCCGCCCAGACGCCGTCGTGGCCGTCGACGCCGAGCCGATCGTCCACCCGCAGGCCCCCGTACCGGCCCAGGGGCAGCCCGGCCGTCGCCGCCAACCCGGTCGCCGGCCGCACGCCGATGCCGAGGACGACCACGTCCGCCTCGTAGCTGCGCCCGCCGGCGACGACCGCTCGCACCGAACCGTCCGTCCTGGTCTCGAACGCCTCCACCGCGGTCTCGGTCTCGACCTCGATCCCCATGCCCTCCATCGCCTCGTGCACCTGCCGGCCGAGGTCGGGGTCCAGCGTGGACATCGGTTCGGGTGCCATGTCGACGACCGTGACGTCGAGACCGCGCACGACCATGGCCTCGGCCATCTCGATCCCGATGTAACCTCCGCCCACCACGACCGCGCGACGTGGGCTATGCCGGACCAGCCGCTCGATCAGGGTTGCGCCGTCGTCCAGGGTCTGGACACCGTGGATTCCCGCGGCATCGGAGCCGGGAACGTCCGGCCGCACCGGCTCGGCACCGGTCGCGACGACCAGCTGGTCGTATCGGAGCGAGCCGCTGTCGCCGTTCTCGTAGTCGCGGTACTCGACGGTCCGCGCGTCCACGTCGACCGACACGGCCTCCGTGCGCATGCGCAGATCGATGCCGTTCTCACGGTGCTCGGCGGGCGTCCGGGCCACGAGCGCGTCCGGGCCGTCGACCGTGCCGGCCACCCAGTACGGGATGCCGCAGGCGGAGTACGAGCTCCAGTGCCCGCGCTCGAGTGCGACGACCTCCAAGGCCTTCCCGGTCTTCGCCGACGTGCGCAACGCCTGCGATGCGGCGCTCATGCCGGCCGCGTCCGCGCCGATCACCACAACCCGCTCAGCCATGCCGCCACCTTGGCACGCGCTGGCGTCCCCCGGCAGGGGGAAAGGACGCCGGCACGCTCCCGAGCACCGCGGCGGGGACGTCGGGCCGGCGGTCGGCGCTTGGCTCATTCGGTGACGGCGTGACGGCGCACCCAGGCGTGCATGGCGATGGCCGCCGCCGCACCGGCGTTGATCGACCGGGTCGAACCGAACTGCGTGATCGACAAGACGGCGTCGGCACGTTCCCGGGCGGTCTCCGAAAGGCCCGGGCCTTCCTGCCCGAACAGCAGGACGCACCGCTCCGGCAGGTCGAAGGTCTCCAGCGGCACGGCACCGGGCAGGTTGTCGACACCGATCACGGGCAGGCCCTCGCGATGCGCCCAGGACACCAGATCGTCGACCGTCGGGTGGTGGACGACGCGCTGGTACCGGTCCGTGACCATTGCGCCCCGGCGGTTCCACCGGCGCCGGCCGACGATATGCACCGCAGCCGCCAGAAAAGCGTTGGCCGTCCGTACCACCGAGCCGATGTTGAAGTCGTGCTGCCAGTTCTCGACAGCGACGTGGAACGGATGGCGTCGGCGGTCCAAGTCGGCCACGATCGCGTCGTGCCGCCAGTAGCGGTACCGGTCGGCGACGTTGCGATGATCACCCGCCGCGAGGAGATCGGGGTCGTACCGAGGGTCGGCGGGCACCGGGCCCGGCCAGGGTCCGACCCCCGGCCCGGCGCTGGTATCCACAGCGGTCCAGCATCTCAGACCTGGTCGGAGGCCGGCCCGTCCTCCACCAACGGGTCGCCCCGACGTGGCGGGTCAGGACTCAGGGCCCTCCTGTTCGATCTGGTCGACACCATCACCGCCGACGAGCATGTCTTCACCGGGTCCACCGATCAGCACGTCATCGCCGTTGCCTCCGAACAGGACGTCGTCGCCGAAGCCGCCCAGCAGCACATCCGCGGAGTTCTCGCCGTGGAGGGTGTCGTCACCGGCCCCTCCGCAGATCACGTCCTCAGCGTTGGCACCGCGGATCACGTCGTCGCCGCCCAGGCCCATGATGACGTCTCGCTTGACGGTGCCGTTGAGGACGTCAGGACCGTTCGTGCCCCGGATCGTCGGGGTCAGTCCCCCGCAGCGCTCCTCGAGGTCGATGCCCAGGACCAGCGGGTCGTGGTCGCTCGAGCGGAACGGATTCACGGCGTAGAGCGCCGGATCGCCGTCGTACTGGTACGCGAACGACTCGACCGCGTTGATGTTCCAGTGCGCGAGGCCGGTCACCTTGCCGGTCAGCGCATCGCTGGACATCGCGTGGTCGAGCGACCCCGACAGCGCGTTGAACACGAAGCTGTAGCGTCCCTCGTCCAGCACGGGGCCGAGATCGGTGAACCCGGCACCCCGCAGGAGCTGGATCGGATCCTCCTCGCTGTAGGCGTTGAGGTCACCCATGAGGATTACGTCGTCGTCACCGCTGGAGTCGCGCAGCTCCTCGGCGAACGACGAGAGAGACGCCGCCTGTCGGATGCGGTCACCGTTGAAAGCGCCCTGCCCGTCGCCGATGTCCTCGTTGTCGTTGCCCGTCTGCGGCGGCGAGCTGTCGCTCTTGGACTTGAGGTGGTTGGCGATCACGGTGAACCGGTCGCCGTCCTTGACGAACGTCTGCGCGATCGGTTCGCGGGCGTTGAACCAGACGGTCTCGTCGACCAGGCCGACCGGCTCACCAACCGGTGCGACGACATCGTTCTGGTAGATGATCGCGTTGCGGATCACGTCGCGGTCGACGGCGAGCAACTCGTCGGGCAGCGGCACGAAGGCCCACTTGTCGTACCCGGCCTCTGTGTTGAGGCGCGAGACGAGGTCGGCGACGGCCTGATCCGGTGTGCCGTCGCCGAAGCCGGTCGAGTTGGTGTCCTCGATCTCCATCAGGGTCACCACGTCGGCACCGAGAGCGTCGATCGCCGTGACGATCTTGGCGGCCTGCTTCTCGAACTCCTCCGGCGTCTCCGCACCACGGCCGCCGTCCGCGGCCAGGGTCAGGAAGTAGTTCAGGACGTTGAACGCGCCGATCTGAACGTCACCGCCGACCGGGTCCGGTGCGGCGGACCGGGTGTTCTGTGGCCCAAAGGTCCCTTCCGGGGTTCCGTCGGCCGGCTGGAAGCGCCAATTGCCGAAGCCGAACCCGAGCACGAGCGGGGCCGTGAAGCCGATCTCGTCCCCGACCCGGACGGGGGTAGCCGTGCTCAGGTAGGGCCGGTTGGTCGCGCTGCGGCTGGCGTTGGTCCCGTCGTCCAGCACGATCCTGCGCAGCTCGTTCGCAGCGGCGATGGCGGCGGCCTCCGGCGAACCGGCGTCGGCCAGCTCGGTCGGCTGCACCAGCAGCCCGCCCTCGGAGAGCATCAGCTCGCCGAACCTGGTCAGGTTGAACACCTCGCTGACGGTCAGCGCGTCCAGCGGTACCACCAGCATCCCCTCGAGGGGCTCGCGGGCAGCGCTCGCGGCCGGCAGGTCCAGGGGTGTCGCCGTCGGCAGGCTCGCCTCTGACCCCGTGCTGCACACGTCCACCTCTGCCGCGGCGATCCGCGTCTCGCCGAAGTTCTCTCTCGCGGTGCCCGCTACAGCCACCGTGTCGCCGAGTCCGACTGCGGTCGACGTTGCGACGAAGATCCCGTCCGAGGTCGCCGCATCGTCGTCGCCGTCGTCCTGCAGGTAGAACCCGCCGATGCCCGGCACGTCGCCGACCACGACACCCCGGACGCTCACGTCCTGGCCGGGGAGCGGGGTGCTGAACCCGCTGCCCTGGACGGCCCCGATGTCGTGACTGGGCGTCAGGTCGCACTGCTCCACCGGAGGTTCGAGCGGTGGGTTGAGGGTGCCCTTGGTGCTCGGCGCCTCACCCTGCCACTCGTAGTTCTCCGTCACCGGGTTGAGCCGCTTTGAGAGGCTGTTTCCCACCGGCCCGGAGCCACTCTCGGACACGCCGACGTCGACACTCGTCACACCGTTCGCCGGGCCACCGACGCCGGTGAAGGTTCCCTCGTAGGACAGGAACTCCACCACCACGTCGCCCGCATCCACCAGCGCGATGCCGTCGGGCGACCCGTTCTGGATGCCGTTGACCAGATAATCGATCACGGCCACAGCGGAGGGGCCCCCGGCTGGTGGGCTGACCGCCGGCAGCGCATCGGTGTCATACGTTGTCCCACCGGTGCCGTTGTAGAGCACGATCGACCAGCCTGAGGTGCTGGCTCCGGGTGGCACCTGCACCTCGATGAACTCGCCGGCGTCAGTCCCGGTGTTGTCGTAATGGAACTCGGAGATGAACGGGTCAGTCGGCTCGACGGCTGTAGCCGACGGAGCCGCGGCGAAAGCGCTGGCGGCGGTGGCCGCAGCGACGCACAGGGCGCCGAACGTACGAGATCGGGATGGATGCACGATGGGTCCTTCGCCGAAGCAACGTGAATGAGGGGCACCCTAACCTCGGGTAGACCCCGGCAGCGACTGAAACCCGAGGTTTGCGCCTTCGCCGTTCACGCCAGGCTGATGTCGGTCAAGCCGTAGGCGGCACGGTAGGTGAGGCCGGCCTGCTCGATGCGTTCGCGGGCGCCGGTAGCCCGGTCGACGATGACGGCGACCGCGACAACTTCAGCGCCGGCGCGCCGCAGCGCGTTGACGGCTGTGAGCACGCTGGCGCCCGTCGTCGAGGTGTCCTCGACGGCGAGTACCGGCCGACCGGCGACGTCGGGGCCCTCGATGCGGCGCTGCAGACCATGCGCCTTCTCGCTCTTGCGGACGACGAAGGCGTCGAGCCGGCGGCCGCGCGCCGCCGCCGCGTGGAGCATCGCCGCCGCGACCGGGTCTGCGCCGAGTGTCAGGCCACCCACCGCCTGATAACCGAGATCGGCGGTCAATTCGAGCATGACCTCACCGACCAGCGGCGCGGCAGCACCGTCCAGGGTGATCCGCCGCAGGTCGACGTAGTGGTCTGCCTCACGCCCCGAGGAGAGCACGACCTTTCCATGGATGACGGCCTTCTCGGCGATCAAACGCCGCAGGTCCTCCCGTGCGCTCACGGTGCCTGAGGGTACGGCAGCTTCAGCCTCGCGGTCCGGCCCTCGCCGGATGGCGGCGGCCGACTCCCAGGGCCATGCGGCGAGGCATCCGCGGCAACAGCCAGGCGGCCACCTTGTAGAACGCACCCGGAACCGACACCGTCTTGCCTCGCCTCAGGTCGCGGAGCGCGGCGGCGACGAGCTGGTCGGGATCGAGCCACAGCGACGACGGCAGGCGGCTCATGTCGATGCGAGCCCGATCGTGGAACTCGGTGCGGACGAAGCCGGCCGCGAGAACCATCGCCCGCACACCGGTTCCGGACAGCGAGGCTGCCTGTCCTTCGGTGAACATCGTCACCCAGGCCTTGGCCGCACTGTAGGTGCCTCGCGGCAACCAGCCCGACACCGAGCTGACGTTCACAACGGCACCGCGGCGGCGCTCGATCATCCCTGGCAGGGCGGCATGGGTGAGCCTCAGCACCGCCCGCACCAGCACGTCGAGCATGCGCTCCTCGTCGGCTACGTCGTTCGCCAGGAACGGCTTGCGCAGCCCGAAGCCGGCGTTGTTGACCAGCAGGTCCACCGGACGCTCCGGGTCACGAAGCCTGGCCTCGACGGCGCCGATGCCGGCTGGGGTCGCCAGGTCGGCCGACAGCACCTCAGCGGTCACATGGTTGCGCTCGCGCAGATCGGCGGCGACCGTCGCCAACCGCTCGACGTCGCGGGCGACGAGAACGACGTCGTAACCCTGCGCGGCCAGTTGCCGCGCGAACGACAGACCGATGCCGGCCGTCGCGCCGGTGACGAGGGCCGTGCGCATGCCCGGACCCTATGCGAGCCGCCCGTGTGCACCCGGCCCGGGCCGGGTCGTCCACAGGAGGGCGCTCGCCATCATCGACGTCGGCGACCGGGTGCGGATCAACCGGCATATTCGGCTCTTCTACGTGCGCGGATCGACCGGCACGGTGAGGGGTTGGTCCGGGCGCAGCGCGATCGTCAGCCTCGACGTTCCGACCGGGAGGTACGCCGAGGTGCGGTGTCCGGCGATCGGCCCCGACCGGATGGCCTCCGAGTGCGGTGACTGAACCCGCTACGGACCGCCAAGTCCTCGCATTTCGCGTAGTCGGTGACGTCGAGGCCGCAGCGTTCTACTCATGAGTGCCAGCACGGGTAACGGTCAGGGTGTCGCCGGTCTCGTCGAGCTCGACGACGACGGTGTCACCGTCGTGCACGTCGCCGGCCAGGATCGCGCGGGCCAGCTTGTCCCCGATCGCCGACTGCACGAGACGCCGCAGTGGGCGGGCGCCGTAGACCGGGTCGTACCCGGTCAGCGCCAGCCACTCCTTCGCGGCATCGCTCACCTGCAGCACGAGCCGTCGGTCGGCAAGCCTGGTCGCGAGTTGCGCGACCTGAAGCTCGACGATGCGGGCCAGCTCGTCGGTGCCCAGCGGGTCGAAGAGCACGACCTCGTCGAGCCGGTTGAGGAACTCCGGCTTGAACGACGTCCGCACGACCTCCATCACCCGGTCTCGCTTGACCGCGTCGTCCAGGGTGGGATCGGCGAGGAACACCGAGCCGAGGTTCGACGTCAGGATCAGAATCGCATTTCTGAAGTCGACCGTGCGACCCTGACCGTCGGTGAGGCGCCCGTCGTCGAGCACCTGCAGCAGCACGTCGAAGACCTCCGGATGGGCCTTCTCCACCTCGTCGAGCAGGATCACGGAGTACGGTCGGCGGCGGACTGCCTCGGTCAGCTGACCACCCTCCTCGTAGCCGATGTATCCGGGCGGCGCGCCCACCAGCCGGGCCACGGTGTGCTTCTCGCCGTACTCGCTCATGTCGAGGCGGACCATCGCCCGCTCGTCGTCGAACAGGAATCCGGCCAGTGCCTTCGCCAGCTCGGTCTTGCCGACGCCGGTCGGGCCCAGGAACAGGAACGAGCCGGTCGGCCGGTCCGGGTCCGAGATGCCGGCCCGGGCCCGCCGCACGGCGTCGGCGACGGCGGCCACGGCGGTGCGCTGTCCGACCACTCGGCGGCCGAGTTCCCCCTCCATCCGCAGCAGCTTGCCGGTCTCGCCCTCGAGCAGCCGGCCGGCCGGGATGCCCGTCCAGGCCGAGACCACGTCGGCGACGTCGTCGGGGCCGACCTCCTCCTTGACCATCGCATCGGGCGCCGGTCCGGCCTCCGCCTCCGAGGCCGCAGCCAGTTCCTTCTCCAGCGCGGGGATACGTCCATAGAGGATCTCGCTCGCACCGGCCAGGTCGCCGTCGCGCTGCGCGCGTTCCGCCTGACCGCGCAGCTCGTCGAGTTGCTCCTTCAGGGCGCCGACCCGGTTGAGGCTCGCCTTCTCCTGCTCCCACCGCGCCTCGAGTCCGCGCAGCTCCTCTTCTCGGTCGGCCAGCTCGGCGCGCAGCTTGTCGAGGCGCTCCCGGGAGGCCTCGTCCGGTTCGGCAGCCGTGCGGTCGTCGCTGTGCCGCTCCACCTCGCGGGCCAGCGCCAGCTCCTCCATCTTCAGCCGGTCTACGGCCCGTCGCAGGGTGTCGATCTCGACCGGCGACGAGTCGATCTCCATGCGTAGCCGCGATGCGGCCTCGTCGACGAGATCGATCGCCTTGTCCGGGAGCTGGCGGCCGGTGATGTACCTATGCGACAGCGTCGCCGCGGCCACCAGGGCGCTGTCGGCGATCTGCACCTTGTGGTGCGCCTCGTAACGCTCCTTGAGGCCGCGCAGGATCGCGATGGTGTCCTCGACGCTCGGCTCCCCCACGTACACCTGCTGGAACCTGCGCTCGAGGGCGGCGTCCTTCTCGATCCGCTCGCGGTACTCGTCCAGCGTGGTGGCACCGACCATGCGGAGCTCGCCACGGGCCAGCATCGGCTTGAGCATGTTGCCGGCGTCCATGGCGGAGTCGCCGGTCGCGCCGGCGCCGACGACGGTGTGCAACTCGTCGATGAAGGTGACGACCTGACCCTCGCTGGCCTTGATCTCGTCGAGGACCGCCTTCAGGCGCTCCTCGAACTCACCGCGGTACTTCGCGCCCGCCACCATGGCACCGAGGTCGAGTGCGACCAGGCGCTTGCCGCGCAGCGACTCGGGAACATCGCCGGCGACGATCCGCTGGGCCAGGCCCTCGACGACGGCGGTCTTACCGACGCCGGGCTCGCCGATCAGGACCGGGTTGTTCTTGGTCCGGCGGGACAGCACCTGGACGACCCGTCGGATCTCGGAGTCGCGGCCGATGACCGGGTCGATCTTGCCCTCCCGGGCGCGCTCGGTCAGGTCGATGCCGTACTTGTTCAGCGCGTCGTACGTGCCTTCGGGATCGGGGCTGGTCACGCGCCCACTGCCGCGTACCTGGGTGAACGCCGCTCGGAGCCGTTCCGCGGTCACGCCGCTCTGTGCCAGCAGCTCGCGCACCGGCGAAGCAACGTGCGCGAGGCCGACCAGGAGGTGCTCGGTCGAGACGTACTCGTCGCCGAGCTCGCGTGCGACCTCGCCGGCGTGCGAGAGGACGGCGTAGGTGGGTCGGGCCAGAGAGGGCGCCGCGATCGTCGAGCCGGATGCGGCAGGCAGCGCGTCGGCGGCGGCATCGACGTCACGCCGGACAGTGCCGACGTCGGCACCGCAAGCCTCCAGGAGCGGTCCGGTCAGTCCGTCGGACTGTGCCAGGAGGGCACGCATGAGATGCATCGGCTCGACGCTCGGGTTGCCCGCCGTGGCGGCGTTGCGCACGGCGACGGACAGCGCCTCCTGCGCCCTGGTGGTGAGCTGGTCGTTCATGTCCCTCCCGATGTGCTGCTGCGCAATTGTCCATCTATTCCAACTCGACCAGAGTTGAGTCTGTTCCGCTCAACCCTGCCGACTTGGGCCGGTCCTGGCAAGCGGTGCAGCCCAGGAACATGGCAAGGTTGCGGCATGCCCGGTGCGCCGGTCGACCGCCTGCTCGACCGGCTGACCGACGCCGTCGGTGCCGCCCATGTGTTGACCGACGACTCGGTCACCAAGGGTTACCGCACCGACTGGACCGGGCGCTGGGAGGGCCGCACCGCCGCCGTCGTCCGGCCGGGCTCGACCGAGGAGGTGGTGGCGACGGTACGGGCCTGCGCGGAGGCGGGTGTCGCGATCGTCCCGCAGGGTGGCAACACCGGCCTGGTCGGCGGCTCGATCCCACACCACGGCGAGGTGGTGCTGAGCCTGCGGCGACTGGACGTCATCGAGTCCGTCGACCCGGTCGAACGAACGATCGGGGCAGGCGCGGGTGTGACGCTCGCGTCCGCACAGGATGCGGCGGCCTCGGTAGGGCTCATGCTGGGTGTCGACCTGGCTGCCCGGGACTCGGCGACCCTTGGGGGGATCGTCGCCACCAATGCCGGTGGGCTGCGGGTCGTGCGCCATGGGCCGACCCGCTGGCAACTGTCCGGGGTGGAGGCCGTCCTTGCCGACGGGTCGGTGCTGCGACGCTGGTCCGGCCTGGTGAAGGACAACGTCGGCTACGACCTGGTCGGACTGCTCGCCGGCAGCGAGGGGACGCTCGGCGTCGTGACCCGGGTGCTCATGCGCCTGGTCTCGGCACCGGCCCGTGTCCACGTCGCGTTGATCGGCGTCGCGTCGTTGGACGCCGCGGGTGCCGTTCTGAGTGGTGTGCGCCGGGCCGGCCTGACGGTCGAGGCGGCCGAGTACTTCCACTCCTCGGGCCTGGACCTCGTGCGGTCCCGGCTCGGGCTGCGCGCCCCGTTCCCGCAGGAGTACCCGACCTACCTGCTGTTGGAGATGTCAGGGGGATCCGCCGAGGAGGTCGCGGAGGCCTTCGCCAGCCAAGGCGCCCAAGTCGGCGAGGCGACCATCGAGCCGGCTCCGGGCAGCCGGCTGTGGGCGTACCGGGAAGGCCACACGGAGTCGGTGAACGCCGCGGCGGTCGCCCTGGGGAGTGCCCCGGTCAAGCTCGACGTGGCCGTGCCGGTGCGCCGCCATGCCGAGTTCGAGGCCGCCCTGCGCCAGCGGGTGGAGGCCGCCTTCCCCGAAACCCAGGTCGTGATGTTTGGGCACCTGGCCGAGGGCAATTCGCACGTGAACCTGCTGGGCGTCCCGGGGTCGCAGGCCGATGGAGCCACCGATCTGGTGCTGCGGCTGGTAGTCGAGCACGGCGGAAGCATCAGCGCCGAGCACGGCGTCGGTCAGGCCAAGCGGCCTTGGCTCCCGCTGGCACGCACCCCGGTCGACGTAGCCACCATGCGGGCGATCAAGCGAGCCCTCGACCCGGCCGGCCTGCTCTCCCCGGGCGTCCTGCTCGGGCCGCCGTCCGCTGGTCCATAGCCCTAGATGGAGCAACCCCGAAGGAGACGCCATGCTCGAACTCAGCACCGAGGCGACCAGGGTCGCCGGCATTCTCATGCTCGCCGTCGTGACCATCGAGTTCGGCGGTTGGGTACTCACCCGGATGGCGACGGGCGCAATGCCAGCAACCGACTTCCAGCGGGCGTTCGCCCGGGCCGGCCACGGCATGGCGGGTGCCTTGGTCACCCTCGGCCTCGTCGGCACCATCCTCACCGACGCGACGACGCTGGACGGCTTCGCCGCCTGGGTGGCCCGGTCCGGCGTCCCGCTGGCCGCGATCCTGATGCCGGCCGGCTTCTTCTTCTCCTCCGCCGGGCAGGGCCGGACCAAGCCCAACGGCTTTGTCTGGCTGGTCTGGCTCGGTGCGGCATTCCTCGCGGCCGGCGTGATCACACTCGGTATCGCCCTGCTCGCGGCCTAAGGGAGACCCGGCGCCGCGGGCCGACGGGCGCTTCGGTCGGGCGTGGCACGTCCACCCGTCGTACGTGGCACGCTGAACCGTCGCTCCGAAGAGACGTTTGTCATGGTTTATGGAGCGGCTCAGCGTGCCACGCGCGCAGGGCGGCCCGCTTGAGCCCACCCCAACACGACAGAACGCTCAGGTGAGCATCCGGCGCGCAGGCCAGCGGGTCAGCGGGTGCGGCGCCACCCGGGCGGCCAACCACGCCACCTCCGCGTTGAGCTCGGCCAGCCGTGACCGCACGAGGTCGACCTCGGCCTCGAGCTCGAGGATCCGCTTGATGCCGGCGAGGTTGACGCCCTCGTCCTGCGAGAGCCGCTGCACCTCGCGCAGCAGTTCGACGTCGCGCAAGGAATACCGTCGGCCTCCGCCGCCGGATCGCCCCGGGGACACCAGGCCCAGCCGGTCGTACTGGCGCAACGTCTGTGGATGCATGCCGGCCATCTCGGCGGCGACCGAGATGACGTAGAGCGGCTCGTCGTCGCGGATCAGCCGGGCGGCACCGGACATCGTCACGACGAAGCGGCTACCGGAGTCCACGCCGATCACCTGCCCTTCTCCACGGCTCGCAGCAGATCGGCTCGGACGTCGTCGCCCGAGGTCGCGTCCCGGAAGGACTCCAGGGCTTCCTTGGCTTGTCCGTCGACCCGCTGAGGGACCATGACCTCGACGCTGACCAGCAGGTCGCCTCGGGTCCCGTCAGCGCGACGCGACCCGCGCCCACGCACCCGGAACGTGCGCCCGTTCGGCGTCCCGGGCGGCAACTTCAGCGTCACCGGTGCCCCGTTCAGCGTCGGCACCTTGACGTCGGCTCCGAGCGTGGCCTCCGGGAACGTCACTGGCACCGTCACCGTCAGGTGCTCGCCGCGGCGACCGAACACCGGGTGCGGCGACACGTGCACGGTGACGTAGAGGTCACCCGCCGGCCCGCCGCGCTCGCCCGGCGCGCCCTTGCCCTTCAGCCGGATGCGCTGGCCGTCGCGCACACCGGCAGGGATCCGCACCTGCATGACCCGGCTGGTGGTGCCGCGCCCGGAGCCGTTGCAGACCGGGCAGGGGTCGTCGACGACCAGGCCGCGGCCCTTGCACTCGCGGCACGGCTCGGACAGCGAGAAGCGTCCGGCGTTGGTGCTCGTGTGCCCGGTGCCCGAACAGGCCGGGCAGACCCGAGGCACGGTTCCGGCCTTCGCGCCGGTACCCGCGCAGGCGGTGCACGCCGACGCACTCGTCATGCGGAGCGGCACGGTGACACCCTCGACGGCCTCGCTGAAGCCGATCGTGACCTCGCTCTCGACGTCGGCTCCGCGACGGGCCGGCGTCGTCCGCGTCCGTTGCCCGAACAGGCCGCCGAAGACGTCGCCGAGTCCGCCGGTGCCGCCCTGACCGCCACCCGTGCCCCCGAACAGGTCGCCGAGATCGAAGTTGAACGTGCTTCCCGAGCCGCCCGCCCCAGTGGGCACCTTGAAGCCGCTGCCGAACAACGACCGGGCCTCGTCGTACTGCTTGCGCTTCTCCGGGTTGGACAGAACGGAGTAGGCCTCCGAGACCTCCTTGAACCGGGTCTCGGCGCTCCTGTCGGTGGAGTTGCGGTCGGGGTGCAGGTCACGGGCCAGGGTGCGGTACGCCTTCTTCACAGCGGCGGCGTCTGCGTCCTTGGGGACGCCCAGGATCCTGTAGTAGTCCTTCTCGAGCCAGTCCTTCGTGCTCACGGCCGTCCCCTCCTCCCCATGCATCAGTCGTCAGTGTCACCCGTGGCCGGTTCGTCGGCGTCCTCGGGGGTCGGCAGCACCTCGGTGGGCTCCGCGACGGCGACCCGAGCCGGCCGTAGGACCCGGCTGCCGAACCGGTAGCCCGGCGTGAGGACCTGCGTGCAGGTCGGCACGGTCACCTGGTCGGAGTACTCGTGCATGAGCGCCTCGTGCACGGTCGGATCGAAGACGTCACCCGGCTCTCCGAACCGCACCAGGCCCAGCTTTGTCGTGGTCGCCTCGAGCGCCTCGCCGACCGACCGGAACCCGCCGGTGAGGTCGCCGTGGTCACGCGCCCGGCCGATGTCGTCGAGCACACCCAGCAGCTCGCCGAGCACGGATGCGATCGCGTTCTCCCGGACGGCCTCGCGGTCACGCTCGACCCGGCGCCGGTAGTTGACGTATTCGGCCTGCAGGCGCCGCAGGTCGTCGAGGCGCTCAGCTGCCTCGGCCTGCGCGGCGGCCAGGGGGTCGTCGGTCGAGCCGACGGGCGCGGCCGCGTCGTGCCGCCCCGGCGCGCGACCAGGGGCGGCCGTCCCGTGATCGCGCACCTCGCCGGTCTCCGGATCGAGCCGCCGCCGGTCGCGGACCACCGGACCGGCGGCGTCGTCCATGCCGTTCTGGTCCCGGTCGGTCACTTGTCGCCCTTCTCCTCGTCGACGATCTCGGCCTCGACGACATCCTCGTCGGTGCCACCCTCGCCGGCACCAGCACCGGTCGCGGCATCCGGGCCCGGCTCGCCGGCGGCGCCGGCGGCAGCGTCGGAGGGCTGGGCGCCGGCGTACATCGCCGCGCCCAGCGCCTGGCTCGCGGTCGCGAGCCGCTCGGTGCCCGACTTGATCGCGGCGTCGTCGTTGCCCTCGAGCGCCTTCTTCAGGTCGGCCAGGGCGGTGTCGACGTCGGAGCGGAGATCGTCGGAGAGCGTGCCCACCTTCTCGGCGTTGTCGGCCAGGAACTTCTCGGTCTGGTAGACCAGCCCCTCGGCCTGGTTGCGCGCCTCGGCGGCCTCGCGGCGGGCACGGTCCTCATCCGCGTACTCCTCGGCCTCACGCATCATCCGCTCGATCTCCTCCTTGGGGAGGGACGAGCCGCCGGTAACCGTCATCGACTGCTCCTTGCCGGTACCGAGGTCCTTGGCCGACACGTGCATGATCCCGTTGGCGTCGATGTCGAACGTGACCTCGATCTGCGGGATGCCGCGGGGAGCTGCCGGCAGCCCGGTGAGCTCGAAGTTGCCCAGCGACTTGTTGGTGCGGGCCATCTCACGTTCGCCCTGGTAGACCTGGATCATCACCGAGGGCTGGTTGTCGTCGGCCGTGGTGAAGACCTCCGAACGCTTCGTCGGGATCGTCGTGTTCCGCTCGATGATCTTGGTCATGACGCCGCCCTTCGTCTCGATGCCGAGGGACAGCGGGGTGACGTCGAGCAGCAGGACGTCCTTGACCTCACCGCGCAGGACACCGGCCTGGAGGCTGGCGCCGACGGCTACGACCTCGTCGGGGTTGACGCCCTTGTTGGGCTCCTTGCCGCCGGTGAGCTCGCGCACCAGGTCGACGACGGCGGGCATCCGAGTCGAGCCGCCGACCAGGACCACGTGGTCGATCGAGGCCACGGAGATGCCGGCATCGCGGATGACCTGCTCGAACGGGGACTTGCAACGGCCGAGCAGGTCGGTCGTCATCTGCTCGAACTGAGCGCGCGAGATCGGCTCGTCGACGTGCACGGGGTTCTTCTCCGCGTCCTGGGCGATGTAGGGCAGCGAGATCGAGGTCTGGGTGCTCGAGGAGAGCTCGATCTTCGCCCGCTCGGCGGCCTCGCGAACGCGCTGCATGGCGATCTTGTCCTTGGACAGGTCGAGGCCGTGGGTCGCCTTCACCCGGTCGACCAGCCAGTCGACGATCTTCTGGTCCCAGTCGTCGCCACCGAGGTGGTTGTCGCCGTTGGTCGCCTTGACCTCGACGACGCCTTCGCCGATCTCGAGGAGGGACACGTCGAACGTGCCGCCGCCGAGGTCGAAGACGAGGATCGTCTGGTCCTTCTCACCCTTGTCCAGGCCGTAGGCCAGAGCGGCGGCCGTCGGCTCGTTGACGATCCGCAGCACGTTGAGACCGGCGATCTCGCCGGCCTCCTTGGTGGCCTGGCGCTGCGCGTCGTTGAAGTAGGCGGGGGTGGTGACGACCGCGTCGGTGATGGTCTCGCCAAGGTAGGCCTCGGCGTCACGCTTGAGCTTCTGCAGCACGAACGCGGAGATCTGCTGCGGGGTGAAGGTCTTTCCGTCGATCTCGCGCTTCCAGTCCGTGCCCATCTCGCGCTTCACCGACCGGATGGTGCGGTCGACGTTGGTGACCGCCTGCCGCTTCGCGACCTCGCCGACAAGGATCTCACCGTTCTTCGCGAACGCGACCACCGACGGTGTGGTGCGGGCTCCTTCGGCGTTCGCGATGACGGTGGGCTCGCCGCCTTCGAGGACGGCGACGACGGAGTTGGTCGTCCCGAGGTCGATTCCTACGGCTCGTGCCATGACGCTGATCCCTTCCGGATTCCTGTGTTGAGTGTCGATCGCTCAAGTATTCCTACCCGCAGCGCGGTGTCAAGCCGAGTCTTGAGTCGACCACGCTCAACTTCTGCCATTGGTGGTAACGGCCGGTCCGGCCGCGTCATTCCCGCCCGCGGCCGTCGGGGCGACGGTTGCTTCCCGTGTCCCGCCGGCGCGACCTAGGCTCTACACCATGCTGCGCCGCATGCGCGACGACACCGGCGGGCCCAACGTCAGGATCCGTCTTGTCGCGTTGCTGGCTGCCGTCGGCCTCCTGGTGGTGAGCGCTCCGGCGGTCCTGCCACTCGTGCGCTGGATCGCCGACCTGGTGTGGTGAGCGCGCCACCGGTCAGCTCAGGCCCGGACACGAAGCTGCGCGCGACCGGAAGGCTGCTCGGCGTCGACGCCGCCCGTGGCATCGCCCTGATCGGCATGATGTCCGTCCACATCGTGCCCCGGATCGACGACGACGGCACCGCCAGCACGGCTTACCTGGTCGCGAGCGGACGCTCCGCGGCCCTGTTCGCCGTGTTGGCCGGGGTGGGACTGGCCCTGGCCAGCGGAGGCCCGACGCCACCCCGGGGCCGTCAGTTCGGTGCGGCCGTCGCCGGCACACTCGCTCGGTCGCTGGTGCTGCTCTTCGTGGGCCTGTTCCTCGGCGGGTTCGACTCCGGCGTGGCGGTGATCCTGGCGTACTACGCAATCTTCTTCGCGGCGACCACGCCGTTCCTCGGGTTGTCGGCGCGAACCCTGCTGCCGCTGGCGGCCGCCTGGGCGGTGCTCGCTCCCGTCCTGAGCCAGGCGATCCGCCCCTCCATGCCGGCGCCCTCGTTCGGCAACCCGTCCATGGAGTCGCTCGGGGACCCGGTTCAACTCATCCGCGAGATCACCGTGACCGGGTACTACCCGCTCCTGACCTGGATGGCCTATCTCCTGGCCGGGCTCGGCGTGGGGCGGCTGGCCCTGCGCGATTCCCGCGTCGCGCGCAACGTCCTGGTCGGCGGCGCCGCCGTGGCGACGGCCGCTTGGGCGACCTCCTGGCTCCTCCTGCACCCCGGTGGGGGCTTCGAGAGGCTCGAGGCAGCCGGCGCGGCCGGAACGCCCATTGCCGGGCGGTCCTTGGAGCTGGCCCTGACGACCTCGTTCGCCGGGACCACCCCGACGTCGAGCTGGTGGTGGCTCGCGGTGGTCGCGCCGCACTCGGGCTCACCGTTCGACATGCTGCACACGATCGGTACGGCATGCGTGGTGCTGGGCGCGATGTTGCTGCTCGTCCGGGTCGCGCGAAAGGCGCTGTGGCCGCTCGCCGCGATCGGAAGCATGACGTTCACGCTCTACACGACCCACGTCCTGTTGCTGTCCGGTCCGCTGCCCCGCGAGACCGACGATGCCTTCCTCTGGCACGTCATCGTCGCGCTCGCCATCGCGGTTCCGTGGCGGGCCTTCGTCGGGCGGGGCCCGCTCGAGACGGCTGCGGCTCAGCTCGCCGGTGCAGCGCGCGCCGCCGTCGTGCCGCCGCCCACTGCCGCCAAGCCGAATCCCCCGTGATCACCGGCCATTACCGGCCTATGCAACCGGAGGATGCCGATGATCACGAGAGGTGTGTGAGCGCGAGCCGAGTTCGGAATCCAGGAAGAGCAATGCCGAGCCGTCATCGCCGACCCGTCGCAGCCGGCCGAGGATCTCCGAGACCGTCGACTCCTCCTCGACCTGCTCCTCGACGAACCACGACAACAACGGCAGGCTGTCGACGTCGCCACTCTGCTGGGCCGCCCGGAAGAGATGCCTGATCCCCTCGGAGACCCGCTGCTCGTGCGCCAGAGACGCCTCGAACACCTGCACCGCTCCGGCACCGGGATCGGTCGGCGCGTCGATCGCCCCGATCCTGGGAACGTTCCCTCGGGCCAGGACGTGGTCGGTGAACTTCTGGGCATGCCGCCGCTCTTCGTCGGACTGGATGCGCATCCAGGACGCCATCCCCGGCAGGTCCGCGGCGTCCAGGGCGATCGCCAGCTGCAGATATGCGATCGATGACGCCAGCTCGAGTGTGATCTGCTCCGAGAAGGCGGCTTCCAGCTCGGTGCTCATCCTCATGACTGCCACGCTAATGGCTCGGGTCGGCCGCGGCGCCAGACCGCGGCGATCAGGGGAACGCCTGGGCGGTAGGCCAGGTGGACGTACGACGGGGCGTCGAGGACGGCCAGATCGGCGCGCGCCCCGGGCACCAGTCGGCCGATGTCCGCCCGACGCAGCGCGCTGGCGCCACCGAGCGTTGCGGCCCACAGCGCCTCCGCAGGCGTCATCCGCATCTCGCGGACCGCCAATGCGACGCAGAACGGCATCGACGACGTGAAACACGACCCCGGGTTGCAGTCGGTCGCGAGTGCCACCGTCACGCCCGCGTCCAGCAACCGCCGGGCGTCCGGGTACGGAGACCGGGTCGAGAACTCGACGCCGGGCAGGAGCGTCGCCACGGTGTCCGAACCGGCGAGTGCCGCGATGTCGTCGTCGGACAGGTGGGTGCAATGGTCGGCGCTCGCGGCGTCAAGCTCGCAGGCGAGCTGGACACCGGGACCCGGCCCGAGCTGGTTGGCGTGCACGCGTGCACCGAGACCGCGCTCCAACCCGGCGGTCAGGACGGTCCGGGCCGCGTCGGCTCCGAACGCGCCGCGCTCGCAGAACACGTCGACCCAGCGAGCGTGCGGCGCACAGGCGTCGAGCATTTCGCCGACCACGAGATCGACGTAGTCGTCGGGACGCGACGCGAATTCGCTCGGCACGACGTGCGCACCGAGGAAGGTGGTCTCGTCGGTCACCTGACCGGCGAGGGCAAGGGCGCGGGCCTCGTCGTGGACGGTGAGCCCGTACCCGCTCTTGATCTCGACGGTCGTCGTGCCCTGGCGCCGCATCTCGGCCACCAACCGGGCCAGATTGGCGATGAGAACGTCGTCCGGCGCGGCGCGCGTAGCCGCGACCGTCGTGCGGATGCCGCCCGCCTCGTACGGTCGACCCGCCATGCGGGCGGCGAACTCCGCGGAGCGATCGCCGGCGAAGACGAGATGCGCATGGCTGTCCACGAAGCCGGGGATCACACATCGCCCGGCCGCGTCGACACGGGTGTCGGCCGCAGGAGCCCGCGCCGAGGGCCCCACCCAGGCGACCAGGCCTCGGGCGTCGACGACCAGCCCGGCGTCGGGGATCTCGCCCAACGGCGAACCGTCGCCGTGCTCCGGCCCCCCCGTCACCAGCAGCCCGATCCCGTCCAGCAAGGTCGTCGGCACCCGCCCTACGGTAGAGCCGGACGTCGGCGAGGAGGTCACTGTGCGGGGCTATCTGGGCCGTTACGGCGATCTCGGCATCGGTGTTCTCGATGTCGACGGTGCCGATCTGGCCGAACGGCCAGGCATCGAGATCGACAACCCGTCGTATCTCGCACTCGCGCCGGACGGCGGCACGCTCTACGCGGTGCTCGAGCGCCCGGAGGGCGGCCGAGTCGCCGCTTTCGCAGTCGAGGGCGACGGGCTGCGTGCGCTCGGCTCACAGCCGACCGGCGGGACGAGCCCATGTCACCTGTCGGTGCATCCGACCGGCCGCTATGTGCTGACCGCCAACTACGCCTCGGGCTCCGTCGCCGTCCACCGGATCCATGACGACGGCAGCCTCGGCGAACGGACGGACCTCGTGCACCACGCAGGGAGCGGCCCGGTACGCGACCGTCAGGAAGGGCCGCACGCGCACATGGTCGTGACCGAACCCTCCGGCCGGTACGTCCTCGCCGTGGATCTCGGCACCGACACGGTGTACCGGTACCGGCTGGACGCCGAAACCGGGCGGCTGATCGCCCACGGGGAGATGACGCTGCCGGCAGGCACTGGCCCGCGGCACCTCACCTTCCACCCCGATGGCCGCCGGGCGTACCTCGCCGGCGAGCTCGACTCGACCGTGCGTGTTCTGGAACCAGAAGTGCTCGCCGTCGGTCACCCCGTCTCAACGGTCCCTGCCGGCGTCGCAGTTGCGAACCTCCCATCCGCGATCCGCGTATCTGCGGACGGTCGCTTCTGCTACGTCGCCAACCGCGGACACGACAGCATCTCCGTCCTCGTCATCGACGAGGGCCCAGCGGACCTGCAGTTGGCGACTACCGTGCCATGCGGTGGGGAACACCCGCGTGACCTGGTGCTCACGGGCGAGTGGCTCTACGTCGCCAACCAGTCCTCCGGCAGCGTCACCAGCTTCCGGGTCGACCCGACCACGGGTGTGCCGACAGCCACCGGGATCAGCCTGGAGACCCCGAGCCCTTCCTGCATCCTTCTCCCGTAACGGCGCCTGCGACGCCCGCGGCCGTGACCAAAGCCCCACAAAGTCAGGGCTTTCCCCGATCCGGAAATAGGGACATCCCCGACTGCGCTTCGAGAGAATGGGGACGAGGCTTCGTTGCGACGAGACGGGTTCGCGGGAGGTGCCACTGTGACCGCCAACGTGTTTCACGTCGCCGATGAGCCTGAACGGGCCAACGGATGGCGTGCGAAGCGCACCCTGGCCCGCGAAGTGACCCTGATCGCCACGGCCGCACTGCTCTACACGCTCGTCCGAGGGCTGACGAGCGACCGCATCGCCGTGGCGTTCGACAACGCAGAACAGGTCATCGCGTTCGAGCGCGCGCTCGGCATATTCGTCGAGCCAGAACTGCAGGGTGCGATCCTCGGCAACGACGTGCTCGTCAGAGCGGTCAACCTGCTCTACATCGGCTACTGGCCGATGATCATGGTGACCCTCGGCTGGCTGCTCGTCAGGAGGCCCGCGCAGTTCCCACGGTTCCGCAACGCGATCCTGGCCTCGGGCGCGCTGAGCCTGGTGATCTTCGCGCTGTACCCGCTCGCGCCGCCGCGATTCCTGCCGCAGTACGGATTCGTCGACACGGTCGAGCAGAGTGCCAGCACGTACCGGACGCTCACCGATCCGTCGCTCGTCAACGACTACGCGGCGATGCCCAGCCTGCACTTCGGCTGGGTGCTGTTGCTGGGAATCGCCCTGGTCACTCTGGCACGTCACCGGGTCACACGAATTGCCGGCGTCGTACTCCCCGTACTGATGTTCGCGTCGATCGTCTTGACCGCGAATCACTACCTCGTTGACGGTCTCGTGGGTGGCGCCGTCATCCTGTTCGGCCTCGGTGTCGCCGTCCGGCTCGAGAGAAGGACTGGGTCGCGAGATCGGGTTGCGTCACGAGCAGAGGCGGCGTCCGCCCCGGAACCGTCGGATCCCGTCGACGAAGCCGTCTCTTCGCGAGCGTGAACCTTCGTCCAGCAGCGGTCGCCTGACCGTCGAATCGGCGACGGCCGAGCCACGGTCTTCCCCGGGTTGACACGGGGGCTACCCCTACCCCGAATTCGGGAGCATCCCGGACTGTGCTGACGGCCCGCGACGACCAGGCTCTGGAGCGACCACACCAGACCTTCTCCGGGAGCCGTCATGACCGCGCCAACGACCACCGTCCTGCCGACCCGACCTGATCCACCTCGGACCCGACCGCGCGGCCCCGTCGTAGCCGTCGCCACCTGGAGTGCCCGGCACCGCTGGACCGCTCTCCTCCTCTGGATCGCCTTCGTCGCGGCCGCCGTCGTCGGTGGCAGCGCCATCGGGTCCAAGGAGATCGACGACGGCGACGAGACGATCGGCGCCTCCGCGGCGGCCGACCGTGCCCTTCTCGACGCCGAGTTCGGCGAACTGCCCAGCGAGTCGGTGTTGGTCCAGAATGCCGACGGCGGCCGCCTCGAAGCCTCCGCGGCAAGTGACGTCCTGAGGGAGCTGGAGGAGGGCCTCACCGGCCTGACAGGCGTCGCGGCCGTAGACGAACCCGTCGCGTCGTCCGACGGCACCTCGCAGCTCGTCGAGGTCTCGCTCGCCGAAGGCAGCGGTACCGACGAGGAGAAGGACGCGGCCGCCGAGCAGGCGGCCCGTGACGTCAAGGGTGTGGTCACCGGCATCGCCGCGGCACACCCGGACCTGCGCATCGAGCAGGTCGGCGACAACTCGATCGGCGACGCCCTCGACCAGGTCTACGAGGACGACTTCGCCAAGGCCGAGTTCCTGTCCGTACCGGTGACGCTCGCAATCCTGCTCGTCGTGTTCGGTGCGCTCATCGCCGCCGGCGTCCCGATCCTGCTGGCGCTGTCGTCTGTCGGCGCGGCCATGGGGCTGTCCGCCTTCGCGTCCTACCTTGTCCCGAGCAACGAGATGCTGGCCTCGGTCGTCCTGCTGGTCGGCATGGCGGTGGGGGTCGACTACTCGCTGTTCTACATCCGCCGCGACCGGGAGGAGCGGGCCAAGGGCGACTCCGTCGACCACGCGATCGCGGTCGTGGCGGCAACCTCCGGACGTGCGGTCGTCGTCTCCGGCATCACCGTCGCCGTGGCGATGTCGGGCATGTTCCTCTCCGGCTTCTCGATCTTCTCCGCGTTTGCGATGGGGACGATCCTGGTCGTCCTGGTAGCGGTGCTGGGGTCGGTCACGGTGCTACCCGCGCTGCTGTCGATCCTCGGCCGGTGGGTCGACCGACCGCGCATCCCGCTGCTGTGGCGACTCGCGCGCCGAGGCGGCGGCTCGCGGTTCTGGCCCGCCGTGCTTCGGCCGGTGCTGCGCCGGCCCGTTGCCGCCCTGACCCTCGGGGTGGCCGCGCTCGCGGCCTTGGCCGCCCCGGCCCTGGGCATGACGCTGTCGCAGCCCGACCTCGACGACATGCCCGAGTCGATCCCGGAGGTCCAGACCTATCAGCGCATCACCGACGCCTACCCGTCCGAGGGCAAGGCCCACACCGTGGCCGTCTGGTCGTCTGACGGCTCCGCGCTGGACGCCCCGGCCGTCGAGGCCGCCGTCGCCGACCTGACGTCGCGAACCGACGCGGACACCGCTTCCTTCGCATCGGCAGGCGCCGCGCCGCAGGTCGAATACGCCGAGGGCAGCGAGGTTGCCCGGTTCAGCGTCCCGGCGGCGTCGAACCCCGACGACCCGCAGGGGCGGGCGTCGCTCGAGTCGCTTCGCGAGCTGGTGTCGGAGACGGTCGGAGAGGTGCCGGGCGTGGCCGCCGGTGTCACCGGTGAGATCGCCTGGGACGTCGACTTCCGGGACGTGCTGTCCGAACGGCTGCCGCTCGTCATCGGCTTCGTGCTGCTGCTGACGGTTTTCGTGCTGGTGCTGGCGTTCCGGTCGCTGACCATCGCCCTGACGGCGGCGGCGCTGAACCTGCTGTCGGTCGCGGCGGCCTACGGGTTGCTGGTGCTGGTCTTCCAGAACACCTGGGCCGAGGGACTGCTCGACTTCACGTCCAACGGCGCGATCATCACCTGGCTGCCGCTGTTCCTGTTCGTGATCCTGTTCGGGCTGTCGATGGACTACCACGTGTTCGTCGTCAGCCGGATCCGCGAGGGCCGACGTGCCGGGCTGTCGACACGTGACGCCATCGCGCAAGGGATCACGAAGTCGGCCGGTGTCGTCACCAGCGCCGCACTGGTCATGGTTGCCGTCTTCTCGATCTTCGCGACGCTGTCCCCGCTTGACTTCAAGCAGATGGGAGTCGGGCTGGCCGCCGCGATCCTGATCGACGCGACGATCGTGCGGGCAGTGCTGCTGCCGGCGGCGATGAGCCTGCTCGGTGAGCGGAACTGGTGGATGCCGAGGGCGTTCCACCGCCTGCCGTCCATCGACCACAGCTGAGGTCACACGGCCCGGCCTCACCGACGTGGGGCCGGGCCGCCCCTACCCTCACACATGTGACCGAGGCAGGTGCCGACCCGACTCCGCGCCGTGCGCGCCTGGGCCTGCTGGCACTCGAGGTGGTCGCCCTGGTGGCGGTCTACTTCCTCCTCCCGCTCGAGGGGTCGATCGGACTCCGCCTGGCCGCCTACGCGGCCGGGCTCGCGCTCGTCATTCTCGTCGTCGCCCGCCAGCTGCGCCGGCACCTCCGGTCGCGTGACGCCGACATCCGGGTCGACAGCCTCGCGCTGGCCATCGTCCTGGCGATACTCCTCTTCGCGCTCACGTACTACACCGTGGACACCGCCGAGCCTGGCGAGTTCAGCGGCCTGAAGACGCGAGTCGACGCCCTCTACTTCAGCCTCACGGTCGCGACGACGACCGGCTTCGGGGACGTGTCTGGACAGGGTCAGCTCGCCCGGGTCCTCGTCTCGGTGCAGCTCGTCTTCAACATCGTCATCCTCGCCACGGCGGCACCGCTGCTCACGCGCACCATCAGATCGCGAAAGATCGGCCAGGCGCAGCAGCTTGGTTCACAGCCCTGACCAGACCTCGTCGACGGCGTCGTTCATGAGCTCACCGACGTCTCCGAGGACGTGTCGGCCGTCGCGGACGACCGGCCGGCCACCGATCACGACGGTGTCGATGTCCGCTGCCGTCGCGGCGAGGACCAGCTGGGTCGGGTCGATGCCCGCCGTGCGGGGCGTGTCCAGGCGGACGGCCACCAGATCACACTGAGCGCCGGCCTCGATCCGGCCCGCCTCCGGCCAGCCGAGACTGGCGTGTCCGGCACTGGTCAGCGCGGTCAGCAGGTCTCCCGGTGCGAACCGGCCGCGCTGGTGGGTGGTCAGCCGCTCATGCATCTCCAGCGCGCGGGCCTCCTCGAACATGTCGATCACGGCGTGCTGGTCCGAGCCCAATGCCAGCGGTGAGCCGGCGTCGTACAGAGCCCGGGCCGGGCCGATCCCGTCGGCGAGATCGCGCTCGGTCGTCGGGCAGACGCAGACCGTCGTCCGCTGCCCGCCGAGCAGTGCCACGTCGTCGGGCATCAGGTGTGTCGCGTGGACAGCGGTGGTGGCCGGGCTTAGGGCCCCGTGATCGTGCAGCAGCTGGGTGGGCGTCGCCGCATACGCGTCGAGACACTCCTCGTTCTCGGCCGGCTGCTCGGAGACGTGGACGTGGAGCGGACGTCCTGACGATGCCGCCACGACGGTGGGTATCTGCTCCGCCGGCACTGCCCGGACCGAGTGGATGGCGGCGCCGACGCGCGTCGTGGCGTCGGGCCGAAGGGAGGCGACCCGCTCGGCCCACCTCTCGGCGTCACCGTCGCCGAACCGAAGCTGGGCCGCCGAGAGTGGCTTCCCGAAGCCACCGGACAGATAGCAGGTGTCCAGCAGGGTCAGCCGGATGCCGGCCGCCTTTGCCGCATCCCGCACCGCCTCTCCCATCGCGTTCGGGTCTTCGTACGGCGTGCCGTCGGTTTGGTGGTGGACGTAGTGGAACTCGCCCACGCAGCTGACGCCGGCAAGCGCCATCTCGGCGTACACGGCGGTCGCGAGCCGGCGGTAGGAGTCCGGGTCGAGCCGGGCCGCCGCGGCGTACATCCGTTCCCGCCACGACCAGAACGTCCCGCCATCAACGTGCGTGCGTCCTCGCAGGGCGCGGTGGAAGGCGTGCGAGTGCGCGTTCGCGAAGCCCGGCACCACGATCCCGGGCAGTCGCACGTCGGGTGGCTCGGGTTGCTCACCGACCTCGACAGCGGTCACGAACCCCGCGTCGTCGGTGGTGACCCGGACCCGATCAGACACGCCGCCGGACAGCCAGGCCCGCTCGCACCAGTACGCCGTCACGACGCCGATTGTCGTCGACGGGCCGGTCGCAATGTCGCAAACGACCCGTAGAGTCGTGCGAGGCACGGGGATGTCGGCACCACTCCGCATCGACAGGTCACCAGGAGGTTGGCATGCTCCACGGGTTCGGTCGTCGGTCCGTCGTGGCCCTGGTTTCGGCGGCGGCTCTGCTGTCGTCCGCCGCGCTG
>OBLS010000044.1_pt1 | contig 29900 bp, 30 predicted proteins | sample 1519901 | NCBI WGS metagenome assembly OBLS01 (sample SAMEA3113585, study PRJEB22503) | soil metagenome | reverse complement strand
CCTTAATGATACAAATACAATTTTCCATTTATTATTATAGATACATAATTTTTTTTAAGAAACTACATATATCTCCTTTTCTAAGAAATCTACTGATTTCGTATTGCGAAAAGCTGTTTTATCAAAATTTATTTATCTAATAGTAAATACGAGAAGGGAGGATTGTTAATTTGTCAGTAGATAAAAAAATTGTCAAAGTAAAAAATCATATATATCAACCTAAACATGAGATTCTTCCGAAAGATGAAGCTGAAAAAATTCTTAAAAAGTTCAATGTGAGGACTAATCAACTTCCATATATTATGGCAAGTGATAAAGGATTAGAAGATCTCGATATTAGACCAGGAGATATTATTAAAATTACTAGAAAAAGTCCAACTGCAGGTGAAAGTGTATATTACAGATATGTTGTACAAGGATGAGGAGATAGTGTTTTTTGTTAAATAATCTTGTTGATATATGGCCAATTATTAATGATATTTTAAGAAGAGAAGGTATCGCACGACAGCATTTAAATTCCTACAATGAGTTTATGGAATCTGGATTACAAAGTATAATAGATGAAGTAAATGAAGTAGAAATAGAAACAGCTGAATTTCCATACAAGTTGAAATTAGGAAAAATAAAACTTCAACGTCCAAGAATTATGGAATTGGATGGATCAATTACACATGTTGCCCCAGTTGAGGCTAGGCTAAGAAATCTTACTTATGCTTCCCCTATTATGCTTGAATGCAGCATTGTTGAAGATGGGAGAATAATTGAATCTAGATTTATTCATATTGGTGATATGCCTGTAATGGTAAAATCTAATGTATGTATTCTTCATAACCTTCCTGAATCGAAATTAATAGAATTAGGTGAAGACCCACGAGACCCTGGTGGGTATTTTGTTATAAACGGTTCGGAAAGAGTAATAGTTGGATTAGAAGACTTATCCTATAATAAAATTATTGTTGATGCAGAAGAAACTGCTGGAACCCTTACTTATAAAGCAAAAGTCTATTCTTCAATAGTAGGCTATCGAGCAAAATTAGAACTTATTATGAAACCTGATGGTTCCATTGTAGCAAAAATACCTGGTTCTCCTGTTGATATTCCTTTAATAACATTGATTCGTGCTTTGGGACTTGAATCTGATAAAGATATAGCCAACGCTATTTCTTTTACTGAAAAGGTACAAGACGAATTAGAACCTTCATTTGAAAAAGTAGGAGAAATTATTGCAAGTAGAGATGCCATTGTCTATATCAGTAAAAGAATTGCTCCAGGTATGCTTGAAGAATTTCAAATAAAACGTGCTGAAACACTATTAGATTGGGGATTATTACCTCATTTAGGAAAAAATCCAGAAAATCGTGGTGAAAAAGCTTTATTTCTTGGAGAAGCTGCAAACAAATTAGTAGAACTTAAACTTGGATGGGTAGATAACGATGATAAGGATCATTATGGAAATAAAGTTATAAAATTTGCAGGCCAAATGCTTGCCGATCTTTTTAGAACTGCCTTTAGAAATTTAATAAGGGATATGAAATATCAACTTGAACGATCAGGACAAAAAAGAGGAATCAATGCAGTTGCAGCTGCAGTCAGGCCGGGTATTATATCTGATAAATTGAATAATGCTATAGCTACAGGTAATTGGGGTAGAGGAAGGGTAGGAGTTACACAATTATTAGATAGAACTAATTACATGTCTACAATTAGTCATTTACGAAGGATACAGTCTCCTCTTAGTAGAAGTCAACCTAATTTTGAAGCAAGAGATCTTCATACTACTCATTTTGGTAGAATTTGCCCCGCAGAAACCCCAGAAGGCTCAAATTGTGGACTTGTAAAAAATCTCGCTCTATCTGCAATAATCTCTGTAAGTGTTTCTTCTTCAGAAATTATAGAAAAACTATATGAATTGCGAGTTCAACATATTGATGATGCAGATGAAAGTTTAAGACAAAATGGTTGCAGAATATTTGTAGATGGAAAAGCAGTAGGCTATATTGAAGACGGTTCTCAGTTAGCAAATACACTCAGAGTCCTCAGAAGAAATGGGAAAATCCATCCTCATATTGGAATTTATTTTTATTCTTCTTTAAATGCAAATGCAGCAAAAAGGTTATACATATCTTGTAATTCTGGACGTGTATTAAGACCTCTGGCAATTGTTAAAGAAGGAAAATCCTTAATGACATCTGAGGTAATTGAGAAGATCAATAAAAAATTCCTCTCATGGATAGATTTGATTTATATGGGAATAATAGAATTGGTTGACGCCAATGAAGAAGAAAATTGTTTTATCTCTATTGATCTCACTTCGATAGACTCCCATACAACTCATGTAGAAATTTATCCACCCTCAATTCTTGGAATTGGTGCTTCTGTTATACCATATCCTGAACATAATCAATCTCCCAGAAATACATATGAAAGTGCAATGGCTAAACAAAGCCTTGGATTTTCTACACCTTTGATGAATGCAAGCACCTATGTCAGACAACACTTTATGTTGTATCCGCAAACCCCTGTAGTTAGTACTAAAGCAATAAGCCTTCTTGGACTTGATGAACGTCCTACGGGACAGAATTGTATTGTAGCAGTACTTCCTTTTGAGGGCTATAACATTGAAGATGCCGTTGTCTTCAATAAATCTTCAGTCCAACGAGGTTTAGCAAGAACATTTTTTTACCGAGTTTATGAAGCAGAAGCAAAACAATATCCAGGTGGAATGAAGGATACTTTTGAATTACCTTCAGCAGATGAAAATATTCGTGGATTTAGGGGAGAAAAAGCTTATCGATTGTTGGAACAAGATGGTGCAGTGATGCATGAAGCAGTAGTTACTGGTGGCGATATTCTAATTGGTAGAACGTCTCCTCCACGATTCATTGAAGAATACAAAGAATTTGAAGTAAAAGGTCCCTATAGGCGTGATACTTCTATAGGTGTAAGGCCATCTGAGAATGGAGTTGTAGATACCGTAATAATGACTCAATCTGTAGAAGGTGGTAAGATGTATAAAATTCGTGTAAGGGATATGAGAATTCCAGAAATAGGTGATAAATTTGCTTCAAGACATGGACAAAAAGGAATTCTTGGAATGCTGGTAAATCAAGAAGATTTGCCATATACTCAAGAGGGCATTGTTCCAGATATAATGATAAATCCACATGCTTTTCCTTCCAGAATGACAGTAGGTCAGTTCATGGAATCGTTAGGTGGTAAAGCAGCATCATTACGAGGAAAAGTGGTTGATGGTTCTGCCTTTTTAGGTGAGAAATTAAATGATATAAAAGACGTTATGGAACAATATGGATTCAAATATAGTGGTAAAGAGGAAATGTATGATGGAAGAACAGGATTAAAATTTCCACTTGAAGTTTATATTGGTGTAGTATATTATCAAAAACTTCACCACATGGTAGCTGACAAAATTCACAGTAGAGCTCGAGGACAAGTTCAAATGTTAACCAAACAGCCAACTGAAGGTAGAGCAAGAGGCGGTGGTCTTAGATTTGGAGAAATGGAAAGGGATTGTCTTATCGCATATGGTGCATCCATGATGTTAAAAGACCGATTACTAGAAGAGTCTGATAAAGCTGAAGTAAATGTATGTGAACGTTGTGGATTATTGTCATATTACGACATAAAGCAGCGAAGACATATATGCAGAGTTTGTGGGGATAAGGCAAAAATTTCAACTATTGTCATAGCATATGCCTTTAAGTTATTACTTCAAGAGATGATGAGCCTTAACGTAGCTCCTAGGCTTATTCCAAAAGAGAAATTATAGGGAAAGGTGAAAATACATGGAAGAATCAATTAAAAATTTAGGTGCAATAAAATTTAGCATATGGTCTCCTGTAGAAGTTAGAAAATTCAGTGTTGCTGAAATAACAGCACCGGAAACCTATGATGAAGACGGAATGCCAGTTCAGGGTGGCTTGATGGATAACCGTTTAGGAACACTTGAACCGGGTCAAAAATGTATATCCTGTGGAAATACCTCTGCAAAATGCCCAGGTCATTTTGGTCATATAGAATTAGCAGAGCCTGTTTTACATATAGCATTTGTAGATGATATTCATAAATTATTACTTACAACATGTAGATCCTGTAATCGAATAAAATTAGAAAATGAAGAATTAGAGTCTTATAGAGCAATAAGAACAGGTAAGGCGTCTTATGCTGTTATTACTCTGGAAAATATTAAAGATGAAATAATAGAAAAATCTAAAAAAATAAAAATTTGTCCTCATTGTCAAAAGGAACAGTATGATCTGATTTTTACTAAACCTACTATCTTTGTTGAAAAGACCGATGCTGGAGAAAATCGATTATTACCAATAACTATTCGAGAAAGACTAACTAACATAACCGATGATGATCTAAAACTATTAGGCTATGATCCTACAACTGCTCGTCCAGAGTGGTTTATCTTACAAGTTCTTCCTGTTCCGCCAGTAACTGTTAGACCATCTATTATCCTAGAAACAGGAATTAGATCTGAAGATGATTTAACCCATAAACTTGTAGATATAATCCGTGTAAATCAAAGATTAAAGGAAAGCAAAGAAGCAGGTACTCCTCCATTGATTGTCCAAGATTTAGTAGATTTACTTCAGTATCATGTCACAACCTATTTTGATAATGAAGTTTCAGGAATTCCACAAGCTCATCATCGATCAGGCAGACCATTAAAAACGTTAACACAAAGGTTAAAAGGTAAAGAAGGTAGATTTAGGGGTTCCTTATCTGGAAAAAGAGTAGATTTTTCAAGTAGAACTGTTATTTCGCCTGATCCAAATATTGCTATTTCTGAAGTAGGTATTCCATATGAAGTTGCAAAAAAACTAACCATCCCTGAAACTGTATCAAATTGGAACATAGATAAATTAAAAACATTAGTTTTTAATGGACCGAACAACTATCCTGGAGCAAATTATATTATAAGACCGGATGGAGTAAAAATAAGGCTTGATTATGTCAATGACAGGCAAATGGTGGCGGATTCTATTGTACCTGGTTACATTATAGAACGACATTTGTCAGAGAACGATATAGTTATTTTTAATAGACAACCTTCTTTACACAGGATGTCTATTATGGCACATTATGTAAGAGTTCTTCCGTATAGAACATTTAGATTACATCCTGCAGTTTGTCCGCCATATAATGCTGATTTTGATGGTGATGAAATGAATCTTCATGTTCCCCAAAGTGAAGAAGCTAGATCTGAAGCAGCCTTATTGATGAGTGTCCAAGATCAACTAATTTCTCCAAGATACGGTGGGCCTATTATTGGTGGGATTCGAGACTTTATTACAGGAGCTTATATTTTAACAAGAGATGAGACTTTATTATCAAAAGAAGAGTTTTTCAATTTAGCACTATTAGGCGGCTATATTGGACCAATGCCAGAATCAAAAGCTGAAAAAGATGGTAATAAAGTATATACAGGTAAACAATTATTTTCACTATTTCTTCCAAAAGATTTCAATTTCATTATCACATCCAAGTGGAATAAATCTATCAAAGGAGAAGGAAAAGATGTGGTAATTAAAAATGGTGAATTGATTAGTGGTGTCATAGATAAAGCCTCAATTGGTGCAGAGGAACCAGATAGTGTTTTACATAGAATAGCAAAAGATTATGGAAACGATGTAGCACAAAAATTCCTTAATTCTATTTTGATAATGTTGAAAACTTTTATTACTCATAGGGGCTTCACATATGGCTATTCAGATTTATGGTTATCAGATGAGACACATAAAGAAATTACAGGAGTAATCAAGAAAGCATATGATAAGATCGATGAACTAATTCAACAGCATAAGGAGGGAACTTTACCATTAACACGAGGATTATCATCAGAAGAAGCATTAGAATTATACCTTGTTAATGAGCTCTCAAGGGCTAGAGATCGAGCTGGCAGATTAGCTGATAGATCATTTCCAAATAACAATGCAGGAGTTATAATGGCATCAACAGGTGCAAGAGGTTCTATCTTAAATATAGGTCAAATGACTGCTGTTTTGGGACAGCAGTCTATTAGAGGAAAAAGGATCCATAAAGGATATCATAATAGATCTTTACCTCATTTCAAGGTAAATGATACAAATCCCGATGCAAAAGGTTTTGTTAAATCAAACTATCGAGATGGACTTACACCACTTGAATTCTTTTTTCATGCTATGGGTGGTAGAGAAGGTTTAGTTGATACTGCTGTAAGAACTCAACAATCTGGATATATGCAAAGAAGATTAATCAATGCCCTTGAACATTTAAAAATGGAATATGATGGTACCGTAAGAGATCCACATGGTAATATAATTCAGTATCTCTATGGAGAAGATGGTATTGATCCTGCAAAAAGTGACCATGGTGAAGCTGTTAATATTTCTAGAGTAATTGAGAGTGAATCAGTCATTGACGAAGGAGTAAAAGCAGATGAAGAAGAAATTAAAAATATATTAAATCAATATGTCTTTGACTTTAATCTTAAACTAAAAAATAATATTGAAAATGTATTACTAGAAAACAGACTAAGTAAACAAGGAATAGAAAAGGTTATTAAAAAAATTATAGATTTGGTAGAAAGAGCTATGGTGGAACCAGGAGAAGCAGTAGGAGTGGTTACTGCTCAATCTATCGGTGAGCCAGGAACACAAATGACCTTGAGAACTTTCCATTATGCTGGAGTTAAAGAACGAAATGTAACTCTAGGACTCCCTCGTTTAATAGAATTGGTAGATGCAAGGAAAAAACCTATAACCCCTACAATGGATATTTACCTTGATGAAGAACATCGTGTTTCTAGAGAAAAAGCATTAAGTGTAGCAAAAGAGATAATACATACTAAGGTTATTGATGTAGTTGCAAAGACAGATATCGATTATAGTGGAATAATAAAATTAACCTTTTCTGAAACTAAATTAAACGAGAGAGGTTGTATTTTGACGGATATTTTTGAAATTCTAAAGGGCAGTAAAAAGAAATATGATACTACTCTAGATGAAAAGGAGATGAGTATTGTTCTAAAGATGAATGAAGAATTAGATGCTCAAACCTTATTACTGTTGAAAAATAAGCTTCTCAATACTAGAGTAAAAGGTGTACCTGATATAGAAAGAGTTACAATAGTTAAACAAAATGAAGAATGGGTAATACAAACTGCAGGTTCTAATTTATCTAAAATAATTTATGCAGATGGAATAGATCTTTCACGTATAACAACAAATAATGTATATGAAATATGGCAAACCTTGGGAATAGAAGCAGCAAGAACTGCTCTAGTTCGAGAGATTACTAATACTCTAGAAGAACAAGGTTTGGAAGTTGACATTCGACATATTATGCTGGTGGCAGATTTAATGACATCTAAAGGATATCTTCAACAAATTGGAAGACATGGTATTGCTGGAACTAAAACTTCTGTTTTGGCGAGAGCTGCGTTTGAAATAACTGTTCCAACTATTGCAAAAGCATCAATGGAAGGACAAACGGAAGCATTAAAAGGAGTTACAGAAAATGTTATTGTGGGAGCAACTGTACCAGTTGGAACAGGAATGGTTGACTTGTATATGAAGGTGAATGAACAAAATGAAGAATCTTGAGAAAATAATTAAAGAAGCAAAATCCTCCAATAAGTATAAGGAAGGAATAAAAGAAGTTAAATCTAATATTAAAGGAGCAAAATTAATTATTGTTTCTACTTCAGTAAATAGTGCAGATAACCAGTTACTTGAAAAATCTTCTAAGGAATACAAAGTTCCTATTTACTATTACGGTGAAAATTCCATAAAATTAGGACGACTTTTCAATAAACCTTATAGAATTTCTACAGTAGCGCTTAAGGGTGTATCTGAAGAAGATATAAGTACCTTATTGGAGACACCATAAATTTTTTCTTTTATATTTTGTATTGTTATTCTTTATACTTTTAACAAAGTCAAAATATTAAATAATTTATTTTCTTATTTTACTTATGGATTATGAATTGGTCATGATGGTGAAAATTATCTTTCTACTATGAATTTATTTCCTGATTTTGGATTATCAATATTTGGTTTTTATTGTTTTAGCCTTTTTTTTGTATTTCCGATCAATAATTTAATAATAAAATCAATTTCAGAAGAAGCAATTATAATATTTAAAAATAAATAATATATGTGTAGTTAATACTTTGAATCACCAAATACAAATTAATATTGTATTATGAACTAGGAGAATTAGTTTACGTTACATTTGATGAGATAACAAAGAAAATAAAAGAGTACAAATCTATACAATTAAATTATTTTTAATGTTTAGATTATGTATAAAACAATTGTTTATGTACTTCCATTATATCGATCTTCATTAAAATTTAAATTATACTTTATTACACAGCATGTTAATCATTTGATGTATAATATAATTGAAAATTGGTATATAGAGGTATTGTGGAATAATGACTGAGAAAATAAAACTAACATCTGATGAACTTAGGCTTATCTCTTTATTTTCAAGTATCACTAGTGCTACTGCAAGAGATTGTATTGTAGATGAAAAAATGGATCGAGTGATATTTGTTGTAAACAAGGGTCAAATGGGTCTTGCTATTGGCAGAGGAGGCGCGACTATAAAACAATTACAAAATATGGTGCCTCGTAGAATAGAGTTAGTTGAATATTCTGATAACGTAGATGAATTTTTGAAAAATATCCTTAATTCTAATATGATTAACGAGATAAAGATTAATAAAAGGTTAGATGGTACAAAACAGGCAATTGTTGTTGTTGATTCAAAAAAAAAGGGTGTTGTAGTTGGAAAAGAAGGTAGAAATGCTGAAAAAGCTAGGTTACTTGCAAAGCGTTATTTCCACATATCAAATGTTCTTATATTGAGTCCTGAACAAACAACTACTAATGATAATAATGGTGTGAATATGTAAAATGGCTAAATCTCCTTTGGGTTTGTTTGCTGGACGTGTCCTTAAATCAAAAAGAAAACGTTCTAGGTGGGCAAACAAATATTATAAAAGACGCGTGTTATTGCTTGACAAAAAAACTAATCCTATGGAAGGTGCGCCTCAAGCTAGGGGTATCGTTTTGGAAAAAGTAGGAATAGAATCAAAACAACCTAACTCTGCGGTACGTAAATGTGTTAGAATTCAATTGATAAAAAATGGAAAATCAATAACTGCATTTCTTCCACGAGATGGTGCATTAAATTTTGTGGATGAACATGATGAAGTAATAGTAGAGGGTATTGGAGGCTCAATGGGTGGTGCAATGGGTGATATTCCTGGAGTACGATGGCAAGTTTTCAAAGTTAATGGTGTATCATTAAAAGAATTAGTTTATGGTAAAAAGGAAAAGCCGAGGCGATAAAATTGAGTGGAAAAGAAATTTCGAAAATATTATTGTTTAATAAATGGGAAACATCTAGTATAGGAGTTAATGATCCGGGGTTAAATAGGGTTATATCTTTTAATCCATCGATGGTAATTCCGATATCTTTTGGCAGGCATGAACATCAAAGACTTAAAAAAGCTGAAGTAAATCTTATTGAACGATTAGCAAATAAGTTGATGCGTTTTGGAAAAAAATATGCAAAAAATACAGGGCGAATGGGCGGAAAAAAAGCAAAATCACTCAATGTAGTTAAAACTGCTTTTGAAATAATAAATTTAGAAACTGGAAAAAATCCTGTAGAATTACTCGTAAGAGCTATAGAAAACTCTTCTCCAAATGAAGATACTACAAGAATTGTGTATGGAGGTGTTGTATATCATGTCTCAGTAGATGTTTCTCCTCTGAGACGCCTTGATTTAGCACTTAGATTTATAGCAGAAGGAGTAAGAGAGTCTACGTATTCTAATCCTCAAATGATAGAAGAAGCCTTAGCTAGAGAAATTATGCTAGCAGCTAACAATGATATGACAAGCCATGCAATAAAGAAGAAGAATGAACAAGAACGTATTGCAATGGCTTCAAGATAGCTAACTAATTTTACCATTTTGTTTCCATTTTACTTATATTTTTGTATAGATTATGTTGATGGAAATATTTTTAATTTAAGATGAAAGTTAATAAATAATGGCAATTACTATTCAACTAATTATAAATGAGTAGCAAAGACGATTTTGTTTTTTCCAAAAGTGCTTTAATGAGTACGAAGGCGGGTAAAGATATACTTAAACAAGTATTATTAAGAGAAAGAGGCTATAAACAATATAATAAATATAAAATGAAATATGAAATGGAATTTGAAGACTTTACTAAACGTTTTCTTTTATCATTACATCGACGAATTATTTCTGATACTTCTCCAAGTTCAACTGTGTCTCAATTTGCAGAAGAAGTTGGTTCCCAAGACATGGAACTTGAATCTGCTGCTAAAATTGAAGATATTAAAAATCGTCTTTCTAGACCCGAAATATTGGCTGATAGAGTACAAAGAATATTAAACTCTAATTTTGTTAAAATGACTTTTCCAGTATTTAATGCTTTATTTGATGGCTCTGTAGCTTATTATAAAGAGGATCTTTCAAATGAGTTACGAACTTCTATAATAGATGGACATATCATAGCTATTGATTTGAGTGAACCTATGGATCGAATTATGGATAAAGATGAAGATGTAGAATATCTTGATGACTATAGATTAATGAATCCCTATATTTTGGATATAGCTAGAGAAAAAATTTCTCAAGGGGGTGATTCAGTTCTAAAGGCATTTGAAGAAGGATTTAAAGATGCTAGAATAGGTCAACTAATAGATCATAAACTAAAGATGAAACCTGAATCAATTACTGATGAACTTATGATTGGTTGCTATAAAAAATATCGTTCAATTATGGGTACAGCTGGAAGAAATATGGCCTTAAATCAGACACCTTTAAATGAAATTTACCATTTAGGAATGTCAAAAGCAAGTGAATCTGTAGGTTGTGGTAACGAAATGCAAGATTCAATTAATGAAGGCGCAATCAAAATCCCATCTTGGCCCCTGTATTACTCCCTTATTGCTAATGATGTTAGAAAAGGATTTGAACTTACCCTGAAGAAAAGTGAGATATATTTAGATGAAGCGAAACTCGCACTGGAATTTTTACCGGAAGAATTTGAACTTAAGCCATTTCTATCATTTTTATTTCTTACAGTGAATCACTATAATCAATATTGGTATCATGACATCACAAAACGTGATCTCTTTAAGTATTTTGAAAGAACAATTCATCCTCTAACACGCAAATTAGTCTAACCAAAATTCGATATAATATGTATTGGACAGAAATTTATAGACCAAAAAGTTTAGAACAGATGATTGGGAATGAAGAGATAAGAATTACTATATTGAAATGGTTAGTAAAATGGCTTCCTGGTACTAAACCATTATTTTTAATAGGAGCCCCTGGAGTTGGGAAAACGACAATTGTTAAAATATTATCTTCTATTTTGAACTATGATCTAATAGAATTAAATGCAAGTAATACTAGAAGTGGCCCACAATTAGAAAAACTTGTAAATCCACTTCTTAATAACACAAGTATATTTGGAAAAAAGATTCTTCTTTTTTTTGATGAGGTAGATGGTATTTATGGAAGAGAAGATAGTGGAGGAGTTGAAGTTCTTTTAAATATTGTCAAATCATCAAACTTTCCAATAATTTTTGCTGCTAATTCCAGTAACATTAAATTAAAAAATTTATCAAAACTTTGTAAGATGATTAAATTCCAACGCATTTCTTCCAATCTATTGATGATGTTTTTAAATTTTGTATTATATGAACAAAATTATTCTCTCACTTTCGATGATAAAAAATGGATAGTTGAAAAAAGTAATGGCGATATTAGAATAATGCTTAATATAGCTCAATCTAAATGCACGGGTTATGGCCAATTTATCACCCAAAAATTTAAAGTTGATATATCTGAAGGTCTAAATGAATTTTTTTCTAGTACAAGTAAAGATAATGCCAGAGTTATTTTATTATCTTTGGATGGCAAATATACTGATCCACGGTATGGTTTATCATCTGAAGACAGAAGAAAAGATATTGTCAATTCATTATTTACAAGTATTGTAACATCGGATCTGGATATGAATACTTTGTCCCAATTATTAGACAGTCTATCCCTGATTGATTTACAAGTAGCAAGAATATATGAAAATAGAAATTGGAAATTATTAAAATATATGGATAATATTTTAATTGAACTCTTATATTCAAAGATTCAAAATAAAATGATATCTTATCGTCAATATGGAATTAGCTGGCCTTTAATGGGGCAAATTTTTTCAAGAGGTGTATCTTTGCGTAATTTAATTTCTAATCTATCTATATTATTTCATGTTTCTTCTAGTACTTTTGGAATGATATTTTTTCCGTATCTATTGGAGATAATCCGTGAATATAAAGTAGATATTCATGAATTGATTTCAAATTTTATGCTAGATGAGAAATTTGTAGAAATTCTTCAAAAAGAGATGAATAGGCCCAAAAAATATGATAGAGTCTGATGAATGGATAAAACTCTTAGTAAAATTTAAAGGTAAATGTCAAATTTGCGAAAAGCAAATTTTAGCAGGTCAATACGCTCTATGGTCAAAATCATCAAAAAAAATTAAACATCTCGATTGTAAGAACAATAATAATAATAAGGTCAAGAATGAACCAACTGAGAAAGATTCTGGAATAATTCTACATTGTTTATTATGTGGTACCGCGATTCAAATTACCTATCCTGATGACTTTTTCTTAGATCCTGAAAGTCCAAAAGATTCAATATTCCTGTGTAAATCCTGTTTAGAATATCCTCAATCTTACTTAAAATATCAAGAAATAATTAATGAAAAAATAAAAAAAACATTAAAATTAAAATCTTAATTTAGATTATATAAATAAAATGTCAAGTGAATATGAACAGAATGTAGGAAAACTGCTTGTGGAAAAAAAACAAAGATTGGATTTATTATTAGAAAATCCAAATGAAAATAAGTATGAAATACAATCATTGTCTAATGAAATTGAGACATTAAAAACAATGTTTGAAAATTATAACCTTGGTATGAATGTCTTCAGAAGAGCACAAGGAGGACGATCGGGTTTACGAGAGCAATAAATTTTCTATCTTTATTAAACTTATAATAAATTCATTATACCTTTTGCAAGAATTTCGTCATATTATTATATTGTTTATCTTATGATTATTATGTTATATATATAAATACCAGAATATGGGATAAATGCTTAAGCCATGCACGAAGAAAAGTTAAAGAAATTGTATGAATTGAAAAATTTAGCTGAATCCGGCGGTGGTAAAGAGAAAATTGATGTACAACATTCTAAAGGCAAGCTTACGGCTAGAGAGAGAATTGCTCTCCTTTTGGATGAAGGAAGTTTTATTGAATTGGATAAATATGTAACTCATCGACAGGATGATCCTGAAACTAAGAAATTCTATGGGGATGCCGTGATTACTGGATTTGGAACAATTACCGGAAGAAAAATCTTTGTGTACGCATATGATTTTACAGTTTTGGGTGGCTCCTTGGGTGAAATGGCATCAAGAAAAATTGTAAAAATTATGGATAGGGCCATTAAAGTAGGTGCGCCAATAATAGGAATTCTTGACTCTGGTGGAGCTAGAATTCAGGAAGGAGTAATGAGTTTAGATGGCTATGGTGATATATTTTATAGAAATACTACTGCTTCTGGAATAATTCCTCAAATAACTGCTAGCATAGGACCTTGTGCTGGTGGTGCTGTATATTCTCCAGCAATGACAGATTTTATTATAATGGTGGAGAATATAGGACAAATGTTTGTAACTGGACCTGAAGTTGTGAAGGAAGTTTTAAGTGAAGATGTATCATTCGAAGACCTTGGAGGAGCTTCTACTCATGCAACTAAATCTGGAGTGGCCCATATGGTTGCAGCTAATGAATATGAATGTATGGAAAAAATTAAAAAATTAATCTCATTTCTACCTCAGAACAATTTAGAAGAACCACCATCATTATTAGAACCAACTGATGACCCGAATAGACTCGATCCGTCTTTAATTAATATGTTGCCTGAAAATCCATATCAACCATATGATATTAAATCAATCATTATGAGTATAATCGACAATAAAGATTTTTATGAAATTCATGAAACCTTTGCAAGCAATATCATTGTAGGGTTTGCTAGAATGGATGGTAAAACAGTTGGCATTGTAGCTAATCAACCAATGTATTTAGCAGGTGCTTTAGACATAGATTCTTCTAATAAAGCAGCAAGATTCATTAGATTTTGTGATTCTTTTAATATTCCGATTATTACATTAGTTGATACCCCTGGTTATTTACCAGGTGCTGATCAAGAGCATAATGGAATAATTAGACATGGTAGTAAATTATTATATGCATATTGTGAAGCAACAGTACCTAAGATTACTTGTATTATTGGAAAGGCATACGGTGGAGCTTATATTGCAATGGGAAGTAAAAACCTAAAAGCCGATATTAATTTTGCGTGGCCTACAGCAGAAATTGCAGTTTTAGGACCTGAAGCAGCAATTACAATAGTTCATAGAAGAGAACTTAAATCTTCGCAAGATGCAAAAACAACAAAAAAGAAATTAGCTGATGAATTTAGGAAAAAATTTGCTAATCCCTATATTGCAGCAGAGAAAGGAATCATTGATCTAGTAATTGACCCTATGGAAACTCGCACTATGCTAATAGGAGCTATTGCATCATTATCAGGAAAGAAAGAAACCAGTCCCTGGAAAAAACATGGGAATATCAATTTATAGGTGAATTTAGAATGTCGAAAATTTCAAGCATTCTTATAGCAAACCGTGGAGAGATTGCTCTACGTGTTATTAGAGCATGCAAAGATTTAGGGATAAAATCAATTTCAGTATATTCAGATGAAGATAATAGATCAATACATGTTAAAAGAGCTGATGAATCATATAGATTGGGCACAGCACAAGCGTCCGAAAGTTATCTTCGTATAGACAAAATAATTGAGATAGCTAAATCATCTGGCGCCGATGCTATACATCCTGGTTATGGATTTCTCTCAGAAAATGAATTATTTTCTGAAGAGTGTAAGAAAAATGGCATTATTTTTATAGGACCAACCGCGAAAGCGATGGAGTTAGCAGGTGATAAAATGAAATGTAAAGAAATAATGAAAAAAGCTGAAGTTCCTACTGTACCTGGAAGTGATGGAGTAGTTGAAGATATAGAATTGGCTGTAGATATCGCTAAGGAAGCAGGTTATCCAGTGATGTTGAAATCTGCTTTTGGAGGTGGAGGAAGGGGCATTAGATTGGTCAATAATGAAAAAGAACTGAGACAAGAATTTGAACTAGCATCAAATGAATCAAAAGCAGCATTTGGTAAGTCTGCATTATTTATAGAAAAATATCTTACCAACATCAGGCATATTGAATATCAATTGCTAAGAGATTCTAGTGGAAATGGTAGACATCTTTTCGAAAGGGAATGTTCTATTCAAAGAAGACATCAAAAACTTATTGAAATGTCCCCTTCACCAGTAGTTAATAAAGAAATTAGAGAAAAAGTAGGAGAAATTGCAGTACGTGCAAGTACTGCTCTTGACTATTTAAACGCCGGAACCGCAGAATTTTTATCTGATTCAAAAGGCAATTTTTATTTTATTGAAATTAATGCAAGATTACAAGTTGAGCATCCAGTTACTGAACTAGTTACTGGAAAAGATCTTGTCAAGTTACAAATTCAAGTTGCTCAAGGTGAAGAAATACCATTTAAACAAGAAGATCTTGAATTAAAAGGCTGTGCCATAGAATGTCGTATAAATTCTGAGGATCCTTTTTATGATTTTACTCCCTCTGTAGGATTTATTCCAAATTGTAATATTCCTTCAGGACCTGGTGTGAGGGTAGATACTTATCTTTATCCAGGTTGTAATGTGTCTGGCTATTATGATTCTTTAATTGCTAAATTAATTACCTATGGTGGAGACTTTAACGAAGCACGAGTAAGAATGAAGAATGCTTTATCTGAATTTACTATTGAAGGAATAAATACTACTCTTCCAATTCACCAAACAATTATAGAAGAATCTAATTTTATAAATGGCAATATTTCTACTGATTATATTGAGAAATATAATATTATAGAAAAGATGAAACAAAAAAGAAATGAGGACTACAAAGACAAAGCATATGCAGCCATATCTGCAATTCTATTACAATCTGAATATGTAAAAAAATCAAATCTAAGTCCTCAACGAGTGAATAGAATTCAAAAGTCCATGAGTGGAGGATATTATTAATGCAATTTCAAATAGAAGGTCAATCTAAATTAATTACTGCTGAATTGATATACAATAAAGGAGGTGGTGATCTTTTATTTGAAATAGACGGAAAAAAATACAATTTAAAAATTTTAAAATCAAAATCAGATGAATTTGAATTTATTCTTGAGAATACATTTCATTATGTTAAAATTCTTTCTTCTACTGAAACAAAATATAAACTTTTAATTGATGGAGTACCAATTGAAATAAAGAAACAATCCAAAATAACCGAAATTATAGAAAAATCATTAAAGGCTAAAGGAACTGTAAGTCGGGCTAATAACGTAACTAGCCAAATACCAGGTAGAGTCGTTAAAGTCTCTGTTTCAACAGGAGATACAATAAAGGAGGGCGATCCTATTGTAGTTCTTGAATCTATGAAAATGCAAATTGCTATCAAGTCTAATAAAGATGGTGTTGTAAAGGAAATCAAAGTAAAAGAGGGTTCAACCGTCTCAAGAAACGAAGTAGTCGCAATAATAGATTAACAAAAAACTTTACTGAAATTTATTGGTTTAGGAATTTAAATTAAAAAAAAATTTAAAAATTTCTTTCTATTTGAGGTTATCCATAATTTCTTTATAGTTAGGCTCAATAAGTGGATTGTCTGAAACCCACTTATATTGTATTTTTTTATCTTTATCTAATATAAAAATTGCTCTTTTAGCAGCATTGTAATCTTTAAGTGATGCGAGATCCTTCATGACAACATTGTATTTTTTAATTACTTCCCTATTATAGTCACTTAATAAGGGGAAATTCAAATGACGATTTTCTTTGAATATTTTATTGGCAAAAGGACCATCAACAGATATTCCAATTATCTGTGCATTTTTTTTATTTAAATCGCTTAAATTGTCTCTAAAGTTACACATTTCAGTGGTACATACGGGAGATTCCGCAGCAGGAAAAAAAGCGAGAATTACTTTTTTATCGTTTATGTCTTTCAATTTCATGCTTTTCATTTCTTCATTAACTAATTCAAAGTCTGGAGCAGTATCCCCTACATTTGGAATTTCTTCTGAATTCATCATATATAATATTGTCGATTAACTTTATATTAAAATTTGCCTTATTCTTTGTACTTTTCTTTCAAGGGGGAAATCTTCAAAAGCTCAGTAATTCTTTGTTTTAAAACGATGATGGTTTTTTCTATGTCTTCAATTGTATTCTGTATTCCTAAAGAAAACCTTATTGAACCTGTGATCTCTTCATGATTCAGTCCAATAGCTCTCAAAACATGAGATTCTTTTTGTCTATTGGTAGAACATGCAGACCCTGTAGATGCTAAAATTCCATCTTCATTTAATTTAATCAGCAGATCTTCGCCATTTATCCCTAAAAATGTAAAATTGACATTATTTGGTAATCTGTATTCCAAAGAACCATTCAATTTATTATTAGGGATCTCTTTATTTATTCGCTCAATTAAAAAATTCCTCAAATAAAACATGTATTTAGAATTATTTTTCAAGTTTCTCATACTTATTTCACATGCTTTTCCAAAACCTACAATACCATGGACATTTTCAGTTCCTGATCTAAAAGTCAATTCTTGTCCACCTCCATGTATTATGGGCTCAATTTTTACTTTATCACGTACATATAATGCTCCAATTCCTTTTGGTCCATTCATTTTATGGGATGACAATGATAATGCATCAACATCTAGTTCTTTTACATTTATGGGTATTTTACCAGCAGCCTGAACTGCATCGGAATGAAATATTATCTTTTTATCAAAATTGTGAACAATTTCTGATAATTCCTTGATTGGTTGAATAGTACCAATTTCATTATTAGCTAACATTATACTAACTAAAATTGTTTTTTCCGTAAGACATTTTTTTAATTCATTTTTCTCAATAATTCCATTTCTATCTACATTCAAATATGAAACATCAAATCCATCTTTTTCTAAATTATGACACGATTCTAAAATTGCATCATGTTCAATAGAACTGGTAATTATGTGATTCTTTACTTTTTGGATGTTTCTAATACTTTTGCATATTCCTTTCAAAGCTAAATTATCGGATTCAGTTCCACCTGATGTGAAATAAATCTCAGTAGGCTTTGAACCTATTAATGCGGCTACTCTTTTTCTTGCAATTTGAATTGCAATTTTTGATTTTATTCCATGAGAGTGGATAGAAGATGGGTTACCAAATAAATTTCCTAAATATGGTATCATTTCATCAATTATTTCTTGAAGGACAGGAGTTGAAGCTGCATGATCTAAATAAATTACATTATTATTAAATTTATGTGTACTCAATCATTAATCACGGTTAGCTTTCCAGATCTATATCCATATAAATCTAAAGAGACATATTTGAACCCTGTACTTTTTAATTCTGTATCTAGTTGAGTGAGTTTTCTCATGTCAAACATTTTTACCATTTCATCTCTTCCAACTTCTATTCTAGCTATATCCCCATGATCTCTTACTCTAACATGCCTAATGTTGAATAATTCTTTAACTTTTTCTTCTGAAATTTCGATTTTTTTTAATTTCTCTTGAGTGATATTATTTCCATATGGGATTCTAGATGCTAAACATGAATTAGAAGGCTTGTTTGCTACACTAATATTGTATTTTTTAGCAATTTCTCTAATTTCTTTTTTTCCTATTCTTTTCTCTAATAAAGGACTTTTAATTTTATGTTCTCTCAACGCTTTCAAACCAGGACGATAATCACTTATATCATCTAGATGGGTTCCATCAATAATGTCTGTAACTTGGTATCTTTTTACATATGTTTTGATATGTTCACCTAAACTTTTTCTACAATAGTAACATCTTTGCATATCGTTTTTGACAAAGTTCGGATCTTCCAGCTCATTATATTCAATTACTATATGGTGAATTCCTATCTCATTTGCCACTCTTTTGGCATCTTCAAGTTCAAATAATGCTAGAGTCTTATAATTTGCAGTAATGGCAATTGCTTTTTCGCCAATTGCTTTTTTAGCCGCAAATGCTACTATTGCGCTATCAACTCCTCCGGAGAGTGCGATGAATACATTTCCTTTTGTATTTTTAATAAACCAGTCTTTTAATTGTAAAAGACATTCCTCGCTATTCATTATTACTCGCCTTAAATTTTTTATATATTTGATACATAACCATTTCCTGGATTGTTTTTAACGAACTATTTTCCAATATCGATATCTTCTTTAAATCGTCAAACTCCGGTTTGATATTGATTATGTTATTTGATGAATCTTTTGTTATTTTTACTTTGATATTATATTCCGATTTATTAACAATTACTTGCATAATTATTATGTTTCTCTCAAGAGTTATTCTATTAATTTCATTAATTCTTATTCCTGAAGTTCCAGTTTCTTTAAATAGTCTTTCAACAAGAATTTCCCGCTTAAAGTTATCAGAAAGAACTCTTATTATATTTACAGGTCTGTTTTTTTTAGTTATTCCAGGAATAACCGTTACATCCCTTGCACCTTCGTTCATCAAAACTTCTATTAAATTACCAATAATTTCCCCATCAACATCATCTATATTTGTTTCAATTAAAAACATTTTCTCATTATTTAAACCAAAGCTAAGTGGGTTCTTCCCTAGAATTATTCTAAGAATATTAGGGGTATTGTTTAAGATTTTATGACCTGCTCCTAGACCTATCTTTTCTGGAATTATAGGTGGATAATAACTGATACATTCACAAGATAGGTTAACTAACATTGCTGCGCCTGTGGGAGTAGTAACTTCTCCTAGATCATTGCCAACTAGAACAAATGGTTTTCCTCTAAAAATTTCCAAAACTGCATTTGTAGGATTAGGTATCGTTCCATGGGAAAAAGTAGTTAGACCATTTCCTATACAAATATAAGTTGAAAATATTTTTGATTCAAAAATATTTAAATCCTCTAATGCAATCGCACAACCAATTAAATCAACAAAAGTATCAATACTCGAAGCTTCATGAAGATGAACTTCATTTACAGGCTCTCCGTGAATAGTTGCTTCTGCATTTATCAAAGATTTTATTGAGTCCAAAATAAAAGACTTTGAACGTGGCTTTAAATCTAAGTATTCTATGGACTTAGTTAAGTCTCTAACCATATCAATTCCTTTTTTCTTGTAAACTTTCTCATTATATTCAAAACAAAACCTGGTAGCGTTGAATCCATTAGAATTTACTTTCTCGAACCTAGCTTCTTTTATCTTGCTTCCTGAAAGAATGTTTTCACATTTGTATATCGAATCAATTACTTTTTTTTTATCTGCTCCTAAATCTATTAAAGCAGATAAAATCATATCTCCTGATAAGCCAGCAAGCTGGGCATCAATTATTGAAATTTTGGACATTATCCCTATTGTTTACAGTAATAGTTAAACATAAATTAAAATTACTTTTTTTTAATTACTATAGTCCTAAATAAAAATTTAACCTTTTTGCAATAAGTCTTTAGTAAACTTATAATTCATCTAAAAATAATCCACTTTATGACAATTACAATAGTAGGATCTGGAAGAGTAGGTGCATCTGTTGCATTAAATTGTGGACTAAGAGAATTAGATGATATTTTATTGTTAGATGTAATTGAAGGGCTTCCCCAAGGTGAAGCAATGGATATTAATCATCAATTATCTGAACTTGGAATAGATTCTAAAGTAAAAGGATCAAATAGTTATGAAGATATGACGAATTCGGATTTTGTTGTACTTGTAGCAGGTATAGGAAGAAAACCCGGAATGACTAGAATGGATTTATTAAATAAAAATGCTAGTATCGTAAAGGATGTGTCCAATAAAATTGCAGCATATGCTAATGATGCAACATTAATTGTAGTTACTAATCCATTAGATCCAATGACATATCTTGCTTTAAAAACAACTGGTTTCAAGAAAAATAAAGTAATTGGAATGGGCGGTATGCTAGATTTATCTAGGTTTAAAAGTTTTATTCATGATATTACTGATTGCTCAAGGGAATCAATTCAAGCTATGGTGATAAGTGAACATGGAGAGAATATGTTACCATTGATTCGTTTTTCTTCTATTGGTGGAATTCCTTTAAATGAATTTTTATCTAATGAACAATCTCAAGAAATATTTGAAAGAACAAAAAAAGTAGCTGCCGATGTTATTGCATTAAAAGGAGCTACTGTGTATGCCCCAGGAAATGCAGTTGCAACAATGATTGAAAGTATGACAAAAAATAAAAAACAAGTAATACCTGTTTCTACTTATTTAGAAGGAGAATATGGTATATCTGACTTGTGTATAGGAGTTCCAGTAGTCTTAGGATCAAATGGTATTGAAAAAATTATTGAATTACAATTAAACGAATCTGAAAGAAAAATTTTTGATTTAGGAGTTACAAGCGTAAAAGAAGCAATAAAATTTATGCAGTCCGATATAAAGTAATGGAATTTGAAGAATTATTAAAAGAATATAATAATGGAAATCTCTCGATAAAGGAATTTGAAAGACAAATTACCTCTTCTTATATTCATAACGTAGGCAAAAATATTGCAAAATTAGATATTAATAGAAGATTCAGAAAAGGAATTCCTGAAGTAATATATGCAGCAAATAAGGATTACTCTGATATAACAAAAATAATATCTAAAGTGCTTAGCAAAAATAAAATATTAGTTGTAAGTAAAATTAAAAAGGAACATATTAAAAAAATAATAGATTTTGTAAAAAAAAAGAATTTCTATTTTGAAATCGGTAAAAGTAGTTCTACTATACTCTTATCAACAATTGCTACAATCAAATGTCATTATTACAAAATAGGAGTAATTTCAGGGGGTACATCTGATATTGGGATAGCAGAAGAGGCTAGATTAATGGCCAAAGCAATGAATTGCGAATCTATTATTTCTTATGATATTGGTATTGCAGGAATACATAGAGTATTTCCAACCCTTGAAAAGATGATGTCAGAGAATGTACAAGCAATTGTGGTTGTTGCCGGTATGGAAGGTGCTTTATCTTCTTTGGTCTCATCATGTGTAAATGTTCCTGTTATTGGAGTTCCTACTTCTGTTGGCTATGGTTTCGGTTCTCGTGGTATTGCTGCTTTATCTTCGATGCTTCAAAGCTGTGCACTTGGATTAACTGTTGTAAATATTGATAATGGAATAGGAGCAGGATCATTTGCTGCATTAATTGCTAACAGAATGAGTATTATGGAAAAAATCAAATCATCGACAAATTTATCTTAATAAAACGTTTATAAGTGCTGTAAAATTCTGCATTTATTATTAAAAAATTGGAGAAAGAACTGTAATGAGTTATATACATACATTAAAAAGGATTAGAGAAAGAAAAACAAACTATCATAAACGCTCATCTCTATTATTAAGTAAAAAGCGTTTTATAACTATAAAAGTAACCAATCAGAATATTTTAACTCAAGTATTAGAACCTTCTATTACAGGAGATAAAGTAATTACTTCTGCTCATAGCACCAATTTAGCAAAACTTGGATGGAAGGGATCATTAAATTCTCTTCCTGCATGTTACTTGACAGGTTTATTATTAGGTAAAAAAGCATCTTTTAAGGGAATTGATAATGCTATACTTTATACTGGCAAAGATGCATTTACAGAAAGATTATCAGCATGTCTAAAAGGCATACTTGATGGTGGAATTGAAATACCATCCTCAGAAGATTCTTTTCCTAGCATTGAACGTCTTTCTGGGGAACATATAGCTAACTATGCATCATCTTTAAAGACTGATTCTGAAACTTATAATAAAAGATTTTCGACTATTATAAAAAATGGTTTAAATCCCGAGAATTATAAATCTCATTTTGAGGAGTTTAAGGAAAAAATAATGAATCTCGATATTCAAAACTTTACAAAAGATAATAATAATCAAATAGAACACAATGATAAAAATAAAGTAGAGGTAAAAGATCATATCACTAGGGAGTCTACATAAATGAGCCGTTATCAATCTCCTAGACAAGAAAAACAAGTCGAATGGAAACCACGGACTACGTTGGGCATGTTAGTTGCAGGTGGAAAAATATCTTCGATGGAACAAGTTTTTGAAAATGGAATGCGAATCCAAGAATCTGAAATTGTAAAACAACTGCTTCCAGATATGAAAAGTCAAGTAGTTCATGTAGGAATTGTTCAAAAACAAACTGATGCTGGTGAATCAACAAGATTTAATGCGTTGGTTGCTGTAGGAAATGAGGGTGGATGGTTTGGAATAGGTAAAGGAAAAGCTGCACAAATGCGAAATGCCATTGATAAGGCTACCAATGCTGCCTATCTAAATGTTATACCACTTAAGTTAGGATGTGGAAGTTGGGAATGTCGATGTAATCAATTACATTCAATTCCTTTCCAAGTATCTGGAAAAGGTGGAAGTGTGACAATTGAGGTACTACCTGGTCCAAGAGGATTGGGCTTAGTAGCAGGAGAGAATATCAAAACTCTATTAAAATTGGCTGGTTTAAAAGATGCTTGGACTAAATCGTATGGTTCAACAAATACTATGGCTTCAACTACAAAAGCTATATTCAATGCCTTAAGAAGCACATTTGCAGCAGGATAAGATGATAAAATATGGTCTATCTAGTTATTAGAATTCGTGGTTTGGTTAATATTCCAAGTTGGGCAGAAAAAACCTTGGAAAGCCTAAACTTGAGAAGAAAGTTTAATGCAACATTAATCACAGAAAATCATCAAACTTTAGGAATGTTACGTAAAGTGAAAGACATTGTTGCTTGGAAATCTGTTGATGAATCCATTATTAAAGATCTTTTAGAAACAAGAGGAAGGAAAAAAGGATTCCATGCATTAAATCAATCATCTCTTCCATCTACTTATAAAAATATTGATGATTTAGCTAATGCCATTCATAAAAATAATATTGGTTTATCAGATATTGAAGATCTTAAACCTTGGTTTTCTTTAAGTCCCCCTAAAGGCGGATTCAAACGGAAGATAAAAACTCAGTATAATCAGAAAGGTGTATTGGGAGAAAATAATGAATTAATCGACCTAGTTAGGAGAATGATATAAATACTACAAAATTTTATTAATGGAAGAATGATGATGATTTCGCTAATCTTTTTTATTCATGAAAAAAAATTGAGGAGTCTTGATTATGGCTACTAGATTTAGAAAAAGTAGGAGACAACGCGGAACCCGATATTGTGGTTGGGGACAAATAGGTCAACATAGGCAATCGGGATCAAGAGGAGGAGTTGGACAGGCAGGTAAACATAAACATTTTTGGATACGTACTGTTATTGAAGAACCTAATCATTTTGGACATCCTCAATCCAAATCTCATCACAAGATTTCTGTAAAAAAATGGGCAAATCTTAAAGATTTAGACTTTTTGTATTCCAAACATGTCAAAAGCGACTCTGAAAGCAGAACTTTAGATTTAACTAATCTGGGAGTTAATAAGCTTTTAGGAGGAGGTACAGTAACAACCAAGATGAATGTCAGGGTAGAACAAATTTCTCGGCGTGCAGTTGAAAAAATTCAAGCAATTGGAGGCAGTGTAATTTCTAATGAGTACCATTCAGAATGAAGGATTTATTCGTAAATCAGTAAAATCAATTTCAAGGTATATTCCACAAGTAGAAAAACCAAAGAAGAAGATAACTTTAACAGAAAAATTTGTATGGTGTGGAATAGCAGTTTTTGCCTATCTAGTTATGGGTCAAGTTCCACTTTATGGTGTGACTGATGAACCCCAATTTGATTTTCTTGCATTTGCACGTGTTATTTTTGCCGCACAGCAAGGAACTATACTAGAACTTGGAATAGGACCTATTGTAACGGCAGGATTACTTATGCAATTGCTTAAAGGCTCGGATATTTTAAAATTAAATTTTAAGAATCCTGATGATCGAGCTCTCTTTACTTCAGCAACTAAAATTGTAACTATAATTGTTATTGTTGCGGAAGGAGGACTCTATGGAGCAAGTGTCTACGGACCTTTGGTTGCTTCACCTAGTTTTATACCCATTTTGATAGCACAGTTGATTTTTACCAGTCTTATTGTTATGCTTTTAGACGAATTAATTCAAAAAGGATGGGGATTAGGATCAGGTATAAGCTTGTTTATAATGGCTGGCGTGGCTCAGACTATTTTTTGGAGTGTCTTTAGTCCTCTTGCTGGACCAGATGGGCCAGTAGGAATTATTCCTTTTGTAATTGATTCTGCAGCTACTGGAGATCTTTCTGAAACCTTCTTTAGGAGTGGTCAATTGCCTAGTATCTTTACTCTTATCTTGACAGGAGGTGTTTTGTCGCTTCTAGTATACACCCAGGGTATCCATATTGATATTCCAATTGTTTCAACTAAATATAGAGGCTTTACTGCAGTTTATCCAATTAAGCTTCTTTATGTGTCTAATATTCCGGTAATTTTAACCACTGCTTTGGTTGCCAATGCAATTTTTATGGGTCAAATGTTATGGGCAAACTATAATCCAGAAAATGATAATCCTTTTTTTAATTGGATAGCTCAATTCGATCCAGCACAACAACAGACCCCTACAGGAGGCTTATTATATTATATTACTACACCAAGAGGACTGGATATAGTTGCTCAAGATCCAATGAGGGCTGTATTGAATATTATTTTTATAACGGCTATTGTTACAGTATTTGGACGGTTATGGGTAGAATTAGGTGGTCTTTCATCAAAAGCAGCTGCGAAGAATCTTTTAGATGCAGATGTTCAAATACCTGGTTTCAGAAGATCCCAGAATTCAGTTCAAACTGTCTTAGATAAATATATTCCTTCTGTAACTATAATTGGAGGTGTAGCAATTGGATTATTGGCATCAGTTTCAGATGTTCTTGGTCTTTTTGGTGGTGGTATTGGATTATTGTTGATGGTAGATATTCTTGTAAACTATTATAACTTGTTGATAAGAGAAAAAGTAGATACTACTATGCCTAAATTGGCGGCTTTGATTGGAAGAAAAGACTAAAAGGATAGTTGTAGTAGGTATACCTGGGGTAGGTAAAACTACCGTTGTCTCCAGTGTTAAAAATACACTTGAAGAAAAAGGTGTCAAAACCATTCTAGCAGAATTTGGAAAAATAATGTTAGAAGAAGCAAATAAGTTAAACATAAAAAATAGAGATGAAATAAGGCGCCTTTCTATCGATGAACAGAAAAAATTACAAAATCTTGCTGCAGAAAAAATTTCACAAATAAATGCTGATGTTGTAATGATTGACACTCATTTATTTATAAACACTAAAGAAGGATATTATCCAGGATTACCTTTTGATTTATTAAACAATCTAAAACCATCTAATTTGATACTAATCACTGCAAATCCTGAGGAAATTTATCATAGAAGACAAAATGACTCATCCAGAGATAGAGATATAATATCAATGGATTCTATTAAAAATGATATTGATGTGTCAAAGATGCTAATTTCATGCTGTTCAATAATATCTGGAGCTCCATTCAAAGTCCTTTCAAATCATGAAAATTCTATCACAGATTGTACACAAAAAATGGTTTCATTAATATTGGATACATCAAAAAAAGACGAATAACATGGATTTAAATGACCTAATTTTACAGATTCCTGGACTTACGCCTGCATATACTAAACATCCTATATTTCCAGATTTATTTTCTAGTATGCTCGTAGCTGCGTTAATTGCTATTGGTCTGAATTTTGCATTTGCAGTATTAAGAAAGAAAACTACTGATATTGATCGATTATCAAATGTTATGAAAGAAACAAATCAGTGGAGAAAAGAATACACTGACGCTATTAGAAAACAGGATAAAGTAAGAATCAGTGAGTTAAAGAAAAAACAAGCCTATGTTAATAAGATGAGTTTAGAAATGCAACAACAACAAATGCGTCCCATGATGCTCTATATGATACCTTCTTTTATGCTATGGATTTTAGTATTCCCTGCTCTTTTTGGCCAAACAGTAGCTCTTTCGCCAATTCATATTCCCTATCTTATGTGTAGTGAAGAAAATGTAAAAGTAGATACCGTCATTGATGAAAAAGGTGAACCCAAAGGTTCCTGCAATGTTGCTGGGGAGGTTTTTCTATGGGGTTGGTTTCTTATCACCTCTCTTGGAACAAGCGGCATAATTGCTAAAATAACCAAAACTTCAATGCCAAGCCTGACTTAAAATGAATACACCTAATTATAAAAATAAGATATTAAATAGTATTGTTATATCTGGGTGGCCAGCAGTAGGTAAAACAACTATTGCTACAGAATTAGCGAGAGAATTTGGGTATAAACATTACAATGGTGGAGATGTCTTGAAAATGTTAGCTGCGGAGAAAGGATATATGGTATCTGGAAATGATTGGTGGGATACTGAAGAGGCAAAAAATTTTATGGTAGAGAGAGAGTCGAATTCCTATTTTGATATTGAAGTAGATAGAAAATTGGTTGAGATAGTAAGAATGGGAAAAGTTGTAGTGACTAGTTACACATTGCCATGGTTGGTTCCAGAATCAATTAAAATTTGGTTAAAAGGCTCTCGAAGTAACAGAATCAAACGATTGGCAAAGAGAGATAACTTAAACTTTAAACAGGCCAGAGATGTAATTCAACAACGTGATGATAATAATGTTCTTATCTACCATAATTTATATGGCTACGAGTTTGGAAAGGACCTTTCTGTTTTTGATTTTGTTTTAGATACCGATTTACTAGATCTAGAGTCCATAATTTTAATATCGAAAACCATCGTAAAAAATCTAAGTATTTGATTAAACTAGTTAAAATTGAAAGATTAAAATTATTAATATTGTTATTACAGTATTTTTAACGATGGATTTAAAAAATAATGAAAAACTCATTCAAAAAGATAATTTACTAAAATTATCTGATAGTATGACTGATGATAAATATGGTTATTATCCATTTAGTCGTCCTATGAATATATTATTTGATTATGGTTTAATATTGATTGACAAGCCAGCAGGCCCTACAAGTCATGAAATTGCATCTTGGGTCAAACGAATATTAAATATCGATAAATCTGGACATAGTGGTACATTAGATCCAGGCGCAACAGGTTTATTACCGATGGGACTTGGTGAAGGTACCAAAGCACTTTCCATTTTGTTATTAGGCCCAAAAGAATACTTTTCCTTAGCTAGGGTTCATTCGAACTATACAAGAAAATCTATAGAAAAAATATTATCTGATTTCCATGGTGATATTTATCAACGTCCCCCTCAGAGATCAGCAGTAAAGAGAATGACTAGAATACGAAGAATCTATGAATTAGAATATCTAGAAGATAGGGAAAATCTTATTTTGTTGAGAATATTATGTCAAGCCGGTACATATATAAGAAAACTTATCTATGATATTGGTGAAGTTTTAGGTTCAGGTGCTACTATGGTTGAACTTCGTAGAACCCGAGTTAGTAATTTTTTTGAACGAGATGGTCTAGTCAAACTCCATGATTTGTATAATGCATTTCATCTTTATAAAGAAAAAAATGATGAAGAAAAGATCCGAAATTTGGTAAAACCTGTTGAAATATGTTTTACTGATATTCCTTCAGTTATTATTAGAGATACTGCTGTTGATGCTCTTTGTCACGGTGCACCATTAGCTATTCCAGGAATAACTCAACTTTCACCAAAAATTCAAAATGGTGATTTAGTAGGAATATATACTTTAAAAGGAGAAATAGTAGGATTAGCTCAATCCCTTATGAACGTAGAAGATATTATTTCTCAGAAAAGTGGTATTGCATTTACCATGAAACGATTGATTATGAAACCAACTACATACCCGAAAGGTTGGAAATAAGACAATACTTTTGTTAAATAAATACCAAATACTTTATGGCGTATTTTAAAATTAATTCTATTAATGATTATTGATATAATTTTCTTTAAATATAATAAATTAAATAGTCTCTCCTATTCCTGGGATTTTTTTATCTAATCTAGCAATTTTTTTTGCTAAATTTTCCATAGTCCCGGGGATGTGACATTTACACATACAATCATTACATTCTATATGATTATTTTTTTTACAAAATTGAGAAATTTCTGAGCTATTCATCTCGATAAAATTTTTCCTTATGCCTTATTTTTATTTTATTAATCTTATTGAAAATAATAATACCGTAAAACCTTATCCAATAGATTATATTTTCCATTTTATTCTTTTATTTTAATTTAAATGAGTATTGCCGGGGTAGCCTAGCCTGGAAGGGCGCAAGCCTGGAATTGTCAAGTAAGCTTGTGACCGAAAGGTCTCGAGGGTTCAAATCCCTCTCCCGGCGCTTATCTCCATCGTCTACCAATAATTATATTTCCAGATTATTCGAATTTATAGGCGATTTAGACAATGTGACCCAAAGCATTACTGATAATAGTGAGATAAATAAAATTCAAGATTAATAAAAAATTATTCTAATTACTAATTCTCAGACCTTATATTCAAAAAGTATTGATGAATTAAGGAACGAAACCGTGAAAAGGCAGAATCAATTTAAGAATATATTCTATCAGAACAATTTTCATTTAATATTTAGTAATCACTAAAAAAGGAAAGATAAAGATCTGTTACAATGTCTGACAATCCTCTTC
>OBLS010000043.1_pt1 | contig 30850 bp, 33 predicted proteins | sample 1519901 | NCBI WGS metagenome assembly OBLS01 (sample SAMEA3113585, study PRJEB22503) | soil metagenome | reverse complement strand
TACTTTTGAGTACTTAAAAGTATATATCTTATCGAGGTGATTAACAGTTCAGATGGGGCATGGACAAGAAGAATTACTTCTCTCGGTACTCCCCCGATGAAAACTCTACAGGCGCCAAGTGTTCCCTGGGCACCTGTAACATGACATACAATGGAATATCCGACCTTACTCGTTTCGAGGTTTTGATACTTCGATGCACAAGAAGCAACCCAAAAACTGAAACCAAAATATCCAGCGAGATTAAAATTAATTTGCCAATTGTTTCGCAACTTATAACAGAACTCATGATGAAAGGTCTTTTAGAAAGAACCAAGAACCGACGACCGATACTATTTGCCAAGAAAGAATATTTCTCGACCACCATTGAGGGCTTGATAGCATTAGAACATATTCAACGGAGTGGCACGCCCCATACCTTCCTTTCTCAAATGATAAACGCACTAAAGGATAGTGGTCAGAGAATTGTAGAGGAAGCGACACCTAATTCCCTAACTTTGAAGTTGATTTTTGGTACCGCAAGACTCATCTACCGGGTGGCAAGATATGCGTTGGTAAAATAAGACAACTAAGGAATGAATCCGTATTTGAATTATTAATTAACTCCGATACGCCTTAACCACCGCCGGACTCGGTTATGCGAACTTCCACATCTGCTCACCGGCGGACTGGCTGATTGAATTAGAGCAGTATCCACGTCCAGACTCTTGAGTGTAAAGTAGTAGCCACGAAGTGGAAGAACCTTACTGGAGATTAGTGAATTTAGCTAAGAAAAACGATGTTACTTGTTAGAACGATTGTAAGCATCTACTTTAAGTGTGGATGCCTGCATTTGGTCTTTGGCAAAGGTACCCCATCTTGAGCTCAGGAAAAAGGAAAATAAAGATAGAATTTGAGGATGCTGAAGGAAGCAGATACAATCTTTCATTGGATGGGGACATTTCAAAGAATAAAATATTAAAGGTTTATGAATTGATGGAATCTTTGAACGCACCAAACAGTGGTTCATTAGTGGAGAACAGAGCTGGAAACACGATGGGTGTTGGACAAGCAAATGTTCGTTCTGGCGGAAGCCTTACGTCGGTTGGTTCAAAGATATGGTATGTAGTGGAGAGCAAGTTCCCCACCAGTACATTCACTTCTTCGGACGTCCAGGAAATGTATGAGGAAGAATATAAAGAATCTATCCGTCTTGACGCTATTGCGACTTATTTATCCAGATATGTCAACAAGAGCAAATTGGTACGCAATAGGAAAGGGGGAAAGGAATGGGTATACAAAATAGTGCCACCTACAAAAACAGTGCCTCTTGCCGAGAACAACAGCAACAATTCTGCAAAAGTAGAGCAATACCTGAATTTCACGAAGCAGACAAATGTTCATCCAAGTTCGATAAATTCTATTCCGCAGACAGCCAATAATTTTTCAACACTAACAGAGGTAAATTAATGTGAAACCTTTTGACTACGTAACTGTATGGTAGGCCTTGTCTTAATCATTAGGCGCGGGCCCTGTGCCTCGTGAAGGTTAGCTCTGGATATCTTTGCTGGAGATCAGAGACATCTCGGAGAAAACTTCAAGACCCAAAAGAGCCGTTTAACGTGGCTTAGTTTATTTGTGTACGGACAAGTTTGGTAGGCAACTTCGCGGCATTATCTTTATAGGCTCGCTTAACTGGGGGACATTTTTCCTGAGGAAAACTAGGAAGGGCCATCTTGCGTCCATTGACCTGAAAGCATATTAACCATGGAAACGAATTTGTCATGAAGTTCATGCTCGGAGGCAGTTATATTTATGAAAAAAGCCCTGAACCCGACTTTATTCAGGCTCATCATCATCATTTTACATCCTTTCCAAAAAAAGACCCCGTAGATTTCGATTTGCGATTTCAAAAAGGATTTGTCTGGGTTTATTGACGGGAATAATGAAATGAGCTATACTAAATCCCCCTCTTCTGATTCAGAACCGATAGAGTCAAGTGTCTTTTCAGGGAGTGCCTTCGATGAAGTTACTAGCGACGGTGATAGCTCTGGAAATGAAATATCATTCGTCGATACCAAATACCTCTGTGTAGGTGTAGTCGATATTGTGAATTCCACAAAGATTACAGCGGACATCGATGACTCAGAAAATGTCGCCAAGTACTACTCTATTTTTATAAACACAATGGCGGTAATCGCTAGAAGCTTTGGGGGAGAGGTTATAAAAAATATCGGGGACAGTGTCGTGTTTTTTTTTCCAAAGACATCTGGCTCCCCGCATGACAAGACATCTTTTAAGGAAGTTCTAAGATGCGGACTGACCATGGGGGCAGCACATATTGCTATGAACGAGAAGTACAGGGATTTCCACTTGCCGCCAATTGACTTCAGGATAAGTGCAGATTACGGAAAAATAGAAGTTGCTAAATCAGGCACATCACGGGTAGTCGACGTGTTTGGTCCCACAGTAAATATGTGTGCGAAAATGAACTCCAAGGCGCCTCTGAACGGATTGATTATAGGTGGGGATCTATACCAGATTATTAAAGGGCTACGCGAATCGTCGGCTTCTTCTTTTATCATCAAACAGGTGGGTGCTTACTCAATTGAAGGCTTAAAGGCTCCGGCCTATCCGCTATATCATGTAACAACCGATGCTCAGCTGGCCACTCCGGCTATAGTGACGCCGAATCAACCCAGAAGTAAGCCCCTTGCAGACCAGGGACACTCATTGGATCAACGTGAACAGAAACTCAAGGTAATGCTTATAGACGATGAACCAGACATGATAATAACCTACAAGTCTTTCCTTCACTCGGAAGGGTATTCTGTCGACGCCTTTAGCAATTCACAGGAAGCGCTCAAGCATTTTACCCAAGTGAATCCATCATATTACGACTTGATAATCATGGATATCAGAATGCCACATTTAAACGGTTTACAGCTGTATAATCGAATGAAAGCGATAAATAGTTCTGTCAGAGTATTGTTTGTTTCGGCTCTCGATGCGGTAGAGGAACTAGTCAGCGTCTTACCAGACATCAAGCGTAATAGCATAATTAGAAAGCCCATCGAAAAGGACCATTTCGTAAAAAGTGTTCAACAGGTAATGTTTCAATAGGAGGAAATTCCTAGGCTTATAATGAAGGAAATTTCGAAATGCGTGTCGATGACTAATACTTTAAGGAGGTAGCAATTTGTTATTGTTTAATATATTACCCTCAGAGTATTGATAGCAGAGCGTGATTGTTGTACAATGGGAATTGATTCTATGCCAGTCTCCCGTTTCATGACAACGGAATTGATAACTGCTACTGAAGATCAGACTATCCAGCAAATATGCAAAATGATGTCAGACCATGATATAGGGAGTGTAGTCATCGTTAAAAGATTAGTAGACGGTAACAATCCCATAGGGATTATAACGGAAAGAGATATTGTGCATCAAATTGGGTCATCGGAGTTATTTCTAGTTCAAAAGCCAATACGCGAGGTCATGTCTTACCCTCTTGTAACAGTCGGTCTAACCACTTCTGTAAGAGAAGCCATTGAAATTATGCAATCGAGGAATATTCGAAGACTCCTTGTTGTTGATAGAGATCTTAGGGCGCAGGGAATTGTGACACAAAAAGATGTCATTAAGGCATTTTCTACATCTAACACCTAATGGCTTCACATGGATATAAGCTATCATTCTCGACATCAAGAAAAGGACTGAAAATTAATTAAAAGAGATTTAGGATTGATAGTAGAGATCTGATTAGCTGTTTTGCAGTGACTTACGTAGATACTCTTTGAGTCCAGCCACCTTAATCCTTTCTTGTTGCATTGTGTCCCTTTGTCTTACGGTAACAGAATCATCTAGCAGGGTGACTTTATCAACAGTTATCGCATATGGGACCCCTATTTGTTCAAGACGTCTATATCGCCTCCCAATTGAACCAGAATCATCATAATAACAGTCGAATTCTCTCTTAAGCTCTGAATAGATCGATTGCGATTTCTCGGAAAGACCGTCCTTATTGACTAGGGGCAGAATTCCAACCAGGACAGGAGCGAGATAAGGTCTGAGTTTTAAAACAACTCTGTCGTCATGTTCGTAATCCTCAAAGAAAGAGTGCTCTAGGATTGCGTAGATGCTTCTGTCAATTCCCATGGACAGTTCGAAAATGTGCGGTAGTATTTTTGACTGGTCAGAAGGATCAACTACCTCCAGATTTTCCTTGCTGATCATTGAGTGACCCTTGAGGTCATGGTCTGACCGATAGTTGCAGGCAACCAGCTCCAACCATCCGATACTCGTCTCGACTTCAAAATCAAAGGCTATGGAGGCATAGAAGGCCCTTTCATCGTCTCCGAGTTGCCTAAACCGCGTTCTATGCATATCTATTCCTGTTTTGCCGTAAAAATCGCTTAATATGGCCAGATAATATGCTATCAATTTATTTGGTAGTAATCCTCTCCTAAGGCCTTCCCCGGCTAATACCTCCTCGGTTGAGATTCCATCCGTAGAGATTCTCAATACTGCATTTTCTACTTCTTCGAAACGTGGGAGAACATTTAGCCTAACGGGATTGCAGAAAACTTCTACTTCTGCCTGATAGAATTCTCTCAGCCTAAGTAAACTCTGCCTAGGGGCGATTTCGTTTCTAAAACTTTTACCAAGCTGAGCCACACCTAGAGGAAGCTTTCCTCTCATGGTTTTATACACCCGAGGAAAATCGACAAAAATAGTCTGACAAGTCTCAGGCCGCAAATATGCAATCTCACCTGATGGACCAACTTCTACTTTGAACATCATGTTAAATTGAGTCGTATTTCCAAACTCTCCTTTACAGCTTGGGCAGCGAATATTCTGCCGCCTTATTATCGCATCGAGGTTATCATTAGACGTCCTTTCAGGTATATCCTTTCCTATTCTTTCTGAAACTAACCTGTCGGCTCTAAAAGTGGATCCGCATCCTGTGCATTTTACTATTGGGTCGGTAAAGTTTCCGATATGTCCAGAGGCCTCGAAAACGCTCTTACTCATTATCTGAGAGCCATCGATCTCTAACATGCCGTCGCGTCTAACAATCTCCTTTCTCCAAAGATCGATCAGTTTGTTTTTTATTTTCAGTCCTGTTGGACCATATTCCCAGAATCCAGCCGGGGCATCTGCATAGATTTCGCAGCTCGGAAAGTAAAATCCTTTTTCGAGTGCTAACTTCATTATTTGATCATAATTGGTCACTCTTGATCCCTTGCCTTGAGGGATGGCGCGACAAAGGGCTTTAAATTCATTCTCCCGCTTTATTGGATAACTGGTACAGTGTCACGAAGAAATAGTATACACAGGAGGCTACTAATTAGTGCGAAATTTTCTACATGCACTTTTTATTATGGGATGTGGTATTACTTGTTGTTAATCTGTTGTCTAACATAAGACTGGGCACTGGCGACTTGGCAAAATATCCTTTTCTCAAAGAAGCATCAGAATACATCCGTCTTATCCAGTTGGATTACGAAGAGTTCGATCGCCCTGAAATGAAATTCATCATTGAGAGGTCAGCTCAGCGACTCGAAGGGGAAGTGAATCACGGAAAACTCATCGATACTCTTGAGAGATATGAGATCGAAGTATTAACCTTTCTAGTTTGCCTTATGATGGTAAAGTGCATCGGGATCGACACCATTTCTAAAAGGCACTCTCTATTTGAGGCGTTGAGAGCTGAAAGACTCCTCGGTGCAGATTTAAAAAAGGAGCGTAATGAAGATAGAAGACAACTCCTCATCTCTAAAATCTTCGTAGAACTATTCGGAGTACGAGTTGAGATTAACGAAGATGATCATAGATTGTTCAAAGTAAAAGTCAACGACTATCTTGCACGGGCGTCGAAATTTCACGAACAAGAGTGGAAGCTGATAAATCGATCTGTCCATAAGGGATATGTCTACTTGGATGCTGATGAGACAGTTAGGCTCATACGCAATGAACTTAGCGCATTAATTTATAATCGGATCAACGAAATGAATTTATCGGCCATGCCGGAATCTGTTAAGCTGAAACTTCTCGGCGTTGCTCCCAAATTTGGCCGAGATTATTATACAGCAAACATTCAGACAATTTCGGGGTATCCTCCTTGTGTAAAACATGCAATAGATGAGATGAGCAAGGGAGAGAATTTATCACACTCAGCCCGGATTTTGCTTGCTACATATATGCTGTCTATCGGCAAGAATATCGATGAAATAGCAAGCTTGTTTCATACCGCTCCTGATTATGACGAAAAAGTTACAAGATATCAGATTGAACATTTAGCAGGAAAAAAAGGAAGCGGAACAAAGTACTTTGTTCCATCATGCGAAAAAGTAATTAACGAGAACCTCTGTTTCGCAACGAAAGAGTGTGCCGGAATAGTAAACCCCTTTCAATTCGGTAGAGGATTAAGAAAAAAAGTTGAGTAATTCTGACAGCGAGAGACCGACATCATCTCGTGGAATCGTTGAGGATAACGGAAAATTGGTACGTGCAGAGGGGACAGCTAACCATGTTATTAGGTCCAAAAATTATGAAATCTTGAGGCGAGCATTCAGAGAGTATTACTTCAAACACGGCAATAGCATAGAATGTCCAAAAGAAATTAGGCAACGGGAGTTTGGATTCCGTCATTTTGCGTCTGACAGAGAACCCGCAAGAATGATACGTCATCTGACTTTTGCAAGCGAGGGGGAAATCCTCGCTACTGCCATAAGAGAGGTGCCGTCTGATATTTTCTGCTCAAATGCATACTACAGATTTCCGTCATACCCAATGAAGGAAAAAGAATTGCTAGGGGCTGACCTGATATTTGATATTGACGCAAAAGACTTGCACCTATCATGTCGGAACAGTCATTCATACTTGATATGTGAGAATTGTTTACAAGCAATTAAAAATCGACAGGGGCTAGACAGATGCCAGCTATGCAATTCCCAGAATCTGGTTCTAGAATCTATCCCGTGTAACAAGTGCTTCGATGGTACAAAAAACGAGGTACGAAGACTTCTTACCGTGCTTATAGATGACTTCGGCATCGACGAGAGAAGCATTCATACATATTTTTCAGGGAACGAAGGCTTTCACCTTTATGTCGTGGACCCCAATTTCCTAAACTTGGACGCTCAAGCCAGGTCAGATATCTCAGGATATCTTCTAGGAAAAGGTCTCATTCCGGAAACAATTGGGGTATACCGGAGAATAGGAGGTATTGAAAACAAAAAAAGCACCAGGACTATTCATGGTACCGAACGCATTTTCGATGATGTTCTGCCTGGTCGTAACTTTCACATTATGGCCCCAAAGAGTGACGAAAAAAGAGATGAACAGATGAACTATTCAATAAAACTTCCAAAAAGTGGGCTAAAGTATGGCTGGCAGATGAGATTATCAAAAAGGTTGGGAATAAAAGATTCCTCCGAAAAACGGCTGAGGAATATAGTTCAACAGAAGGGAGGATACTACAGCTTCAAAATAGAATTGGAAAAAATAGGAAAAGAATTGGGAATAAATATTGATCCTCAGGTAACCATGGATGTTCACCGCGTATTCAGAATGCCGGGGACCTTAAACAGCAAGAGTGGATTGGCCAAAACAAAATGCTCCGACCTAGAATCATTCAACCCACTGTATGAGGCATGTCGGTTAAGTGACAGCGAGACAAAGGTAAAAGCTAATGCTCCGATCAAATTTACACTCAAGGACCAAGAGTTTCAAGTTGACGAGAAGACAGCGTTTCTGCCTGCATATGCGGCGATCTATCTCGTCTGCAAAAGATTAGCAACAGCAATTTGAGAATAAAGGAGTTGCCGGAGAAAAGCTTCCCTTGTGAATTCGATTCGGGTGGATGCCGACTGCCGCCCATTTAATATCTAAGTATAGTACATTTACCCCACTTAGAATGATTTGAGTGAGAATTCGAATTTTTGTGTATGCGTCGCCGCCTGCTAAGCTTTTATATTATTAACTATAGTGCTTTCAATTAATCGGAGGCTATTCTATAGGTGGTTGTACTTGTGGTTGACAATCTTTCACCATATACAGGGGACATATTATTATGTCTCGAGAGACTAAAAACAAGATACACCTGTAAAAAATTCTATGAAATAACCGATTACCAAAATGATTCGTTTGAAAAGGTTATTCTCTCCGGCAGAAGCAAGCCATGTAGAGACACTAACATCGCTAATACCAAAATCATATTGAATTGTAGATTTATTGATACTCCAATCCTAGGAATATGCTATGGGGCAGAAATCATGGCACTGGCATTGGGGGGATCTATACGTAAAATGATGTCACCTGTCCGAGAAATGACCCGGGTTTTATTGTCAAGATCGGCAGAGGTTTATTCTATGTTACCAAAGTGCTCGGAGCTTTATGTCTATGAAAGTCACGCCTATTGTGTAGCAAGGATACCCCAGCAATTTGTTTCTATCGCAACTTCAAAGTACTGCGAGAACGAGATCTTTCTCCAGCCTAGGAAAAAATTGGTTGGTGTACAATTTCATCCTGAGAAAAGCGGAGATGACGGACTGAAACTGCTTTCAGATTTCTTGTGTATGTGAAATATTCTGGCACAATATCTAGACTCAGTATGTTCCTGAAGGAAAGAAGGTAAACTGGTTTGTATAGCAGCCTATGTCAAGAAGAATTTTTATTGTCATTGTGCAGAGAAAAAAAGATAGATTTGCAATCAGAACCTGACCGTCATACATTGACTCTCCCATTGTTAAGTCCCGACGAAGAAAGTATCTGTCTTCCATTGGTGATCAATGTCATTTCCAAATACTGGGGAGAAGAACTTTCACTTTCTGAAGCTCAAGAAATTGCCAAAAAATATTCTGGGACAAAGGGCTCAATCATGATAGAAGGAATAGAGCTTGCTGAGAAACATGGACTTCAAGGATTTGCATACAGGGGTTCTGTCGCAGATTTAAAGAGGAAAATCGATCAAGGCATACCAAGTATAGTCATTCTACCCGGCATACGCGAGACCATTCAACATGCGAATATAGTTTGCGGATACGATCCTAATGAAAGCCGAATTTTGACTTATGTTCCTCAACCAGATACAGTTGGCGCGATACCTGAGAGAAGATTTCAGCGGGATTGGGAGCAAGATGACATGGTAAGTATAGTATTAGTCCCACAAGATTTGAAGCAAATAATAGAGAAAGAGAATCCCAGGCTTATAGAATCAAACCGGATCTGCCTAGAAGTGGAGAAGTTGAGACATGAAAGAAAAACCCATGAAGCCTTAGACAAACTGTCTAGAGCAGTGAAGCTTGATAATGAAAATGCTCAGGCATGGTGCATCATGGGGAGTATTTTTAATGAGCAAAATTCTGAAGAGGCAGTTTCTTGCTATCAGAAGTCTATCGAACTAAATCCCGTTTATTATTTGGCTTTCAGAGGTTTAGGAAATTATTATCTCAAAAAGAAAGATTTCTCCAAAGCCGAAGAATACTACTCGGAGGCAATAGGAATCAATCCCAACCGATTTGGTCCTATTTTCAAGAATCGTGCTCTGGCCAGATTGCAGCTCGGAGATAAGATAGGGTGCAAAAATGACTTTATCCAATATTTGGATCAGGTCCCAAATGCTAATGATAAAAGTAGCATCCAGGAGGCTTTGACCCAGCTCTAAATACGCCCAGAGACAAACGATCATGTAGTATCTGCTGTGCTTTATTATGCTCTATCCTTATTGCTGGTATATTAAGCGGCACGACATTCGCTTACTCGCCAAGGCAGACATTATGGTTAAATAAAACAGGGAGATAAAAGACTCCAGGCTTGCGGCAAGTTCTTCTGCTTTTCTTCTCCATTTTTACTAAAATTCAAAAAGAAAAACTAATCGGAAATATTCGACGGAAACTACAAGATAAAAAGATAAAGGTTCTCAGCATAAGATGCGAGGAAAGGTATATCGTTCTTGAAGTAAGCGATCCAGCGGAAGCAAGATGCGTACTGACTAGTACGCTTGGGATAGACAGAATCGGCGTTGCAAGAAAAACACGGAATGACTATTCACATGTGATGCGCGCTATTAGTGATATCGGAAAAGAGATCATTTTGCCGAAGGAGAAATTTCTTATCAGAATTAAATTGTCTACAAACGACTTGAATTCATTGAATTACAAGGAGAGAGATCTAGAATTTGCATCCGCGGCGAGGCTTACCTCGGAGTTGTCCAGCAGAGGCGCTCGACCAGCAATATCAGAAAAGCGTGTCGACCGGACAATAGAGTCCTACATAGGCAACAGGTATGCATACGTATGCCTCGATATTACATCTTCCGTTGGAGGCCTACCTTTCAATTCCCAATCCCAGAAGGTGATCACCTGTATTCACAACCCTTTGTCTGTTCTATCGTGCATGATAAGCATGAGATGCGGATTTCTACCTCAGATTGTTCTTCCTTATATCGACGAAGAAGACTTAAGAAATAAGGTAAAACTTTGCAGACCTATAATAAATATGATTGACAAAAGACGATATCAAGTATCCCTGGCTCACATTCATCTTCCGTATGTATTGGATATAAACATAAAAAAAATGGTACTAGAAAGCATTTACTACAAGATACTGACCTCATTGTCAGGTGATATTTTGATAGTCTCTCTGTCGGCAGCTGTTTCTCCGTTTTGGTACATAAGTTCTATAGTGAGAGATGTCATCTCTTCAGGCAAGATTCCTTGGACGCCATCGATATTTGCGAGCAAAATAACAGATGCTGAGATCAGGAGCAACAGAATGGTGGACGTCGCGGCTATCAATGGCTTTCAGAGTAAAGCAATTCCTCCCAATAGCCGTTCTTATCAACCATCAGTTCTTAAGGATATGGTAAATCCGAAATTGTACGAAAAATATCGACAAATAATAAACGACGTGTCGCAACGGTCTGTTGCGGCGGGTTCCAAAATGGTTTCATTTAATGTAGGATCGAATTATATTCACGACATTGTCAATTCCATTTAGATTCTCACTGTACCCCATAAGTTCTCTCGCTTTTCTTTGATAATTTGAATCAATCAGCACTGTATTAATGGCATCTGAAATGTTACCAGGTTGAAGTGGTTTGGCAAATAACGCAATTCCTAAACCTAGGCGAGCAATCTTGTCGGAATTTCCCAACTGCTCGCCGTGATTCTCTATTGGAACAGAGACCACAGGTTTTCCAAATCTTATCGCTTGGGATATTGCTGCGTGCCCACCACGGATTACTACGACGTCACTCAAACTGAATAGCTCATCTCTGACCGGACACCATTCATAGAACCATCCCCTTCCATGCACGATTTTAGGAAAAGGATTCCCACCAGGGTAACCTGCGGAAATTATATACTGAATATCATCTTTTAGGGTTCTGCATGCTTCCATCGCAAGGCGTACAAGAGGCATGCGGGTCTGTATTGGTCCACTTATGTGGACGAATACTATGGGATTGGCTCTCTTCAATCCCAGATCAGAACAAACTTTTTTCACGTTAGCTTCAATTATGGAGGTTCGCGGACTGGTAAATCCTACGTACTTGAGCTTATTTCTTATAGAGCTGGTCCCCCAGATATTGTTCTCAGAGATGGTGTAAGGCGGAGGCAAATCTGGTACGAGAATTTTGTCTGTCATTGTCCATACCAATCCTAGGAGTTCTCCGTTGATTGCTTCGAAACTTCTAGCAACTTTATATTTTCGCAGTCTGGGAGAAAGTAGGAGTCTTACCTGATTGAGAACTACAATAGAGGGAATGTGCAAAATTTTCGAAGCAAAAATTGGGGATAGCCTCGTGTCTGAGACCACGACATCTGGACGAAATTCTATCATATTCCTGAGTTCATGATTAACTTGCCTTGAAAAATTAACAAAGTATCTGGGAATCTTAGCAATGCTGGAGGTTATCGAAAAGTGTCCTTCGGACGTCCAAACAAATTCCATCGATGGTACGAGGTTACACTCATACCCAAGAGAAGATACATATTTTGCAGCTTCGCCGAACGAGGAAAATCTGGCTGACGTACCTGCGACACGTAGTCTCTCAGCAAGCATAACTAGCCTACTGGCATGACCAAGACCAACTCCGTAAGGCGTAAAGTATACCTTGGCCAACCTATTCGCGTCTATTTGATTGACTATATAAAATGTTAATGCGCGCCGGAAATACCTTATGTTAATACGATTATTCTGACGTAGATTAACAAATCAGCGTGGCACTAACAAGGAAGTTAGATGCATGGAGGTATGTCCGTACGTTCTATATGGCTTGCTACCAACAGCGTCCTTATAAGAAAAGCAGACAAGAGATGTAAAAAGCAGTATAGTAAACGTCCGCGTTTAATTGTTTGAATCTTACGTTCTGAAACCTTTTTTTGTAGGTCTAGTAGGACAAACGGAATGTCCAGCCAAGCCATAAAAGCAGCGGCCAATAATCTTCCTCATCATTAAGGACTGTTATCGCCGTATATTAGTTTCATTTCATCAAAGGTTAATTTCTCACCACTAGACATTTTCCTCAAGGCTTCTTCCTTCAAAGTATTCCATCTTTCTTGATTTTCCTTGCTCCGTCTTACTCGTTCTTGCGTAGCCTCGTACCTGTTTTCACGCCTCCCTTCATATTCCCGTTGTCTCCTCTGTCTATTACCTATTGCTTGATTGCGGGACCTTCTGAATTCAATTGCATTTAACTGGGTTTCCACCATCTCAAGTTTTGCAGCAGCCTCTCTTATTGCATGAATTGTTTTCCGCCGTTCTTCATAGAGGCTCTCGCGCAGATTCATTAATCTATCTAATTCTGTCTTTATACTACCAATCTTGTTTCCGAATTCAGACTTTTGGTCAAATATCCTATTCATAATTGATTTGAGTGACTCATACTGAGAAAGTACATTTCTATACTTATCCTCTTTCTTATTAATTACTTTCAGATTGTGCAACTTGGTTGCAACTTCTTTTGACTTGGCGACCAACCTGCGCTCTTCATCTTTGGACAGTTTCTTTGTCTGAATATCACGTTCGATTTGCTCGAGGGCTCTACCGAGATGTACCATATCAAACCGGTCTTTTCTGGATCTCATATTTGCTCCCAAAGTCGATTTCGTATCCAGGGTCTTCATTTCATTTCTTGTTTCCATAAGGCTGTTTTTCAGCTCTTTGAATTTTACGTACTCCGTATCCTTCTGCTCATTAACTAACTTTAGCTGAGAACGCAAATCATCTAGTTGGTCCCGGTTTCCGTCTATGCTTTTTTTTGTCTCTTCTATTCTGGAATTAAGTTCTTGGATTCCCTGTTCGCTCCTCCTTTGCTCTTCAAGTAAGTTTTTCTTGAATTCTAGCAACGTTTTTAAATTAGAATCCAGAGAGTTTCTACCTCTTTTATATTCTGTCGTATTTGGTGTTGCACTAGTCGTAGTAGTAGCAGTAGTAGTAGTAGCAGCAGCCGTCATACCGCTATTTCCGTTGCTGGCCTGTTGTTGGTCTCGTACTGTCACGCCTATAGAGTCTGTTAGATAGCCAAAAATATATCTTTTCTTATTAGAAGTATAATGGGAGACGATGCTTTCAGTATTTAGCCATGTCTACATACATCTTTATATGAGATGAGGTTGCTTAGATTAAAGTATGGATGACTTTGAAAAGGATTTCCCTGAGTTTGACTGGAAAAATGTCCCGGCTTATAAACATCCAGGCGGAAAGGACTGTCCATGTCCAAAACACGAATATATCAGGGAACAGATAAATGTCACCAAGACTCTTAGCATCGAGTCAAAGGAAAGTCGTCGACATGAGCTAAAACACAAGGCTCAAATTACGCTAAAGTTTTGTCCAGATCATTACAGTGTCTATTTTGACGAAGTCATCCCATCTATGCCCTTTAAGTATCGCTTAATGACTCGAATTGCGCTGAAAATTGGTGCAGTCGTAATTCAAAAGATACCATATATGCAATCAGACCAGTGTTTTTATTGCAAATTTGGCTCCGGTGGTTTTGGAAAGAAGACCGAGTTGCCACCAATCTAATCGCCTACGGAGCATTTGTCCGCTGAATCAATGAACATATTTTTTAACATATATGCATGGTCAAAAGCAAATCCGGGTGCAAGTATATTCCTTAGAATAACTGAAAGATATGGAAAGCCTCGATTGGTTACCGAACAATAACCTCGATGGAAACCACTTTCTATGGCTGTATATCTTGAAGGGCTCAGATCAAGGGCGCTTGCTAGAAAAGTACCTATATCCATGCTTCGTGAGAAGACTGAATTTTTTTTCTGAATAAAGCCTAAGTCTGTTCGATATAACATACCATAATTCTTACCAACCAGGTAATTCTGACACTTATTGTCAACAAATACACTTCCGTCACTGTGTAAACTACCTGTCATCATGCCAGCCTCATTTGCCAATGAGGAAATTACTCTTTTATTGCTGGTGTCAAGGAATACACTATACAGATCACCTAGTTCTATGAACTCTTCAACAAGCAGAGAATCGGAAAGGGAGATTAAGCGAGGCGTTCTGATCCCAAGTTTTTCTAAATGACTCCTCATGTTGTCACTTTCGTTCTTTACCACCTTTTCTCCAACAGTGGGAGGAGAATCCGGGTGGCCTAGCGCAACTGATACTAAGGTGTACGATAACGCTAATAGGTATTCATGAAAGCTCTTACTGCTCTTGTTGCTCTTCACAACAACCTTTTGTCCATTTCTTTTGGCAATGTTAACATCTCTCTGCCAGTTGATAAAGTACATAGTCCGGTGCCAATAATAGGAGGTAGTTTCTACTATATGTATCAACATCTAGCGGAAAATGACACGGAGTTAGATCTAAAATGAAGCTACATGATGGCTACAACGATGCTCAAGACTTCTTTAGTGAAAATAATGCGGCGACTTATGATTCACTTGTTAATTACGCTACATTTGGACGAGACAAAGCCTGGAAAAATCAAATAACAAAAATTGTAGATAAGGGAAGATTCAAACCAACTGCAATACTGGACCTTGCTGCGGGGACGGGAATATTGTCTTCTAAACTTGAAAACGGTTCCGATGCTGTCTCTGTTCATTCGTTGGATCTCACAATAGACTATCTCAAAAAAGCAAAAGAAAAATCCCAAAGACTTTTCCTAATAAACTCAACAGCTGAGGTTCTGCCGTTTCGAGCAGAAATATTCGATTACGTAGTATCTTCATATTTGGTTAAGTACATTGATATCGAAACCGTAGCAGAAGAGTCTTGGCGAGTTCTCAAGCATCAGGGGATTGTCATATTTCATGAATTTACATGTCCAAACAGCTCGGTAGTTCAAAAATTCTGGAGATTTTATTTTTCTCTGCTGAAGCTTTCGGGAAAGTTACTTAAAGAGTGGGAACCAACATTCCAGCGACTAGATGAGGTTATCTGCAAAAACCATTCATGGCCCGACGATACTTCACGATGCCTCAGAAAAATCGGATTTGTTGAAATATTCTGTCAGTACTATACTTTAGGAACCAGCGCTATCATTTCAGCAAGAAAACCATGAATACCGAAGACAATCGTTTAAACGAATGGTTCGTGCCTAAGTTTGGGCCCAGAGGATTCAGAATATTTGTAGGTATGTTATTCTTGCCTTACACGGGTATGTGTATCTCTTTTGCGGTGTTGGGCTCGCTGGTAGCCACCCAAGTATTATGGGATAGGCTTTTCGCTATAGCCGCTATTTACGCGCTAGGGCTTGGTTTGGGAGCTCACGCGGTGGATAGTCTCGGCTCCAGAGAGGTCAAGCCCTGGGGAAATTATTTTTCTGCTAAACACCTTTGGTTGATCGCTTTAGTCTCCCTTTCTGCCGCGTATATTATCGGAGCCTATTATATGATCTTTTTCACTCCTATTTTATGGATAGTCGCCATACTGGAAGGGTTCTTTGTATTTGCGTATAATTTTGAAATATTCAGAGGTCTTTTTCATACCGATATTTGGTTTTCGGTATCATGGGGTGCTCTTCCTGTTCTTGCGGGTTTCATTATACAGAGTAATCAAATTGAGATACTTCCCATCGGCTTATCTGTTATTACAGGAACATTGAGCTACATTCACATTAGCATTTCCAGAAAATACAAAGCGCTCAAGAGAAGGGGACGGACAGACTCTGGCATAGCGAATCAAGAAAGAGCGCTCAAAACTATTAGTTTATGTACTATTAGCTTCACTTCGGCTGTCCTGATCCTCAGAATGGTTATTGGCTAGTAATTACTGGGGGTTATATAGATCCATTATGTGCAACGTCCTTATCGCAATCCAACAAAATAAAGTACTGCAAGGTATTTACGAGTTGGAGAAAAAGATAAAAAAGACAATACCGTTACCCCAAAAGATATTATTTGCTGCCACAGGAACTTTGGAGAGGACTTTATCTTTATTAATTGGCTCTGAAACAGAAGTCATGATACTAGAACAAAAAGATTTCTTCGATATTATACTTAGATCTGTAAATATCGTTCAGAAACAAAATGGCAAGGTGTTAGTAAATGCGAAATCGAAGATTTACCCTTATTTTCTGCCGAATAACGTTGTAAAAAAAGTAAGGGAAAAAAAGGAAAGCATAGGCGATATTATTGAGTCTGAGAGTGTGGAAACATTCAGAAGCATTCGCGCGTTAGGCTATAACTGTTCCGAAAAGAACTTTACCAAAATTTATCACATAATACATCAAAAGAATATCGCATTTAATATACAGGAGGTATTCGTGACAGAACTTCACCAGCATATTAATGGAAGTCGATGATTTTAGGTGGACCGGGTGGGATTCGAACCCACGACCTCAGCAATGCCAATGCCGTATCCTACCGGACTAGACGACCGGCCCTCCACTCCATCGAATTGCCTTACTTAGCTATTAATACCTTTAAGGGAATCGAGGTCATATCATGGCTTTTCACGAACAATATATAATTATAATAGTCATACATATCACATATTTGTACTCAGGGTGGCGCTAATAGAGCGGTCAGTCGGAGCAGTTATAACGTATAAAAATAAGGGCGCAGCGGAAGAGTCTTTTTCCCACCGTCCTTCTGAATTTCTCCTATTAAAAAATAGGAGGGGCTTTTGGGGATTTCCCCAGGGTCATAAAGAAAAGGGCGAAAACGAGATTCAAACTTTGGTCCGCGAAGTTTCAGAAGAGACAGGAATTAGCAGTTTAGATATCAAGTCGTACATAGGCAAAATCCATTACTCGTATTTTCGATCCGACGGCATGAAGTCTAAAAAAGAAGTATCTTTTTACTTTGCCGTAACGGAGAGCAAAACCGTGGAGATCTCATATGAGCATTATGAATTTAGATGGGCGCCTTTTACTCATGCATTATTCTTGCTTCGTCACGAGCAGTTAAAACTAATCATGGTGAAAGGTCGCAGAAAAGGCTTTTACTGAAGATTCTGAATCACCTAAGCCATACTCGCAAGAATAGAGTAATAGATTTATACCCAATAGATAACGCAATAAACAGGATACCAAATTGGCAGCGGCTGGAAAACGCATAGTATTGACAGCAGATAGAAGTCTCATGACAAACTATAGGGGAAACTTTCTTTATGGTTTCATTGCCTGCGGCCCTTACGAGCTTATTCCTGAAATCGTGTTCGACAAGTTATTTTGTCCAAGCGTCGAGACAGACAAGAGTACAGGCGAGGTAAAGGTGGCACAGTGTGGTCTTAGAAGAATTGAAAGTGCTCTATTAAGAGAATATGACAGATCTGACGTGTTTCTGGCAAATCCTGAAATGCTTGACAAGTGTATAGGACCTGAGACTAAGGTAGTGGGACTGAACGTCATGGATCCATTAGGGATGGCTCCGGTAACTACAACCATGTCTCCGGAAAAACTATCCTACATAGCCATGAAGTTCAAGAAAATGTGTGCTTCTATCATTCAATTAAAAAAGAAATATAATTTCAAGGTCGTTGTGGGCGGAAACGGTGCATGGGAACTTGCAAAAACCGATCGAATGGAGATCCACGGGATTGATACTGTTGTTGTAGGAGAAGCCGATGAACTTGCCCTTGACCTATTTCACGATCTAGAAAACGGAGAGGCTCCTGAATTGCTTCACACGTTTGTAAGAAATATTGAGAATATTCCCATGATTCAGGGCCCTACTATAAACTCTCTCATTGAAGCCATGCGAGGATGTGGGAGGGGATGCGACTTCTGCGATGTCAACAAGCGCTCAAAGAAAGATATGCCTCTGGAAAGGCTTCAGGCCGAGGCTGGCTTTAACCTTAGATATGGTTTTGATTCAATCTGGCTGCAGTCAGACGAGATGTTGCTATACGGATGTGACAACAAGGAATTTGTGCCTAATTCAGATGCTATTCTAGATCTTTGGAAAGGACTGAAGTCACTTGGTGCCAATTTCGTTGGCACCACTCATATGACCTTATCTGCTGTAGCCTCATCCCCTGATCTCATAAGAAAAATATCTGAAGTAAATGGTATGGACAAGAATGGTAGGTGGCTCGCAACAAACCTTGGAGTTGAGACAGTTGCGCCCAGCCTAGTGAAAAAACACCTTGGAGTAAAGACAAAACCATTCCAGACAGACGAGTGGGGCGCAGTCGTCCGTGAAGGATGTAAGATTATGAATCAGAATCATTGGTTTCCTGCACTAACTCTAATAATAGGTTGGCCTGATGAGACTCCTGATGAAACACAATATACTATTGATTTAATAGATGACTTTAAGGAGACCAAAATGAGAGGGCTTATAGCGCCATTATTGTATCAGGACTTTTCTGAGCGAAACTCTATGCATTTTGGCAACTTAAACGAAGCACAGTTCACTCTATTTTGGAGATGCTGGGAACACAATATTTGGGTTATAAACGATATTATTCCGATAATCATTAGAAATAAGTCCTACGGTCCGGTTATGAAACTGTTCATGGCTGGACTGATAAGAGCAGGCACATGGGCAATCATGAGATACTTCCGGGGACTATCAAAGGATCTGTTCAATGGACGCCTTCCCGAAGATATTGTCGACCACTATTCAAGAAGAAGATCTGTCACCGCATCGGTGCCTGCAAAGTTGTAACTGCGAGGGCGATAACGGCCCTCGGTGGTGAACCGAAAGAAAATGTATAATATTTATCTACTCATTTTCGAGTTCTCATTTGGGGCGCCCTTCTAGCGACTCGATGGCATTATCAGCAACCGTAGCGATCTTGGGCGTCAAAACCACGAAATAATTTTTATCGGCCCGCTCGACCGATGGAACGCTCTTGTATTTCTTGGTAGCTATATCAAATTCGACCATTCCTGGCTCGACATGTCCCTTAGTATAAATCATCATTAACACATCTCCTGACAAGGGAGTTACCGGAATAATGGAAAATACGTAGCCTTTGTAAGAACTTACCGGCATCACCTGTTTCATGTACGGCGCAACTGATACCAAATAAAGAAAAACGTCTTCTACAGTCGAAAATTCTTCATATTCAAACTTCATATCCTAGTTTGACACGGCACACGATATATAAGGATTTAAATGCGCATTCTTGGCTGGTATAGGCAGCACCTAGCCGTATGATTCAAACTTGATATCATAACTGCCGTCCTTTCTCTTGTTACGCTCTGTAACAAAACCCTTCGGAACTAAATAGTCTAGAGCCCCGTCCACGGTTCCCTGCCATCCACATACATAAAACGAAGTGTTTTCTGGAGTTATTCTTTCATTAACCAATTCTTCCAGGGGTGATTGATCTGTGCCAGGTATTGGCCTCAGGAACGACTCAACTCTGCCCTTTTGGCCCTCCCATGATCTATTGAACCATTCCTGTGGTCGACTGATGCTTGCTCTGTAGCGGAAGTTCCATTTGTCCCTGCCTGCATCCATGCTCTCTTCCTCTAGCTCTGTCAATAGCTCCCGATAACTTAGTTCGTCAACATAACTGGCTCCGTGCAAAACAACTATTTCCCGCTTACTTCCTATCGATTTTAAATGCAAAGAATACGAAATAAAGGGTGCCAAACCTGTGCCACCTCCTATTAGGACCATTCTTCGATTGTCTGCAGATCCGTCATGCATCTTTTCATTTATCGTAAATATCCCTGTGGGTTTCACCCAGGCTGCATCTTCTCCCTCCTTTCTATTAAACAACTCAGTAGTAAGGCGTCCAGGAAGAGGCTTACGCACCCATCTCACTAGCAGCTCAAAATACTTTTTCTGCTCTGGAGGAGATGCAATAGAGTACGCTCTCCTTACTATTTTTCCTTCATTAGGATTATGGAGACCTATCGTTACAAATTGGCCAGCCTTAAAGTCGGGGACTGGGCCATTAGTCGGTGTTATCTTGAAAATAGCGAGATCTTCTTTGAGGACTCTAATATAAGAGATAACTGCTGGATTGTCGACCACCATATATGGTTTTGGAATCCTGTCTAAGCTAAATAAATATATTGTTCAACACGCTCCAGCTAACTACGCGGGTACGAGGAAGAAATTTATTCGATACTTATAGAGTCAACTCCAGTATGATAGATAAGTCTGCAAAAATCAACGGAAGCAGGGCTGGATCTACTCCAGGCTCCTCAAACGAAATAGACGAGCTTACCAAGGAAATAAACGAAGATACAACAGAACATGAGAGAATTATGAGAGTCTTTGACAGCGCGATGAGGGACTTTGCGTCTGACAGATCACTGGAGACTTGCCTCAGTGCCCTCAATGCTTCAATTCAAATGGCAAATCTAAGGTACAAATTGTTCCAATCATACATGCACTATTCACGACTGTTGGAGAGGGAGATAACCCGATTGGATAGGCTAAGTCAAATTCATCAGCAAACAGGGTAGAGAAGCCTATCGCCAAGACACGCAGCTATCATTTGACTGTAACTCGATTTCTGATTCTGCCCAGCCTCTCTATAGCGATTTCGACAATATCCCCATGTTTTAGGTATTTGGGCTCGGCCATGGACATAGCGACGCCTGCTGGGGTACCAGTGGAAATAATATCTCCAGCCTCAATCGTCATGACGCTACTTAAACTTGAGATTATTCTTTTAATAGGGATGACCATATTTAGGCTGGAAGAATTCTGCCGCACCTCATCATTAACCCTGGTAACTATTGTCAAGTTCTGAGGATCAGCTATTTCGTCTTTAGTGGTTATCCAAGGACCGCATGGAGCAAAAGTGTCTATTCCCTTCCCTCTCGTAAATTGCTTATCTTTGAATTGTATATCTCTTGCCGAAACATCATGCATTATCATATACCCAAATACTGAGCTTAAGGCTTCTTCTTCCGATATTCCCTTCGTTCTTTTACCTATAACTACCGCGATTTCTGCTTCGTAGTCTAATCTTTTTACAAATCGAGGACAAATTATATCACTGTAAGGAGAATTTAGTGTAGTACGCGGTTTTATGAAAATTACGGGTTCGTCAGAAGGCATCAGACCAGCATCTTTTGCGTGATCATAATAATTGAATGCAAGACATATTATTGTCGGAGGATTTGGGAGAGGCGCGAGCAGTTCGACAGCGTCAAGACTTGTATCATATTCAATCTCTTCCTGATATGCCATTACTTCATTTGTCCAGTCATTAAACATGAAGTCTTTTACTGTCGGCGGAAGCGGGATTCCAGTTTGTTCCTGTATTCCTGACCTTGTGACCAATTTGCCTGCATCATGAGATAGGATGGCATATGTCTCTCCTGCTGAGTTGTCTTTTATTCTTGCGATCTTCATATCACTGCTTTACTTATCTGTGAGTGTAAACTGCCAAGCTAGAGCGGTCAATCCTACAAAAACCCATTCTCACGAATTGAACCTTGCAGTCCGGTTTAAGCTTAGTCACATATGACTCACAGAATCCCTTCCAAACCTCAAGACTATCCATGTTATAGCTATCCCCTATGTAAAGTTCTTTGGGCACAAGAATTTCGAAGGTACGAGCGTCGTTTTTAGCCACCCATTGAATCTTGACCATATCCGGTTTGATTTCATCTCCAGAATACGAGCCAATGATCCTCAGTTTTTCGCCTTCTTTTATAATTTCGTTGATTCGTATATTGTACAGCTCAATCAACCTTATCTCGTTACCGGGAGAGAGTTTTATCGCATCTTCATTGGAAATATATACAGAGTCGCAGACCTGGATCTTTCGCGATCCAAGGTCCAGATTTGGATGGTTCCTTAAAATAGTTTCGCGCGGCGAACAATTTAGTATCATAATCTCAACCGGGTCTTTAACAAAAAAGACCCTGATGCTAATGGGTTCAATTAATTTTCTGTTAAAGGCCTCGAGAGATTCAAATGGAGGCTTGGTTTCAGCGAGAGTCATACCTAATGAAAGAACGAATCTCCTTATGGCTTCCGGCATAAAACCTCTTCTTTTCATTGCTGCCAGTGTGGGTAGCCTAGGATCGTCCCATGATTTAACAATGCCATTTTCGATCAACGGCTTTATCTTCCTTTTTGAAACAGGAAGTCCTTTAAATTCCAACCTCGAAAACTCTATCATGATAGGCTTACGCAGTCCTAACCTTTCGAGAATTGCGAAATAAAGAGCATTTCTTAGTTCATATTCCTTAGTCCTAAACGCATGCGTTACACCGTCAAGACTATCCTCTATTGGAGCGGCAAAGTCATAGGTAGGCCATATTTGATATTTGTTCCCTAGTATAGGATGATCCCCTTTTATTATCCTAAAAAGAGTAGGGTCCCTCATTGCGGTGTTGTAATCAGACATTGAGCCCATGAACCTGATTATTGCTTTGTTTTGCTCGAATTTTCCTTCGAAGAAATCATTAATGCGATCGCCTGCTAGCTGCATGTTCCTTCGGCAGCTGCACTCAACTCCCTCCGATCTGAGTTCATGGATCGTTTTTTGGCTACACGTGCATATGTATCCATGGCCACCTAAAACGAGTTTCTTTCCATATCTATATAGAACCTCAATATCATCAGACGTGTTTTTGACTATGTCAGGCCTGACATCGAGCCATTGCAGTGCAAGAATAAACGATTCATAAAATTCAAGCTTTTCATTTAGTGGATTAGTGTCATCAAAACGTAGGATAAGCTTTCCGTTATACGTTCGAGCATAATATTCGTCAATTATCACAGCTTTGGCATGTCCGATATGAGGATATCCGTTGGGCTCAGGAGGAAACCTAGTTATTACCTTTCCGGGGAACGCATTTTGTAATTCAGGGAGTACCGGCGAAGAAGCGGGATGCAACGTCTCAGCGGCGTCGACTTTGTAGTTAACCGCTGCAAGTTTCAATTTTTCGAGCAGTAACTTTTGTTCAGCCAGTGATAGCGCATTAATCTCCCGAACGGTATCTCTTATAGTTGGAATAATATTTTTAAGGTTAGAACGAAATTCTGGATTTGATGCGGCGACTCTGCCGGTTACTGAATCTGCTTTTGCCTTACCATTATGATCCACTGCGTTTTGAAGAGTGACCACCTTTATTGATTCCATCAACCGTTCATCTTGTAGCACTTGGGATTACAAACTCCGCTTGGCGATGAAATCTGCCGACGTCTGAAGTGCTTTTTTTGGTTCTGAATCTCCATATGCATCTAACGATTTCAAAGCGTGCGAGATGTATGACTCTGCTAAGGTTCGTATTTCCTCTTCTATTCCGAGACCTGATATGATGCCTAACGCTTCCTTCAGTTCCCAGTCTGCTGTATTTTTAGAACCAAAAATCTTTAAAAGCTGGTTTCTTTCTTGTGTATCTGCTTTTTCGAGCACTAGTACTATCGGATAAGTTTTTTTCCCCTCTCTTATGTCATTTCCCACCGCTTTTCCAGTAACCCTTGGATCTCCTACTATTCCAATGAGGTCATCGACTAGCTGGAATGCGATGCCCGTGTTGCTCCCAAAAACAGATAATCTGTCAAGATCCCGTTTAGCGCAGTTATTTGCAGATAAGACGCCTAGTGAACATGAGAGTTCAAATAACGAGGCTGTTTTCTTTTCGATCATTCTGATATAGTCTACCTGAGAATAGGAACTGTCACTTTTAGATGTCATATGCATATCTAATGCCTGTCCTTCACACACGTTAATACAGGCTGTAGATAGTCTGCTCACCATTTCAGATATGGATTTTTCACTGATTCCCTCTTTCAATCCCACCAGTGACATGAGCTGAAATGCTTTTGAAAACAAAATATCACCCGCTAAAATAGCCAATGGTATCCCATAAGAGGCGTGTACGGTAGGAACATTATGCCGCATTTTGTCGTTATCCATAATGTCATCGTGGACGAGAGAAAAGTTATGTACGAGTTCTACCGCGGCTGCAGCAGGCATAGCTTTAGTTGAATTGCCGCCAAAGAGCTCACAGGCTTTCAATACAATAAACGGTCGGAGTCTTTTTCCTCCACTTGAAATATAATGTGCTGATGCAGCATAGAGTTCCTTGGGACTTCCGTCAAGGTGGGATAAAATAAATTCGTTTACCTGTGCGGCGGTAGTTTCTAGCTGGCTTTGTATGGAGCTTATGTTCATGCAGCATTGACCTCTGCTGCTAAAGCTCCTGTTAATATATACCTTGACCCCTTTAACATCTCAATATTTTTCGAGCCAAGAAGAAACATTGTGCTTTTAAGCTCAGCCAAGATTAAGTTCATGTAATTAAATAGACTAGCCTCAGATTGGGCGGCAGCCTTTAGAAAAGGGTAGGCCATCGCGCACATATCTGCTCCTAGAGCAATGCATTTAGCAACCTCGAGCCCATTTCGCAAACCTCCAGACGCCAGTATTGGAGTCTTCTTTATAGCTCTTTTGACTTCTAACAGACTAAGAGCCGTGGGTATTCCCCAGTCCCAAAATAACTCGCCAAGATGAATCTTAATCTTGTTTTGTGCAGCATCTGCCCGTATTTTTTCAACCCCTGCCCAACTGGTTCCGCCTGCCCCCGCTACGCTTATAGCAGCCACACCCGCCGTCTCAAGTCTAGTTGCCACCTCTCGAGAAATCCCAGCACCGACCTCCTTGACCATTACAGGCAAGTCCAACTTCGCTACCAGGTTAGCTATTTGTGCGAGGACCCCAGTATACTTCGGTTCGCCTTCAGGTTGAATGAGCTCTTGAAGAGGATTAAGATGAATTACCAGGGCATCAGCCTGAATCATTTCGATAACTTTCTTGACTTCAGTTATAGTAAATCCCTTAGAAAGCTGGGCACCACCAATGTTTGCTATCAGGAAGGCATCAGGCGCATTTTCCCTTGCAATAGCATATGTCGAGGCAAGCTCCTCACTTTTGAGGCCGGCTCTCTGACTACCCAAACCCATGGGTATATTGTGTTCTTGAGCAAGCTTTCCTAACCGCTCGTTAATTTTTCTCGCTTCTGGAGTTCCTCCTGTCATAGAATCGATCATAAGAGGAGCAGCAAATCTTCGTCCCATGAAGAAAGATGAGGTGTCAACGTCAGAATAGTCAAGTTCCGGTAACGCATTATGTACAAATCTGACATATTCCAGATATGTTGACGAGGTTTTCGCCTGCGCTCCCCTTTTAAGAGGTATGTCAATACCATCCCTCTTCCTGTTTTTGATAGTTTCAACTTCAGACTCTCGAGCGAATGATCTTTTCTTGTTCATTTTGTTTATCCGGAACTCCTACGTCGTCGAGCCGTTATGACAGTGCCTTTAAAATCTTCTGGCCCATGTCTGACCGCTTGAGTTACTCTTTCAGGCTTTAGTCCATTAACAATCATCACGGGTGCTCCATTCGACGAAATCTTTAAGGCTTCTTCCACCTTTCTGCCCATTCCGCCTGTGATGTCTGCAGAAGTTTTTGCTCGCGTAATCCTAAATAACCTAGCATCTCTGATCTCTGCACTTGTTACTTCATGAATTAGCTCTTCGTCCTTCATATCCTTGTAAATACCTTCAGTATTTACAGTAAAGATCACCTTCGAAGGATTCAGTGCTTTGGCGAGCATAGTCATTATGACATCTCCTGAAAGAATAGAATATTTCCCGTCGCTTATATGAATAACATCGCCAAAAGTTACTGGTACTATCCCTGTCCGTGCCATAGCATACAGTTGATTAATTTTTACTTTAAGCGGTATTTTGTGGCTGGTCAAAGACATAGCACAAACACTATAAGGATTTAGCCCGTTCTTTATCATAGAACTGGTTATAATCTGGTTTAAAGCCACCATTGATTCATGCACAATTGATATTCCATGAATGTCGTAGTTATCAGGTCTTGTGTGCATACCGTATCTTACTGACCAGTAGTGACCAAAAGACCCTCCTCCGTGTACAAGAATTATTGGGATTTCCTTCAGCGAACTTAATGCCTTTGCGATTCCATTAATTGCAGGATAATTTGCAGATAGAGGTCTATTTTTAAAAGTTACGACCGATCCGCCCATTTTAATTAATGCTAAATTCCTTCTCATAGAGTTTCCTGCTTCAAGGTGCTTAGCCCTAATTCGATTTTAAAGTTTAGTATCTTAAAAGCCCACAGGATTTGATTCGGATTGGGATACACTCGCAAGAGTTTTTTTTGCTTATTTTAGATACAAATTCCGTCTTGCATTGGTCTGGTATCAATGCAATTACGCTGCCACCTCCGCCTGCACCCGTAAGCTTCGCCCCGTATGCTCCATTATCTAAGCAAAATCCCACTATATTATCTATATCCTCATTAGATACTCCAAGACTTTCCAGAAGGGTGTGGTTCTTACTCATCAACTGTCCTAATTTGACTTGATTGTCCTCAGTTAGTGCTGTAACTGCTTGCTCACATATGCTTGTAGCAGAGGTTGCCAAACGGTCAAATAGAGCCGTATTTTCATCTCTGAAGTTTTTGACCAAAGACACAAGCACCTTGGTCGAATGTTTAATGCCCGTATTCACTACTATCAAAGATAGGTCTCTTCTTGATCGGATTTTTCTGTTTTTTCCATTCCTAACGTAATAAATCAGACCTCCAAATGTTGAGACGTAGCAATCTGCCCCGGAGGAGCACTTGTGAATAATCCTTTCCGCGCGAAGTGCCCTGGTGAATATCCACTGCCTGTCTGGCTCTAAGAAAAGTGATCCTACGGCGGCAATGGTTGCGACACACGAAGCTGCTGATGATCCTAATCCAATACCCCAAGGAATATCCGAGTTAATATTGATTTCAACACCCAAATTTCCTTCGTTGCCATTGGAGTGGCCCCTGATGACCTCATAAATGGCTGAATAGAGAGGATACATAACGTTTTGTGCTTCAGAGAAATTTGGTCCAGGCTTTTCTAGCCTCTCGGTGGCAAAAGATGCAAAAAATCCGGAATCAGATCGAATGTTAATAATTGGAGATTCGATCCGCCGGGCAGAGACTCTGATACGCCTGTCAATTGACCCCAAAATGGCTGGGCTACCATACACGACAAAGTGTTCTCCAAACAGCATTATTTTTGCAGGAGCAGAGGCGCGGCTCAAACTAAAATCATACAAAAAGAATGGAGGCATACCCTACAACAGAGCTAGTATCTCCGGTGACATCGCCGCTGGTTGCATACTTGAGTAATTCTCCTTTGCTTGCCCCTAGTTCTCGCACTGCAGTCATTGTTGACGCGATTGCCCCATATCCACATGCCGATACGTGAAGGTCCTCTAAAATTTCATAAAATAACGATACGTCTAAAGAGAGTATGGCATCAATTAATTGGTGATCTTTTCTATGAGCTTCTTGATTTGGCTCGTAATGAGTGAAGTCGGAAGATGCAAGGACCAATCCTTGGGTGCCCAAATTTTTTATCGCTTGAGCAGTTGCTCTGCCTATATTTTTGGCTGTATCCATATCTTGCAGCATCATAATGATTGGGACAATCTTAAAGTCATCATGCTTTCTGATCAATTGAAGAAATGGAAGCTGCACTTCCAAACAGTGATCTTTGCTGTGAGAAAACTCATCTATGTCTATTATCGAGTTTTCAGAAATTGTATCAACAAAGTTTGTGTCAACTTCAACGCCTCCCAATGGTGTATTCCACAAAGCCTGTCGCATTGTAGCAATCCCGCTACCGATACCGTAGTGATTAGGACCTATCATTATGACGGTCTTGAAATCCGTATTTGAGATTTGATAAAATCCGTTTGCTGCTACGCTTCCAGAGTAACTATATCCCGCATGTGGAGACACTATCCCATATACTTTCCGATTGGCGGGGGGAGCGGGCGGTATTCTGCCAGGCCCAAAATTCCTGTCTAGAAATGATCGCTCGACTATCTGCTGTAGGTCAAAAGGTTTGTTAGGATAAAATATGCCGGATACCGCTGGGGGTCTTGTCTTTAACTCTCTCTTCACAATGCCTCCTCTACTAGCTTGGTTTCAAAGTCGTCTATTGGTATCTTCATCTCACTATCGGATCTAATGGTTCCTTGCTTTTTCAGAACCTCCCTGGCCAGCAGCCAATAGACGGTGGCTAAAGCCTTTCGTCCTCTATTGTTGGCTGGAATAATCAAATCAACTCTTGAAGTCACATTGTCGCTATTTGAGACAGCAACAACAGTCACTCCCGCCCTCGTCGCTTCCATCACTGCTTGCTGATCAGCCTGAGGATCGGTAACGATAACTATTTCCGGTTCCATATAATTAGGCAACGAGGGATTCGTAAACGTGCCAGGCATGAATCTTCCAAATATGCCTGTAGCGCCGGTTACTTCGCAAAATTTTTGAACTGGTATTTTCCCATATTCCCTGGCAGAAGTCACTGCAACCTTTGAGATATTTGCTCTTCCAATGAATTTGGCCGCAATATCTATTCTCGCCAGAGTTTTGCTAATATCCAGTATATATAAGCCCTCAGGGTTTGCACGTACTATGAATGGTGACATGTATTTGGTCCTTACAGGAGTACCGACACGGATTCCCGTGGAAAGAATCATTTTTTCAAGATTGTCTGTTTCAGATGCGTAGCCCACGTCTTCCTCTTGTGCATGGCCTATCCGAGAACTCTCGTCTTCTTGGAATGCACCTGTCTCGTTGTCAGGTCGTTCGGAATTTTCTTTGAGATCTTGGTCGCCTTGAGGTACTGATTCCCCCTTCGAATTATCGCCTTCAGTCTCTTGTCCGTCCTCTAAAGTCATGCTAAAAAAACAGATCTGCCATTCCATCTATTAAATCATACTCTGCAAGACGAACTAGTTCATTTAATTTGGCAACCCGTTCACCGCCAATTATCCCGGACTTTAGCATTTTGGACTGAGTGGCTATAGCGATATGCGAAATGTGTGAGTCTACCGCCTCTCCGGATCTGTGTGAGGTCACGAGTTTCAAACCTTTTCTATCACATTCTTTTGCAAAAAGAAGGGCATCGTAAAGCGTTCCAGCTTGGTTGACTTTTAAAATAGCGCCACTACATGCATCATACTTGGAAGCTTCCATTACACGTTTTCTATTGGTGACCAACATATCATCGCCGGTGACAAGACATTTACGATTCTTCTTTGTTATTTCAGCCATGCCTAGAAAGTCTTCCTCATGAACTGGGTCTTCTACGTATGTGAGATTGTACTTTTGTATAAGCGAATTGACATACTCAATTTGTTCATCTGCACGGCGGGATAATTCTTCTCTTTTGTATTCATAACATGACTTGTCACTGTTCCAGAGAGAAGAACTTGCGAAGTCTATTCCCAGACCTACATCTCCTCCAATTTTGAATCCTAAATTTTTTATTGCTTGCTCTGCAAGTTCCAGAGCCTTCTCATTGTTTGTTCTAGGTGCCCAAGCCCCCTCGTCCCCCCTGCCATACGTAAAACTTTTATCGGCCCTCTCAAGGACCCGGCGAAGCTCAGCATGCACCTTGAAATTCATGTCGAGAGCTTGCAGAACGTCTGAAGCTCCTAGAGGACACACGAGAATTTCCTGTATGTCTGGGGTACCAGGTCCAGCGTGAGCACCTCCACCCAAAATGTTGCCAAGAGGGAATGGATTTTTGTAGGGTTTTTCCTTGCGGAGTACCATGATTAGCGGAACATCTAAAGCCTTTGAGGCAGAATCGACTGCGGCAATACTTACTGCGTACGCTATCGACCCACCTAGTATGGTATAAGAAGGTGTGGCGTCTATTGACTTTATTATTTCAAAAACTGCCTTTGGATCCGAGGCCTCAGCACCAATAAATTTGTCTGCATTAGATTGGAAAATTTCTATTGCTCTATTGGGGTCATTGTCGGGAAAGCTCTGAGCTTCGTGCTTGCCTACGCTGGCTCCGGATGGCGCGCATGCCCTACCAAGATGTCTGTTATCTGTAATTACATCAACTTCAACGGTTTGATTCCCTCTGCTATTAAAGACAATTCTGCCTTTGAGCTTGGTGATTAGAGGCATCAGACAATCTAATTTTCCGTGGACAGTCTTATTCTACTTCAGATTGAATCTCAGACATTCTCCTTCGTAACGCTTCATAATAAGGAATGACCTGATATATTGTTTCGACACTAGAAATCAGCATTCGCCTACAGCAATATCTCTTTATGTTCAATGAATCCATAACCGTCGCTGGATCCTCACCTGCCTTAACCCTGTTGGTATATTCTCCGTACTTATGAGCGACCAGATTTCCGCAGGTAAAACATCTCACTGGCACTAGCATAATATGTAACTCAGCTTTCACGAGTTCTATAAATACTATTGGACTTGCTAATCTATTTTCTACTTTAGTGTAATACTCTCCATAAGAGATAACATTTTGACCATTCTTGCATCAATAGAGGTAATATTCAAATTGGTGACGTGGATGGTTTTTAGGATGAGCGGGAGTCGCCCAGCTTGGCCAAAGGCGTAAGACTGAGGCTCTTATCCCTTAGGGGTTCGTGGGTTCAAATCCCATCTC
>OBLS010000042.1_pt1 | contig 30956 bp, 30 predicted proteins | sample 1519901 | NCBI WGS metagenome assembly OBLS01 (sample SAMEA3113585, study PRJEB22503) | soil metagenome | reverse complement strand
CGATCATGATCCCCGCTCAGCGGCGGCCGAGTTGGCCAGCCGGTGGTTGCGGCGTTTCGGTCCGGCAACAACGTCGGATCTGCAGTGGTGGATGGGTTGGACGGTCGCCCGGACCAAACAGGCTCTGTCGGACTGCAACGCGGTCGAGATTGGTGTTGACGGCGGGGTCGGCTGGTTGGCTCACGATGATCTCGGCCCGGCTTCCTCGGAACCCTGGGTCGCGGTACTGCCGAGCTTGGATCCGACCACCATGGGCTGGAAGTCGCGCTCCTGGTACTTGCCGGAAGCGGCGGCGGAAGCGTTCGACCGCAACGGCAACGCGGGCCCGACTATCTGGGTCGATGGCCGCGTCGTTGGTGCTTGGGCACAAGATCCCCAGGGCGAGATCCGAACCCACTACTTCGAACGAGTAGCCGCAAGTCGTAGGCGTCAGGTGCAGGCCCGGGTCGCCGCCGTGAAGTCGTTGGTGGGCGAGACGCGTTTCACCGTTCGGTTTCCCGGTGCCATTCAGGCAACGCTGCTCGGCTGATCACACCATCGAGCGGAGTCGGCTCCTACGCTGGGCGCCATGGCGCGCTTCTGGCCGGTCGGCCTGGTATTGGCGCTGCTCGCCGGTTGCTCCGCCGAACAGCCGGTGTCAATCCGGACACCGCTGCCGCCTACCAGTTCCGCTATGCCCCAGACTTCACCGGCGCCGGGAACCGAATCCCCCAGCAGCGCGAGCGAACCTCGTTTCCGGATGCCACTGGCCCTGATCGTGCGGGTCACTCGACCAGTCACTGATGTGTCCATCGCCCGTGCCCGCCGAGTGGTGGCCGACGGCGGGACACGCTGGGCCGGGATCGGACAGCCGGGGGGCCGGATGCGCGTGCTCACTGCCAAGGCCGACGGCGCGGCCGCCGTCCTCCGTGCGGTCCGCCGCAGCGAGGACGTGCTGGGAATCGTTCCGGCGCAAGCAGTAGATCCGACCGTACGCGTGCTGACCGTAGGTGGACGGCATCCACTGCGCGACCCGCAAACATATCCACTTCAGACGCCCTCCTCTCAGCGCGTGCCGGTGGTCACCACGCTGGCTGCGGTCGGCGATGTCATGCTGGGGCGCCGGGTGGGCCGTCGCCATGCCGACGATCCGAGCGCTCCCCTTCGACCGCTGTCGTGGCGACTGGCCGCAGCGGACCTCACGGTGGGTAACTTCGAGTCGACGTTGTCCACCGACGGTTCACCGACCCAGGGCGGTGACTCCTTTGCGGCGAGCCGCCGGGTGCTGCCGGGTCTGCGAGCTGCGGGCTTCGACCTGCTCTCCCTGGCCAACAATCACGTCGGCGACTACGGAGCGCGTGCGCTGCGGCAGACGCTCGACCGGTTCGCCGACGGAAAGATCGCGACGGTCGGCGCTGGCCGCAATGCCGAGCAGGCTCGGCGACCGGTCATCCTGGAACGCAGCGGCGTGCAGGTCGGCTTCCTCGCCACTGACTCCATTGGTGAGACCCCGGCCGCCACGTCGTCGAGGCCGGGCACGAACCGGCTGGACATGCCTCCCAGAACCGGACCGCTCGACCGTGACGATCTCCGGCGGATCACCTCCGATATCTCCGCGCTCGCTCGCCGGGTGGACACCGTCATCGTGCTGACCCACTGGGGCACGCAGTACACGCATCGGCCGGAGCCGAGCCAGCGCACCGCCGCCCGAGCCTTCGCCAAGGCGGGGGCGGATCTGGTCATCGGCGGCCATCCCCACTGGGTGCAAGGCTGGGAGACGGCGGGCGACGCGATCGTCGTACATTCCCTCGGCAACTTCGTCTTCGACATGGACTTTCAGACCAAGACCCGGGAGGGGATTTTCCTCGAGGTCGTGCTCTGGGGCGGCAAGGTGAAAGCCGTCGAAGCGGTCCCTTACGTCATCGACGCCGACTTCACACCACGGCCTGTGAGCGGTGGGAGGGCGCGAGCAATTCTGGCCGACGTCTGGGGCACCAGCAACGGTCCCTTCGCCGTCCCCTGATCACTCGACGCTGCGCAACCACGCCCACATCACCCGTCCCACCCGGTCGAGTTGTCGGCGGTGCACCACCGAGGGCACGTCACCCGCTGAGTGATAGCCGGCGTAGGGGACACTGCCGAGACGTACGGCAGGAATGTCCGCTTTTGCGTACGACCAATGGTCGCTGGCACGATTGAGGCAGGAGCGCGTGGTGATGTCGGCACGACGAGCTGCGGCCCGGATGGAGGCGCGGAGCTCGTCGCCGGAGTCGTCAGCCGAGCACACGGGCACGTAGGAAGCCCGGACACCGACCCGGTCCAGAGAGACCATCGCTCGAACCGCGCGGCGCTCGGGGCGTGACATGCTGGCCACAAGTTGCCGGGAGCCGAAATGGTGCAGCGCGTCGCCAGATCCTCGCGGCTCCTCGGCCCCGAAGGCGATGAACTGGACCGGCAGTTCTGCCGGCTGCTGGGCCGCCATCCGCGCCAGCTGGAGCATGACGGCGATGCCGGAGGCGTTGTCCTCCGCGCCCGGAGCGGTGGGCACCGTGTCGAGGTGGGCGCCCACGACGACGTGTGGCTTCCGGGAATCGAAGCCGGGCGGCTCCGCGATCACGTTCGCTGACCTGCCGCGCCTCACGGGCGTGCCCCAGGAGTTTCCAGCAGGAACCCGCACCGTAGTGCGCCGCACGTCGTAGCCCAGGCGATTGAACCTGGCCTCCACCAGATCCGCGGCTTCAGCGAAGTTGCTTGACGTTGCCTCGCGCGGGCCGATGTCGGTTGCCAGGGTGCGTACGTCCCGGATTGCTGCACTGGCGTCCATCGTGGGTTCGCGCGGTCTGCGGGGTGTCGCTGTCGCCGACTGTCGCGGCCGGGGGCTGGCAGGGCTGATGGTCGGTGTGGCGGTGGCAGCCGGCAAGGTCGGGGCCATCGAGGAACTCTCTGGCTGGACCGGCCGCGGATCGACCGTGCACCCTGCAGCCAGGGCTAACACGGCCAGTCCAAGGGCAGGACGAAGCATCAGATCGACGATACGTCCGCTTGGGCTGTCGTCTTAGACACTCGGTTGCTAGGGCCGCCTAGCGTCCATCCGGATATCAAGATGAAATTGACGGGGCGAGCAACGTGCGGGATGGTTGGCGGGTGCGTCCCTCGCTCATTCTCGTTGTAAGACAGCGTGTCGGCTGAGTTCAGCTCATCTCCGACACGCTCCCTCGTCTGCCACCCGGCGGCGGGGGTTTTTTCTTGGCACGAGAGCCGTGTCCCGGGCCCACCATCCGCAAGCATCACCGAAGATCGGCAAGGAGAAGACGATGGCGAAGACGCCGGCGGCTGCCGTCCCAGATCAGGGCGCTGAACCCGTCGAGGAGCTCACTGGCGCTCAGTCGCTGGTGCGGTCACTGGAGAACGTCGGAGCTGACACCGTCTTCGGCATCCCCGGTGGGGCGATCCTGCCTGCCTACGACCCCCTCTACGACTCGCCGAAGGTGCGCCACATCCTTGTTCGTCACGAGCAAGGCGCTGGGCATGCGGCCGAAGGCTATGCGATGGTGACCGGCAAGGTCGGGGTATGCATGGCAACCTCCGGCCCTGGCGCCACCAATCTGGTCACACCGATCGCGGATGCTCACATGGACTCCGTCCCGATTGTCGCCATCACCGGTCAGGTGGGCAGCGCCGCCATCGGCACCGACGCGTTCCAGGAAGCCGACATCCGCGGTATCACGATGCCGATCACCAAGCACAGCTTCCTGGTGACCAAGGCCCACGACATCGCGCCGGCCATGGCGGCGGCGTTTCACATCGCCCGTACGGGACGGCCGGGGCCGGTCCTGGTGGATATCACCAAGGATGCGCTGCAGGCCCGCACTCGTTTCGAGTGGCCGAGCCAGATCGACCTGCCCGGGTATCGCCCGGTCATCAAGCCGCACGCCAAGCAGGTCCGTGAAGCGGCGAAGCTCATCACCGAGTCCCGCCGCCCGGTGCTCTACGTCGGTGGCGGGGTCGTCAAGGCGACCGCATGGAAAGAGCTGGCCGAACTGGCTGAGCTGACCGGGATTCCAGTGGTGACCACCTTGATGGCTCGCGGGGTCTTCCCCGACAGCCACCCGCAGAACATGGGCATGCCCGGAATGCACGGCACGGTCGCTGCCGTCGGCGCTCTGCAGCGCAGCGACTTGTTGATCTCCCTCGGCGCCCGATTCGACGACCGGGTTACCGGACAGCTGTCCAGCTTCGCGCCGCTGGCCAAAGTGATTCACGCCGACATCGATCCGGCGGAGATCTCCAAGAATCGGGTCGCGGACGTCCCGATCGTCGGGGACTGCAAGGAAGTAATCACGGAGTTGACCGCGCTGTTGAAGGCCTCCGCCGAGTCCCTCGACATCGGTGACTGGGTCCGCTACCTCAAGGACCTGAAGCGCCGCTATCCGACCGGCTACGACCTGCCGTCCAGTGGCGAGCTGTCACCGCAGCACGTGATCAAGCGGATCGGCGACCTCACTGGGCCCGATGCCTACTACGCGGCCGGAGTGGGCCAGCATCAGATGTGGGCCTCACACTTCCTGCCGTGGGAGTTGCCCGGTCGCTGGCTGAACTCCGGAGGGCTCGGCACGATGGGCTACTGCGTGCCTGCCGCGATGGGCGCCAAGGTGGGCCGGCCGGACGCAACTGTCTGGGGCATTGACGGCGACGGCTGTTTCCAGATGACCAATCAGGAACTGGTGACCTGTGCGCTGGAAGGCATCCCGATCAAGATCGCCGTGATCAACAACCAGAGCCTGGGCATGGTGCGGCAGTGGCAGACGCTGTTCTACAACAGCCGCTACTCCAACACCGACCTGAAGACCAACCGCATTCCGGACTTCGGAAAGCTTGCCGAGGCGATGGGCTGTGTGGGGCTACGGGCGGAGCAGCCTGAGGACGTGGACCCGGTGATCGAAAAGGCGCTGTCGATCAATGACGCGCCAGTGGTCGTCGAGTTCGTGGTGCACAAGGATGCCATGGTCTGGCCCATGGTCGCGGCGGGCACCAGCAACGACGACATCAAGGTCGCACGTGACATGGCGCCGAAGTGGGACGGAGAGACGCTCTGATGACCGAGGTGAACACCCACACGCTCAGCGTCCTGGTGGAGAACAAGCCCGGCGTGCTGGCCCGAGTCTCGAGTTTGATCTTTCGGCGCGGCTACAACATCGAGTCGTTGGCGGTGGGCCCCACCGAGTACCCGCACATGTCGAGGATCACTCTGGCCGTGGCCGTCGAGGACGTCGTCCTCGAGCAGATCACCAAGCAGCTCAACAAGCTGGTCGAGGTGCTCAAGATCGTGGAGCTGGAACAGAGCGCGATCCGCCGCGAGTTGATCTTGGTCAAGGTGAGGGCCACGCCGGAGACCCGCGGTCAGCTGATTGAGATCATTAGCCTGTTCGGTGCGAAGGCGGTCGACCTGACGGCGGAGGTGATCACCGTCGAAGCGACCGGCAGTCCGGCCAAGCTTGCCGCCCTGCTGGAGCTCTTCGAGCCGTATGGCATTCGCGAGTTGGTGCAGTCCGGACTGGTCGCGCTCGGCCGCGGCAACCGATCGATGACCGACCGCAACTCCCGTACCGAACGGCCAAAGGCCATTCGCGCCGTCTGAGCATCCGATACCTTGGCTCTGGCCCGACTTTCCTGAGGAGACAACGCACGTGCCAGCACAGATGTTCTACGACAAGGACGCCGACCTTTCCCTGATCCAGGGGCGCAACGTCGCCGTCCTCGGCTTCGGCAGCCAAGGACATGCCCACGCGCTGTCCCTGCGTGATTCCGGCGTGGACGTTCGGGTGGGGCTGCCGGAAGCCAGTAAGAGCCGGCCGAAGGCCGAAGCCCAGGGTCTGCGCGTGCTGACGCCGTACGATGCCTGCGAGGAAGCAGACCTGATCATGGTGCTGACTCCGGACCCGGCGCAGCGCAAGGTCTATGCCGAGGCCATCGAACCGAACCTGGTGACCGGCGACGCGTTGTTCTTCAGCCACGGCTTCAACATCCGCTTCGGCTACATTCAGCCGCCGGAGGGCGTCGACGTGGCACTGGTCGCCCCGAAAGGCCCTGGACATCTGGTGCGTCGGGAGTACGCCGAGGGTCGCGGTGTGCCGGTGCTCGTGGCGGTCGAGCAGGACGCCAGTGGAAAAGCGTGGGACCTGGCCCTGTCGTACGCCAAGGGCATCGGCGGGCTGCGGGCCGGGGGCATCAAGACCACCTTCACCGAAGAGACCGAAACCGACCTGTTCGGCGAGCAGGCTGTGCTCTGCGGCGGGGTTAGCGCCCTGGTCCAGGCCGGATTCGAGACCCTGACCGACGCGGGCTACCAGCCGGAGGTCGCGTACTTCGAGTGCCTACACGAGCTCAAGCTGATCGTCGACCTGATCTACGAGGGAGGGATCGCCAAGCAGCGTTGGAGCGTGTCCGACACCGCCGAGTACGGCGACTACGTCTCCGGCCCGCGGATCATCGATGACCACGTGCGGCAGAACATGAAATCCGTGCTTGCCGAGATTAAGGACGGCTCCTTCGCCAAGCGTTTCATCGATGATCAGGATGCGGGTGGACCCGAGTTCAAGGCCCTGCGGGAGGCGGGGGAGAAGCATCCAATCGAGGCGGTGGGGCATGAGCTGCGCGGGCTGATGTCCTGGGTCAAGAGCCACGACGATGACTACGTCGAGGGCACCGCAGCCCGGTAGGCACTGAGCTGATCGTCAGTACCAGAAGATGTTTGGCAGCCACCCCGGGTTGTGCGCATACACCAGAATCAGCCACAACACGCAGTCGAAAATCAAGTGCGTGCACAGCACGTAAGGCAGCGACCGGGTCCGGGCGAAAAGGTAACCCTGGACGAGGGCGAACGGATAGGTGAGAAAGGGCCCCCAGCTCTGGTAACCGATTTCCCAGAGGAAAGATACAAAGATCACCGCCTGCAGCAGGTTGGATTGCCAAATCGGAAAGTGCCGCCGCAGGAGCGTGAAGACCGTACAGATGAAGAACAGCTCATCCCACAGGCCCACGGCATTGACCCCGACGAAGAGCCGCCCTAGCTCGCTCGGTTCCCGTGGGGCCGGCCAGTTGAGGTACGTTCCGGAGTTGATGAAGTAGAACGGCATGATCAGCCAGGCCAGGCCTACCACGCTGAACATGTAGGCGCGCTCCGCGCGCGTCCAGCGCCGCCCGCTTCGGAGCGGGAACCGGATGATGTGCCGAGCAAAGACATACCTGTCGATGAGGTACGGCGTCAGCACCGCAACGGTGAGCACCACGGCCACCAGGGCGTAGTGTCCCCAGCGGATGTCCGCGGCCACGGAGATGAGCCCGATGGGAGTCAGCCCGAGGCCGATCAGCAACAGGCTGCGACCGAGATCCCGGTCGAGCACAAAGCCCAGAGCGATCGCGGCGGCCAGGACAGGGTAGGCCACGGCCTCCAAGCCCAAACCGAACATCAAGAACGCCGACACTGCTACACCCGCGGCCGGAACCAGGCCCCACGAGAAGCGTGGCGGTGCCTCGACGGCTGGCGCTGTCGCCGTGGTCGTCACCGGATCAGCATGACATCGAAGGCAGAGACGGTCTACCGAGACCTCATTGTCAAGACGATGGGCCTGCTGCCGTCTTTGCGGAGACCGGTGCCAACGATGTAGAGCCGGCTGCTGAGCTCCGCGGTGCGCGTGTGCAGGTCGTCGTTGGCCAGGACGCACACGCTCCGCAGGCCTTCGGTGTCCATCGGCGTCGGATGACCCTTCTGGCAGTCGCCGTAGGCCTCTTTCAACCCGTCGAGCGCAGCCTTCGCGGACCGCGGCGGAACCTCGACTGTCGCGTCCAGCTGGTAGTCGTGGGTGGCGGTGTAGGTCCCGCTGATCATCGCAGAGTCGTCGGGGAGATCGACGTCGCCGTAGAATTCAAGATCAGGAAGGGTCAACGGCGTACAGGTGTAGCCGGACAGGTTGTTGCGGCAGGGCGACCCACGTTCTGAGGTGAAGGAAAAGTACGGCACGCCCCAGCCGCCCGCGTACTGAGCGATAATCGCCAAGGCGATGAGTACGAAAGCCGCCATCAGCAGGGTGCCCTCGATCACCCGGGCCGCTTTTGGCTGGTCGCTCCGCCACTCAAACAGCATGCCTGAGCCATCATGAGAACTCCACGGACGCGTTGAGGCACCGATACGGCGGCCGCAGCTGCTCAGCGCTTGACGGCGATGATGACCGAGGTGTCCTCGGCGACCATCACGTCGACGCTGACGAATCGTTCGTCGGCGAGCCAGTCCTGTCGCAAAGTGTCGACTCTTCCGCGATCGAGGGGCGGCCAGGTTTGGCTGGGTGTGAAGTCGTCGAGCACGATCATTCCGCCTCCCTCGACAAGGTCCACGATCTCCTCTCGCGGCCAACCTCTCGCGCTGCCGGCGTCGAGAAAGATCAACGAGAACGGAGCATGCTGGGCCAGGCTGCTCCAGTCCGCGTGCATGACGTCGATGTCGTCCTCGGCGAACATGGTCATCACGCCGTGCGCCAACTCAGGATCGAGTTCGGCGGTGATGACCCGGGTCGTCTTCGGTGCCCCGGTGCGCAACCAGGCCGCCCCAACGCCACACCCGGTGCCGCATTCGGCGATGGTGCCCGCCCGGGTAGCCGCCAGAGTCGCGAGCAGGCGGCCAGTCTCGGTCCGCGAGGCCTGGACATAACCGCGCTCCAACGACATACGCAGCGCTCGCATCACCAGCTCGGGCAGTTGGGGTGGAGCACTCACCTTGACGAGTTTTGCAGGAATGGCGGGCAGCCCGGTATCGTCCACCATCTGGAACATGGCCGAAATCAATAGCAACAAAATAGTCGTGCGCCCTACTATTTCGGTGTCAGCCCACCGAGGTAGTGAGCAACCATGTACGAGATGTATCCCGACGCGTGGCCGGTCTCGCCGGACCGGCCGTCGACGAGCGGCCGACCACGCCGCCGCGCACGAAAAGAGCATTCCGTCGTACCGGCCATCCTCACTGCCCAGAGATCCAAGACGGCAAGCCCTCGGCACTGAACCGGGAGTGCGCATCAGCGCCACCTGAACCGCTAGACGTCAGCTGCAATCGCGTCACCGATCTGGCCGGTGGTACGAGCCCCTCGTCCTGACCGACGGCCAATGTCGGCGATCACCGCTTTCTCCACCCGTGCCGCCTCATCCACGAGACCGAGATGATCAAGCAACATACTGACCGACAGGATGGTGGCGGTCGGGTCGGCGATCCCCCGACCCGCAATATCCGGCGCCGAGCCATGCACCGGCTCGAACATCGAGGGAAACGCTTTCTCGGGATTGAGATTGCCGCTCGCGGCAAGCCCGATGCCACCCGTGACGGCAGCGGCAAGATCGGTGAGGATGTCGCCGAACAGGTTGTCAGTCACGATCACATCGAATCGGGCGGGATCCGTGGCGAGGAAGATCGTCGCCGCATCCACGTGCAGATAGTCGGTGGTGACGCTCGGATACTCCCGGGCGACCGACTCGAACAACCGCCGCCACAGGCCGCCGGCATGGACCAGGACGTTGTGCTTGTGCACCAGAGTGATCTTGTTCCGTCGTCGAGCCGCGCGGTCAAAGGCGTCGCGAATCACCCGCTCCACTCCGTAGGCGGTGTTGATGCTGACTTCGGTCGCGATCTCGGCTGGGGTACCGGTGCGAACGACACCACCATTGCCAACATAGAGACCTTCAGTTCCCTCACGGACAACGACGAAGTCGATCTCCTTACCGGCCACGACATCATCTGCCAGCGGCGTCGGCACGCCAGGAAACAGCCGGCTGGGCCGCAGGTTGACGTAATGGTCGAAGGCGAAACGCAGCTTCAGCAGCAGGCCTCGCTCCAGCAGCCCGCTCGGCACATCGATGGCGCCCGGTGCTGCACCCACCGCGCCCAGCAGGATCGCGTCCGCCTCGGCGAGCTCGGCCAGTACGGAGTCGGGAAGGACTTCTCCTGTGCGTTGCCAGCGAGCTGCTCCCAAGTCGTACTCGTTGGTCGCACATGCGGCGGGCCCCGCCGCCGCTGTCAACACCTTGAGGCCCTCGGCCACGACCTCGGGCCCAATGCCATCACCAGGGATCACGGCGAGATTGATCGGCGTAGAACCTGCCTTAGAGCCAGGGGAGCCTGCGGGCTGGGGGGTGTCCGTCACCGGCGCATCGTAGCCACCAGCCGTCGCGGTCTAGCCGGACATCTCATTCGTGGCGCTGCTAGCGTGGCAACATCGTGAGCCTTTCGTTCGAGTTGCGCCCCAACCCGCGTCCTCGCGCCGACGTCGAGCGGGAGGCGATCCTGGCCGACCCGGGATTCGGATTGCACTTCACCGACCACATGGCCGTGGCCACCTGGACGGCGGTCGATGGCTGGCACGACTCGGCAATCGTCCCCTACGGTCCATTCACCCTCGATCCGGCGACAGCGGTTCTCCACTATGCGCAGGAAGTCTTCGAGGGGCTCAAAGCCTACGGACATGCCGATGGCACCGTCTGGTCCTTCCGAGCCGATCAAAATGCGGCCCGCATGGTGCGCTCAGCCAAACGCCTGGCCTTGCCGGTGCTGAAACCGGAGGACTTTCTCGCCAGCATCGACGCGCTCGTGGCGGCTGACGCCGCCTGGGTGCCCCCAGCGGGCCGTGGCAGTGATCGTGAGCAGAGCCTGTATCTGCGGCCGTTCATGTTCGCGTCGGAGGCCTTCCTTGGCGTTCGACCAGCGAAGCGGGTCACCTATTGCTGCATCGCGAGCCCGGCTGGGCCGTACTTCGCCTCTGGTCTGCGCCCCGTGAAGATCTGGATCTCGACGACCTATACCCGCGCGGCCCCCGGGGGTACCGGGGCCGCCAAGTGCGGCGGAAACTACGCTGCGAGTCTGATCGCGCAGCAGGAGGCGGCCGATCAGGGGTGCGATCAGGTGATGTTCGCCGACGCCGCCGAGCATCGGTGGATTGAAGAACTTGGCGGCATGAACGTCTACGCCGTGACTACGGATCAGGAGTTGATCACTCCGGAGCTGACCGGCTCCATCCTGGAAGGCGTCACGCGCGATTCGATCCTGACGCTCGCAAAGGAGTTCGGGTTGACGCCGGTGGAACGCCGGATCGGAGTCGATGAGCTGCTGGAGGGTATCGGTTCTGGTTTGGTCAGCGAGGTCTTCGCTTGTGGCACCGCCGCCGTGATCACACCGATCGGTGAACTGAGAAACGACACCGGCTCATACGTGATCGGCGGTGGCGAGACTGGCGAGACCACGGCCGCCCTGCGGAAGAATCTGCTCGACATTCAGTACGGTCGCGCAGCGGACACCCACGGCTGGCTCCGTCGCATCCTCTAGCCGCTCTGAGACACCCACTCAGCGACGTCGGCTGGCAATTCCGCGCAATCTAGGTAACACTGTCGTCATGCAGTTCCTTGCGGTGATTATCTGTTAGCGCGCTGACGATCAAGCAGCGCGCTAAACCTCCTGTTCGGAAACGGGAGGTTTTTTCATTGCTAGGACATCAAACCGACAGACTCGAGGGATACGAATGCCCGTCCAGCTAAGGCCCAAGCCGGCCGACTTCCATGTCTTCGACACCACGCTGCGCGACGGCTCACAGCAGGAGGGACTTAACCTCTCGGTGTCGGACAAGCTCGCAATTGCTGCGCTGCTGGATGAGCTGGGCGTGACCTTCATCGAGGGTGGCTGGCCAGGAGCAAATCCCGGTGACACCGCGTTCTTCTCAGCCATGGCCGGGGGCCAGCTTCGGCTGACCAATGCGCAGCTCGTCGCTTTTGGCTTCACCCGTCGGGTCGGTATGAAGGCCGCCGACGATCCGCTGACGGCCGCGGTGCGCGAGTCACGCGCTCCGGTTGCCTGCATCGTGGCCAAGAGCCATGACAGACACGTCGAGCAAGCCCTCAAGACGAGCCTGCGCGAAAACCTCGACATGATCACCGACACGGTCACCCACCTGCGCGCCGAGGGCATGACGGTGTTCGTCGACTGCGAGCACTTCTTCGACGGCTTCGGTAGGAATCGCTCGTACGCGATGGAAGCCGTCCGGACCGCTGCAGCGGCGGGAGCCGAGGTCGTCGTTCTTTGCGACACCAACGGGGGGATGTTGCCGACGTGGGTCGGCAACATCGTCGGCGAGGTGAGTGAGGTCGGGGTTCCGCTCGGAATCCACTGCCACAACGACACTGGATGTGCGGTGGCCAACACGTTGGCTGCCGTCGACGCCGGCGCGATGCACGTCCAGGGCACGATCAACGGCTACGGCGAGCGGACCGGCAACGCCGACCTGGTGTCGGTTATCGCCAATCTGGAACTGAAGTATGGCTGGCCGTTATTGCCGGCCGGTGCGTTGCGGGAAGCCACCCGACTCTCGCACGCGATCGCCGAGGTGACGAACGTTCCACCGAGCGCTCGTCAGCCTTACGTGGGACTGTCGTCCTTCGCTCACAAGGCGGGACTGCATGCCTCGGCGATCAAGGTTGATCCGAACCTCTACCAGCACATCGACCCGACCGAAGTCGGGAATGACATGCGGATGCTTGTTTCCGACATGGCTGGGCGGGCGAACATCCAGCTCAAGGGTGAGGAGCTGGGATTCGACCTGTCCGATCGGGACCTGGCGGCCAAGATCACCGATCAGGTCAAGGACGCCGAGGCGGCCGGCTACACCTACGAAGCGGCGGACGCGAGTTTCGAGCTCTTGCTCCGCCGGGAGCTGGATCAACTGCCCGAGTTCTTCTCGGTCCAGTCCTGGCGGGTGTTCACCCAAGGTCATCCGGCACCGTTCACGGCGTCCGGGGAGCAGGAGATCGACACCGAATGCACGGTGCGATTGACGGCCAAAGGGCAGAACCAGCGAGTGGTGGGGGAGGGCAACGGCCCCGTCAATGCCCTCGACCATGCGGTCCGCAACGCGCTCACGCCGGCCTACCCCGTCGTCGAGAAATTCGAGCTCATCGACTATCGGGTGCGGATTTTGGAGCAGGGCCACGGGACCGACGCGACCGTACGAGTGCTGATTCAGACCACCGACGGCCTGCGGGCATGGACGACGGTCGGCGTCGGTCAGAACATCGTGGAGGCGTCGTGGGAGGCCTTGTCCGACGCCTACCTCTACGGACTGATTCACGCGGACGACCCGGTGGTGCCGAAGCAAAGCGATTTACCGCCGCTCACACTCCCGGTCTGACCTAGCCCACACGGTCAAGAATCAGTGGTGGCCGTTCAGCGATTTGATGGGCGATTTCGTATCCGCGGGCGAGCGCATCCCGCACCCGCGGAAAGCGCTCCGGCGTGTCGGTGTGCAAGGTCATGATCGGCTGGCCGATCCGTACCACGTCGCCGAGCTTCGCGTGCAGCTCGACGCCCGCTCCGGCTTGCACCTCGTGATGCTTCTGAGCCCGGCCGGCGCCGAGCCGCCACGCGGCTTCACCCACGGCGCGAGCGTCAAGCGAGGTAAGCACCCCATCCGCCTCAGCGCTGATCACCTCGGTCTCACGTGCCGAGGGCAGTGGAGCGTCCGGATCCCCGCCCTGGGCGCGAATCATGTCCCGCCACACGTCCATGGCCCGCCCAGAAGCAAGCACGTCGGCCGGATCATGATCATCGACGCCGGCGGCGGCCAACATCTCCCGAGCCAGGGCCAGGGTCAACTCGACGACGTCCGGCGGTCCGCCGCCGGCCAGCACCTCGACCGATTCACGTACCTCCAACGCGTTCCCAACGGTCAGGCCGAGGGGAGTGGACATGTCGGTCAGCAGCGCCACCGTGTGCACACCTGCGTCAACACCTAGTTGGACCAGGGCCTGCGCCAGCTCGGCGGCCGGTTGTGGATCCTTCATGAACGCGCCGGAGCCCACTTTGACGTCCAGCACCAGCGCACCCGTGCCCTCGGCGATTTTCTTGCTCATGATCGAGGAGGCAATCAGCGGGATGGATTCTACGGTCCCGGTGACGTCGCGCAGCGCGTACAGCCTCCGGTCGGCGGGAGCCAACCCCAGACCTGCAGCGCAAATGACGGCACCCACGTCTTCCAGCTGGCGGGTCATCTGGGCCTGGTTCAGAAACGGCTGCCAGCCGGGGATGGACTCCAGCTTGTCCAATGTGCCGCCGGTGTGACCCAACCCGCGACCGGCCAGCTGGGGTACCGCGGCGCCGCATGCGGCGACCAGCGGAGTCAACGGCAGGGTGATCTTGTCACCGACGCCACCCGTGGAGTGCTTGTCGACGGTTGGGCGTGAGAGATGGCTACAGTTCAGACGCTCCCCGGAGGCGATCATGGCGTGGGTCCATCGGGACAGCTCTTCGCGGGTCAGGCCGCGGAAAAAGACAGCCATTGCCAGCGCGGACATCTGCTCTTCGGCGACCACCTCACGGGTGTAGGCATCGATGAGCCAGTCGATCTGGTCGCGCTCGAACGTCCCACCGTCGCGCTTGAGCCGAATCAGTTCCACGATCTCGTACGGTTCCGGACTCACCGAGCCACTATTGCGCGTCGATAGGCTGGCGCGCATGCGTATTGCACGGTTCGCGGCCGGCGGAGACCCTCAGTACGGCATCGTCGAACTGGCTGAGGACAACGGCAAGCACCCACAGACAGTGTCGGTGCTGACCGGCGACCCCATCGCCATGCCGGTTCAGCTCACTGGCGAGCGCTTCGAGTTGGATGCGGTCCGGCTCCTGGCTCCGGTCATCCCGCGCAGCAAGATCGTTGCCGTTGGTCGCAACTATGCGGCGCACGCTGCGGAGCTCGGTAATGAGGTGCCGCAGACGCCACTGACCTTCTTCAAGCCCAATACGTCCGTGATAGGTCCGGACGAATCCATCGTGTATCCGTCGGCGAGTCGGGAGCTGAGCTTCGAGGGTGAGCTGGCCATCGTCATCGGACGGATCTGCCGCGACGTGCCGACCGACCGGGTCTCCGATGTGATCTTCGGCTACACCGTCGCCAACGACGTCACCGCCCGCGATTTGCAGCGTACGGATGGCCAGTGGTCGCGCGCTAAGGGCTACGACACGTTCTGCCCGCTTGGTCCGTGGATCACAACTCACCAGAGCGTCGAGGAAGTCTCCGACCTGCGGATCCGGACGACCCTTGACGGCGAGCTGAAGCAGGACGGGCGTACCCGGGACATGGTGTTCGGCATTCCGGAGATCGTCGGCTACATCACCTCGTTCACCACGCTGCTGCCGGGCGACGTGATCTTGACCGGTACGCCCGAGGGTGTCAGCGAGATGGTTCCCGGGCAGGAAGTTCGCGTGGAGATCGATGGAATCGGAGTCCTCCGCAATTCGGTGGCCAGCAGCGCACCCGGTGACGGAGGAACCGCATGAGTGACGCGGAGCAGGGGACGAACGACGCCATGGTGCTGGGTGACCTGCGGCCTGACCAGGTGCGAGTCCGGTTTCCCCCCTCCCCGACCGGCAATCTGCATGTGGGCAATGTCCGCAGCGCGTTGTTCAACTGGGCGTTCGCCCGTCACTACGGCGGCACGTTCATCCTGCGAATCGAAGACACCGACGTCGGTCGAAATCTTCCCGAGTCCTACGCCGGACTGCTCGACGCTCTCACCTGGCTCGGGCTGGACTGGGACGAGGGTCCAATCAAGGGGGGGCCATTCGGTCCGTACATCCAGTCTGAGCGGACTGCACTCTACCGTGATGTGGTGGCCCGACTGCTGGCCGCGGGGCTGGCCTATCGCTGCTACTGCACCAGGGAAGAGATCGAAGCCCGGGAGGCCACCCGCCCGACCGGGGCACCGTCAGGCTACGACGGGCACTGCCGTTACCTGGATCCTGAGCGGATTCGCCAACTGGAGGCCATGTCCGCACCATCGGCGATCCGGATGCTGGTACCGGACGTGCCGATCGACTTCGAGGATCTGGTTCGTGGACAGGTCAGCTTCGCTGCTGCCCACGTGCCCGATTACGTCCTCGTCCGAGCGAACGGTGAGCCGCTTTACACCCTGGTGAATCCGGTGGACGACGCGCTGATGGAGGTGACCCATGTGCTGCGCGGAGAGGATCTGCTGCCTTCGACGCCCCGTCAAATCGTGCTCTATGCCGCGCTGAAGCAACTTGGCATCGGCGGTGGCCGGACGCCCACCTTCGGCCATCTGCCGACTGTGCTGGGTGAGGGCAACCGGCGGCTTTCCAAGCGAGACAAGGGCTCCGGGCTGGCCGAGTATCGCGAGCAGGGCTATCTGCCCGAGGCTTTGCTCAACTACCTTGCGCTGCTCGGCTGGGCGATCGCGGAGGATCGTGACATCTTCACCATGGAGGAGATGGTCCCGGCCTTTGATATCGGGCGAGTCAACGCCAACCCGGCTCGGTTCGATCCCAAGAAATGTGAGGCGATCAACGCCGCGCACATCCGGCGGCTACCCATCGACGAGCTCAGTGAGCGGCTGGTTCCGTTCCTGGTCGGCGCCGGACTGGTCGGCGACCCGCCGCTACCGGAGGAGCGTTCACGACTTGTTGCCGCCACGCCGTTGATCCAGGAGCGGATCGCGACCTTGTCAGAGGCGGTCGAGCTGCTCCGATTCCTTTTCACCGCTGACGACGCCATCACGATTGAGCCGGACGCCGGCCTCTCCGTTGACTCCGCGCCTGCCATCAATGCGGCCATCCGAGCCCTGGCCGACCTGGAGCCCTATAGCGCCACGACGATCGAGGCCGCCCTACGCGGCGCGCTGGTGTCGGAGTTGGGACTGAAGCCCAGGCTGGCGTTCGGTCCAGTTCGGGCGGCAATTACCGGTCGGCGCATCTCACCACCGCTGTTTGAGTCGTTGGAGCTGCTTGGCCGGGACTCGGCCGTGGCGCGGCTCAGCGCTGCGCAGGAGATCCTGGCCAGCGAAGGCGCGCATGCCTAGAGCGACGAAGAAGCCGAGCCAGCGGACCGGATCGAGGGCGTCAGCAACTCAGCGGTCTGGCAATCCTGCTGTTCGTGCTGGTTCATCTCCGCAACAGCTACCGCCGGCTCTGGTCGAATCGACCGCACCCAGCCGGCGGCAACAGCTGGCTCGAGTTTTCGGACCCCGTACGGAAGATGTCCCGGGTCTCCTGCCGCCCGATGGAGCGGTGTATCCGCAGCTGTTGCGAACGTCAGAATTCGTATGGTGGCGGTCGGCGCTCGGCGTTCTTTTCGGCCTCTCGATGTTCCTGCTGATCACCAGCCTGCTGAGCAGGGTGGTGACGCTGGTCGCCTGGACCATCACCACACCAGGTGTGCGGTACGGGCAGTACTACACCCAGGCCTACGCCTTCGAACGGCCCAGCGGAATGCTGGCCGCCAACCTCGGGATCGCGATGTTGATCCCTATCTGCTGGTTGTTGATGACCATGGTGCATTCGGTCGCGCCACGCTGGTTGTCCTCGGTGGAACCGGGCGTGCGCTGGCGCTATCTGCTGATCTGCCTCGGCATCGCCGTGGTCGCGCTGAACGGCGTTCTGCTGATCTCGTCCGCGGTCACCGAGCCACTCGACTTCGGTGTCCAAGCCGGTTTCTGGGGTTTCCTCGTAGTGATCATCCTGACCTCGCCCCTGCAGGCCGCCGCAGAGGAGCTGTTCTTTCGCGGCTATCTGATGCAAGCGTTGGGTAGCCTCGTCCGGCAGCCCTGGTTCGGGGTGATCGTCTCGTCGTTGGTCTTCGCCTTCTTCCACGGGACGCAGAACCCGGCCCTGTTCGCCGACCGGCTGGCGTTTGGACTGCTCGCCGCCATCCTGGTGTGGCGCACCGGCGGCCTCGAGGCGGGCATCGCGGCCCACGTGATCAACAACGTCTTCGCCTACCTGATCGCGGGGCTCACCACATCGATCGCCGCTCTCCGCGCTGTTCGGGAGATCGACTGGCTGGACGCTGCGTTCGACGTGGGTGGGTTCGCTGTGTTCGCCATGCTCGCCTACCTGGTGGCGCGCCGGATGAAGCTGCGCACGGCGGTCGATCTGTCGATCGTCCGGCCTGCGCCGGCCCGCTAAGGTGGTTTGGGCGCCGAGTCGCTCTACAGTAAAGTCGTTCCCCGTGCCCCGGCGCGGGCACGCGTCGTCGCGGCAGCGCGAGCGATGGGGTATGGGGTAATTGGCAGCCCGGCTGATTCTGGTTCAGTTAGTCTAGGTTCGAGTCCTAGTACCCCAGCGACGGAGGTTCCGATTCGCTGGATGAACGCGGCGGTTGGTAGGCTTCCGTGGCCCGATTGGACCATGCGGTCCGGTCGGACAGCTAGGGCCCCGTTGTGTAGCGGCCTAGCACGCCGCCCTCTCAAGGCGGTAGCGCGGGTTCGAATCCCGTCGGGGCTACTTAGGAAGTCGCTAGTCAGCGCCTGTTTCTCATCCACTCTCAATGTAACCACCTCCGTTCCGGTACAAACTGGGTACACATCAGCGAGCGCTGAAGCCCTCGCCACGTCCATTGCTTCGGCCACTACGTCGAGCCGATCCCCGAACAGGTGGCCGTATTGAGGCTCTAGTTGATCAACTGCCGGCGCGTGTCCTCGGTGGCTGCGGCCCGCGCCTGTCACGAGGGTCGCTGGCAGCATCTAGAAGCGCCCGAGGTGATGACTCGGAGCTGCAAATGATCTTGCTCCATGGTGGTCACGCGCGACTCGATCAGCGGGTCGTCGCTGCGCCCGACCCGCGTCCCGGGAAGGCGGAGCTGTGCCGAGCGGTCGTCGGGTATCTGGCCCTTGATGGGCAACAGTGTGATCATGCCTCCGCCGTAGACTACGTTGCCCTGCACTGACGCGGCCGCAGCCGTGCCCGGCTTGGAGTTGGGTGACGACCTCGGCAAGATCATCGTGACAGTTTCCTAGGATCGGCGAGCGTCGCACGCCTGGGGCCCCGACTGGTCTCCTGCTAGCGCAGCTGTCGCCGCAGGCCGAGCCAGGCCATCGCCGCTGCCAGTAGCTCCGCCACCCCTGTCAGCGCAGTTATCGACCGATTCGGGTGCCGCCAGGCCTGCCGAACCGACTTCTCGGCCGGATACCCGAGGCTCATCATCACACCCAGGATTCCGAGCGTCTTTGCCGCACTGGAACGGTGCCGGGTCATCTGTAGGAAGGTTGCCAGCGCCTGGGCGAGGAGCATCCACGCCGGCGCCGACAGGTTAGTGCCCATGAACCAAAGATCGCGTTTCATTGTTGCCGGCGATCCACGCAGAAAACCAAAGTCGTATACGGTTCCGTCACGCAGCGCCTTGCGCAGCCCCAGGAGGCCCAAGCCGAGTTGCACGGCTGAGATCACGCCCAACAATCTCACAGCCGTAGCCTAGGCATTGCCGGCATCTGTATGGAACTCAGCCCCAATTGCCGACCTTGGTCCCGCCGAGCAAGGGCGTCGGGACGACGTCGGGTCAGCTTGTCGCGCGGAGGAACCGATCGGCGTTTCTTCTGCTAGGCACAGTCCCGCCGGAACGCGTTTCCCGCGGGGATGTTGCGGTGAGCGTTCCGCTCACCTCACCCGACGATCAGCCGACTGCTCGGCTTGGGTGAGGTCCACCCGAGGGATGGCGTTATTGGCTCGCCCGAGGGTGGGCTCGATGGGCGGTACCTTGGCCTATGGCCGTCCAGCGATTCATGTGGCGGGCCTGTTATGAGGCTTTGGCGAAGCGGGTGTCGACGCCGGACTGGGCGTTCATGAACTATGGCTATGCTCCGGCGTCGGTAGATGTCGGCATGCTGCCGTTGAGGCCCTCTGATGAACCGGATCGGCTGTGCATCCAGCTGTATTCGCACGCGATCGACAGCTGTGATTTGCGGGACAGTGATGTCTTGGAGGTGGGCTCGGGACGAGGTGGCGGCGCCTCCTACATAAGCCGTTACCTGCAGCCGCGCTCGATGACGGGGATGGACTTCTCCCAGGAAGCGGTGGACTTGTGCAACCGGCACCGGCTTGCACCCGGCTTGGCATTCGTGTGTGGGGACACCCAATCAATGCCGTTCCCGGCCTCCTCCTTCGATGCCGTCGTCAACATCGAGTCCTCCCACTGCTATGAGTCCATGGACAACTTTCTCGCCGAGGTGTGCCGGGTGCTGCGACCGGGTGGCCGGTTTTTCTTCGCCGATCTGAGGAATCTGGACGGCGTTGACACGCTCCGGGAACAGTTCAAGGCCTGCGGCCTGACGGTGGAGAAGGAGACCGACATCACCACCAACGTTCTGACCGCCTTGCGGCTGGACAATGCACGCAAGCTGGAGCTCATCGACGCCTTGATCCCGCGAGTGTTTCGCCGGCCGTTTCGTGTGTTCGCCGGCATCGCAGGAACAAGGAACTATGCCGGGCTTGAGAGCGCAACGCTGCGCTACCTCAGCGCACAGCTGGCTAAGAGAGTTCCGCATCGGCCTGAGTGGCGACGGACCCAAGGTCCGGCGCCGCAGAACGGTCGGCTGGCGCGACGCGGTAGAGGTGAGGCAGTCGAGCTCGAGCTCGGGTTCACGCGCCGTACCGCTATCCGAAATGGTGCGGCCTTCGTGACGAGCCTCCAAATCCAGCGGCGGGATTGCGTGCGCATGGTCGAGGATCACTTCCGGCGTTCCCGTTCGGTAACGGTTCCGGAGTGACAACCCCTCGCTGGCTTGAGACGCTTCGGTCTTGCATCGACCCGTTGGCAGGTAATAAGACTGGCATGAGTGGCTCCGTCAGGGGGAGCATTGCCATGCCCAAGGTATTCGGTTTGCAGAAGTCGACCACCTTCGAGTCGGCCGAGCTGTCGACGGACTACCTCGTCGTGGATGAGTAGTCGGACAGTCGCGTGCTGTGGCGCATTCCCAGACAAACGCTCAGACCCAAGGGGTGCCGCGAGCGGGTGACCGGGTTGTGGAGGCCCGCCAGGTATTGCAGGCAGCGACGGGAGAGCGTCGAGATCTTCCTTCCATCTGAGTCGGTCGCCTCATGAACGCCCGGTCGGCAGCTCATCGCGGTGTGGCACGTCGTCCGGTGCTGGCGTTCATGTTGATCAGCCTCGGGGTGGGGTTCCTGGCGGCTGCCATCCCGCCGATTGTCGACTCCGACATTTTGCCGTTCGGCCTACCACTGCATGGGGTGGTTATGTCGCTGGGCGCTGGCCTTGCTGCGTTCCTGGTCACGGCCGCGTTGTCGGGCCGCGCTGGTGTGTCCGACCTTGGACGTCGCAGTGTCCGCTGGCGGGTCAGTGTCCGCTGGTATCTGATCGCACTGTTGAGCGTTCCGGTCGGGGCGACGCTGATCTCGCTGGTGATATACGGCCCACGAGCTCTAGCAACGCCGTCCGGTGGGTGGCCGCAGGCGCTGGCCGAGGTCGCGGCTGTGTTTTTGCTGCAACTGGTGTTGTTCCAACTTGCCGAGGAGACCGGGTTCACCGGGTTCCTCCAGCATCACTGGCGAGACCGGTACCACCCGTTGAAGCTCACCCTGTACGTGGCACTGATGTGGGCGCTATGGCACATGCCCGACCACTTCGCTGTGGAGGGCTGGGGACTCGAGCAGCTCATGTGGGCACCTGTGGTTTTCGCTGTCGAGCTGGTTTCGCTGTTCTTCGCCCGGGCTATCTTTGTGTGGTTCTACAACCAGACCGGTAGCAGCGTGCTGCTGGTGGCGATCTTCCACGCCAGCTTCGACGCCGCAATCAACCAGCTCTACGACGTCGTGGTGCCCGGGCCGGCCACGGCAAGCTTCCTCATCTTCAGCGGTGTGATTGTGCTATTCGCAACAGCGGTGATCATCGCCACCAAGGGTCAGCTGGGACGGCGCCCAGCGGCACGAACCGTGGCAGGCGACATAACTGGCGAGCACACACCTGGTGGCGCTGCAGAAAGAAAGGATCCAGGACCATCGGATCAGCGGGACGCCTGAGATCAATCGGGGCAGTGCTCAATTCGCCGGTCCGGGTGCTCGTTGAGTTGCACGACCGCGGGATCCTGCCGTTGCACACGTTCGGGTATCAATCCAGGATTGTGGCCGGGAGGGCCATCATGGTGAAGGATGCTGGCCACTTGGTAGGTCTGCTGAGATGGGCCGGAATGGCCGTGGTGGTTGCCGGTGTGTCGATGGTTGTGGCGACCGTGCTACATCCCAGCCGTGAAACAGCCACCACGATCATTGCCAGCGAGGTTGGGCTCGTCGCCGCACGCGTCCTGTACACGCTTTCCTGGTTGCTCGTGCTGTTGGGCCTGCCCGGCCTGTATCTGGCTCACCGCGATGCGATTGGTCGGCTGGGATTGGTGGGCTTCCTGACAGCTTTCTTGGGCACGTACCTGATTGCGGTAACCGGGAACTTCGGTTTCCTCGCCCCGGTCCTAGCCAAGGAGTCACCGGCCGTGCTCGACTCCATCAACCAGTACGCCCCGGTCGTGGCAGTCAACGGGTTGGCTGCGATCACCTTCATGGTCGGATTTTCCCTATTCGGGATTGCCATGATCAGGACGGCGAGCCTGCCCCGTACATCCGGCATCCTGGTCGCCGTCGGCGCTCCGGCCCATCTGTTGGGCTTCGGCATTGCGCAGTTCGTCTCGCCAATCTTCTGGGTCATCGCCATCCTGGGCAGCCTGAGCCTTGGTGCCGGCCTTGCCTGGCCCGGCTACCTGCTGTGGCGGGCGTCCCTTGCTTCCAATCAGCTAACTTCAAACAACGGGACGCCTCCTCGCTATTAAGAGATTGACGCCCGGTAACGACCTGGACAGACACCTTGGTGGCCGCAAGGCACGCCACTGACGACAGTCGTCTCCGGCATAGCAGCCGGGACGGCTACCAGTACAAGACGGTGCACTTTGCAGCCTCGCGGTAGACCCAAGCTGGTGGCGAGTGGGGGCGTCCCATGCCGGTCCGGCAGCTCAGTAAATGCCGCTGGTCACAGCGTTGATCTTTGGTTGGAAGCCGCCTCGGTGCTCGACTGCTGGCCGCGGACCAGGCCCAGGCGGTGGGCCGGTCCGGCGGCTAGTGGGCGGCTCGAGCTGGGCGTGGCGTCAGCTGGCGGTGGTGGCCATCTGGGGTGCAGCCACGGTGTGGGTGGCTCGGATGGCGAGAACTACGCCGCAGGTGAACACCCAGATGGTGCCGGTTAGGAATCCCCATGCGGCTTCGGTGCCCAGCATGGTCCCGTTGACCAGCGCTGTCAGTCCTACCGCGAGGCCGACCCAGGCGAGCCAGCGCGGCAGCACCCGCAGAAGCAACCCGACGGCGGCGGAGGCGACTATGGCGACCCCGAGCGGCAGCATTCCGAGGGTGAAGAGGGCGTTGCCGACTCCGTGTAGCGGCTCGTGTGCCGGGGAGGCGTGCGACAGGTGGTTGGCGGTGTACTCGATGCCGACGTTGATCAGGTGTATCGAGACGAGGACGGCGGCGGCGGCCGAGATGACCGGGGACAGCCATGCCGTACGGTCGCCTATGCCACGGCTGAGTGTGGCGATCCCGGCGAAGAATCCGAGCAGCAGCACCCATCCGAGCAGCCAGAGGGTGTTGGTGACGCCGTCGGGTGCGGGGAGCGCTGGGGTTGCGAGCAGCAGAATCCCGGACGCAATTCCGCAGGATCCGGCAAGTCGCACAGTTGGGTGCGGGTAGGTGGATGACAGGGACATGGTGACCTCCTGTGGTGAGCTAATTGGACTCCTTCAGGCTGCGCCGGACCTGGGCTGCCGGCGTCAGGCCAGCGGCCGATTCGGCATACATCTGGAGGATGATTCCCGTTGCTGGCCGCCGGACTAGCATCAAAAGGTGGGTATCGCCTGGGAGCGGGACCGCGTGGTGCGCGTCGTGGAGACGGTGGCGGTGCTGGCTTTGTGTGCGCTCACGGTAGGTGGCAACCTGGCCAGTGTCGAGGGTCTGTGGCGACGAGTCCTCGGCGTCGCCTTAGGCGCCGCGATGACGGTTCCGCTGTTGGCCCGACGGCGCGCACCTTTGGCCGTGATGACTGCGGTGGCGGCTGCCATCTGGCTGCAGTTTGCTCTGCTAGGCCCTTCAGTCGGCGCGCTGGGTTCTTGGGTTGCCTACCTGGTGGCCACCTACTCGGTCGGCGCGCATCCTGCTACCCGGCGGGCGGTGGTCGGCCTGGTGGTGTCGACGGTGCCGGCGGCTGCGCTGGCAGTCGTTCGGTTGCAAGCCGGCGCAGATGCCTCGGAGATGGTGCAGCCGGTCGTGGTGTTGATCGCTGCCTGGGTGGCTGGTCGGATCTCGGCCCGACGCCATCAGCGGGCCGAGCTGGTCGAGCACCGCGCCGCGCAGGTGGAGTCCGGGGCCGCTGATATCGCCCGGGAGGCGGCTGAACGTGAGCGGACGCGGATTGCTCGCGAGCTGCATGACGTGGTCACGCACAACATGTCGGTGATGGTCGTCCAGGCGCAGGCCGCCCAGACCCTGGCCGGCTCCGACACCGGCCGGGCGGTTGAGGCGATGCGTGCCGTGGAGGATGCCGGCCGTACCGGGCTGGTGGAGATGCGCCGCCTGCTCGGGGTGATCCGCGCCGATGAGCCGGCGGGTTCCCAAGGGGATCGGGCTCCGCAGCCGCGGCTGGACGACCTGCCCGGCCTGGTGCAACGTGTGCGGGAGGCCGGCTTGCCGGTGTCGTATGCGATTGACGGTGATGCCGCCGGGGTGTCTGCGGGGGTGGCGGTATGCGCCTACCGGATTGTGCAGGAGGCGCTGTCGAACGTCGTTCGGCATTGTGGGGCCGTGCCCACTCGGGTGCATCTGCGGGTCTCGGACTCCTCACTGGACCTGGCCGTGGAGAACGCGGCGCCGCAACGTGCGTTGCCTCAGGCTCCAACCGGGGAGGGCAGGGGGTTGGCGGGGATGCGTGAGCGCGTCGCAGTCTTCGACGGCAAGCTGGAAACTAGGTCGCTGCCAGACGGCGGCTTCGCCGTCCACGCGACGCTTCCCTTGGGGCATCGGTGAGTATCCGGGTCCTGATTGCGGACGACCAGCAGCTGGTACGCAGCGGCTTCAAGGTTTTGCTGGACGCAGAGCCGGACATCGAGGTTGTCGGGGAGGCCGCCGACGGCGTGGCGGCGGTGGCCGAGGCGCGGCGGTTGCGACCCGATATCGCCCTGATGGATATCCGAATGCCCCATTTGGACGGCATCGAGGCGACCCGTTCGATCACTCGCACCCTGCCCGGCACGCGGGTGATCATCCTGACCACCTACGACCTGGACGAGTATGTGTTCGAAGCGCTGCGGGCCGGTGCCTGCGGGTTTCTGCTCAAGGATGTGCGGTCCGCCGAACTCGCCAACGCCGTCCGCATTGTCAGCGACGGAGGTGCACTGCTGGCGCCGACGGTCACCCTTCGGATGATCAGCCAGTTCGCGCGAAGCCCAGGCCCCGCACAGCGAGACCGGTTACTGGCCATGCTGACTCCCCGCGAATGCGAGGTGCTCAAACTTGTCGGTCACGGCCTGTCCAACACAGAGATCGCGGCCAGGCTGGTGATCAGCCAGGCCACCGCAAAGACCCACGTTGCACGGATCCTGCTCAAACTGGGGCTCCGTGACCGGGTCCAAGCTGCCGTACTCGCCTATGAGCGAGGCGTCGTCGTGGTCGGCCAAGACGGCGGGCAAAGGCCGCCACGACCGCGCACATAGCCCAGCCGAGACTAGCCAGAGTGGTTGGTCGCGAGGCGCACGCCAACCACGGCAAGCCAGGCGAACAGCGTGACGATCGTCAGCAGGAACGTCGCGTTGCCCCAGGGCAGGAGCAGGAAGACAACGAAGAGCGCACTAGCTGCGTGGGACACTATCGCGATCGGTCGCCAGCCAACTGGCTCGTCGGCATCCTCCACGGCTGCCTCAGAACCCACACCCGCTACGACGAACACCGCGCCTGGCACACAACCCAGAAAGAACTCCACGCCGCAGCTTGACGCCTTCGGGTCGTGGGATGTCTAGTCACAGCAGATTTCAGCCAATTTCAGCCGATATTGAGAGATCTCGAAAGCTATCGAAAGAGGCCCGATTTCGCGCTCTCAAGGCGGTAGCGCGGGTTCGAATCCCGTCGGGGCTACAACTGAAACACAGTCAAGCGCCGCGCTTCGCCCGGCGTGCGCCGCGTGTCCTCGCTGGCTGCGGGCCGCGCCGCCGATGATCGGAGATTGACGACGACGGTAACCACTCACGCCGTCCGCAGAATGTCCGCACGCGATGCTCTGTCTGGTGCAGCCTCACATCATTGATCTCAACACGTCGAACTCGGCTCCTGCCGAGTTGGGGTCGAAGCCGTGCTCGATCAGCCAGCGGGCCGCCACTAGGCTTCGCCACGACCACCACGCGCGGATCACGCCGAGGTCGACGTCGGTGCCATAGCCGGCGACGACATCGCCGAGGTGCTCCTCATGTCCAAGCGTCAAGATCGCGAGGTCGTACAGGGCATCGCCATGTCCTGCCTCGGACCAATCAATCACGCCGGTGACCTCGTCACCGTGGACGAACACGTGGGTGATCTGCAGGTCGCCGTGCGCGAACACTGGTGTCCAGGGCCGGAGTGCAGCCTCGGCGATCCGGCGGTTGCGCGTAACCAGCTCGGTAGGAAGGACGCCGTTCGTGACGAGCCACTCGCATTCGCCGTCGAGTCGTGATGCGATCTCGTCGAGGGTGCGGCCGGGCCATGGCGGCAGCGGCGCGTCATGCAGCATCCGCGCGGCGGCACCTGCCGCGGCCCACGCCGCCGACGACGCGGTCGACGGCTCACCGAGGCGGCCGAGTGCCGTCCCTGGAAGGGCGGCGAGCGCGAGCACGGGCGGCTTCCGCCACAGGACCTTCGGAGTCGGAATCGGCGCCATCGCCATCGCCTCGACCTCGATGTCGGTTAGCGTCTGATCAGAGTCGATCTTCAGGAACACGTCGTCGACGCGCAGGGTCGCGCGCTCGTTGTGGGCGACGACAACCTCGACCTCACCCACGTCGGCCATTGTCGGGGCATGACCACCAACGTCGCCACGGGTTATCGCGTGGGACTGGCGGCTGGCAGTCAGCGGCTGACAGCCACCGCCTTGCACCAGGTCTTGACCGGTCTCAGCTGTAGCTGACGTACGGCGACGTACGGGTCCGTTGCAGTTACCATCGCCGACGACCGCGCACAGGCCTGATCTTCATGGCTGGCAACTCCGCAGTGACGGCGACTAGGATCACCCGATGTTCAGGCGTCCGAGCCGCAAAGCCCTCCTGGCCAAGATCGCCCGCATCGAAAAGGCGCTCGACGATCTGGAGAACTGCCCATGTGGGCATATGGAGCACGCCCCTGACCCGAACGACAAGCTGCTGAAGAACCTCGCTCGTGACCTTCGCTACATGATGAACGACGCCTAGGCCGGGAAGTCGGCGTTGGGCATCTGCTTTCCGTCAGGAGGCCAAAGCAGAGCCGCGGAAGCCGGTCCCGTCGCCGAAGCGGAACAAGGGGTCGGCGGTGTCGAACGGCACGTCACTTCTGCTCTCCTCGACCGCACGGGTCGAGGACGGCAGGTCGAACGGCAGCCGCCCCTGCGGCGATGTCAGCCCGAATACCACCTCGGCAAAGGCGCGGGCGCTGCTGCCGTAACTGACTAGCAGTGCCGCCGCACCCGCAGCGATTTCGGGCACGATGGCCGGCCGGTCCAAGTAGAGATCGACGACAGTCGGCACCGTGCCGAACAAATCCTGCAGTCGGCGGACTTCCTCGACGGGGAATTCAAGGGAACCGGCGTGGAAGTGCGCTTCGAACCCGCCGGGACGCGGCTCGTATGGCGCCTTGAGCCTGACCAGAGCCACATCAGCCGCCGCTGGGTCCGACACCACCTGCGCGTACGGCTCAAGCACCCCCGCGTCGACCCCCTCGACGTAGACCGTGAGCGCGGTGTTCAGGGGGAGGATGTCGTCGCGGTTGATCAGGAGCGTGTACGACGCGCGCTGCGCGTCCAGCCCGGCCTCGATGAAGTCGGCTCGACCGACAACCGTCGCGGCAGCGTCGACGTCGAGGTAGCGCTGGTCGAACAGGCCGAGCCGGAACTTCTCCAGCAGCAGTCGTCGCACCGAGACGTCAACGCGGTCCTCGGACACTCGGCCGGCCCGGACCAGCTCGACCACCAGTTCGGGACAGGCTTCACCCCCGAACTGGTCGCAACCAGCCTCCAGCACCATCTCCACCCGATCCAGCGGACTGAGGTGCTCCACGCCCCAGGCTCGTGCTGGCATCGGCTGGCCCAATAACTCGGCATCGTTGATGAGGCCCCAGTCGGTGCACACGATGCCGTCGAATCCGAACCGCTCGCGCAAGAGCCCGGTCACCACACCACGGTTGAACCCGAAGGCCACCGGCTCCAGCTCGGTTCCGATGGGCATCCCGTAGTACGGCATGATCTGCGAGCCGCCGGCCTCGATCACGGCTGCAAACGGTTTGAGGTGGTACTCCAGGTTGTTGCCCGGGTAGACCTGCTCCCGGCCGTACGCGAAATGGGGATCCTCCCCGTCCAACTGCGGACCTCCGCCGGGGAAGTGCTTGGTCATCGTCGACACTGACGTCGGGCCAATCTCTGCACCCTGGAAGCCACGCACATAGGCGACCGCCAGCTCACTAGTCAAGTCGGCATCCTCCCCAAACGTTGCGGCGATCCGCGACCACCGAGGCTCCGTGGCCAGATCGACCTGGGGGTGCAAAGCCAGTCGAAAACCCAACGCCAGATACTCCTGACGAGCGATGTCAGCGAATCGCTGCACCAGCTCGGCAGATCGCAGCGCGGCCAGCCCCAACGGCTCCGGCCACTGAGAGACAGCCCCGGCATTGAACGCCGTCCCGGGGTTGTCGGTGAAATGGTGCCGTGGGTCGGTGGAGAGCGTGATCGGGATTCGGAGGGGCGTGCTGTCGGCCAGTTTTTGGAGCCGGTTGTGCCATCGGGCGACCAGTTGGGGCTCCTGGACGACGCCCAGCAGGTTGAAGTGGGTCATCCTGCGGCTGAGGACGAAGTCTTCGGTGCTTGGCAAGCCGAAAGCAGGATCGGCATCGGCGAGGGTGCCGTCCGGACCCATGCCGATTTGGCTGTGAAACAGCTGGCCCGCCTTGTCTTCGAGCGACATGCGCGACAGCAGGTCCTCGGCCCGCTGCTCGGGTGCCAGCGCGGAATCCAGGTACGGATGCACGGGGGGCATGGACAACCTTTCGAATTTTACGACCATGGACTGCTTCGAACGTTTACGTGCTCAGGGGTTTGTCTTGTGCGTCCAACGGACGGAATTCCACGCTGGCGCTGCTGGGCCTCGACCTTGTCTACAACCTTGTTCGCACCACCGACCGTGATTGACAACGCCTTAGCGACATCCAGTACCCGGCAACCCTCGGTGGCATCCACCACCTGCCCGACCTCGGCCCGGCTGACCAGTCTGGCGGCTACAGGGGATTGCGTCCAGTAAGGCGTCTTTCGCCAAGGCCCGCCGCGCGGTGGTTGCGCCCTCCTTTTCGCTGCTCGCCGGTGCGCCCATTTCTTGCTGAAAAGGAGCATGCTCGGCGACATGAGCGCTGCCGAGATTCACCGTGAGCCTTTTATCCACCTGGTCGATCTCGCTTCCGACCGAGCCCTCATCGCGTGGGGCGCGTTCTACTTCGAGCGCACGGAGCTCGGCCGTTGGGAGATTGTCGACGACGACCAGCTCCAAGACCGGGTGGGCCGAAGCACGTGCATCGGCTCGACGGCTGAGCCGTTCGGACACGCCACCGTCCAGGTCCTCGCAGCTGACGGCGAGGTTGCGGCCGAGGCTTCCACCGACGAACACGCGTGGGCGTGGGCGGAGGGCCTGGAGCCCGATACTGACTACCGCTACCGCATCGAGGTCGACGGGGAGGAATGGGCTGCGGGGGAACTGTGGGACTGGGTCCCCAGTGATCGCAGCGGCTACGACCTCGCGCCCGCCGGAAGGTGCTACGACCTGCGGTTCCGTACGTGGCCGTACCCCGACAATCCCACGCCGCCGGTCCGCTTCGTGGCCATGGGCGACTACGGAGTCGGGATGCGGGCCGACGCGGAGTCCAGCCGCCGCCAGCGGCGCATCGCCGACGTGCTCGAACGGCTCGTCGCTGACCACGACGTCCGCTTCGTCCTCTCACTCGGTGACAACATCTACCAGGGTGAGCAGGGACGCGTGGACCAGGAGGGCGGCGGAGAGGACGACGATTGGTACTCCAGCTTCTTCCAGCCCTACCGGCTCGCCATCGCGCGCGTGCCGATCTTCCCGGCCATCGGCAATCACGACAGCGCCGACTCTGAGGGCAGCGATGACCGTGCCCAGATGGAGGACAACTTCCACATCCGCGAGCGGTTCCACCGCGGCCTCGAGACGGCGTCCGTCATGCCCGGACTGTTCTACCGGCTGCGATATGGCGCCGGTCTGGAACTCGCGTGCCTCGACACCTCGCTCGACAGCGAGCAGAAGGAGAGCCACCGCTTCTTCCAGGCGCCGAAACACCAGGAGTGGCTGCGCTCGACCTTCGGCCGGCGGGGGGATCGCTGGCTCATCCCGTACTCCCACCATCCCGTCTACACGGCGGGACCGAACCACCAGAACGACGAGGAGATGCGGGAGGCGCTGGAGCCCCTATTCGACGCCGCCGACGTGCGCCTCGTCCTCGCCGGTCATGAACACAACTTCCAGGTCAGCCAGGTCGACAACCGAACGTATGTCGTCTCCGGCGCGGCAGGCCAGCTCGACGAGAGGGTGCCGGAGGGCTTCCCCGCGGCGCACACCACGGCCTGGGCGGCCCAGGCGCATCTGCTGCTCATCGAGGTCGACGGAGCCAAGGCAACGCTGACTCCGATCACGGGTCTCCTCGACGACGGCCGCCTCCACCTGATGACGGCACTGAACCCCCGCAACGAGCTCGTCGAGCCACCCGTCACGATCCGGAACGACTGAGCAAGTAGCGACTGTTCACCCCCAGTCCTCGTGTCCGTCAACCGAACGTAACCGTCGGCAGATTGACTGCGGTGTACCGCTCAACGCTTTGAGGCACCGAAGGACGGCACATGAGTCATATCCGG
>OBLS010000040.1_pt1 | contig 31207 bp, 26 predicted proteins | sample 1519901 | NCBI WGS metagenome assembly OBLS01 (sample SAMEA3113585, study PRJEB22503) | soil metagenome | reverse complement strand
CAGGCCGGACTGGAAGCCCTCGAGGACCATCCGCTCATAGAGGCCGCGGTCGTCGCGCACCGGGCGCCCCCACTCCTCGTCGTGATAGCGCTCGTACTCCTCGCTCGACGCCCCCCACCAGCAGCGCGGCCGCCCGTCGGAGCCGTTTGCGATCCCCGTGGTCACCGATTCGACGGTATACCCTCGCTAGGTGCACACCGCGGAGAGGCCCTCCTTCGTGAGCGGGCTCGCGCGCACGGACACCGGGCGCGCGGCCGGCCTCGGCGTGTCCGTGATCGCCGCGAACGTGATCGCGCTCGTGTTCACGGTCGTCTTCGCGCGGGTGCTCGGCGCGACCGACTACGGCTCGCTCGCGGCGCTGATGTCGGCGTTCATCATCCTGATGGTCCCGGGCTCGGCCCTCCAGATCGCGGTCGCGCGCGAGGTGAGTGCCTCGCTCGCCGCCTCCGACGGCCTTGCCGGCGCGGGGGTCCGCCGATGGGTCGGCCGGCTGCTGGTCGGCACGCTAGCGGTGGCACTCGTCGCGATACCGCTGCGCGGCGTGCTGGCGGCCGTCCTGAACGTGGACCAGGAATGGGCGGCGGCGGCGGTACCGCTCACCGCGATGCTGTGGATGGTGCTGTCCGTGGAGCGCGGAGCGCTGCAGGGCTTCCAGCGCTACAAGCTCGTGGCCTGGAGCATCATCGGCGAGGCGGCCTCGCGGCTGGCGTTCGCCCTGCTGCTGGTGGGCGTGGGCCTCGACGTGACGGGAGCCTTCCTCGGCACCGCGCTGTCGTTCGTGGTGATGGGGCTCGTGCTCGCCGCGCCGCTCGCGCCGCACCTCCCGGACGTGGAGGGCAGCTCGCTGCGCCGCCTGCTCGCCGGCGCATGGGCGCCGGTGCTGGCGCTCACGCTCCTGTTCGCGCTCCAGGAGGTGCACGTGATCGTGGTCAAGCATGAGTTCGACGGCGACACGGCCGGCGCGTACGCCGTGGCGGCGGTGGCGGCGAAGGCGATCGTCTGGGTCGCCGTGGGCCTTGGCTTCTACCTGCTTCCAGAGACCGCCAGGCGGTCGCGCGGCGGTGAGGATGCGCGCCCCATCCTGCTCCGCACGCTTGCGCTGATCGCCGTGGCCGGCACGCCGATGGTCCTGATCTACACCTTCGCCGGCGAGCCGCTCCTGCGGACGGTGTTCGGCGACGACCTCACCGAAGCATCCGGCGCGCTCCCGTGGCTGGGCCTCGCGATGGCGCTGCTCGCCTGCGCCTACCTGTCGGTGCAGTACCTGCTCGCCCTGCGCCACCGGCGCTTCATCGGCGTGCTGGGGATAGCCGCCGTGGCGGAGGTGTTGCTGCTGCTCGCCGTGGGTGCCAGCCTCACCGGCATCGCGGTGGCCCTCGCAGGACTGCAGCTCGTTTGCGCGACCTGCATGGTCGCCCAGGCCCTGCGGACAGCGCCGGTACATTAGGCCGCAATGGCGAGCGGCCGGACGATCGGCGAGGAGAGTCGCGAGGCCGCCCTCCGCGAGGACGCGCTCTCGGCGGTCAGGCGCTACGCCGAGGAGGCGCTCGCCGCGCGCGAGTTCGTGCCGGGCGAGACCACGGTACCTGTCGCCGGCCGCGTGATCGGCGCCCCCGAGCTCGAGGCGCTCGTGGACGCGTCGCTCGACGGCTGGCTCACCGAGGGCCGCTTCGCCGCCCGCTTCGCGCCGGCGTTCGCGCGGGCGGCCGGGCGCGACCACGCGCTGCTCGTGGGCTCGGGCTCGCAGGCGAACCTGCTCGCGGTCGCCGGCGCCTGCTCGCGCCTGCTCGAGCGCCCCCTGCAGCCGGGCGACGAGGTGGTGACACCCGCGCTCGGCTTCGCCACGACCGTGGCGCCGATCTATCAGCACGGCTTGGTGCCGGTCTACGTGGACGTGGAGCTCAACACGCTCAATCCCTCGGTCGAGGCGTTCGAGGCCGCCATCGGCGAGCGCACGCGCGCCGTGATGGCCGCCCATTGCCTGGGAAACCCGTTCGACGCTTGTGGGCTCGCCGAGCTCTGTGCCGAGCGCGGGCTGGTGCTAATCGAGGACTGCTGCGACGCTCTCGGCTCGACGCTCCACGGGCGTCCGGTCGGGACCTTCGGCGAGGTCGCCACCTACTCGTTCTATCCGGCCCACCACATGACCACCGGCGAGGGCGGCGCCGTGGCCGCGGACGACCCCCGCTGGGTGCGGGCACTGGGCTCGTTGCGCGAGTGGGGCCGCGACTGCTGGTGCCCGCCCGGGGTGAACGACGCCTGCGGGCGCCGCTTCGAGGGCCGCCACGGCGAGTTGCCGGTGGGCTACGACCACAAGTACGTGTTCTCCGAACTCGGCTTCAACTTCAAGGTCACCGACATGCAGGCGGCACTCGGGCTCGCCCAGCTCGAGCGGCTCGGCGATTTGCACGCCGCCCGCCGTGCGAACTTCGCGCGGCTCGACGCGGCGCTCGCGCAGCTCGACGACCAGATTCTGCGCGTGCGCGCCACCGAGTACTCGGACCCGTCCTGGTTCGGCTACCCGTTCACGCTCCGCGAGGGCGGGGCCGAGCGGCGGACGGCGCTGCAGCGCTTCCTGCTTGAGCGGCGGATCGACTCACGGCTGCTGCTGGCCGGCAACATGACGCGCCAGCCGGCGCTGCTCGGCCGGCACCACAGGATCGCCGGCCCGCTCGACAACACCGACCGCGCGACCGAGGCTTCGGTCTGGGTCGGCTGCTATCCGGGTCTGACCGAGCCGATGATCGACTGGCTCGCGGAGTCGATCCTGGACTTCTTCGGACGCTGAGCGGGTGACCGCGCTGCGCGCGCTCGTGGCCGTCCAGCTGGCCGCACTGCTGCTCGCGGCGGTTGCGACCGTGGCGCGCTTCCCCGTCTTCGCCCTCGTCGACGAGGCCGCTCACCTCGACTACGTGCAGTGGATAGCGGAGGACGGACGGCTCCCCGTGCTAAACCGCGACCGGGTGCACGCGGAGGTGCTCGCGATCGACGAGGGCACATATCCGGAGCCACCGCGCATGCCCGCCTCCGAGCGCGGCCTGTTCGGCCGCTCGTATGAGGGCTTCCAGCCGCCGCTCGCCTATCTGCTCGCGACGCCGGTGTATGCCGTACCGAGCGACCACGAGGATAAGCTGACCGGCCTGCGCGCCCTCGGCTTGCTGCTGCTCGCCGTGACCGTCCTGTTGACGTGGCTGCTCGCACGGCGGGTGGTGCCGGACGCGCCGCTCGCGGCCTTCAGTGGCGCGCTCACGTTTCTGCTCTGGCCCGGCGTCGTCGTGCGCGCCGCCACGTTCTCGAACGCCGCTCTGGAGCTGGCGCTCGGCGCCGCGCTCTCGCTCGCATTGTGGCGCGCGCTGAGCGAGCGCTCGGAGCGCTGGCTCGTGGCCTCCGGCGCGCTCATGGGGGCCGCTCTGCTCACCAAGCTCACGCTCGCGGCGTTCGTCCCGACGCTCGGGCTCGTCTGCATCGGGTTCCTGCGCGCGGGCCGCGGCCGCGCGGTCGCGCTCGCGGCCGCGCTGCCGGCGTTGATGCTCGCTCCCTGGGTCGCGTTCAACCTGCGCCACTACGACGCACCGACCGGGAGCGCGGCCGTGCAGGCGCTGATGGACCCGGTGCTGAACCCGGACGGTCAGGACTACGGGCCGGATGACCTGCCGGCGAGGCACGTGGCGCTCTTGAACGCGGTGCTTCCCGACGAGTGGTGGGTGGAGTTCCTGTCGGCGTTGAAGCGGCGGCTGCGGGACGCGTTCGCGGTCCTCATCCTGGCGATCCCGGTGGTCGCCTCGGTGCGCATCCCGAGGGCGGAGCGCGGCCCCGCGCTGCTCGTGCTGTTTCTGCCGCCCGTTGTCGGCGTCGTGCTGATGTCGGTCTCGGTGCTGGTCGAGAACTACGACGCGTTCTACGGCCGCTACCTCTACGGCATGCTGCCCGGCTTCGGCGTGTTCGCCGGGCTCGCGCTCCGGCGCGCGTTCGGCGAGCGCGCGCTCGCGTGGGGCGCGGCCGGGGTCACGGTCCTGTTGCTCGTGCTCTGGACGCACCTCGCCACCGTCACGCCAGCCACCGTCTAGCGCCGTTCCATGACCACGAAGGCGCCGAAGCGGACCACGGGCCGGAAGGCCCGGCCCAGGTAATCGTCGAGGATCGTCACGCCGCTGGACTCGCCCGCGCGGTTCGGCTCCGGCGCTGCGCTCAAGCGGTCGATCCAGCGCAGCACCAGCCTCGTGCGACTGTGTTCGAGGTCGCGAACGATCTCGCGCTGCACCGGGGCGCTCGTTACCACGCCGGGAGCCTGGATGTCATAGGCGGTCGGGTTCGGCCGGCCAGCGAGCACGTACAGCAGCGGCGCGCCGGAGGTCACGCGGTCCGACCGCCGCGTGGTTACGTAGATCGGCTCGCCCGGCGGGGTGCGCTCATGCACGACGCGCACCGTGCGCTCGAGCGGGTCGCGGACGGTCGCCCGCACGCGGACGCCGTCGGCCACCGGCAGCTGGAGCGCGGCGTGGTCCGCCCGCAGCTCGAGCCAGCGACGGTCGAGCCCCTCCACCGCCGTGTACGCGATCGCGAACGCCGCGAGAGCCGCGCCGGCGAGCGCCAGCGGACGCACGCGGGCGGGTGCGGCCCGGCCTGCGAGTGCCCATGCCCCGAGCACTGCCACCATCACGGCCAGCGGCGCGGTGTGGAAGACGTCGGGGCGCGTGAGCAGGTAGTGCGCCATGCCGACAGCGAAGACCGCCGCGGCGAGCTGCCACCAGCGCTCGCGCCCGAAGCGCAGCGCCAACGCGGCGAGCGAGCCCGCTAGACCGAGCATCAGCGCGAGCGGCAGGTAGAACACGAGGAGGTTCTCCGCCGAGTCGCTCAGGAAGCCGCCGGGCGAGCTTGTGTTGAGCGGGCCGTCGTAGTCGAACGGGAACGGCAGCGACTGGTAGTCCGAGAAGTCCTCGATCGGATAGCGGACGAGCAGGTCGAAGGAGTCCCCGAGGCCGGCGGCCGCTACCACCGGCGCGTAGATCGCCAGCGCCGCCACGAGTGCGCACGCTGAGAAGCGCAGGGCGGCGAGGGCTCGCTCCCGCCCAGGCCCGGGCCGGACGGCGTAGGCCACGAGGACACCAAGGCACAGGTATGCGGCGAACTCGATGCGCCAGGCGGCGGCAACGCCGGCGAGCACACCCGCGAGCGCCGGGCTGCGCTCCAGGAGGAGCAGCGCACCCAGGCAGAGCACGAGGGTCAGCGGGAACGGGTGCGGCCCGCTCGGGTAGGCCATCGCGAGGGCGGCCGCGAGCCAGGCCGCCAGCGCCACGCGCGGCGAGGCCCCGCCTCGCACGGCGAGCGCCCACACCAGCAGCGCCACCCCAGCGTCGCAGAGCAACCGGAGCACGCGCCAGGGAAGCAGCGACGGGCCGAACAGCTCCCAGAGCCCACCGAGCAGGTACGGCTGGCCGGGCGGGTAGAACCACCAGAAGTCGCGGTAGGGCACCTGGCCGTCTGCGATTCGGGCCGCGGCCTGCAGCATCAGCCCCTCGTCGTTCAGCTGGATGCCGCGCAGCATCGTGACGCCCGAGATCACGGCCGCCCCGAGGAACAGGAGCGCGGCCGGCAGGGCCCTCCTAGCCACCGGCGAGCGCGGTGCCGGCGTGCCGGCGGAGCACGTAGAGCGTGGCGCAGTCGAAACGGCGCACATCCTCGATCAGCGGCCGCAGCAACCGCTCGAGGTCGCGCAAGCCGGGGCGGCAGTCCACGAAGATGAAGCGCGCTCCGCTGGCGCGCACGAGCTCGCGGGCCTCCGCTGCCGGCGGGCGGCCCTCGAACAGGCGCTGGGTCTCGGCCACGCGCCGCTCCCAGTCCGGCGTCCAGGACAGCGCACCCACGTACACCTCGCGCCCAGTCTTGTACGGGAGCATGTGGCCGCCGTACGCGGGCGCGAGCACGCCCCCCGGCCGCGGGTGGCGCTCGAGCGCGTCCATCGCCCGCTGCTCATCCGGGAACACGAAGTAGGGGTCACCCGCCGCGCGCACGCTGTTCACCGCCACCTCGAGCTTGTGCGCGATGCCGGGCACGGTCATCACGAACAGGGCCGCCACCACCAGCGCGAGCCGCGGACGCGGCCACACGGCGGCAACGCCCTGGACCGCCAGGATCGCCAGCGGGATCACGATGCCCTGGAACGAGTGGTAGGGAAACGTGCCGAACGGCAGCAGGTACACCGCCAGCGCCGCGAACGGCCAGATCCGCACAGCGACGTCCTGCCAGGCGTTCACGCGCTCTCGATAGGCGATCAGCGCCGGCAACGCGAGCGGCGCCAGCGTCAAGGCGATCGCCCACCACGGCCAGCTCCAAGTGGGCTGGCTGCCGGCGGCGTTCGACTCAGACGCGAGCTGCCAGGCAGGGTCCCAGGTCGACAGCGCCCAGTAGTAGGCCGCCGGAATGGCGGCGGCCGCCGGCACGGCGAGCAATGCGGCGGACGGCCTTTCCCCAGAGCGCCGCCAGGCCAGCAGCTCGGTGACCACCACGACCAGCGCGAGCGTGGCCCCCTGCCAGGGCTGGAGCCAGCACACGAGCAGCGCGCCGAGCGCACTCAATACGAGCGTGCGCGTGCACCGCGCGCCGCGCCAGCGCTCCACCCCGAGCAGCACGAGCGGCATCAGGAACACGGCGATGCTCGTCATCAGATAGCCCCACAGGTACTGGCCTGACCACATCTCTCCAGAGATGAAGTCGAAGGTGTACTGGCGCGGGTTGCCGCCCCAGTTGGTCCAGGCCACGAGCGCCGAGGCGGGCATCACCGCGAACAGCACCAGCACCAGCCCCACGCGCCGCTGGCCGCCCGGCGGCAGCAGGCGCCGCGCATAGAGCAGGGCGCCCGCGAAGGTCACGCCCACGGCCACCGGCTTCCAGAGCAGGTACGACAGCGGCACCGACACGCCGAGCGCATGCACGAGCCCGGACAGCAGGAAGCCCGGGTGGAGGAACGTCCTGTCGTCGGCCAGGAAGTCGTAGCGGTTGCCGATCAGCCCGTGCTCGGACGCCTCACGGATCCACGTGAAGTACTGGAGCTGGTCGGAGGCGAGCACGCCGTCGGCCCCGGTGAGAGCACGGCCCTTGGTCAGCAGGGCCCCCAGGACGGCGAGCGAGAGACCGGCGAGCACGGCCAGCACGGCGAGCTCGAAACGGTCGAGCCCGAGCCGGCGGCTGCCGGCGCCCTCGCCGCCGACGCGACCGCCCGTGTCAGCGGCCAAGGCGCCCGACTTGGCGGATGGCCTGCTTCCGATCACGGGCGGCACGGTAAAGGGACCACCCGGCTAACCGGGCCGTGCCCAGCGGCGCAGCCTCCGCCCAACGCGGCGCGCAGCCGCCGCGGGGCCCTCCGCTTCCACCGTCTCCGCAAAGGCCCGCGTGTACTGCATCCGGGCGGCGCGGCGGACGACGTCGCGGCGTGGGCGCCGCGGCGGCAGCTCGGCGATTCGCCCGCACCAGTCCACGAGCGGACGCGCGGCCTCGCTCCAGCGCAGCGCCGGTCGCAGCTCCGCGATGCGCGAGCGCGCCGCCTCTCGCGGACCCTCGTCGTCGAGCAGCTCTCGACACGCGGCCCCGAAGCGGTCCACGTCACCGGGTGCGACGGTCCGCCCCAGGCCGCGAGCCCCAACCAGGTCCCCGAGTGCGTCTCCGCTGCTCGTGACGACCGGCAGGCCCGCCCAGAGGTAGTCCAGGATGCGCGTGCGGAACGAGAAGCGGGCCTCGAGATGATCCAGGTGGGCGGAGACCCCGAGATCGGACTCCGTCAGCCAAGCGCCGCGCTCGGCGTACGGCACCCAGCCCTCGTTGAAATGCACCCGCCGCCCGGCAAGGCCCTCCGCCTCCGCCAGCTCCACGGCGCGCCGAGCGAACGGCGCCTGGCCCGTCTCGGCCAGACCGGGCCGGCCGATCCCCATGAACACGAGGTGGGCATCGTCGAGTTGCCTCATCGCCCTGATCGGGGTCGCGGCGTCCAGCCAGCTCCAGATCCCCCCGGCCCACAGCAGCACACGATCGTCCTCGCCGATAGCGGGAAACGCGGCGCGCACCACCCCACTCGGCTCCGGCGGCGGCTCTTCAGGGATCCCGAACGGCACCACGGCCAGGAGCGAGCGCAGGCTTGGGTCGCGACGGTACGTCTCGAGCTCGATCAGCCCGTGCACCGCCATCCCGCCCAGCCAGAGGTCGCGCTGGCGCTCGGATGCGCACAGCACGAGGTCGGCCACCGCGCACTGCGCGAGGGTACGCGCCGCGACCAGGTGCTGGATGCGGCGCTGCGCACGAGGCGGGCGCTCTGAGACCGCCTCGAGCACCTCGATCACGATCGGGTTGTAGAGGTCGAGCACGAGCCGGGCCGGCAGTCGCGCGAGCCGGGCGAGCACGGTGGGCGGCAGCTCTTGGGCCACGACCACGTCGTGCTCGCGCGCCGCTCGCACCAGCGCCTCATAGTCCTCAAAGCCCGCCTCGATCAGCCGCACCCGCCTGTCGGGCGCGCGGCTTGCGCCGGGCGCGGCGAGCGTCACGTCGTGCTCCCCCGCCAGCGCCACCGCCAGCTCGGCGGCGCGGATGGCAGGGCCGGCCATGCGCTCGCCGACCGGCTCGGACGACAGCACGAGCACCGAGGCCATCATGTCCTCAGCTCTCGGAGGCGCCGCGGGTCGAGGCCGCCGAGCAGCCACAGGCCCGCCGCGTAGAGCACGACGCCGAGCGGCAGCAGCAGCGCAAGCGATAGCTCGGACACGAGGGCGAGCACGGCCGCCATCACGGCCGCCGCGGCGGTCGCGCGCCAGAGCAGCCGGAAGTGTGGCCGCAGCCCGAGGTCGCGCCGCACCAGCACCAGTCCGCCGCTCACCAGCAGCAGCTCGGACGCGAGCGCCACCGCCGCCGCCGCCTCGATCCCAAAGGGCGGCACCAGGGCGACGTTGAGCACGAGATTGAAGACGAGCGCCGCGATGCCGAGCCGGAGCGCGCTCCCCTGGCGGCCACCCGCGATCAGCGCGTGGCCGAACAGCCCGCTCACAAACGCCAGCACGATCGCGAAGAGCAGCAGCCGGAGCGGGCCGGCCGAGCCCGCGAACTCGTCCCCGCCGATCAGCCGCACGAGCTCGGGGGCGACCACGAGTCCACCGGCGGCGATCGGGGCGCCGATGGCCACGAACAGGTCCCCCGCAGCGTCCACGGTCCGCGCCGCCAGCTCGCGACTTTCCTGGAGGTAGCGGGCCAGTAGCGGAAACACGGACGTCATGACGATCGCGGGAAGGATGCCGATCAGCTCAACCATCCTGTAGGAGAGCGCGTACAGACCGACCTCGTCGTAGGGCCGGAACACCGACACGAGCAGCGTGTCGAGGCGGAAGTAGAGCTCGGACACGGCGAGCGCAGCGCCCACCGGCAGGGCGAGCACGAGCAGCCGGCGCCAGACCGCGCGCTCGGCGCGCGGCCGCGGGCGAGCCTCCCGGAACACGATCGCCCAGGTGACCAGCAGCGTGGCAAGCGCACCCACCGCGGCAGTAGCCACCACCGCGTAGAAGCCCGCGTCGAGCGTCACCACCAGCACCAGCGCCGCGAACGACGCCGCCCGTCCGATCACGTCGGCCACGACGGCGCGGTCCATGCGCAGCCGCGCCTGGAGCACCGCCACGAGCGCGCTGTTCACGAGGCCCAGCACGAACGGGACCCCGGCGATCAGGACGGCCACACGCACCTGCGTGTCCCAGGACAGCGCGAGCGAAGCAAGCGCGGCGAGCGCGAGTAGCGCAAGCGAGAGCACCAGCCGCAGAACGAGGGCATTGCCGACCAGCCTGTCCGTGGACGCCGGATCGCGGCTGATCTCGCGCACGACGACGGTCAGCAGCCCCACGTCGGCGAGGATGCCCAGCATCTGGATGAAGGCGAAAGCGAGCGCCACCTTGCCGTAACCCGTCGCGCCCAGGTAGCGCGTCGTGATCACCACCGACGCGAGCCCGATGGTGAGGATCACCGCCTTGCCGGCGCCCTGCGCGGCGGTGTTCCAGGCGACCCTGCGGACGACGGACCCGTCCGCCGCGGGTCTCGAGCTCACCGCGCCGGCGCCGTGTCCCGCGTCCGGCTCTCCTCTGGCGGCGCCAGCTGGGCGGCCGGCGGCCGCAGCAGCGACCAGCGCGAGCGGCGCTCGTCGAGCCTGTAGCGAGCGAGCACCCCGAGCGTGCGCAGGCCGTATCCCACGCTCGCGCGGAACGACACCGTGGATGCCTCGAGGAAATAGCGGGTCGGTATCGGCAGCTCGATCACGCGCGCGCGGCGCGCGACCATCTGGGCGAAGATCTCCTGGTCGAACACGAAGCCGTCGTCGTTCCGAAGGAAGGCCACCGAGCGCAAAAACTCCGTGGAGAACGCGCGGTAGCCGGTGTGGTACTCGGAGTAGCCGCGCCGGAAGGCGAGGTTCTCGATCGACGTGAGGAAGCGGTTGCCGACCCACTTCCAGCGCGGCATGCCGCCCGCGATCGTCTCGTCCTCGAGCAGCCGCGAGCCGATCACCACGTCGGCGATCCCGGCCTCGATCGGCTTCACCATCTGGGCCACGAGCGCCGGGTCGTACTGGTTGTCCGCATGCACCATTACCACCGCGTCGGCGCCGTCGAGGATCGCCCGGACGTAGCAGCTCTTCTGGTTCGCGCCGTAGCCCCGGTTGGCCGGGTGGCGCAGCACGTCGATGCCGTGCCGGAGGGCGACCTCGGTGGTGTCGTCCGGGCTCGCGTCGTCCACGAGCAGCGCGCGGTCCGCGGCGTCCACCGGCATCGACTCCGCCACCAGTGGAATCGTCTGGGCGGCGCGGTAGGCCGGGAGCACCACGTGCACCCGGAAGTCGCCGCCCCGGTCTTCCATCAGCGGGCGCGGGGCGCGCGTGACCGGAACCTTGTGCGCGAGCAGCACGCGCTCGTCGCCGAGCGACAGCGTTAGCGTGCGGCCTCCGAGCGGGGTGCGAGCCACCGCGCGCGCCAGCCGGCCCAGCCGCTCGTCGCGTTCCGCCAGGCCGCCGAGCCAGTAGCGGAACTCGAACGAGCGCACCAGCGGGACGTCCTCCGACACGACCAGGCCGCGTGACTCGAGCAGCTCGCGCAGCGTCCGGCGCGGGAACACATAGCTGTGGGCGGGGATGTAGCCCCACCAGCGCCGCCCGGCCAGCCGGGCGGCGGCCGACGACGGATCCGGTGTGATCACGCACAGGGCGCCGCCGGGCGCCAGGAGGCGCTCGCATGCGTCGAGCGCGGCCAGTGGATCCTGGAGGTGCTCGATCACGTCGGCGAGCACGATCACCTGGAAGGGCCCGGCCGAACCACTGGCGTGGAGGTCCTCGACCGTCTGGTCGCGCACCTCGAGCCCCAGCACGTCGCGGGCGTACCCGCGCGCGGTGTCTGACAGCTCGAGCCCGGTGACCGCGTAGCCGCGCGCGCGTGCCTCGTCGAGGAGCAGCCCGTGGCCGCAGCCCACGTCCAGCAGCGCGCCGGCCGGGACGTGACGGCCGATCAGGTCGAGCAGGCGGCGCGACGTTGCACGCCGGCCGTCCTCCTCGCTGAGGTAGGCCTCGTCGGACATGCCGCGGTAGAGCTCGGTGAGCTGGTCGCCCGCCGGCAGTCCGGGCTGGTGGACGGTGCCGCAGTGGGTGCACTCGTAGAGGTCGCCGTGCTGCCCGGGCTCGTGGTTCGTGGGCACGAGCAGATCGGGTGTCAGTGCGGCGGCGTCGCCCGCATGACGCAGCTCGAGCGGTCCCGCGCAGATATGGCACGCGCCATCGGTCACGAGGCGGAGATCCTAGACTGCCGCGCATGTCTGGCCCCGCAATCTCGGTCGTCGTCCCCGCGTACAACGAGGAGACCGGCATCGTCGCGACCGTTCGGGCGCTGCGCGACTGGCTCGAGGCGCGCGGCGAGGCATTCGAGATCGTCGTGGTCGACAACGCGAGCACCGATCGCACCGCGGACCGCGTGGCCGAGCTCGCCGACGGGCAGGGCGTGCGCCTGCTGCGCAACGAGCGCAACCGTGGCAAGGGCTACTCGATGCGCCGCGGGATGCTCGACTCCACGGGCGAGCTGCGCCTCCACTGCGATGCGGACTGCGCCAGCTCCCTCCCCTCGCTCCCGCGCATGCTTGAGCTAATCGAGGAGCACGACGTGGTGGTCGGCTCACGCCTCGCGGACGGCGCAGAGGTCGGCCGGCGCCAACCGCTGCGGCGCCGCATCGCCGGCCGCAGCTTCCAGCAGCTCTGCCGCCTCGTCCTGCGCGAGCCGACGACGGACCTCTACTGCGGCTTCAAGCTCTGGCGCGCTCACGCCGCCGTCGACGCGTATTCGCGCACCCGGCTCGAGGGCTGGGCCTTCGACGCCGAGGTGCTGGCGATGGCGCGCGCGCTCGGGTACCGCCTCTGCGAGACGGGGATCGTCTGGACGGATCGCGACGGATCGCGCGTCCGGATGGGACGCATCCTCGTCCCAGTCGTGCGCGAGCTCCTGGCGGCGCGCAGGCACGTGCGCCGCGAGGCCCGCTCGGGCCCGGCGGCGGCGCCGGAGTCACGCGTGGCGGAGCCCGCCGGGTCGTGACCAAGGAAGAAGCGCGGCGCGCCCGGCCGAGCTGGGTGCTCGCGCAGGGCGCTCTGCGCCTCGACCGGTTCGAGGCCGGGGTGCTGTGCACGCTGTTCGCGCTCGGAGTGGCGCCGTTGGCCGGGTTGCTCCTCCGCGTCTGGACGAAGGGCGGGGTCGTGACCGGCGCCGACGGCTTCCTGGTCGCCGACCCGATGCAGTACCTGACGTGGCTGCGCGAGGCGAGCGACCACCTCGCGGTCGCGAACCTCTACGACCTGGCCGACGGGCCGCGCTCGTTCGTCCACCCCGGCGTGCTGGTCTCGGGACTGCTGCACGAGGCCGGGCTCGGCGTAGCGGCCGCCTATCTCGCGTGGAAGCCGCTCGCGGTGCTCGTCCTGTTCGCCGGAGCGTTGACGCTGGTGCGGCGCTTCCTGGCCCGGCGCGACGACCGGCGGCTCGCGCTCGTGCTCGCGCTGTTCTTCGCGTCGCCCGTGGCCGCGCTCGTCGGGTGGAGCGGAATGGGCGGGAACGACGTGAAGTTCGACTTCGACTTCGTGTCCGGCGAGCTGTGGCCCGGCACCTACCTGTGGGGCTACCTGTTCACCGCCCTCGCGGTCGGCCTGCTGCCGCTCGGGCTGGTCGCCTACGAGCGCGGCCGGGACGGCGGCGGAGCCGGAGCCCTCGCCCTCGCGGCGGCGTGCGGCCTCCTCAGCGCGTGGATGCAGCCCTGGCAGGGCGCCACGTTCGTCGCGGTGCTCGTAGCCACCGAGCTGGTCTCCCTGCGCCGCGGGCGCCGGGCGCTCGCCGCTGCGCGTGACCTGGCGCCGCCGGTCGCCGCCACGCTTGCACCGCTCGTCTACTACTACGTGCTCTCGCGCTCCGACGCGTCCTGGGAGCTCGCGGGCGCGGTGAACGACTTCCCGCGCTGGCCGTGGTGGGTCACCGTCCTCGGCCTGCTGCCGCTCGCGCTGCCCGCCGCGTTCGCCTACCGGCTGCCGGCGCGCGACTTCGGCGCGCTGGCGCTCCGCGTGTGGCCCCTGGCGGGCCTCGCGATCTTCTACCAGCCGGGGGGCACGTTTCCGTTCCACGCCTTTCAGGGCCTGTCACTCCCCCTGTCCGTGCTGGCCGCGCTGGCGCTGCGCGAGTGGCTCGGGGAACGCACCGTGCCGCTCGCCGGCGCCGCCGCGGTGGTGCTCGCGCTCTGCGTCGTAGGGACGCTCTACCGCGCGAACGAGCTGCGCGAGGCGGTGAACCTTGGGCGCCAGCCGTTCTTCCTCGAGACGGCCGAGCGCGACGCGCTCCGCGATCTGGAGCGGCGCCCGGAGCCGGGCGGCGTGCTGACGCCCGTCTACAGCGGAATCCTGGTGCCGGCATATACCGGGCGCGAGACCTACATCGGCGCCGGATCGTGGACTCCGGACTTCGACTCTCGCCACCGCGAGACCGAGGCGCTGTTCGCCGGTGAGATGGGCACGGCCGAGGCGCGCGCCCTGGTCAGGCGCTCGGGTGCCGAGTTCCTCTACTCCGACTGCCATGGCCGCGCCGACATCGAGCGCATTGTGCGCCCGTTCACCGTCCCGCCGCGACGGTTCGGCTGCGCGGCGGTCTACCGGGTCCGCTGACCGCAACCGAAGCCGACCCGCGGCCGCCTGCGGCTCACGCGAGGCTTGGCTGGCCCTAGTCTGCGGGCTGATGCACTCCGCCGTGTCGGCTGCCTTGGCCGCGTCATTGATCGCCGGCCCGACCGTGCTCGCCTTCTTCTCCGGTGGCTACTTCGAGCGACCGCGGCTGATTGCGGGACTCCTGGCATGGACGGCTGTGCTGGCCGCGGCGCTGCTCGCGCGCCGTCCGCTTCCGCGCGCATGGCCCGGGCGCGTCGCACTCGTTGGCCTGACGGCGCTCTGCGCATGGACCGCGCTATCGCTCCTGTGGACGCCGATCGCGGGCGCCACCCTGGATGACCTCCAGCGGCTGCTGCTCTACCTCGCCTACTTCGTCGCCTGCGTGGTGCTCTTCCGCGCAACATGGGTCCAGCGCGCGCTCGAGCCGGCGCTCGCCGCGGGGGCGCTCGTGGTTACGGGCTACGCGCTGTCGGAGCGGCTGCTGCCGGACCTGGTCACGCTGAGCCACGGTGTGACGGCGGGCGGGCGACTCGAGCAGCCGCTCACCTACTGGAACGCGAGCGGAGCACTCGCCGCCATTGGAGTTGTGCTCTGCGTCCGGATGATGGGCGACGACGCCCGCCGCGGCGCTCGCCTGCGCGCGGCCGCCGCGGCCGCCGCCGTCCCGCTCGCCACCGGCGTATACCTGAGCCTCTCGCGCGGCGTGCTGGCCGCGCTTGCGGTCGGTCTCGCGGTGCTGGTGGCGCTTGCACCGGACGTTCGCGGGCAGCTCCGCGCGGTCGCGATCGCGTTCGCCACCTCGCTGCCGGCGGTCGTGGTGGCCGGCGCGCTTCCAGCCGTCAGGACGCTCGATGAGGGGGCGGCCACTCGGCGCGTGCAGGGGCTCGTGATGCTGGTCGCGCTCGCCGGTCTGGGCGCGCTAGCCGCGCTGCTGGCCTGGCGCGAGGCGCGTTCCACCCGCCCGCCCGGTGAGCCGCTGCACCCCCGCCACCGGGCGTTGGCGACCGCGGCGGTGGGCCTCCTCCTGCTCGGCGCGCTGCTCGGGGCAGCGGCTCTGGAGTCGAAGCCCGAGTCGCGCAATCCCGCGTTCGGCGCCAACCCGGAGCGTCTGCAGTCACTCGACTCAAACCGCTACTCGTACTGGCGCGTCGCACTCGACACGTTCATAGCCCGCCCGATCCAAGGGATCGGCTCGGGCGCATTCGTGGTCGAGTGGCTGCAGCACCGCGACGTGGACGACCCCACGCGCGAGCCGCACTCGCTCTACCTGGGCACGCTGGCCGAACTGGGACTGGTCGGCTTCGCCGCGCTGGCCACCTTCCTCTGGGGAATCGCGGCCGCTGCGCGCGAGCTGTGGAGGCGCGATTCGGCGCTCGCCACCGGTCCGGTCGCGGCGCTCGTGCTCTTCGCGGCGCACGCCGCGATCGACTGGGACTGGGAGATGCCAGCGCTCACGATGGTGCCACTCGCTCTGGCGGGTGCCCTGGTGGCGTGGTCGGAAATCTGCTCCGGCGCAGGAGCTACTCCGACGGGAGCGGGGGGCTCAGCTCATCTGCGCGCGCGCGAGCGGCTCGCGAGCGCTGCGGGTCCAGGCGCCGCGTAGCGGAGGCGAGGACGCCCCAGGCCAGCACGTTGTCGGGCTCGCGGCGCACGCCCTGCTCCAACAGCGCCAGCCCCTCCTGGGTGCGGCGACCACCGCGCGCCACGAGCAGCGCGCCCTTGCTGAGCAGCGGCCGGGTGTCGGGGTTCAGGAAGCGGGCGTCCTCGAGCAGGCGTGCCGCCTGGTCGGCCTGCGCCTGCGTGGCGTGCGGCGCGAACCCGAGCCGCTCGCCGCGCACGAAGTGGTCGTAGCCGCGCAGGCTCACCGCGAGCCAGGCCAGCGCCGCCACGGCGACCACCGCGAGAAGGATTCGGGCCACGCCGCGGCAGTCTACGAGGCCGGTGGTGGGCTTCTGCTAGCAATCCGCCGCATGCGCGTTGCGGTGGACGGCCGGGCGCTCCGACCCGGCACGGCCCGCGCCCGGGGCGTGGCGCGCTACCTGCGCTCCGTGCTGAGGGAACTGAAGCGGGCGTTCCCCGACGACGAGTACGCGCTCGTTGACCCTGGCCGGCTGCGGCTGGCCGGCGCGGCGCTGGCCGGGCGCCCGCGGCTTGACCGCCTGGCCGGAGGCTGCGACGTGGCCTGGATCCCCGCACCGGCCCCCGTGGCGGTCTCGCGCAACCTGCCGTTCGTGCTCACGGCGCATGACCTGTCCTTCGAGCACCGGGCGCGTGACTATCCGCTGTACGACCGCGCCTGGCTGGAGCTGGCGCGGCCGCGTACGCTGGCGCGGCGGGCGGCGCGGGTGGTCTGCGTCTCGGAGGGCACCCGGCAGGCCGTGATCTCCGACTGGGAGGTCGAGCCCACACGCACCCGGACGGTGCTGCTCGGCCCCGGGCGGGCGCCCGGCACGCCAGAGGAGCCGCGGCAGGAGCTGCCGGAGCGCTTCCTGCTCGCCGTGGGCGCGCTCGAGCCGCGCAAGCGGCCGCTCCTGCTTGCCGAGGCGCACCGGCGTGCGGCCGCGCGCGGACTCGGCGCGGGGCTCGTGTTCGCGGGCGACGGCCCGTTGCGGGCCCGCCTCGAGAGCATCAGCGTGACGGTGCTCGGACAGGTGCCGGATCCTGTGCTCGACGCGCTCTATGAACGGGCGCTCGCCGTCGTGTGCCCGTCGCGGGAGGAGGGTTTCGGCTTCACGCCGCTCGAGGCCGTGACGCGTGGGACGCCCGCGATAGTCGCCGACCTGCCTGTGTTCGGCGAGACGCTCGGAGATGGGGCGCTTCGCGTCACGCCCGGGAACCCTGACTCGCTCGCGGATGCGCTGCTGCGCATTGATGCGGACCCGGTTCTTCGCGAGCGGCTCGCCGCAGCGGGTCGCGAGGCGGCCGGCCGCCTCTCGTGGGAGACGACGGCGCGAGAGACGCGGGGAATACTCGCGGAGGCGGCCGGCCGGTGAGCTCGTTCGCGATCGTCACCGTGATCCACGACTCGGCTCTGGAGCTTCCGCTGCTGCTCGACTCGGTCGAGCTGCTCCCCGAACCGCGGCCGCGGGTGATCGTCGTGGACAGCGGCTCGAGCGACCGCGGGCCGGCGCTTGCCGCCGAGCGCGGCGCCGAGGTCGTGACGCTGGAGGGCAACCGTGGCTTCGGGGCCGGTTGCAACGCCGGTCTCGAGCGGGTCAAGGAGCGCGTGACCGCGTTCGTGAACCCGGATGTCGAGCTGCTCGACGACGGTCTGGCCCGTCTCGCGCTGGACGCGTCGACCGGCCGCGCCTTGCTCGCGCCTAGGCTCCTGAACGCCGACGGCAGCGTGCAGGACAGCGCGCACCCGCTTCCGGGCCGGCTCGAGACGCTCATCCCGGCGCTCCTCCCCCGCCGGCTGCTCCCGACCCGCTTCGAGCCGTGGCGCAGCGAGGCCACGCGGGACGTCGGCTGGGCCGTGGCGGCCTGCATCCTCGGCCGGACCGACGATCTCCGCGCGATTGGCCCTTTCGACCCGGACGCGTTCCTCTTTTACGAGGACATGGAGCTCTGCCTGCGCGCGCACCGGGCCGGGATCCCGACGCTGCTGCGGCCGGACGTGGCGGTCCGGCACCTGGGCGGCGCCTCGACGAGCCGGGCGCTCGCCGACCGCGACCTGGACCTGCGCGCACGGCGCCGCCGCGAGGTGGTGGTCCAGGAGGGCCGTCTCCCGCTGGTCGTGGACGACCTGGCCGAGGCGCTCACGTACGCGCTTCGTGGGGCCGCAAAGGCGCTCCGCGGCGGTGGGCAGCTGGAACGCCGGCGGCTGGGCGCTCTGTTGCGGGCGCGCCGCTAGGTCGGGCCGAAGCGGCCGGCGCGCCAGGCCGGGCGTCGGCTCGCCGCGGGGCGACGCGGCACGCGCGGCCACGTCTCCGGCCGCTGAGACGGCCCCTCACGCAGGGCAGCCTGCACCTCGCGCGGAAAGCTCTGGCGGAAGACGGCCGCGTCGAACTGGCGCGCGTTCTCGATGCAGGCGGCCGGATCGATTGCCGCGGTGTCGAATCCGGTCACGGCCTCGGCCAGCTCCTCCGGGCCGCCCTCCCACAGGCGCCCCGTCACTCCGTCGACGACGTTCTCGAGCAGCCCACCTGCAGCGCGGGCGATCACCGGGCGGCCGGCGGCCTGTGCCTCGACGGCCGCGATCCCGAACTCCTCGCCGGTGGTCACGACGAGCGCTCGGCTCGTGGCCAGCAGGCCGGCCGCCTCCTGGTCGTTCACGCGTCCCGCGAACCGGACGGTGGGTCCGGCCAGCCGCCGCAGCCTGCGCCGGTCCGGTCCCGCGCCCGTGACCACCAGTGGCAGCCGCAGGCGGTTGAACGCCTCGATCGCCACGTCGATCTGTTTGTGCGAGACGAGCTCTGACAGCACCAGGTAGTGGTCGCCCACCGGCTGCGGCCGGAAGCGCTCGGTTGCCACGGGCGGGTAGATGATGCGGGAGTCGCGCCCGAAGTAGGCCTTGATGCGCGCCTGGGTGGTGCGCGAGTTCGTCACGTAGCGGTCCACACGCTGCGCGGCGATCCAGTCCCACTCGCGCCAGCGGCGGAAGAGCCCGCGCAGAGCCGCGCGGGAGATCGGGTTGGAGCGCTCGGCCAGCGTGCGGTGCCGCTCGTTCCAGGCGTACCGGAACGGATTGTGGCAGTAGGACACGTGCACCGCGCTCTCGTCGCAGATCACGGCGTGCGCCCAGGCGCTCGAGCTCGAGATGACCACGTCGTAGCCGGACAGGTCGAACGACTCGATGGCCGCCGGGTAGAGCGGCAGGAAGGCGCGAAAGTTGCGCGCCGTCGGGCGCATCCGCTGGAGGAACGACGTGTAGATGTTGCGGTGGGCGAAGCGGCCCTCGGTGCCGCGCTCGTCGTAGACGGGCGTGAAGACGTCGGCCTCCGGCCAGAGGTCGCACATCTCGAGGAACACGCGGTCCGCGCCGCGCACGCTGACCAGGAAATCGTGGATCAGTGCCATGCGTGGCTGGGCCCGCCCTGCCGTCCCAGTAACGCTCACGGGCGGCAGTCTATGCGCGCCGCGCGCCGACGCTAGGCTTCGCCGCCATGCGTCGCGTGGCTGCCCTGTTTCTTGCCGTTTCCCTGCTCGCTCTCCCGTCCGTCGCGGAGGCCCAGAGCGCGGGTGATGAGCAGTACGCCGACCCCTTTGGGCAGACTGAGCAGCCGAACGGGTCGCAGGACCAGACGGCACCCGAGCGGCAGGCCGCGCCCGCTCCCGCAGCGCCGGCCGAGCCCGCTGCGCCCGCGGAGCAGGCCGTGGCGTCGCAGCAGACCGAGGCACCGACGCTGCCTGCCACCGGTATGCCCGCGCACCTGCTGGCGAGCATGGGAGCGCTGCTGGTCGCCAGCGGCGCGCTGCTGCGCCGGCGCGCGCTCTGACGGCCGCACCCGTCGCCATCAACGCGCGCGCCGCGATGCGGCGCGAGATCGGCGGCGTGGAGCGCTGGGCGCGTGAGCTGGCCGAACGCCTGCCGCTGCTGCGCCACGAGCGCTACGCGGTCATCCGGCCGCCGGTCGCGCTCGCGCACAGGGCCGGGCATGCCTGGGAGCAGCTCGCGCTGCCGGTCGCGGCGCGGCGCTCCGAGCTCCTCCTCTCGCCCGCGAACCTCGCCCCGCTGGCTGGACCGGGAAACGTGGTGGTGATCCACGACGCCGCGCCCTTTCACGACCCGGCCTGGCAGGGACCCGTCTACCGCAGCTGGCACCGCTTCCTGGTGCCGCGCGTCGCGCGCCGGGCGCGGCTCGTGATCGTGCCCTCCGAGTACGTTCGCAGCGAGCTCGTCGGGCTGCTGGGGCTCGACCCCGCGCGCGTGCGGGCAATCCCGCCTGGCGTCGACGCGCGCTTCGCCGACCCGCCCGCCCCGGAGGCGCTGCTGCGGCGCCTCGGGCTCGAGCGGCCCTACGTGCTCGCGGTGGGGACCGACAGTCCGCGCAAGAACCTCGGCCTGCTCGACCGCGTTGCGCCCGCGCTGGAGTCGGCGGGTCTGCGGGTGGCGATCGCCGGCTCGGCACGCTCCTACCTCCCGCGCTCCGAGGCGGGCGCCGTACGGCGGCTTGGCTATGTGCCGGACGCCGACCTGCCGGCGCTCTACGCGGGCGCGGCGGCCTTCGCGATGCCGTCGCTCTACGAGGGCTTCGGCCTGCCCTGCGTCGAGGCGATGGCCGCCGGCACGCCGGTGGTGTGCGCGGACCGGGCGGCGCTGCCCGAGGCCTGCGGGGGCGCCGCGCTGCTCGCCGATCCCGACGACCCGGACGCCTTCGTCGCGGCGCTCGCCGAGGCGGCCGGGCCCGAGCGCAGCCGGCTGGCAGAGGCGGGCCGCGCGCGCGCCGCAGGCCTGCGCTGGGAGCGCAGCGCGGAGCTCGTCGACGGCGCGATCGACGACGTGCTTACTGACAGACGCCGGTAATTGTCTTCTGGCAACCCTGGTAGGAGCGCGCGCTCTGCTGGTAGGCGCGCAGCGCCGGCTGCGGCTGGAAGATCTGGCCGTCGTAGCGCTGCAGCCCCGCGTAGTTGAAGATGCTGCCGCCGCGCCCATATGGGGACGACCACGTGTACCAGAACACCTTGCCGAGCCCGAACGTCCGCCGCCTCAGCGCCATGGCGCGGTACATCTGCCTCAGCTTCGTGGCCATGCCCTCGGGGGTCTCCTGGCGCTGGTACTTGATCCCCTCTGTGCGCCCCTTCGAGGCCGGCCAGGTGATCTCGGTGAGGTAGATCGGCTTGCGCCCGTCGCCCCGCCGGCGCATCGCGTCACGGAAGAACCGGGTCGCCTTCACCGCGCGCTTCACCGTCTGCGGGAAGATCTGGAGCGCTGCGATGTCGAAGTAGAGCTTGACGTGGTGCTGGTAGAGGATCTCGATCTCCTCCCACGCGCGCTGCGTGATGCCCGCCATCACGACCTTCGCGCCGGGGTCGCGCGTCTTGATGATGTTGTACGAGGCTCGCAGCAGGAGCGGGTAGGCGCGCGCGTAGCCGTACGGCCCGTTCTCGGGTGCGTCCCAGTACGCGGGCAGGTGCGGCTCGTTCCAGATCTGCCACTCGCGCAGCGGCCGCTTCGGCACGTCCGGATTGTCCGTCCAGAACGTCCCGTCCGGGCCGTAGCGCTCCACGAGCGCCGCCAGGTAGGTCACGTAGTCCGAGCGCTGCTTCGGCGGCGAGGTGAAGCGCCCGCGATAGGCGCGCGCCCAGGTGGGCGTGTAGAAGACCACCGGAAGCAGCGAGATGTTCCGCAGTGCGGCTCGGCGCACGACCGGGTCCGTGTCATCGAAGCCGATCGGCGTCCCGGGCCCGCGCGGCTGCGCTCCCGCCCAGCTGAAGACGGTCCGCACCGACTCCACCCCCGACGACGCCATCAGGTCCCACTGCGCATCCTGAACGTCGGCTGGTGCCCCCGTGACCCCGTGGTCGTACATCACGCCGTAGAAGCCCTGCGGGACCGAGCGCGCCTGCGCCAGCGGAGCGGCGACAAGCAGCGCGGCAAGGGCCGCAACGACTGCGGTGGACAGCTTCACCTCAGGGCTGGTAGTTGAGGACGAACGGGCCGCACGGCTGCGCACCGTCCTGTTGCGCCTGTCCATCGATGGCCTTGGGCGTCACGGTCAGCCGGCTGCCGGTGACCTTGACCTGGCCGTAGCTGAACTGGTCGAGCACCGCGCACTGCATCCCGACGCCGCCGGGCGGCGGCGGCGTGAGGAACGCTCCCTCGACGAGCGCGCCGCTTCCCGGCTGGCCGGTGGTCCGGTCGATTTCGAGCCCGAAGTTCGCGGTGGCAACGGGGCCCACGGTCACCTCCATGATCCCGCTGTCCTTGGGGCCGCCGCTCTCCAGGGTCTGGAAGCGGGCGTCATTCACGAGCGTGGCGTGCACGTCCGTGGTCAGGAAGATCACGTTCTTCACGCTCTGGAGCTCGCGCAGCACCTGCTGGCGCTCGGCCTCGAAGCCCTCCCAGCGGTCGTATGGAAGCAGGTAGGCCTGCTGGATCGGCATCTCGTTCATGATCACCTTGAAGCGCGCCGTCGAGCGCTTGACGTCGCGCAGGAAGCGCGCGAGCTGCCGCTTGCCCAGGAAACTGCGGTCCGGGCTGCGGATGGCGTCGAGGCAGGCCTGGGACACGGGCTGCGCCAGCGCCGGGTCGACCACCGCGAACAGGTTGCGCGTGCTCTGCGGCGCCGTGGGCGCCACGTCCGGGCTGCCGGTCTGCGGGTTGTCGCACACGTGGTTGGCGTCCGCGTTGGCGCTGCGGAAGGAGCGCTCATCGAGGAAGAACAGCTCCAGGTTGCGGCCCCAGCGGATGGTCCGATAGATGCCGTCCGTCGTGCTCCAGCGCACCGGCGCGTAGTCGCGGAAGGCCTGCGCGCCGCGGTTGTACAGCGTGCGCCCGTTGACGTTCACGCCGTTGTCGAACGAGTTCTCCGCAGGCGAGAAGTCGTTCACGAACTCGTGGTCGTCCCAGTGCGAGTAGAAGCCCGCGGAGCGCCGCAGAGCCTGAAGGCTCCGGTTGCCGAGGTTGACCTTGTACTTCGCCCACTTCTGCCTCACGCTGAGCGCGATCGGGTTCAGCCGTCCGGGCACCTCGCTGTCCGAGTAGATCGTGTCGCCGAGCATCACGTTGAAGTCGTTGCGCTCCGCCTTCATGCGGCGCAGCACACCGCCGTCGTTCCAGTACGGCGCGGTCTTGCCGGGCTCCGGGTTGAAGTCCTGGTCTCCACTCCAGGCGAACTCGACGGTCGCGTTCTGCTTCGGCTTCGGCGCGGTCACGAAGGTGCCGACGGCGCTGCGCGCGCGGCCTCGGGCGAAGCGGAACCAGTAGCGCGTGTCCGGGCGGAGGCGCTTCACGCGGAGCTGAACGGTGTTGTCGTGGCTCCTGCGCGCACGCACGAGCTGAGCGTCAAGACCGCGGGTAAAGCGGCGATTCCTCGCGATGTCGAGCGAGTACGCGCCGCTCTTCTTGGCCTTGCCCCAGAGCTGCGCGCTGGAGCTCGTGACCTCTCCTGCTGTAACGCCGAATGAGAATCCACGCGCCGCCAGGGCGGGTGGCGCCAGCAGCAGCAGGGCGGCGATGGCGAGTGGAAGCGAGCGGGAAATTGGGCGGCGCATGGGCATGAGAACCCGGGATCCTATGGAAGGTTGCGGGGGCGCGGCGGTAGGCTCCCGTGCCAGATGGAGATCTCGCAGGCCACCCACGAGATCGAGAACCAGGCGCCGCCGCTCGTGCCGTACAACGTGTTCGAGGCGGACCTGGCGCTCCGGGAAGCCGTGGAACGTGAGGGCGCGGGCTGGGGAGTGGACCGCCTGCGCGACACCGGCGAGCTCGCCGGGACAGCGGAGGCCCTGGCCCACGCCGAGCGCGCCGAGCGCAACGAGCCTGTCCTGCGAACGCACGACCGCTACGGCACCCGGATCGATCAGGTGCAGCTCGATCCGTCCTGGCACTGGTGCCTGCGCCAGGCGATCGAACGTGAGATCCACTCGCTGCCGTGGAGGGACCCGCAGCCCGGCGGCCACGCGGTGCGCGCCGCGCTCTTCTTCGTCTGGAGCCAGGTGAACTCCGGCGTCATGTGCCCGGTGTCGATGACCTACTCCGCGGTTCCCGCCCTGCGCGAGGAGCCCGAGCTGGCGGCCGAGTGGGAGCCTCGTGTGACCAAGCCGAGCTACGACGACGGAACGCTCGTCGGCATGGCGATGACCGAGAAGCAGGGCGGCTCGGACGTGCGCGCGAACAGTACCCGGGCCACTCCCAACGGCGACGCGTGGGAGATCACCGGCCACAAGTGGTTCTGCTCCTATCCCCCGTGCGACGCCTTCCTCACGCTCGCGCAGGCACCCGCGGGCCTGTCCTGCTTCCTGATCGAGGGGCGCGACCCGGGCTTCCGCATCCAGCGGCTGAAGGACAAGCTCGGCACGCGCTCGCTGCCCTCGAGCGAGGTTGAGTTTCACGGCGTGCGCGGCCGGCTCGTCGGCGAGGAGGGCCGTGGGGTACAGACCATCATCCGGATGGTCAACCACACGCGGCTCGACTGCCTGATCGGCTCCTCGGCCGGGATGCGCTGGGGGCTCGCCCAGGCGGTGCACCACGCCCGCCACCGGAGCGCCTTCGGAAAGCTGCTGGCCGATCAGCCGCTGATGCGCAACGTGCTGGCCGACCTCGCCATCGAGTCCGAGGCCGCCACGGCGGTAACCATGCGCGTGGCACGTGCCTACGACGACAGCGACGCGCCGTTCAGGCGCATCGCAACGGCCGTCATGAAGCACTGGGTCTGCAAGCGCGCGCCCGGGCACGCGAACGAGGCGCTCGAGTGCCTCGGCGGGAACGGTTACGTGGAGGACTCGGGGATGCCGCGCCTGCTGCGGGACTCTCCGCTCAATTCGATCTGGGAGGGATCCGGCAACGTGTCCGCGCTCGACGTGCTGCGCGCGCTCGCGAAGGAGCCCGAGGCGCTGCCCGCGTTCCTGGCCGAGTGCGAGCTGGCGCGCGGCGGCAACACCGCCCTCGACGCGCAGCTGGACCGCCTGCGCGAGCTGCGGCCGCCGGACCCGGAGTTCGCGGCCCGGCGCGTGGTCTCGGCCCTCGCGATCACGCTCCAGGCGAGCCTGCTCGTCCGCAACGGCTCCGCCGCGGTCGCGGACGCCTTCTGCGCCTCGCGCCTGGACGGCGGCACAAGCGGCGCCTACGGGATGCTGCCGGCATCGGTCGACGCCGAGGCGATCGTGGACCGCGCGCTGGCCGCTTGAGCACGCTCCGCTACGAGGTCACAGGGCGCGTCGCCCGGATCACGCTCGACCGTCCGGAGCGGGCCAACGCGATCACGCTCGCCATGCCGCGCGAGCTGGCGGAGTCCGTGGAGGAGGCGAACCTGGACCCGGCGGTCCACGTGATCGCGCTGTCAGGGAACGGCAAGGGCTTCTGCGCCGGTTACGACCTCGTCGAGTACGCCGAGACCCAGGCGCCGAACCACGATCCGAGCGAGCCGTGGGACCCGGTGACCGACTGGCAGATGATGAGCCGCAACCTGCGCGGGTTCATGAGCCTGTTCCACTCGGACAAGCCGGTGGTCTGCAAGGTGCACGGCTTCTGCGTGGCGGGCGGCACCGACATGGCGCTCTGCTCGGACCTGCTCGTGATCGCCGACGACGCGCGCATCGGCTATCCACCCGCCCGCGTCTGGGGCATCCCGACCTCAGCGCTGTGGGCGTTTCGCGTCGGCGACCAGCGCGCCAAGCGGCTGCTGTTCACGGGCGACCTGATTGACGGGCGAACCGCGCACGAGTGGGGACTGGCCGTCGAGGCACCCCCAGCCGCGGAGCTCGACGAGCGCTTCGAGGAGCTGGTCGGGAGGGTGGCGCTCACGCCGGTGAACCAGCTCGTGATGATGAAGCTCCTGGTGAACCAGGCCCTGTTCGCTCAGGGCCTCCACGCCACACAGGCGCTCGGCGTCTTCTTCGACGGCATCGCGCGGCACACGCCCGAGGGATACGAGTTCCAGCGGCGCGCCGTCGAAGCCGGCTTCAAGGACGCAGTGCGGGAGCGCGACCAGCCGTACGACGCGCGGCAAGACCCGCCGTCGTCGTCCCGGAGGGGGGACGAGTGAGCGCGTGCTCCGCTCCGGAATCTCTTCCCCACTAGGCTGCTCCGCTATGTCTCAGCGCATTCGCATCCTGACAACCGCAATCGCCATGCTGACCGTCGCCGCGCCTGCGGCGGAGGCACAGCCCCGTGAGGTTGAGGTGACCGTCATGAGCCGCAACATCTACCTCGGCGGGAACATCTTCCATCCCATCGGCGAGCAGGACCCCGTCGCCTTCCACCGCAAGACGGGGGAGCTCTGGGCGGAGGTCCAGAAGACCGACTTCCCGGGAACGCGCGCCGCGCTCCTCGCAAGGGAGGTCAAGCGCACGGCGCCGGACCTGATCGGCCTGCAGGAGGTCGCCCTCTGGCGACGGGGGCCGGACGGCGTCACGGACGGCGCCACAACGCCGGCCACCACCGTGGTCTACGACTTCCTAAGAAGCTACCGGCGCCAGCTCAAGAGGCTCGGCCTGCGCTACACGGTGGCCGTGGTCCAGCGGGAGGCTGACATCGAGGCCCCGATCGACAAGGGGTACGACGTGCGCCTCACGATGCGCGACGTAATCCTCGTGAAGAAGCGGCCGGACCTGAGGATCACAAAGAGCTCCCGGGCCAACTACGACGCGGACATCGGCGTGCCGACGCCGTCGGGGACGCTCACGAGCACGCGCGGCTGGACGGCCGTGGACGGCGAGCTGCGCGGAAGGAAGTTCCGCTTCGTGAACACTCACCTCGAGTCCGCGGCTCCGGCGCCGCGCAATGCGCAGGCCGCGGAGCTCGTCGCGCGTGGCGGCCCCCTGCGCGTTGCGGGCAAGCCCGTCATCCTCGTGGGCGACATGAACTCCGACCCGAATGGCAAGGAGTCGGACGCCGACGCGGTGAGGACGATCAAGCGGGGCGGCCTGTTCGACCTCTGGCCCCGAATCATGAGCGGCAACCCCGGCTTCTCCTGCTGCCTGAACAGCTCGGACCTGTCGGACACGACCGGCGCCGGCTTCGACCACCGGATCGACCTGATCTTCTCCAAGCCGGCCCTCAAGGGCTCAGGCGGGAAGGTTGTCGGCAAGAAGCCCAGCGATCGTGCGCCGAACGGCCTTTGGCCGTCGGACCACGCCGGTGTGGTGCTTACCCTGAGGCTGCCGTAGGCGCGCCCGGCACCGCCAAAGCCGGCCTCATGGAGGCCGCAGGGAGCGCGACCCGCCGTACGACGCGCCACAATCCTCCGGATGAAGTCCGAGCTGGCTGCCGATCGGCTGCGTGATCTTCGAAGCGTCACCGATGCCGCGCTCGCGTACCTCCCACTCGAGGAGCTGCTGAACGAGCTGCTGGCGCGCGTCGTCGCGATCCTCGACGCCGACACCGCGGCCATCCTGCTCCTCCAGGACGACGACAGCACCCTGATGGCGCGGGCGGCCAAGGGACTCGAGGAGGAGGTCGAACGGGGAGTGCGCATCCCCGTCGGGCAGGGGTTCGCGGGACGCATCGCGGCGACGCGGCAGCCGGTCCGGATCGAGAACCTCGACCGGGCCGAGATCCTGAACCCGATCCTGCGCGAGAAAGGCCTACGCTCGCTGCTTGGCGTCCCGCTGCTCGTGGAGGGCGGGGTGATCGGGGTCATGCACGTGGGGACCCTGACCGAGCGCAGCTTCGGCGACGAGGACGTCGAACTGCTGCAGAGTGCGGGCGACCGCGCCGCGCTCGCAATCTCCAGCCGGCTGACCGAGCGCGAGCGCAGCCTCGCCGACGCGCTCCAGGGCAGTCTGATCCCGCGGCTTCCGGAGCTGCCGGCGGTGGAGCTCGTGGGCCGCTACCTGCCTGCGGCCTCGGCGCTGCTCGGGGGCGACTGGTACGACGCGTTCCAACTCCCCGACGGGAGGCTCGGCATGGCGATCGGCGACGTTGTGGGGCGCGGCTTCCACGCCGCAGCGCTCATGGGGCAGCTTCGCAGCGGGCTGCGGGCCTACGCGCTCGAGGGCATCGCGCCGGGCGAGGTGCTGGAGCGGCTCAGCCGCCTGCTGCGCCAGCTCGAGCCTGGCCGCACCGCCACGTGCCTCTACCTCGTGCTTGACCCGTACGCAGGCTCGCTGGTCGCCTCGACCGCGGGGCATCCGGCGCCGCTCGTCGCAGCTGACCACGGCAACCCCACGTTCGTGGAGCTGCCCGGGTCGGCGCCTCTCGGTGCCAGGCGCTATCCCACGTATGAGGAGCGTGAGCACACCATCGAGCCGGGATCGGCTCTGGTCCTCTACACGGACGGGCTCGTGGAGCGCGCCGGCGAGTCGCTGGACGTCGGGCTGGAGCGACTCCGGATGGTCGTGCGGGGCGGTCCCGAGGGCCTGGAGCAGCTGGGCGACAGCCTGGTCGGTGAGCTGCTGCCGGATGGCCCGACCCAGGACGACGCCGCGCTGCTGCTCGCGCGTGCCCTGCCGCTGACCGACTCCCTCCTGACCACGCTACCGGCCGACGTGGAGTCGATCCCGCTCATCCGGCGGCTGCTCGGGCGCTGGCTCGAGGAGGCGGGCGCCACGCAGGCGCAGTGGGAGGACCTCGCGCTGGCAACCTCGGAGGCCTGCGCGAACGCGATCGAGCACGCGTACGGCCCGGCGCCGGGGGTTCTCGAGGTGAGCGCCTCGAAGTCGCCGACCGGCGAGGTCCTCGTGGCCGTTCGCGACTACGGCAGCTGGCGGGCGCCGCGCGGCGAGCACCGCGGCCGCGGACTGCTGCTGATGGAGGGGCTTACGGACTCCGTCGAAGTGGTTCGCGGAGACGACGGCACGACCGTGCAGCTATCCCGGCGTCTTGGTGCGGAGGCGGCGTGAGCGCCAATGTGAAGTTCGATCACCGCGACTCGATCGGCGTGGCCCGCCTGAGCGGCGACGTGGACATCACGCAGGCGAGCTCGGTGCGAAAGCAGCTTCTCAGCGCCGTTCGCAACGAGGATCTCGGGCTCGTGGTCGACCTGTCGCGCGCTCGCTACATCGACAGCGTGGGAGTGAGTCTCCTGTTCGAGCTCGCCGAGCGCCTCGCGGGCCGCCAGCTGCGGTTCGCGGTGGTGATGCCCCCGGACGGGCTCGTCGAGCGAGTGCTGACGATCGTCAACCTGAACTCCGTGGCGGAGGTTCACCCCAGCCTCGACGAAGCGCTCGCCGCCCTTCAGAGCCCCTAGTCCTCCTCGTCAGCTCGGTGCCGCCGATCGTGTGCCGCCCCCGCAAGCGTCAGCAGCAGGAGCGCGAGGTACGGCGACAGCACTCCAATCGCCACCTGGGCGGTGTGTCGGGTGGCCGATCCCGGGGCTGGGATGAGTCCGATGACTATCTGCGTGCGCGCAAGCTAAAGACTCCGGCGCCGGCGAGCACGATGCCCACCGCAGGGATCCAGAGCGGCAGGCCACCGCGGTCGTTCGGCGGCTCGGCAAGCGAGACCGTCTCTGGCGGAAGCGCGGACCCGCGGCCGCTTGCGGCCGCCTCCGGGCCCCGGACCCACACACCCCCGGCGCCCTGACGGGCTGCGGCGCTCCCCCTCGGGAAGGCGACGTAGTCCTCGGGCGCCTCGCCGCTGCCCACGTTCAGCGCCGGGAAGGCGAAGCGGCGCTTCTCCGCGACCACGGCAAGTCGCCAGCGGCCCTCCGTCGGGAGCACCATGCGCAGCTTGAAGCCAGCCGCGCCGACCATGCTGGCCGGAACCGGGCGCAGCTGCCCGGTTACGCGCTGATCGCCCCGGATCGCGACAGCCCGGGGGTGCGGGCGGCGCGGGAACTCGTTGAGCTCGATGGTCGCCAGCCACGGCCTGCCGGCCTCAACGGCCTCGGGCCCGGAGGTGAGCACGGCATGAGGCCCCTTGGCACTGGCGGCGGGGGCGAGGACGAGACCGGCGACGAGAAGAAGAATGACCAGTTTGCGTGTCATGCCCTGTGTACACGCGGCGGGGCCGGCAGGTTCCCCCGCCCTGCCGCCGCGTACCTGCCGCGCCGCGGCACGCGTATAGCCGTTCGGCTACTTCATCGCGACCGTGCCAGGAACCGTGCGCCGCGTCTGGGCTGACGCGCGCAGCGGGTCGGGCCACCTACTTGGGAGCGCCGACTTCTCGAAGCTGCTCGCCGACGGACGCCCTACGACGGTATTTCTCGAGCGGGCGCGCCCGTAGCTGCGAGGAACTCGTCCAAGCCCGCGTGCGCCTCACGCTGGACCTTTCCGCGCATGAGCGGCGTCCAGCCGAGGGCGAGGCCGACTGGGCCAAGCGCCTGCCGCGCCCATGCGTAGAAGGAGAAGGAGTCGCGGTGCTCCGCGATCAGGCCGTTCTCGAAGCGGAACTTCGCCCGGATGTCGTTGTGTACGCGGCGGCCCGTCGAGAAGGTGTAGTCGGCGAGCCAGTGCGCGCTGCCGCGCTCCGCGTTGGCCTCGTGCTCGGCCAGCCGGACCTCGAGGTCCTGCGCCCGGCGGGTCAGCATGCGCCACATGGCGCCGGGCTCCGCGCCGCGCAGGTCGGTGAACACGGGGTCAGAGAAGCGGGCGCCCGGCGCGTAGCACGCGGCCATCGCGTCACCGTCGGCACGCGCAAAGGCCGTGTAGAACCGCTCGATCAGCTCGTCGTTCGGGTGGACCATCGGGGCACGCTAACCGAGATACTGCGCGTGCGCATCGTCCTCGTCGGTGAAACCGGTCCGGTCGGCGGCCCATGCTGGCAGCCAGAGGTGCTCGTGGACACCTTCGCCGGCGGCGCGACGGCGGCGAAGGCGCGGCAGCTCGCGAATCTGGCGGAAAGCTGCGGCGCCCCGCGGATCGTTCGCGGGCAGCTCAACTAGTCGTCGAACCGGCCCGCGACGAGCGCGAAGGTGGCGCCCTGCGGGTCTTGGGCCACCAGGACCCGGCCTCCCGGCACGTCCATCGGCTCGACCACGACCCGGCCCCCGGCCGAGCCGATCTGCTCGGCCGCGGCGTCGACGTCGTCGATGCCGAAGTAGACGAGCCAGTGCGGCGGCGCGGGCTGCCCTGGCGGCATCTGCATCATCCCGCCATTCGTGCGATCGCCTCGGTAGATCCCCGAATAGGGCGCCGGGCCGCCCTGAACGTCCTCGAAGCGCCAGCCGAACAGCTCGCTGTAGAAACGCTGGGAGGCGTCCGTGTCGGTGGTGTTCAACTGGTTCAGGCTGAGCGCCCCTGGACCGTTCACGACCTCGGCGCCGATGCTCGTCCGCGGCTCCCATACGCAGAAGATCGCGCCGACCGGGTCCTGGAGGGTCGCCATGCGTCCCACGTCCATGACGTCGAACGGTCCCGCCATCACGTTCGCGCCCAGCTCGCGGGCACGCTCGGTGATCGCGTCGGCGTCGTCGACGCTGACGTATGAAGCCCAGGCCGGGTGGCGCTCGCCGGTCTCGAACATCGCGGCGGCGG
>OBLS010000039.1_pt1 | contig 31775 bp, 25 predicted proteins | sample 1519901 | NCBI WGS metagenome assembly OBLS01 (sample SAMEA3113585, study PRJEB22503) | soil metagenome | reverse complement strand
GCAGAGAAAATATTGTGTGCATGTATAACATCAGGTTTTGTTTCCTTCAGAACCTTATCAAGTTGCTTTTTAACAGAACGCCAGTAGAGTGGAACCGCTCTTCTTGCTCTGGGAGTCCACCGGATTTCAAACACCTTTGAGAAAATTTTCCCCGAATAATGTGACTTCAATCCTCCAAAATAAACGTCATGGCCTTGACTAGCATCAGTAAGTGCTGACTTTTCTATCCTCCAGTCAGGAAGAGACATATCCGATAAATGTATGATCTTCAATACTAGGAACTCTGCGATATTAGCACCTTCATAATTACCAGGTTTAAGTGTTATATGAAATCAGGAAAGCAGTGACAAATATTACATATCAACTTATCTTATCTGACCCAGGGTTAGTGTTCTCTCTTAGTTGAGAAAAAATAAACAGTAATTTATCAATAATGACCCCAAAACACTTTATATTCCATTTATAGAAGAGTAGCTTTATTGCAAATCTCGAAAATGTCCTAGTCAATGTACCGTTATCTACGCTACTCCGCAAACATCTAATTATTCTTGTTTTTGTGGTGGGATGCATGATTCGTGCAGTTCCTGAGTTGGCGGCATACCCGTACCCGATTGGTTATGATGTCATAAACTATTACATTCCGGTGATAACAAATCTGGAAGAACATTGGCCAGTCATTTCTGGACACCTTCCTGTTTACACCTTGATGTTGCATTCATTACATTTAGCGACGGGTTTGTCACCGCATCTTCTGGTTAGCTCGTCAGGTGTAATATTATATGGACTTTTCGCCGTCTCTCTATTTTTAACTTCAAGTAGATTGCTAAGACTCAACAATATCTATAGTACATACTTAGCACTATTTGTAATTTTACAGTTACCAGTATTGAGAACCTCATGGGATTTACACAAAGATATCTTTGCTCTCACACTGTTGTTGACGTCGGTCTCTCTTATCCCATTGAGAGCCAAAATAGGAAATCGTAGCATCATTGGGTCGTGCGTCGCTGCTTCAATAGCGGTATCAGTAGATAAAATGGTTGGAGTCTTATTTGTCGCTTCCTTAGTGGCTTATGCATTTGTAATTAGAGTGAGAAACATATCTTTCCTGTCGCTAATTATAACTATACTATTTTCAATTGCAGTGGCCTCACAGTACGGCAGCATACAACAATCTCTTCAATCCTCAAATGCAAACTTGGACCTGAATCAATCAAACCCTACTCCGAAGATATCCAATTCAATGGCTCCACTTTTTGCACTTTTTCTTGTCGTCAATGGGCCTCTCTTGATTCCAGGTGTATTTGGTTTTATTCGCTCTGACAATGGATTTCTAAAGATTGCGACGACATTCGCTGCTATAGGATCTTTTTCGTGGTTACTTTTTCCAGACAAACAATCTCTAGTCGCAGACCGATGGATCTTTTTGTTTGGTATCTTTCTATCTATTTTTGCTGGCTACGGTGTAATGGAATATTTGAGGCAAAATGTGTCTTCTAAACGCAGGAAACAGATCCTGTTTATTTTATTGGGAACGTGTGCTCTCCTAGGAATCTCATACGAGGTAATGCCGCATCAGTTCACAGGGATATGGCGATACATCGTGGGTCAAAACATAGAGCCTTATGGACCGTCAACCATGCAATTTAATTCAATTGCAATAAGAAATACCTTTGATCTTACAAGCTTGATATCTTGGATAAATGAACACACGCCCGTAGACGCCCTGTTTATAGGGGAAAAGCATTGGAGAGGTTGGATGGAATTGGAATTAGAAGATGAAAGGGACTTTATGTACTATTCTAGTCAAGATAGTGCACTGCAGCTAATTGAAGATTGCGAACCAGATTCTTGCTATTTGATAGCGAGGACATCGAATTCACTAGGACTTCTAAACGAGGATGTAGGGATCAAGGAGGCATATCAAAATGAATTGTTCAGGGTTTATGATATAAGGAACCTCATTTGAACAAGATAATTCAGACTATTCGAGTCTGAGCCAAGTTGAGAGAGCGGTATCCGAAATCGGACGTATCCAACACTCATCTTGCATGTTTTCTCCGAAAAGCATTCACGTTGTGCAAGGTGTATCTTGGTCTGGGTGCTAGGCACAACCGAGCTACTGTTCCCTTAGGAAGAACAGATAACCAAATACCAAGCTCAGATCAAAATGTAGGCTAGCAATCTGCATGACAGCCCTTGGCCAACACTATGGACAGAAGATACGTTGGTGTTGACGCTCTAGGAATCATATCTTGAAACACTTCGTTGCTTGGACCAGTTCCTTCAGAAACCCAGAAATACAGCGAGAATTGATTGACTGATGGTAAAATGGAGGCACAAGAACCCCGCGCAATCCGAGTTTAGGATCGCTGAATTGAAATGCGAATATTACATGTTTGGGACCAGGCAGGAGTTGCATGCATACTTGCAAAGTACCAACGTCGACAAGGATACTCCTCCTCAGTACTGAGAGTGAACGACCAAGACAAATATGGGATAAATAAATTCTATAGCGATCTCATAACTTTTTGTTCCGAGCAGGATTTTATTCAAAGGAGTCTCAGGGAGGCAGATAGCGCAGAGTTGATACATGTGCACAGCAGGATTGATGTAATTGCTCCCTTGCGTGAAAGGTATGGCAAATCGAAAAAGATCTTCCTTCATTACCATGGAACCGATATACGTGGGTTTAGCCCTCCCACAGTGCATCAGAAGCACAGTCGTCTTGCTAGTATCCTCCCCACTTCAAAGTCAATTTTGAAGAAGTTAATTCGCAGAAAAAGCGGAAATATCGTAAGAAATCGAAAGGCTCAACTCGCCGCGGACGGAATTTTGGTTTCAACACCCGATCTTTTAAAGCTCGTTAAACGGGCTAGTTATCTCCCCAATCCAGTAGATATAGAACATTTCAAGCCCGACGATAATAGGTTGGACAGGGGAAAACGAGCCCTTACCATTAGAAGTGAGGTAACAGATATAGAGTGGGCGCTAGAATATTGCAAAAGGAATAATGTAGATCTGGACATTGAAACCCACGACAGGACTCAAAGCCCCGTAATGTATCAGGATATGCCCCTTTTCCTAAAGCGCTACAACACTTATGTAGACATTAGGCTCGTAAATGGTAAGATTCTTGAGAACCTCAGCAAGAGTGCTTTAGAGTCTCTCGCATGCGGACTTGAAGTTCTTAACTACCGCCTACATTACCTCCGTGGATTACCATCAGAACACGATCCCTCAGCAGTACTATCAAAACTGTCGAAGATTTATTTCCGGTAGAATAGTGGGAATCAAATGTTGGTATTCGAACAATTACGATTATTAAATTCATAATTCTTTATAATAGTCATTTATGAGAATATTGCACGTTTCCCACGAATCCCTTCCCGATTGGAGAATAGAAAAGTCTGCCATAACAGCCTCGAACCTTGGGAATGATGTCTTCTTTGCTGGAAAACTTTCCAATGATTATTCTAGGAAATCATTTGCCAAAATTTATAAGATAAATTGGAATGCTAAGGCCAGGCTAGGACTCCCTTATTACTCTGATTCCATTAAAAAGCAACTTGATCAGGTTCTGAAGGAAACAAAACCTGATGTTATACATGCACACAATATTTTCTCTGCAAAGATGGTGTCTGAATTTGGAATTCCATTTGTCTACGATGATCATGAATACTGGCCCGTCTACGTTAAAAGACAATCAGAAGTTTTTAGACAAAACCAACAGAACATCAGACCCATAACGCTTGGTTGGCCGCGGATGATTGCAAGAAAATTCATGCGAGAGTATCTAACATCAAAGGCAGTAAAATTATGGACTAAATGGGAACAAGAAATTGTTTCATCGCATCCCACAATTACAGTATCAGAGCAAATCGCCACTGATCTTAGAACAAATTACAATGCCAAAGATGTTTTTGTGGTCCCTAACTTTCCAATGTTTTCGGAGGTAAGGGATTTTGAAAAGCCGCGGTATCATGATTCACTGTCTTCTGTATATGCAGGAGGGGATGGAAATAATATAGACAAATACCCTAACCGAGATATCGATAATTTAGACACAACGTTTTTGCAGCATGGTATAGGCGACTTAGTAGTTATAGGCTGGAATGCCAAGTCTCCTTCGATAAAAGTAAGGTACATGGGCTTCCTCCCAAGACAAGAAATGTATCGAGAAATGTTTAATCATTCTATCGGTCTTATTCCTTGGAAACAACATTGGTCACATGCTTTTGTAAGTCCTAACAAAGCATATGAATATGCCCATGCAGGTCTCGCGATCGTATGTACCTCTTCATTTGCCGTGATCAAAGAAATCCTGGGAGAGCATTGTATCACATTTGAAGACTATGAAGACATGGCTTCTAAGCTAAAATATTTTAAAGAAAACTTGGATGAATTGTATAAACGAAGACTTCGAGTCTTTGAATTCGCCCGTGAAAACTTGATTTGGGAAAAAAATGAAAGTAGCATTATTGAGGCTTACAGGAAGTGTACTTAAAAAGTATGCAAGTTTGGTATGCAAATTCTGGTTACGTTGCGGGATTGATTTTGTGAATTTTGGTACAAAAGGTAGTAGAGGTTAAGCGTATTTTTTTGCCAAACTCATGTATTCAGACAGCCCTACTAATTTGTTAAAGTCATCAAAAGTTACCATTTTTTCCTGAGATTTTTTGGTCGACCCCGTATTCTTCAGTTCTGTAAATACTTCATGCATCGCAAAAGCAGCTGAATAAAGACCCGATAAAGGAAATACCGCAATCTTGTAGCCTATTTCCTTGAGCTGGTTGGATGACAGATTTGGTGTTATACCTCTTTCTATCATGTTTGCTACTAATGGAGCGTCAATTCTTGTGGGAATCTCCTCCAGCTCCTCCAGAGTCCTCGGTGCCTCCACGAAAATGATATCCGCTCCAGTCTCGTAGTATTCTTTTCCTCTATCAATTGCTTCTGAGAGGCCGAGCGTAGCCCTTGCATCAGTCCTTGCGACAATGACAAATTCTTCGCTCTTGCGTGCGTCGAGTGCGGCTCTAAGCTTTGCTTTGTAATGCTCTTTGGCAATTACTTCTTTGCCTGTCATATGTCCACATCTTTTTGGCCATACCTGATCTTCCAGAAAGACTCCGCCAGCGCCCATATCTTCAAGATCGCGCACCATTCGCCAGACATTTAAGGGGTTCCCATAACCTGTGTCTATATCAATGATAACTGGGATGCTTACGGATTTGATAATTCTTTTAGCGTTGTCAATAGTTTCTCCCGCGTTTAATAGACCAAAATCGGGCATCCCAAGAAGAGTTGCAGCAGATCCATAACCAGTCTGAAAGATGGCCCGATAGCCGATCTTCTCTGCAATCCTGGCGCTTAATGCATCAAAGACTCCGGGGAGAGTCAGAAATGACTCTTTATCTTTCAGTAAGGATGTAATTGAGTTATTGTTCTTGCCTGTTCCCATGGATTTCAAACGGTATAACCCGAAATTAACATTTACTAGTACTAGTTTGGACGACTGCGACTCCTGGCCTTTTCCGGGGTTAGCTTCGGATCGCTTGAGGTTTATTTTTCGGCTTCCAGTTGTTCTAATTCCTCTGAGCCGTCTGGGTATTTTATTATGTTTATGTTGCAATGCCTACATGTATATAACCTCGTGGAGATCTCGTGGCAAATTGATCCATTTAACCAGACCATTAGGTTCCCACAGAAGGGGCAGTTCATAGTCATATTCAATTGGGCGTCACAGACAAATATAATCATTGAGCGACGTTATGTGCAATACAAAACGCTCGGGATATATTACGAAAAGGCAAATGGCTGAGTTAGACTGCTTTAGTAGGTCTGAATGTATGTCAAGCTGGCACATACAATTGAAGCGCCGAAAGCTTAATAAGTCACTAGCGATATTACTAGTGATATGATATCTGAGTGGTTAGCAAGAGTTGGAAGTGTGATACCAAGAGGATTTTCCAGACACTATATCTTAGGTTTGCTGAAAGAGCAACCTATGTCAGGAAAGGAGATAATAGACAAGGCCGTACTTCAAAGCGACGGCAAATGGAGGCCATCTCCTGGACTCATATATCCAATGCTGGGAAGACTTTTGGAAGAAGGGCTGATTGCTGAAACTGATACAGGAAGATATACCATAACGCACAAGGGTGTCGACATTTCATCTGATATTGAATCTGTGCGCAACATTATGCAGAAACAACTAGATGTAATGCTCAGAGTCGGCAACATCGGAAGATTTATGGCTTTAGATCTTATAGATAGGGTCGCCACCATTGGGTCTACACTCAGTTCGAATCTTGATAAGATGACTGTACAAGAGAAAAACAAGTACCGCGAATTTCTAATCAGCGAGCTAAACAAACTAGATAACCAACATAGAAACGAAAAAGTCAATGTGGACTAGTCGTCCAACATTGAATTCAAATTTTTCTGGATTATAATAATTCGACGTTCTATTCCTAGTCATCGCTTTATCAGCGAAATAACAAACAAGCACTTTACTTAGCAAGCAAGAACTCTATTCGGCAAGTATTATTCAGTTTGTTTACTTTCAATATCATGAACTGTTTCAACATTTTTGAGAGCTGATGCCCATTTAGACATAGTATCGAAGAAGCTAGGTATTTATCGCGAAGAAAACAGAATCGATATCTTAGAAGTGACCGATAAACCAAAGATTAATTTTGAGGTAAGGAGGCTTAGGGAGTCTGATTTTGCTAATGGTTTTTTCGAAACCCTCTCAAACTTAAGCGAAGTTGGACGAATTGGCCAGGATGTAAAGCGTGCCACAAGAATTCTCAACGAGATTGACAAAAGCAAAATGTCTAACATTTTTGTTGCAGTAGACAAGGATGGGAAAGTATTAGGGTCAATCACTTTACTCTTGGAACAAAAATATATTCACGACGGAGGAAAGGTCGGACATATCGAGGATGTCGTAACAAGAAAAGAATATGCAGGAAGGGGAATTGGTCTTGCGTTGGTTGACAAATGCATTAATTTGGCTAAAGAAGAGAAATGTTATAAGATCATTTTGGACTGTTCTCCGGCCAATATCCCTTTCTACAAAAAAGCAGGATTTCGCGAACACGAAATTTCAATGCGATATGATTTTTAGAATAAATACACTTCTCGTATGCTTGCTTACCCAAAGGGGAATAATTTATATAATGATTATGAGTTTTTGATAATGGTCTTTACGGTAGGAAGAAGATCGCTAGTGGACTTTGATTTTATGTAAATAGTTCGAAAAAATTGGATATTTCTAGGAATTCTCGTTAGCTCAACCTGCATTCTTTAAAAATTTACAACGTCCTTATTTAAATAGTTGTATTGCCAATAAATTTAGCTTAGAAAAATGCAAAATTCCAAAATATTATGTTCTTTATGTCAAAAAGATGAAATGATCACCGACCTTGAATCCGGTGAGATTATTTGCAGTAGCTGTGGGTCAGTCGTATCCGATAAAGCACAGGAAACGAGAGCCGAATGGCGTGCCTTTAATCAAGAGGAATCTAATAACAGGACAAGAACTGGAATTCCAACTTCACTTGCACGGCATGATATGGGTCTTTCTACGGTCATTGGTAAAAGCGACAAAGACGCTAGCGGGCGCGGGCTTGATACAGCCATGAGAGCAACCATGGAGAGACTTAGAACTTGGGACTTTAGGACTCAGGCGCATACTCCAACCGATAGAAACCTAAGGCATGCGTTTAGCCAGCTGGATATACTGAAGGACAAATTAGGTCTTCCCGATGCGGCAACAGAAAAGACCGCCTACATTTACAGAAAAGCCCAAGAGCGAGGAATGGTTCGAGGACGAACGATATCGGGTGTCTTGGCAGCCGCGGCCTATATAGCCTGCAGAGAAACGGGTATTTCTAGAACTCTTTCAGACATTGCTGGGGTGAGTAACATTAAACGAAAAGAACTAGCTAGAACCTACAGATTGCTCGTTTTTGAACTCGATCTAAAAATACCTATGGTGGATCCTATGAAATGTATAGCAAAAGTAGCAAACAAGGCCAATCTTAGTGAGAGAACTAAACGCCAAGCAATCACTATAATGAATAAAATTACCAAAAGTGGTGTGTCTGCTGGAAAAGATCCTATGGGTCTTGCTGCCTCGGTTCTGTATCTATCATGTTTGAATACAGGAGAGTCTATATCCCAAATGAATATAGCCGACGCCTCAGGGGTAACAGAAGTAACCATAAGAAATAGATTCAAGGATCTCAAGAGCCAATTACACCTCAACTAGAATCAAGTTTCTTTTTTTTCCACCTTCTTCGGTACGTATGCGGGTAAACGGCTTTTTTCGACTCCTCGAGGTACACCTATTAACGTCACAGCAGACCCGACCAAAACCGTCTTGAGAGTAACTCCAGAATATCGCACCAAGCTTCCCCCTCTTTTAGTTCCGCTCACAGGCACTAAGATGGTACCGAGTTAAGGAGAATCATTATTCTAAAATTGTCAAAAGGTCTGCCATTAGTTACAGGGACTCATATGAAACCTGTTGAGTTTTTATTTATAAAACTTAAAAACACTCTAGATAGATCAGTACAGCTTGTAGAACCGTGAGCTACAAGCAATATGCGACTCGTTTGATGGGATTTAGACGATCCTCTATCCCCGAATACGGCATAAGGTTCTTGGTTAGACTAGTTAACACCAGCTCAGGGCCAAAGATTAGCTCTTTTTTTGGACTTAGAGGTCAGTCATCCGTCTCGAAGGGTGACCAGTCAACGATTTTGAAATTACAAGAAATGCAATTAATAGAAGAGGGCGAGGGCAAATTTTTTTCTGGTTCAGCGAATTTCAAGCTGACGGAACAAGGGATATTTTACCTTTTATCAGAATTAGAAGAGTATCCTCCGGTGCTGCTGATAAAGTATCCTGATAGCATTGTCCTACAAACTCTGATCTATCAATTCTTTAATGCTCAGACAATCAAACGCTGCACAGCGAACATGTATTCAGAGATCACTAGATATTTGAAACAATGTTGCACCGCCACCATTGCGAGGCTAGATTCTCTCAAAAGTTCGCCAACAGAAGATGACCTAAACGAGCGTATTAAGGAATTGGAATTGGATTTGACATGGTTGGCAAAGATTCTAGTTTTAAAACTTGCAATGATGTACAGCGAGGCCGGCATTCTTCGTTCTACGGCAGGGATGACCAAAGATAATGCAAAAGTTGCAATGTACGAACTTGAAAATGATATGAAACGTGTTCTTTCCAAGGACAACAAATTTGGAAAAATTCTGGACACGGCCTACAGTGAGCTTTCAGAGGGACATCAGGAAATTCGTAAAATGTCTGAAGAAGGTTGAGCCAATTGGGTTATCCAATCAGAAAGCTGGCTCCAGGCGAGTCGGTCCTATGCTAGAAGGGTGCACAAAAGCCATGGATCTTGTAGTCATATCTTAAGATGCAAAATGTCAGTAGCAAGCATTTAAGAGATCTTTAGAAACGTGCTACTTACAAATAAAGGAGTAATGTGAGCAGAGATAAGCTAAGTCGTCGAAAATTACCTGAGACCCTGAAGGTGGCCGTCTTGTTCCAGTTTATCAGCATGTGCAGAGATATAACGCCAAATAATGTCTGCCTTATCGGACTGAAAATCCCAAGGAGCAATGAGAACTAGATCATTATCTCTTATCCACATTTTCCTCTTTATTTTGCCTCTAATTCTGCACGTTCTTACCTTCCCATCAGAACTTTTGACTATTATGTTGTCTCCGCCTACCAATTTGATAACCCTGCCAAAAAGCTCTCCGCTCTGAGGCATTACTAGTTCCTTCAAATACGATTCATTGAGTACTTTTCTCTTTCCTAAATCCGAAAACCCCTACGATTAGATCTAACAATGCATGATATTAGAATAAAAATGTATTGGCTTTTTATTTTGCTAACAAGCATGCAGATTCAAATAGACCGATTTTTTATTATTAATTAAACCGAATTGCGTTGTCCAAGTTAGGCCTGTGAATTGTATGTTTCAAAGAGTTGAGGGATAGAAGGAAGCAGCCGCGGCCTGCGAGGAGGGACAAATAGGAGGGTACGAGGTGATTTTTAGGTAATAATTGAGAGCAAATATTAAATCTAGTCTTAAGCACAAGTTTTGCAATGGAGGTATATTCTGAAGAAAGACCTTGGGGGAAGTTTGAAAAATTTCATGAGAATAAACCCTGTACTGTAAAGCTCATTTATGTTAATCCGAATTCTAGACTGAGCCTACAATATCATAATAATCGATCTGAGTTCTGGAAAATAGTTTTTGGCACCGCGTATATGCAAATTGATGACAGTTCCCTTGTCCTTAAAGAAGGTCAAACTGTCGAGATTCCTAATAAGGCTAGACATAGAGTTGAGGCAAAAGAAACAAAGTGTGTAATCCTTGAGATATCTTATGGCATCTTTGATGAAAAAGACATAGTCCGTCTAGAAGATGATTACCAAAGACAATCTCCAACTTCGACCCACTAGCTAAAAGAAACGTCCCTTCGTGACACTGTTTGGAAAACCCGAGTAAAATATGGCCTGCTACATCACGCATGGCAATCATGCTTACTAAAAACCAAGTGATGTTCACAATAGGTTTAAGTTCTATTCGAAATACAAATAAAGCCCTCTTAACGTTCTACCGTGTATGAGCGCAAGCAAAAAACCACATATGAATTTGGTGGTTACGGGTCATGTAGATAATGGTAAATCGACTATAGTGGGTCACTTAATGGTGGATTTAGGTGTAATTGATCAAAGAACTATTGATTCTTTTGCAAAGGAGTCAGAGGCCACTGGAAAAGGTGACACTTTCAAGTACGCTTGGGTTTTAGACAGCATTAAGGACGAACGAGATAGAGGTATAACCATTGATCTTGCGTTCCAAAAATTTGAAACGTCCAAGTTCTTTTACACTTTAATTGATGCTCCTGGTCACAGGGATTTTATCAAGAACATGATTACGGGTGCCTCGGAAGCAGACGTCGCTGTCCTTGTAGTTTCAGTTAAACCAGGAGAAACCGAAGCAGCCACAGATCCCGGAGGCCAAGCAAGAGAACATGCGTTTTTGGCTAGGACGTTAGGTGTGGGTCAGATTGTCGTCGCACTAAATAAAATGGACGATGCAGGATATGCTGAAGCACGATACAAGGAAGTAAAGGAGACCGTTGAAAAAATGTTAAAGCTCGTTGGATACAACACATCAAAAGTACATTTCATTCCAGTTTCGGGTTGGAAAGGAGACAACTTGGCCAAAAAGTCGGAGAACATGGCATGGTACAAAGGACCCACATTGGCCGAAGCGCTTGACATGTTTGAAGCACCAGAAAAGCCTGTCGGAAAGCCTCTTAGAATCCCAATTCAAGATGTTTATTCAATCACCGGTGTAGGCACCGTCCCTGTTGGCAGAGTGGAGACTGGCAGAATCAAGGCTAACGATAAAGTAATAGTAATGCCCGCTGGAGTCACAGGAGAAGTAAAGTCTATTGAAACCCATCATACCCAAATGGACTCTGCCGAAGCAGGAGACAACATCGGGTTTAACTTAAGAGGAGTAGATAAAAAGGCAATAAAAAGGGGAGACGTTATTGGATCTTCGGGTAGCCCGCCGACGGTTGCAAAGGAGTTTGAGGCTCAGATTATTGTTATACATCATCCTACGGCAATGGCTCCTGGCTATACTCCGGTTTTGCACGCTCACACGGCGCAAGTTGCCGCTACTCTTAGCGAATTCGTTGCAAAAATAGATCCCAAGACGGGTGGAACAACCGAGGAAAAGCCAAAATTTCTCAAAACAGGTGACGCTGCAATTGTTAAAATAAAACCAGTCAGACCACTAGCAATAGAGACTTTTAAAGAGTTCCCCGAAATTGGCAGGTTTGCACTTAGAGACATGGGAACAACTATAGCTGCTGGTGTAATCAAATCGATTACTGAAAAATTTGATCCTTCAGCTAAGAAGTAGTGTAATGAAACTGTAGAAAGGATGCAGGTGGAAAGGAAAATTGGCACAAGAAGCACGAATAAAATTAACATCAACTAACCTTTCTACACTGGAGGGAGTATGTTCTGAGATTAAGGGCATAGGGGAAAAGAACGGAATAAAGCTCAAGGGTCCTCATCCCCTACCAACTAAGAAAATGAAAATTGTAACTCGAAAGTCTCCATGCGGACAGGGTACAAATACGTATGACAAATATGAGATGAGAGTTCATAGACGTGTCATAGACTTGGGTGCTGATGACAGGTCTATAAGACAGCTTATGAGGCTGAAGATTCCAGATGATGTTTACATAGAAGTATCTCTAACTCAATAGCACTTGGTTGTGCCAAATAAGAAAGCAGGGATTCTTTACTTGATGCTATGATATGTTACAGGAACCGAGCCTGCTAGAGTGAAAGGGCAAGAGTGTTCCAAGTTTTAGGTCGAATGTTTTAAGATCGTCATCAAAGCAATAACGATGAGCTTGATGTTAAGATAATTGGACCCATCGGCTCCGGGGAATGGGATGAATGTTGAAATTTAGCAATTAGATAGTCTATCTTCCTACGAAAACCAATTTATACTGTAATAAGGGTATTTCTGAAATATGTTTTTTCCAAACGGAGCGTTACTGGTAATTTCAACTTTAGTCCTTTTACTAGTGTTTTTGTTCTTATCTATTACAACCGATGGTTTTGCTCAAAATGAAACAACAAAAACTCCAACCCCTTTGGCACCTCTCATAAATGACACGAGCGCTGCAGTTATGAACAATGGTTCTAAACCAATATTGTTTGAAGTTACAAGTAAGTCTGAAGGCGGCAACAGCTTAAATCAATCCTCTTTTAAGGCACAGATATCATGGATACCCAACGCGATTGGGAGCGAAAATACTTTCGGTATTAGATTTCTAAACTCCAGTTCTGGAGAAGAACTTCAAAATGTCGTGTATGATGTCATGCTTTTTAATGAAGGAAATCACCTAAGTGAAAGCCATCGCTCAAATCAACATGCAGCCAACCAGAAGTATGTATTTTCCGAACCAGGGTTCTATACCCTCAAAATTGATAACATAGGAAACACTTCATCAAGCATCGACTTGCCTATGCATGTTGTTCCAGAGTTTTCAAGTGAAGGATCGGCTATGATTCTGATAGGAGGATTACTTGCCATATTATTGTTAATAGCGAGATTCAAAACAGTTCGCAAACGGTTTTTGGGTTAGGTTAAGTAACTTGATAGATTGATAGGCGATCCTTGCTAGTCTGGGATTGAAGATCCGTCAGGGACATGACTTGGAAAGCTGTCAGATCTCTTTCTTTAACCATCAGGTCCTTTTCTTTCTCCCAAATATGCCAAAACGATCCTGATTTCTTGTTAGCGCATAAGCCCCGATTATAATACCTGAAATTCCTATACCCACACTTACCATTCCAAATACATAAGCTCTGTCAACAGAGTCGCCAAGTTGTTCTAATGATTGCCTAGTTTCTTCTGCAATCGTTTCGGCACGTATCGCTGCATCACCGGTGGAATTAATCTGCCTTGTAAGATCTGACAGCAAAGGCGAAAGTTGCACCATAGATGAACCTGCTTGACTAGCGCTTGACCCCTCTTGTCCTCGAGCAGCAGAAAGCACAGACGAACCGGATGAGCCCTGACTCTCTGCTAAAGGAAATGCAAACTTGGCAGTATCTTCTACATCTTCTATTGACAGTTCTGAGTTTATTGTTTGACCGTCAATGCTTCCTATTAATACCAGGGAGTAGCTCCCTACCTGTGTTGGCAGGATTGCAGCCCTGTACAAGCCAGCGGATTCTTCCTGCGGTTCAAAGTCTAAAGATTTTGTCAGTCCCCCGGATTTTATGCTAGCATCAAGTTCAGAGAAAGCATTTCTAACTGCTACGCTATTTCCTTCTGCTTCATTCCTTGTAATATTAATTTCAATGGAATTTAGTTGATTGACTAGTGGTGGTTCTATCTCCCATCCAGGGGTAATAGAAAAATTTCCTAAAATGACGGTTTCATGTGCGAAAGCGTCGGTAATGTATATGCTACAAATGACGATTCCAACAATTAATAGAAATGCAATTGTCAGATTGAGTGTAAATACATGAGATTGTATGAAGAGTGATTCAAACCATTTTACCATCAGTAGTGATTGAGTTCAAAATAACATATAACATTTCGGGAGTTTGCACTTACTTGCAAAAGACATACGGCAGAAATTCAAAAAATAATGAGTAACGTAGCACTCATACTTTTCATCAATAGTTGATTTCTACTAGAAAGAATAATCATCAAATATGCGAATGGTGCAACAATTAGTGGTAGTCAGATTAGTTGCAGTTATTCTTCAAAAATATTTACTTTTCTCCTGTATCTCTACCTAGTGTAATAATGATAGCAATGGCTATTGTTTTATCCTTTCTTGTTCTTTGTATTTCCTATGCAATTGAGGCTTTTGCTCACCCATTTTATGTTGATTCTACTCCAAAACCATTTCAGAACACACCAGAGTCCCCAGGCGAGGTAAGCGTTTTTTTCAGCGAGCCCATAGAACTTCCTTATAGTGATATATCGGTATTAGGGCCTGATGGAAAGGCGGTAGATAATAAGGATGCCCATAACGTAAATGGTCAAACATCATCCATCGCAGTTAGCCTACAAGATAATCCTCCATCTGGAATTTACACCGTAAATACAAAAGTACTGTCTGCAGTAGATGGGCATGTAGTTGATAATTCATTTACTTTTGGTATAGCCACAGAAGCAACTTCTGGCAGTAATGGTGAAGATGGCAATAGTGCTAACCAGCATGCAGGGCTGAGCGGGCGCCAATCTGAAAAAGACATATTATCGATAGAAGAGTCGTTATCAAGATTTCCTGGTTATGTGGGTCAGGTTATTGCTTTTGGTGTTGCCTTTGCAATGATATGGTTATGGAAACCATTCAACCAAATACCTTGGCTTGTGGAATTGCTTGCACCATTCCGTAATCGAATAAGCAGCGTTGCTGCGAAGATTTTGATTGTAGGTGCTTCGCTAATTTTGATTTCAGGTTTAGGGATGATTATAGTACAATCAGCCTCTGTCGACGCTACAATTCTTGAAATAATTTCAACCAAGTTTGGAAACGTATGGAGTATTCGCATGATTCAAGCCTCGGTTCTATTGTTGCTCACAGTCAACATCTTTCGGAGAAACACAAAAAGAGGTCAACATTCAGGCACAGCAGAAATTAGTGCGGTTCTGGCCCTTGCGTTATCGCTTCTGGTAACATATAGTCTGATTGCTCACGCTGCTGCCAGTAACATTCCTCTTGCCATTCTGGCGGACTTTTGCCACAGTATAGTGGCATCAATTTGGATTGGAGGCGTCATCTTTTTGGCTTTTGCTTTTATTCCCAAGTTAGCGAACCTTCGGGTAAGTGATAGCGTAAAGGTGGCTGTTTTATCTATACTTATTCCAAGGTTTTCAACAGTCGTTGTAGTAAGTTTGGGTATAATTTTGATAACCGGTCCCCTGTTATTATGGACTCTTGAAAATGATCTTGAAATAACGTTAGCATCTTTGTATGGCAGGGTGCTTCTTGGCAAGTTATCTATCGGGCTAGTAATGATTGCCATGGGCGGGTACCACCAGTTTTTGACACAGAAGAAGTTTGGCTCTTTGCTTGTGTCTGCTACTAGTATCTCCAGTATGAACAGATCAGGCACTTCAGAGAATAGTTTAGATACAAAATCAAGCGCTCAATTTTTGAAAAGCATTAAACGATTGAACAAAACCCTCAAAATAGAAGCCGCCTTAGGAGTCGGGTTACTGTTCATGGTATCGTTAATGGCTAATATGGCGTTACCTTCTGGAGAGTTTCCAGCTTATGAACGTGCCAATGTGGAAGATATTACTGTAACAGGCAGTGCTGCGCCAGGAAGTCTCGATGGAAATGCAGCGCTTCCAAGCGAAAAAGAACTCTCAGAAGTTGCTGATCTTGCAAATGGAAACAGAATACTGCTAAATATTAAACCGTTTACCCTTGGCCAAAATACTTTTGAAGTAACCTATTATGACAGTAACAATTCCATTGCTAGATTTATCAATTCCTCGACAATAAAACTGACTCAAGTTGAGCGAGGAATTGGCCCAATTGAAGTTGATATGTCAAACCGATCTCCGGGGTTCTTTAGTGTGGACACTGCTTTTTCATTGGCCGGAAGATGGACAGTTCAGGTCTCGGGCGAAAGTATCAGACAAGGTACACCTAATATGGTTGGAATTTTTGACGTCGATGTAAAGCCAAGTCTTTCAGAGCTACAATTTAGCGTTGAAGAATACAAGACACCTCAGCCCTCGCTACCTCTCTATCCAATCTATGATGCGCTAACGCGTACAATTTGGGTGGGCGATTCAACGCCAGGGAGTGGGAGGTTATGGGAGTTTGATATAGAATCCGAGAACTATACCGCACACCCAATTAACAATGTAAGTCTGATAACTATTACTGCTTTTGGAAACGATAGAAAAATTTGGTACCTCGATCCGACTAAAAGCATTGTGGGAAACTATAATCCTCAGACCAACGGCAGCGAACAATACAATATCCCCATAGCGGGAGTGCCCTCGGGAATGGCAATTGATCAGAGGGGGCAAGAAGATGTATGGCTTGCAGTCGGGGGTCAATCAAATAGTATAGTAAGGCTGTCTCCATCTTCGGGTAATTTTACCGTATTTGAAATCCCTACCCTAGATTCACTTCCCACATCTGTTGCTGTCGATAGCAAAGGGTATGTTTGGTTTACAGAGTCAATAGGAAAAGTCGGACGTCTTGATCCTGTCTCTGGAAATATTACTGAATACCAACCATCTGAGGGCAGACTAGGAGAGCCTACTGCAATCCTTCCGGATCCTGAAAGTTCAAACCTGTATATTTCCGAACATGAAGGAAAGGCGGTATCTATCTTAAACCCTGTGTTAAACTTGTTTTATAGATACCCGGCCGTTAACCCTGATGGACTACCTTTTGGCATGGCGCTCGATGATTATGGAAATGTATGGTTTGCCCAGCATGTTATTGATGAAATTGGCGTTCTAGATCCGACCAATGGAGAAATAAGTGAAGTGAAGGTCCCAACAAGGGGCTCATTTGTTCAGTGGTTGGTGCCAGATGACCAGGGAAGAATATGGTTTGCTGAACAGCGCGGGTCATCTCTCGGAAGCATACGCCCGATACTAAACCCCCTTACGAGCTCTCTACCCGATGCGGGGGCTGCCCCAAGAGTTCAGGAACCCCTGCAAATTGAGGACAAACTCAACGAACAACGTTTCTCCCTTGATATTGGCTATGCAGACGTCCTCGGGCCATTGATAACAGGAGGGATTATAGCGTCCACCTTTCTATACTCAACAAACGTATTGCAGGTCAGACGTACTATTGAAGTAATAAGAGGCCCCGCGGAAGTCTAAATCCTATGGCAGCATTATTAATCTCCAATATAAATAATATGGTTTTATTAAGTCAATGTCCAACTCGTCTTATATCCATACTGGCAACGGTCTAGGGCCCTCTGTTGAACATGCTCACCAATAAAGCAATTATTTGACTGTTCTGCTGCTTTATAGTGCGAGGTCTCCTTGTAATCCTTTCAACAACTCTAGCTCTTTGAGATTCCTATACATGTCGGTCAATTCCCGGAATCTCTTGTCGCTGTCATCCTTCTTTGCCTCATTGCCTTGGTAGTAAGATGGCCATGAACCAAACCGAGATTTTGGGTCTGAGTTATGGTAATACCTGTTGCCATGAACACCTCTCACACCCATTGGTCGTTGAAAACGCGCTAGACCTGTAATAGAATCTATGGGTTCTGCCGGTGCGTCATGCTGTAGGCGTATGTGACGTTTCATATTCCAGTGCCTCGGGGATACTTTAGTGCAGTATGGACAGCGCCACATGGCAAAGTTTAACTTCCTCTTGATATAAACTTAAGATTGTGAGTTACTCTGAGTGACTCCCTGAGTTCAACTCTTCTCATAGAGGATAGATACCTACAACAAGGTTGATTGTTTAACATGAAACGTCGAATATTGCTATGACAGCCTAAATATGTCAAATAGACCTACTAATTGTCTGATGCCGTTGACATTAATCTCATCTTGTATTCCTCACCTGCAGACCTTCAAGTCTCAGGGTATAAGTTAACAGTGGTTCACCAACTCACGCAACCGCTAAATTTCACCATATCTGCTGGGAACAAGAGTCTTCGCGGTGAGCTGCAAAAGGTTAGCTCACTTTGAGGGGATAATATTGGCTTTAATCTCCATTATTCTTACCGCGGTGTTCAGAACCAAGCTTCGATTAGGATATTTTAATAGACTTGAGATTGTCTTGGATTCCTCTGGTATGCGATCTCGTTCTATTATGGCTATAGCATGAGTATCTCTGAGTATTTTTTCCAACTGGCCTGTATCTGCATCGTCTCTTTCCAAATAGCGCAAAAGATCTCTATCTATTATTAGAATCAGCTTGTCCGAGTTTAAGGGAAATATTTCATTTTGAAACTGTCGATAATCAGTATTCGTTGAATAGATATACTCCAAAATCCAAGAAAAACTGGGAACCCATCGGCCCCCTATCAACGTAACATCATAGCTGTCATTGTTTGCACTAGTCGAGAACGCGATAGTATACTTTAAAACTAAGCTAACCGCCTTAATATATGCAGAATTTACATCGAGAATTAAAAGTGAGACTGTATTAGACAGTCCAATAATTACCATAATTGCGGATGCCGAAAAGAGCAAGATCCTTTGAGGCCTCAGATCCCGGACTCTTCCACACAATTCGACTATAAGTTTGGCAGAACCGATACAGAAGGAGGGTAAAATTGGGATAAAATACCAATAAGAAACATACCCTAATAACTGTAAAAATGCGATCAGAGGAAGGATCCATAGAATAAGTATAAAGTCTTTGTTCTTAATTGAAATAAAGAGAATTCCAATCGCGCCGATTATAATCAAAGGCCCATCAATCCGCAACAGAGTATCAAGGGCTAATGACAGGGGTCTTTCTGGCCTCTCCGAAGCTTGCCACCAGAAGCCCTCCCACCATTTATCAAACTCTTCAATAAGGAAAGCATTGACAGGCCAGATTAAAGGGATTAAAATAACAGGGAGCAGAAACGCAATCAAGCTCTTGACTTTCTGATCGTTGTTTCTACAAACGAGAAATAGGAGGAGTGGAATCATAGTGATCGCAGGTACTTTTGTAAAGATGGCTAGACCGAGAAAAATGCCGGAGACAATAAGGAGGATATGTCTGGTTGAAGGTAATTTATCTTCGCTATTGCGTGCCCTTCTAAACCCAAAATAAATTATAAAAAGTATCGATAACAGAATAAATGGGAGTTGAATAGGCTCTAACCATACTCTTCTGATAAGCCAACTTGTAGGCGAGGCGGCGAAGAGAAGAGATGCAATAAAAGCAATTTTCCTGTCATACAAAACTTCGGAGATCTTAAAGATGAGAAAAGTATCTGCTATCGCCAATGATCCCATGAGGATTCTTGGAACAAGGTATAGCATGTTGATAGAATTTAAATCGGCTGCTGTATACGAGGGTGAATCTGGGAAACCAACTAACGCAAGTATGGCCCCCAAAAACAGCTGGGCGAAGTATGGATGGTCATATGGCTTCGTATAGATATTTTCATCTTCATGCATTCCTTGAACATTTAACACACTCATTGCTCTTCCAAGATATGTGCCTTCATCAGTCTGTACGGAGGGAAAACCTAATGGATTCCATAAATGGGTAAAGGCAGATAGTATTAGCGGTATGCATAGGACAAACGATCGACTTTTGGGGATTCCTTTAGTTGTAAGTCTAATGGATATGGTTTAACAAATGAGTAAATGGTTTAAAAATTATGTCCTCATTTTACAACCTACCAGCTTTGCCGCGAGATTTTTTGTCCACTCGTTGAGATCCGTACGATAAAGGAAGCGACAAGACAAGCCTAATCTAGTGTACATAGAAAAAGAAGGAGTCAAACTCCCATGTTATTCATATGCTTCCGACTTCTGTACAATTCTAAAGACCTTTGAGTGGTAGGGTCTCCACCGAGGACATTAATTTTCCTTTATCCTGATCTCTATCCAGTCGCCATTTCTTATTGCATGGTTTTCTCTCAGCGAGCCGTATGGATATTGTTCGGCGTTATACCTGGTAACATCCGATTGGTCTTTGGCATCGAGGACGACTTGTGTATCATTATAGTAATGATATAGCTTCAAATCCCTTGGACCTAGATCCTCTAAATCGGCGAACTTTTCTTTATCTCTCATATCAACCAATAATATAACGTATTCCAATTGACGTGCCAGCTCCACGTTTTTTGAGGTAAAAGTTCTAAAGCTATGAGATATATCATAAATATGTTCTGGAATCCATGTTAGGATTTGAGTCCAGCCGCTTCCCATGATGAGAGGTCTGTCGTCTGGGTCCACAAGAGAAATGTCTCTAGACGGTAGGAGCAGCCGAACGACATGTGCATTAACTTCAATGAGAGTTGAGTTAACATTCATATTAATGAGCGCAACGGAGCTAATAAATCCAAAAAGTGTTAACGTGAAAATAATGATAGCAAGTGCATAATTTTGTGAAGATATGTGATACTTCGGGGCATAGCCAGCAGGTTTAATTTGGCCTCCATGTTGGTATTGGCCGGAATATATCCTCTGGCCCACGAAGTCTAGAAATTGCACTACAAAATATCCCCCAAATATGCACAATAACGGTATCAAAGGGAGCCAATGAAAGTGCTGTATAAATGGGACAAAAAAATGGAATAAAGCAAATGGACCCAACCACAAAACAGGAAAGAGATCCTTCCGGGAGGCAGCATAAACAATGCCAACGAAACCAAGCAAAAGTAGAACGGGGTCACTCTGGAAGATAGGGATTATGGATCGCAACATCCCCCGTCCTTCTCTTCCCACTTGCCAAAAAACGCCTTCTGTCCACGTTTCGAATGTTCCATTTAAAACATTGTAAAGAGGCCAAAGTATTGGAATCAGTAGAACGGGCATGAACCACATCCCGAGAACTTTGAAATTCCTGTTAGAGTTAGTAAAGACCAGATAGCCAACTATAGGGATAAAAGTGAAAGCGGGTATTTTTGTGAAGATGGCGAGGCCTAGAAATATACCTGAAAGTAAGACAATTATAATTCTGGAATCCGAACCGCGACTCCCAGCCTTTCTGCCAGAAAATACCTGAAGGTTAATTCTCCCATTCATTAGAGAGAGTGCAAAATAGAGCGCAAGAAGAACAAAAGGCAGCATAATAGAGTCTAGCACGATTCTCTTGCTCATCCAACCAATCGGCATCACGGCAAAGAGAATCGCTGCTACAAAACCAATTCTCTTGTCATAGCGTCTCTTACATATCAAATAAATTAAGAGCGTATCAACTATAGCAAGGGATCCCATGATAATTCTGGGTATAGAATAAAGCGACTCCATTGACTGAATGATATCAGCAAAATTTGTGTCAAAAGGTGTTAAAGAGTCAGGATATCCAAGTATTGAAAGCACACTTGCTAGGAATGTCTGACCAAAGTACGGATGATCAAACGGACTGGCGTATGTGGCGGAAGTCTCTTGCGGTCCCAGTCCTTCAAGCACTTGCATGGTCCTCCTCATATAGTGCGCCTCGTCGTTGTGGATTGAAGGAAAACCAAATGGATTCCAGATATGTACTATTGCTGATAACGCCAAAGGTATAAGCAAAAGTAAGCTATATCTTGTGACGGAAAAACCCGCTATCCCCTTGGTAAAAAAATTTTCTATTAATCCGCGCACCTGTCACCAATATATTGCTAAAGTAGTTTAATTAATTAATTTTTTGAATTATCCTAATTGGAACTAAGTGTACCGTTCTTTTGTCCAAATTTATATTGCCTGACGAAGTGTGGGGACCTCATTTTACACGGATGAAGTAAACATCTCCGTTGCCAGTCGTGCTATCGCTCCAGACTACATTTGCCATGCGGTCAGCGGAAAAAGCTATGCTGGGCATGGTTGAATTCCCTTCGTTATTACTAAGGTTGATAGGTTCCGCTAACGTGGTTCCGTTACCAATTATTGCTTGGAAAAATATGTCAGATGTTGCCGGCTGTCTGTATTTGTAAACATCGCTCCATACAACTGCAACATCCCTCGTTTTCGCAGGTATGGCAATCTGAGAGAAATCCGCGAAATCCCCCACGTTCTTCCCAATAACATTTCGGTCGGTAAAGTTAGCTCCTTGGTTAGAACTTGTTCTAAATAATAGGTCAAAATTAGGAGAAGTGGCGTTCTCAGGTGGATCGTATTTCGTGTTATCTTTCCAAACTCCAAAGATTAGGTTGCCATCTTGGGACACGGCCATCTGTGGTTGGAGGGAATTGCCGAGATTTTTTGCTAGAATCTTCTTACCCTTGAACTTATTTCCATTTTCCAGGCTTGCTTTGAAATACACATCACCGTTTCCAGTTGTATTATCAGTCCATATCACGTAGACGTTATTTCCAGATGCAGCTATATGCGGAGAAAGAGACGCGCCGGTGTTGTTACTTAGGTTTTCAGTTCCTCCAAATGTTCCTCCGTTATTCATACTTCTCTTGAAATACACATCACCGTTTCCAGTTGTATTATCAGTCCATATCACGTAGACGTTATTTCCAGATGCAGCTATATGCGGAGAAAGAGACGCGCCGGTGTTGTTACTTAGGTTTTCAGTTCCTCCAAATGTTCCTCCGTTATTCATACTTCTCTTGAAATACACATCACCGTTTCCAGTTGTATTATCAGTCCATATCACGTAGACGTTATTTCCAGATGCAGCTATATGCGGAGAAAGAGACGCGCCGGTGTTGTTACTTAGGTTTTCAGTTCCTCCAAATGTTCCTCCGTTATTCATACTTCTCTTGAAATACACATCACCGTTTCCAGTTGTATTATCAGTCCATATCACGTAGATTTTTTCTTCTATTATTGAAATTTTGGGGAAGCCCGAATTTCCAATGTTACTACTTAAATTGAGATATATATCATTTTGACCATACGTATCCCAGAGCAGCCCAAAGTATTCAGAGGTGAAGAATAACAGGAATATCATAAAACAAATAAGTACTGTTTCCAGAATAATTCCTTCGGTAAGCGAATTTAACATTCTCATTTAACCGATCATCGAGAAGTTCATAAATCTTTATGACTACTACTAATAGTAATTTCTTAAGTAATTCAGATTTGGAATTGTCTGTCGAGGATAAACTACCAGTCCCCCCTTTAAGCCATAGATTGTAGGGACTGATTATATTGTAATGTTATGGGTTGCTGGCTATATTTCCTTGACCTGAAAATGCAGACGTAGGCCGCAATTCAATTAGTCTTTAAGATCCTTCTCTATGCTAGTTACTGATTGTAGGCTCTGAAAGAGGGGCTTCATTTCAGATGGCGCTCCTTGTACTTCCATTTTTGAGTTTCCTTGAATCAAGATCCTCCCGATCCTGAACAGCAGTCCCTTCTCCGAATACTCGAGACCCTGGATCCTATCTAATCGCTCACTTACAATGTCATCTGATCTTAAGATGTAACCTCGTTGTGCGAAAAGAATTAATCTCTTGTCAGTAACAAGTACATTATATCTTTTACCTCCATATATAATGGAGGTCTTGCTGTAAAACTTGACATTCTCTAGTGGCAGCAAATAGTCCTGAAGGGGCATATGAACAATGATTGAAGTATCCAAGATATTTAGGAAAAGGAGTCGCAGCTATTTACCAAAATTGATAATTAATATGCATCATCAAAGAGATCAAGTAAACCATCTCTTCGTGCCGAGAGATAGGACAAATCTTTACTCCAGCAATTTTAAAATACCAATCGCACCCTCTTTCTGTGAATTTTACCAATATCGTGTGCAAATTATACATTTTATTACTCCTGGCATTTTGTTCGAATTTATTTTACAAGCTGATATCTGTTTTATTATAACTTGATCGATTCCGACCAGAATTACCCGGATAGTTCTGCATAAGCATTTAATATGTTGTGTAAACTTAAAAAACATAGTATTATAGTCATGTCTTCTGTGGCAAGGAGCTCATACTCAACATTTTCTCAACTGCCTAAAATAGACGGAGAAAAGACTATTTCTGAGAGTAGGAAGATATTTACCTCTTCTGCAAATGAGCTACCTGAAGATAAGCCAGCAATGCTTCTTACGGCAGTATATTCCGGAGATGAGCAAAAAGTTTATCTGAAATTCTATGACGAGGAAAATCAGAGCATTTTCTATTGGCGTGATAGAACGAACCATCAACCATACTGCTATACAAAGATAGACTTTCAAGACGACGCGAGGAAAGTCGTCCAGAGAGACAGAAAATATTCACTCGAAAAAGTGACGAAAATGGATTTTATTTCTGACAAAGAAATCCAAGTCCTAAAAGTCCTTGCCCCTGATCCTCTTTCTATTGGAGGAACACAAAACAGCTTTAGAGAAAAAGTAACTTCCTGGGAGGCGGACATAAGATACCACGAAAACTACCTGTATGATGCAAAACTCATACCAGGCGCATACTATATGAGAAAGGGTGACTCGATCCTGCCTTACGAACAGCCAATCTCAAACAAGGTTCAGGAAGAACTTGACAAGTTAATATGGAACAAACTAGCACCTGAGGCAGGTCAGGTCGGATCCGGACAATATAGAAAATATATTGAAGATTGGGCAAATCTATTGAATCAACCTATCCCTGACATGAAACGGGTATCAATAGACATTGAGGTTGAATCGGAAGAAGGCAGGATGCCCAACGCAAGGGAGCACGACAGGCGAGTTATTGCTGTTGGTTTTGCTGGAAGCGATGGCTTTAGAAAAGTGCTGCTTTTAGACTCAAAGCCGGAACAAGAAAATGGAAATGGAAAAGAAAAAACTGACCACCTAATATCGGAGGCGCAGATGTTTAGGACAGAAAGAGACTTGTTACTGGAAGCCTTTAGAATAATGAATTCCTATCCCGTTATAATTACCTATAACGGAGATGATTTTGACTTGCCCTATCTATATGCTAGATCTCAAGACCCAGCAATAGATACACTCAATCATCGGGCGCTGTCAAAGGAGGACGTTCCTATCATCATCAAGAGGGAAAGCTTTGCTAAAAGGGGAGTTCAAGCTGAACCCGTCCAAGTCAAAAACGGAATACATATAGATCTGTTTAGAACTTTTCAGAATAGGTCCATTCAGATTTATGCTTTCAGTCACAAATACTCAGAACATACTCTAAATGCTATTTGCGAAGCTCTCCTAAATGACACCAAATATGAATTTGAAGGCGACATTAGTGATCTTTCTATTGAATTGTTGGCACAATACTGTATGAAAGACGCAGACTTGACTTACAGGCTGACAAGCTTTAATGATGGTTTGCTCATGAAACTTCTAATTGTTATTGCTCGAATAGGCAGATTGTCCATCGAGGATATTGCTCGGTTTGGTGTAAATCAATGGATAAGAGGCATGATGTTTTATGAACACCGCCATCTAAATGCAATCATTCCGAGACGAGACGAGCTACAAAAGAAAGGAAGTGCCTCCACCACTGCTATAATAAAAGAGAAGAAATATCGAGGCGGCTTGGTTGTCGAACCAACGCTGGGTATTCATTTCAATGTAATCGTAGTTGATTTTGCAAGTCTCTATCCAAGTATCATTAAAGTGCACAACCTTTCCTACGAAACTGTAAACTGCACCCATGCTTCATGCAGGAACAATCCGGCACAACATATCGCCGAAACCTCTCATTGGATATGCAAAGAAAAAAGAGGTATAACATCACTTCTAATAGGGTCATTAAGAGATCTTCGTGTCAATTATTACAAATTTTTGTCCAAAGACAGCGCCTTAAGTGTTGAAGAAAGACAGCTATACAATGTTGTTAGCCAAGCAATTAAAGTTATCCTTAACGCAAGCTATGGTGTAATGGGAGCCGAAATCTTTCCGCTTTATTGTCTTCCCGTAGCAGATGCTACCGCCGCAATTGGGCGCACCACTACGATGAAAACAATTGAAAAGTGTAAAGAAACTGGAATCGAGGTTATTTATGGTGACACCGATTCTCTTTTTTTGCGGAATCCTTCTCCTAAGAGTGTAGAAGAGCTCTCATTGTGGGCCAGAAAAAACCTAGGAGTAGATCTTGAAATCGACAAGCATTACAGATATATTGTTTTCAGTGAGCTCAAGAAAAACTATCTGGGCGTGCTCTCCGATGGTACAGTTGATGTAAAGGGCTTGACGGGTAAGAAGTCCCATACACCTCCCTTCATAAGAAACGCCTTTTACAAAATTCTGACAATTCTAAGCCGAGTAAACTCTGAGGAGGATTTCGAAGCAGCCAAGGAAAATATTAAAAATATAATTCAAGAAAACGCTCGAAATCTAGAGCTTCGCAAGATCTCGCAGGAAGATTTGAGCTTTAATGTGATGGTTAATAAATCCCCTAGCAAATATGGGAAAAAAACTGCAAATGCAACATCTACTGGCAGGTCATTGGATGGAATAGAAAGAAACTCTACGGCGGCTTTCAAGGGGTTGCCTCAACACATCAAAGCTGCTAAGCTATTGACTGAGGAAGGTAAAGAAGTTAGGGCTGGGGATATTATTTCATATGTCAAAACTAAAACTGCAGATGGAGTAAAGCCAGTTGGCTATGCAAGGCCACAGGAGATCGATATTGAGAAATATTTAGAGACTATGGAAGCGACCTTCGACCAAGTGCTCTCGTCTTTAAGCTTCAACTTCAAGTCTCTGCTTGGTAAACCTCGTCAGTCAAACCTTGACGAGTTATTTTGGACTAGATAAATAGAGAAAAGCTGCTTCTATTAAACTTGTCTTTTGCAAGGCGCGTAGAATGAAAGGTCTAGTCGTTTCTTAGTATTGCCGGCAAGTTATATGAGGTTATTTCGCAGCATTAGGCTCCTGGTAAACTTCATTGTTGGGATATTTCTTTTCATTCAAAATGAAAAACCCTGGCTTCTGTTGGCCGGAACAACTATTAATTTCTATGACTGGTGATGATGATTAGTGAGAGACGTTCTCGGGTCTATTGAATCGTCATTTTTGATTCCAGAAAAAACTAATGCGAGAATTGGTTTTGCAGATACCCCTGAAAAAATTACTTTCCAGCAGTCAGATATCGTCTTATACGGTATTCCTCTTGAAATTACAACGAGCTTTGGAGTAGGAACTAGAAGGGGACCAGAAGCACTGAGGGTCGCATCATCAAGGCAGATAGAAACCTTAGTTTTTGAGCAAGGTGTAGATATCTCGACACTGAAGATCTATGACCTCGGCGATCTGATCCTCCCTTATCATTCCTCGATAGGAGTATTTGATGGAACTCCGGAATCTTCTCACTACAATAAAGTTGGTAATAGTCGTGATAATATAAAGAGGGATCATAAACCAACACTCTCCAGCGACTCTGTAATGGCTTTTCTCGATCAGAGTGTTACAAAGATTTCTCACGCAATATATTATGACGCACAAAAAATCCCTGTTATAATCGGGGGAGAACACACTCTTTCATACTACTCGATCAAAGCGCTTGCAGATGAAAGACCTTTGGTAATTCATTTTGATGCACATAGAGATATGAAAAAACAGTATGATAATATGAGAATGTGTCATACTACGCCTTTTTATCACTTACTTAATGAAGGTCATATACCAGGGGAAGACATTATCCAAATAGGCATACGTCAAGGCGATTACGAAGAAAATACGACAGCCGAACAAAATGGAGTTACCACCTTCGACGCTTGGAGTATCCATGAGGATATGAAACCTCTACTATTGCACCTCAACAGGATTACACCTAACAGAAAAATATACATCACTTTTGACATTGACGTTTACGATCTCCCCTATGTTCCTTGCACTGGTACACCCGAACCCTTTGGACTAGATCCATTTCAGGTAATACTAATTTTAAAAAGCATAGACAAGAGTGCGGACTTGATTGGCCTAGATCTGGTTGAAGTCTCCGCGAAGCTCAGTGACTATAGAGAAGGAGCCCTTGCTACTCATACTCTGTACAGAATATTTACCCAGATGTACAGGAAAGGAAGATGACTTAATGTCATGTATGTTTCGAATTACTGGTGTGAGCATACAAAGCTGGTTCTCAAATTGGGATGCTCTAATTTAAGCTCATTATGCACTAATCGATGATAAATTGCCGAAATTCTGAAGATATGCATTAGTTAGGATGTCAAAATACTTTGTAGTTTCTATTTCTCCAGTTCCCAGGGTGACATTAATAAGATTGTAATTTTCTACCTGATGAGTCCCTACACGCCACTGCCAGTAAGCCATACCCCATGCATCAATGTCCTTAAATGTCTCAACAATTAGATCTGCTTCAGACTGGTCTATGTCACTAAGTTGGGGATTAATCTGAAAGACCACTTCTCCCTCCTCATTTATGGTCTGTTCTCTTTTAACATTATTCCATTCACCTATGTAGAGCGGAACTTGTGCAATACGCGATGTCTCGACAAATACAGCAAGTCTATCCCCCTGATAAGAGTCAGGTGTCGGCAAACCGTACAGGCTTATTTTGAAAACCACATTTGTCTTGTTTTCGGGAGCCATCAAGGCCAGATTTTCTGGATTGACTCCTATGGGACTCTTCAAGTCGACGGGTATATTCATACTGTAGGCTATTGTCTTGTCAGTAATTTTTCTCAGTTCGTTTACCACAAAATTATTAAATGCACCAATCTTGGTCCACTGATCTGAACTATGAACTTGAGGTTCGCTGAGTATCTCATATCCCAATGTGCTTTCGTATCCGTCGACGGTATTCACGACCTCTTTGAGGAAGTCGGCCATGAGTGTCCAGCCATCAGTACCATTTGCATCTGAAACTTGTCTGTTCCACCAGTTCGTCCACCATGTTTTTGCACTCTCGTATTTGGCCGACCCACCACTACCATATGAATATGCGGGAGAAGTGCTACCTCCTTCGAAGAGGAAAAATGGAAATCCATTACCTCGCTGTGGATTCAGATAAGAAGATGTATGAAACTGGTGGTTATCATAAAGTACGTTAATACCGTACTTGTCAGCGGTGCTTGCAACTACCCTAAGTTCATTGATAAATGCATCAGGATCAACGACATAACCTTCCCAGTATAGGGTGTATCTGACGTGATTCATTCCGGCGTCAGAAATGATGCGAAAACTGTCCTCGTAGTAGTTGTGGGGAAAAGATGCCTTCGTCATATCGGAGGATTGGCTTTTTGACTGAGAAATAGCTGTATACAATCCCCGCAAGTCCACACCTACATATGGACCATTTTCTTGCGTCGTTTGAGCGTATCCATATTTTAATTGTGATATTGGATAAAGTAGAGCGAGATTAGCAATAATAATAGTGATCGCCATAATGGCAGAAAGTAGGATTCTTCTCTGTCCTACTGAAGGAAAGCTCATTTTGATAATTTTGTTCGATGACATTATAAACTTATTTGGAAATATAGCTTGCACACGACCTTTTATATATGCGGGGCAATTTCAGAGGAGAAGTATTGCATAAGAATTATCTCCTTTCAGCCTTTTCCATTTTCTTATCAATAGTTTTCTTTTTCGTCGTATCAGCAGGTCAAATCGCTAATGGGTACAACTTTTTCACTCATTCTTCCGTAAATTATTCCAATATACATCATCAAATTAATCAAAAACATCTCTTGGCCGAGAATATTTTTAATGGTGATTTAGCAAAACGTGTTTCCCTTTTTCCTAGCACCGATACTTCCAATGCTTCTGTACCTTCATATCCTCCTGCACTTCCGTCCATGGAAACAACCCAGGGTCCTTGTGTATTTTATGATCTTTCCTCCCGAACAATTAACATATGTGGGGGTGTCGTCAGCCTCGACACAATAAATAAAATTCTTAGAGATCCATCACTTTTGAACAACACAACTGATAAAATTTGGTTTCTAAGTGCGAATATCTCTGTGCTTGACGGGGCAACATTGACCGTAGGTTCTAACGAAACAAAATGGCTGAAAATAAATTCAACCTTTCCAACTGATGCATATTCAATCACTTCTCGAGGAAATCTGATAATAAATGATACAAAAATTAGTTCATGGAACACAACAAGAAATCAAGAAGCGGCCTTGAGAGATTTTAATACGCCGAGAGGTTACATCGCATTACTCCCAGGCGCAAATGGACAGCTGAATATTACCAATTCGAATTTAACTCATCTGGGGTTCAATGGAGGGCAAGGCACCTGGGGGGTTTCATATTATTCTGGAGAAGGGAGTATTATCGAGAACAATAACCTATCTTCAAACTTTAGGCCATTATACTTTGGCCAAAATGCATCAAATATCCTAGTATCAGGTAACACAATTAATGATAATACGCAAAATGGCATAACAATTTATGGGTCATCGAACATAAATATTTCAGGTAATGAAATCCGGGACAATGGCTTGCAAGGAATAGCTTGCTTATTCCAATGCAATACCATTGCAGCAAAAAGTAACGGAATTTACAACAATGCTCGGGACGGTATTAGATTTGATAAGAATACAATCAATTCTTTACTACAATATAACCTAATCCATGACAACAACCAATCAGGAATAGCAGTAAGGAATTCCTCTTTTAATACTGTAACGAGTAACACTCTTAATAATAACAGAGTCGGGATCGCAATAGCTCAAAATTCATTCGAAAATTTACTAATCAATAACTCAGTTCAGAATAGCTCTCTTTACGGGATATATTTTCAATCAAATTCTAGCAGCAATAAGGTTGAAAAAAATGTCTTGCAGAACTCTCAGAATGGAGGAATCGCGGTCAATGATGCAAAAAATAATACTTTTTCTAAGAACACGATATCGGACAACTCAGACTTTGGAATAAGGCTTCGCAATGCATCAGGAAATGTTATGACAGACAACATCGTCCTTGATAACCCTCCCTACAATTTTTACTTCACATCGTCAAGTATATTCAATACTTTTAAGAATACGATTTTTGACAATAGCTCGGTGCGATTCTTCGACAACACTAGCAATGCGTATATCGAAAATACGGATAACATGCTAACAACAAATAATAAGGAAATTCCAACCAGAGTATATACTACGAATTCAACACTTCTTTTGATTCCTACGACATCAAAGAACATTTTGGTTGATACATTGGATATGGCTGTGAATCCCTCTAAAAATCACCTAAATGTCTCGTCTCTTAGCAAAGACTTCGAGATTAATACGAACTATAAAAAATGGATAGAAAGCTCTACCGATCCTGAAATAGAAAGCAAATACATTGTTGGGGGTTTTAAACCAAATACGCAAATTGCAATTGAGGTCAATGGAACTTTTTGGAACGCATTTACATCAAATGACACTGGTCATATTACTTTTCTATATGATAAGGGGTCGAGGCAAAATAGCTTGACAGCTGAATTTGAAGCCTATCCTAGCAACCGGGCCTCTATTTCTGCAGTTGTTTTACTTGGGGTGATAGTTGCTATCAGTGCTGGATTTTTGCTTGTTCGCAGATCCCTTAAAAAAATAAGGGTACCAAAGTGATGGACCTGCCTATGGAAAGAAACAATAATGCAGAAAGCGGGTGATGTGTCAAAACTAATGAATTAAGATCAGTAAGTAATTTAGTAGTTTGTCC
>OBLS010000038.1_pt1 | contig 32571 bp, 30 predicted proteins | sample 1519901 | NCBI WGS metagenome assembly OBLS01 (sample SAMEA3113585, study PRJEB22503) | soil metagenome | reverse complement strand
GCTGCGCCCGGTCCCGGCCTCCTTCGCCGGCGGCGCCCTGTACGTCAACCCCGGGTAGCGCCGACCTCAGGTGGCTTAGGCGTCGGCTGGGAACGGCCGATACCTGGAGGGTGACCACGGAGAGTGGTCACCCTCGGGACCCTGTGAGGTGGACGGTGATCGCTCGGGTGCTGTGCGCGACCGCCCAGTCGGAGCAGGCGGCTCTGACCATGGCCGCGCTCTGGGGCGAGCAGGTGGGACGGTTCGAGCGGACCGCCCCCGGGTTCCAGGGGGCCGTGCTGCTGCGGGAGGGGAGCAGGCTGCTGGCCGTGTCCTGCTGGGACGAGAAGGGGCCGGCCGAGGCGGCGCTGGCCCCCCTGCTCGACCGGATGGCCAGCTCGGAGCTGGACGCCCTGCTGGCCGAGCCGCTGTCCTGCCGCTTCCGGACGCTGTGACGGTCAGGGCGCTGGCCGAGCTGGGCCAGGGGGCGAGGGGGCGGATCGTCGAGCTGCGCCTGCCGCCGGGGCGGCGGACCCTGCCCTCCTCGCCGCTCCAGCCGGGGGCGACCGTCTATGTCGCCGAGGCCACCGGCGGGCGCTGGCTGCACGTGCGGATCGACTACCGCGAGTACTCGATCCCCCTCGGGGTGGCCGAGGGCGTGCTCGTCGAGGTGCCGGAGCGCAGCCAGCCGCCCTCGGCCACCGACGCCTACGCGCTGCTGGTGTCGCGCCTTGACCGGCGCAGCTGGCGGGTCCGGGTGATCGACCGGGCCAGCGGGGTGGTCGCCCGCAGCGAGTGGTTCGAGGAGGAGGCGGCCGCCCGCCGCCGCCACGCCGAGCTGTCGGCCGACGCCGCCGCCCTCGACGCCGCCGCCTTCCGGGCCCGCTACCGGCTTCCCTGATCGCGGTGGTGGAGGGTGTGGCCGTGGCTGTCGTGCTCGGCGACCCCGGCCGGGTCCAGGTGCAGGTCGACCTCGGCCACCCCGGGCAGGGCGTGGAAGATGGCGTGGCGGGCCTGCTCGCCGAGGTCGTGGGCGTCCCGCAGGGGCAGGTCGGGGTCGACCTCGGCGTGGACCAGGACGTGCAGTGACCGGCCGACCCAGCGTGCCCTGGTCGCGTGCACGGCCTCGACCCCGGCGACCGACCCGGCGGCCCGCTCGACCTGGTCGATCACCTCCGGGTCGACCCGGTCGAGCAGCCGGGCCAGCACGTCGCGGGTGGTCCCGACCAGCACCCAGGCGATCACGGCCGACAGCAGCAGGCCGGCCAGCGGGTCGGCGGCCGGCCAGCCGGCCCAGGCCCCGGCGATGCCGGCCGCGGCGGCCAGGCTGGCCAGCCCGTCGACCCGCGAGTGGTGGCCGTCGGCCTCCAGCGGGACCGAGTTGATCCGCCGGCCGACCCGGAGCTTGTACTGGGCGACGGCCTCGTTGCCGGCCACCCCGGCGAAGGCCGCGGCCAGGGCCCAGCCGGGGTTGCGCAGCGGCGCCACCTCCCCGGACAGCTTGGCCAGGGACTCGACGGCCGCGACCACCGCCGAGGCGGCGATGGCCAGGACGACCAGCACCCCGGCGACGTCCTCGGCCCGGGCGAAGCCGAAGGTGTAGCCCCGGTCGGGCTGGCGCCGCCCGACCTTGAAGGCGACCCACAGGGTCACGGTGGTGAACACGTCGCCCAGGTTGTGGAGGCCGTCGGCGAGCAGGGCGACCGAGCCGCTGGCGGCCACGAAGGCGAACTGGACGGCGGCGGTCAGGGCCAGACCGGCGGCCGACAGCTTGACCGCCCGCAGCCCTTCGTCCTCGCCGGCCGGGGAGCCGGCCAGCGGCACCGGGGCGTGGCTGTGGCTGTGGCGATGCCCGTGCCCCTGGGCGTGCTCGTGGCCGCCGCCCACCCGCTCCCTCCAAGCTCCAGCCGACGGCGCCGGACGTGCAGCGGGCCCTTGGCGCCAACCGGGTGGGATCGGCGGCGCCAGGGCCCGACTGCCGGAGGCCGCGCACACCCGAGCGGGCGGGGCCACCGTTGTCAGGGTAAAGCGAGGCGGCCCTGGATGCCAGTCCCCCAGGTGGAGAAAAATGGGCTCAGGGCCAACGGCGGCCTGCTCGCGACCCTGGAGGTGCTGATGGAAGCTCGACACCAAGGCGAGGCCCCCGACCGCAACCTGGCCCTCGAGCTCGTCCGGGTCACCGAGGCGGCGGCCATGGCCGCGGCCCGCAAGATGGGCTTCGGCGACAAGGAGGCGGTCGACCAGGCGGCCGTGGACGCCATGCGCCACGTGCTCGGCTCGGTCTCGATGACCGGGGTGGTGGTGATCGGCGAGGGCGAGAAGGACAACGCCCCCATGCTCTACAACGGCGAGGAGATCGGCGACGGCACCCTGCCCGAGGTCGACATCGCCGTCGACCCGGTCGACGGCACCACCCTGACCGCCAAGAGCATGCCCAACGCGATCTCGGTGGTCGCCCTGTCGGACCGCGGCACCATGTTCGACCCCGGGCCGTGCGTCTACATGGAGAAGCTGGTGGTCGGACCGGAGGCGGCCGACGCGGTCGACTTCGAGGCCCCCCTGGCCCTCAACCTGCGCCTGGTCGCCAAGGCCAAGGGGGCCCACGTCGGCGACCTGACCGTCTGCATCCTGGACCGGCCCCGCCACGAGGACCTGATCGGCCAGATCCGCCAGGCCGGGGCCCGGGTCAAGCTGATCACCGACGGCGACGTCGCCGGGGCCATCATGGCCGCCCGCGAGGGCACCGGCGTCGACATGCTGGTCGGGGTCGGCGGCACCCCCGAGGCGGTGATCGCCGCCTGCGCCCTCAAGTGCCTGGACGGGGCCATGTTCGGCCGCCTCTGGCCCCGCAACGAGGACGAGCGCCGGGCCGCCCTGGACGCCGGCTACGACCTCGACAAGGTCCTCGACATCGACGACCTGGTCCGGGGCGACAACGTGTTCTTCGCCGCCACCGGCGTCACCGACGGCGAGCTCCTGCGCGGCGTCCGCTTCGACCGCCGCGGCTCCCTGACCCAGTCCCTCTCGATGCGCTCCAAGTCCGGCACCTCCCGCCAGATCGACGCCCGCCACCAGCTGTCCAAGCTGAGCCGCTACGCCTCGATCGACTACGGTTAGGCCGCCCGGGGGCGGGATGTGGACAGTGTGTCCGTTCGCGTAGGCTTCGGGGAACACGGCCGTCGAGGCTGGCGGCCGCCGCCGACCAAGGAGGCCTAGCCGCATGAGCCAGATCGACGCCTCGGACTTCTCGTCGCTCAAGGGGACGGTCGAGGCCAAGTCGAACGAGGAGCTGGTCAGCGCCATCCAGCAGCAGGAGGGCGGCGTCGACGGTGTCCTCGACAAGGTCTTCGCCGGCATGTCGGAGTCGTTCAACCCGGACAAGGCGGCCGGCCAGCAGGCGGTCGTCCAGTACGAGATCAGCGCCCCCGACGGCACCCACGAGTACGCCATGCGGATCGCCGACGGGCGCTGCGAGATCGAGCGGGGCCGGGCCGAGAGCCCCCGGGTCACCATCCGCATCGGCCTCGGCGACTTCCTGCGCCTGATCACCGGCGGGGCCAACGGCATGCAGCTGTTCATGACCGGCAAGCTCAAGGTCTCGGGCGACCTGTTCTTCGCCCAGACCTACCAGTCCTGGTTCGACCGGCCTCAGGGCTGAGGCGGCCGGGCCGGCTCGGGGACGGGAGCGTCCACCACCAGGAGCCGGTCGCGGCGCTGGCGCCTGAAGCCGAGCTTGGCCGCGACCCGCAGGCTGGCGGTGTTGTCGGGCGAGGTCGTCCAGCTGGGGACCCGGCCCCGGCGGCGCACGTCCTGGCAGACCGCCCAGGCGCAGGCCGGGCTCAGCCCGAGCCCGCGGAACCCGGGCTCGGTCGCCACCCCGATGTCCTCGTAGCCCTGGCCGACGAAGAAGGGGCAGGCGACGGCGACCAGCCGCCGCCCGTCGAACACCCCCCAGCCGGTGCCGCTGGCCGCCAGCCCCCCGGGGCCGCCCCAGGTGCTGGCGATCCAGTCCGTCTCGGAGCCCAGCCCGGCCAGCGGCCCGGCGTCGCCCGGCCCGAGCCGGCGCACCCGGAGACCGCCGCGGGGTGCCGGCGCCGGGCCGCCCGGCCCCTCGAGGGTGAAGATCACCCGTGGCCACTCGTGGAGCTCGCGGGCGGCCGCCCGCAGCAGCGGCTCGAAGGCGGCCGGGGCCTCGACGAACCCCGCCACCCGGCCGGCGACGGCCGCCGGGTCGAAGGCGGCCGGGTCGCCGGCCAGGGCCCAGTTGCCGCCGGTCTCCACCGCCAGGGCCCGCGGGCCCGGCCAGCGGTCGGCCAGGCAGCTCCCGTTGCCGGTCCCGAGCAGGTGCTGGGCGATCATCGGCCCCGGCCGCTCGGGCGGGAGGAGGTGGGCCGCCGCGGCCAGCTGCCAACGGGTCAGCGGCACCAGTCCCGGCGTCGCTGCGCCCACGTCAGCGCCAGTCCAGCTCGACCACCACCGCCCGGTGGTCGGAGGCGGGGCCGCTGACGATCCGGCTGCCCCGGGGGTGCAGGGTGGCCCCGGCGCCGGCGGCCAGCACGTGGTCGAGCTGGACCAGCGGGGCCGACGACCCCGGGGGGCGGTTGCGGAAGGTGCCCCCGCGGACCAGCGGCCGCCAGCCGGGGAGCGACAGCAGCCGGACGGCCGGCCACCACAGGTTGAGGTCGCCCAGCAGCAGGCGGGGGCCGCCGCGCTCGTCCAGGTGGCGCTGGAGGGCGCGCAGCTGGCCGACGTTGGGGCCGGGGACGAAGCTCAGGTGGGTGCCGGCCACGGTCAGCCGCCGGTCCCCGTCGGCCAGCCCGGCCACCAGCGCGACCCGGGGCTCGTCGCGGCCGCTCTGGGGCAGCAGGACGGTCTCGACCCGCTCGAGGGGCAGGCGCGAGAGCAGCGCGATCCCGTACGCGGTGCCGCCCGGGTCGTCGTCGCCGGGGACCGGCGCCCGCCAGCCTTCGGGGCTGCCCGGGGTGCCGAGCAGGGCCGGGGCGTAGCGCCACTCCATGCCAAGGGCCTCGCCGAGCAGGCGGGCCTGGTCGGCCCGGTGGCTGCGGCCCTGGTCGCGGTCGACCTCCTGGACGGCCACCAGGTCGGCGTCCAGGCGGCGCAGGGTGGTCAGGGTCAGGTCGAGGTCGACCCGGCTCCCGTCCCAGACCCGGCCTCCGAAGATGTTCCAGGTCGCCACCTTGAGGACCCGGCTCACGTCGCCCCCCGGTTCGACTGGGGGGCTGGGCTTGAGCCCCCCACACCCCCTCTGGGGGCCACGTCCCAGTCGGTCGAGGCTCGGGGCGGTGAGGGGACCGCCGGCTCGGTGACGGTGGCCCGGTCGCCGACCCGGACCCGGCCGGGTGCCACCACCCGGGCGTTGACCCCGAACAAGGCCCCGTTCCGGCGGTGCAGCCAGCGGAGCAGCTCCGGCCAGCGGGACAGGTCGTCGGGGTCGCGGGTCGGGATCACGCAGCGGATGCAGGGGTTGAGGAGGTCGAGGGCGACCTCGCCGACCTGGAGCCGGCCGCCCGCCCAGCCCTGCTCGGCGAAGGCGGGCGCGTCCAGCTCCAGGTGCAGGTTGGTCCGGAAGCGCCGCAGCCCGACCGGCCGGCCCAGGGCCTGCTCGAGGGCCAGCCGGGAGGCCTCGGTGGTCACCAGCACCGACGCCTTGAGGTCCTGCTGGCCGCCCAGGTCGCGGTGGCGCCGCACGGCCACGCCCAGGTCGCCGGCCAGGGCCTGGCCGAGGCCGGGGTCGTCCCAGCCCCACTCCCGGCCGTCGGGGGCCCGGAGGCTGGGCGGGGGCGGGTCGGCAGGGTCCAGCCGGTCGTCGGGCGCCTCCGGGTAGGCGGCCGACCAGGCCAGCATCCGCGGGGCCTGGCGGATGGTGAGCCAGCGGCCCTCGCGACCCTCGCGCAGGTCGAGCAGGGCGTAGGCGCGGTCACCCCCGACCCCGCGCCAGTCGAGCCGGGCCGCCTCCAGCGCCTCCCCACCGAGCGACTTCACCGGCCACCGGGCCAGGCCGGTCAGCACCCCCTCAGCCATCCGACAGCCGGTGCTCGTACAGCGGCTCCAGGGAGGGGGCGCCGTCGCCGCCGTCGGGGGTGATGGCCTGCTCGACCCTGAGCATGGCCCGGCGACCGTCCAGCTCCAGCTGGCCCAGGTGGTTCTCGAACCGGGGGCCCTCGACCACCCGCCAGGCGATCTCGTCCGGCTCGACCCCGGCCCGGCGGGCCAGCCACCTGGTCACCGCCCGGGCCGGGCGCCGGAAGGCGCGCCGATGGGCGGCTTGCTGGTCGCGGGGCAGCGGGTTGCGCAGCGGCGAGCAGACCGCCTGCCAGGCCGGGCTGTGGCCGTGGCCGGCGTGCTCGCCGCGGAAGGAGAACTCGGCCAGGTAGGTGTGGTGGACGTCACCGGACAGGACCACCACCGACCCGGGGGGCCGGCCCCGGTGGCCGCCCGCGACCGCCTCGATCAGCGCCGCCAGCCGGTCGAAGGAGTCGTTGAAGGCGGCCCAGTGCTCCAGGTCGATCCCCTGCCGGACCTTCTCCCCCACCCAGGCCATGGCCCGGCCCCAGGCCCCGGCGGCCACCGCCTCGTTCCACTCCTCGAGGTGGTGGATGGCCGGGGCCAGGGCGTACGGCAGCGAGGTGGCCATCAGCAGGTGGTCGAAGTCGCCGGTGGCCTGCTCCTCGATCCAGGCGAACTCGTCGTCGTCGATCATCTCCCGGCGGCTGCCCTCCAGCACCCGCCCGCAGCGCGAGTCGATCACCACCAGCCGGGTCCGGCCGAAGTCGCGCTTGTAGCTCCAGCGGGTCCCCTCGATCTCCTGGTCGGCCCGGGCGGCGAACTCGCGCAGCACCCGGGTGGCGTCGCCGGCGTCGCGGACCTTGGGCCAGACCGGGTCGTCGTCCAGGTCGTCCGGGGACAGGTTGCCCAGGTGCTGGTACAGCCAGTAGGAGGCAAGGCCGCTGGTGATCCGCTCCTCCCACCACGGCTGGGCCCGCATGTGCTCGACCCAGGCGGCCGAGGTGTTCCAGTCGTCGCTGATGTCGTGGTCGTCGAAGATCATCGCCGTCGGGACCGTCGACAGCAGCCAGCGCAGCACCGGGTCGCCCCAGGCCTCCCAGTACAGGCGCGTGTACTCCTCGAAGTCGGCCACCTCCAGGCCCGGCGGCCGTCCGACGTCGCGGCGCGAGCGGATGAAGGCCTGCACCTCCTCGGAGGTGTCGTCGGCGTAGATCTGGTCGCCGAGCAGCAGCAGGAGGTCGGGCCAGGTGTCGGGGTCGGTGTCGCGCATCCGCAGGGCGAAGGCGTAGAGGGCGTCGGCGCCCTTGCCGCGCTTGCGGTCGGCGCTGGGCGGCAGCGTCCAGGGCGGCTCGTGGGGGGCGGCCACCCGGCAGGACCCGAAGGCGATCCGCAGCGGGTGGTCGCCGTGGAGCGTGCGGATGGTGCTGGCCGGGAAGGCGGGCCCGTCCGGGGAGGCCACCGGCTCGGGCCAGACCGGCTCGCCGTCGAGCTCGACCCGGTAGGTGTAGACGCGGTCCGGCTCCAGCCCGTCGATCAGGACCAGCGCGTAGTGGTGGCCCTGGACCGCGAAGGTCGGCGCCTGGCCGCGCGTGCCGCCGTCCGCCTCCTGGCCGGGCCCGCCCGGCGAGACCAGCACCTCGACCCGGGCGGCGTCGTCGGTCTCCACCCAGACGGTGGCCTGCGTCTCCCCGACGTAGCGCAGCAACGGGCCAAGGACGAGCTTCGGCATCCTCTGATGCTACTGCTACGCCCGCACCGGGGCGGGCCGCCCTGGTCATGGGGATGCCGGCCAGCAGGGCCCGCTGGAACGACGCCCGCAGCCAGGGGCGAGCACGGCGTGGATCCCGCCCAGCACCACCGTGTCCGGGTCGACCAGCTTGACCAGCGAGGCCGTGGCCAGGCCGAGGCTGGTGTGGCCGAGCTCGCCGGCGTGCCCGTGGGCGCCCCGGAACAGCTGGCCGCCGACGATTTGGTCAGGCCGGTGCGGACGGCCGGCTGGGCCCGGGTGACCGGCTCCTGGCGGGCCACCGCCTCCAGCACCAGGGCCCGGTTCCGGTCGCGCATCTCCCGCGGGCGCAGCGGCAGGTCACCCGACGGACCGGCCATGGTCATGGCCAACGCTCCCCTGCGCGTGGGACCATCTCGCTGCTGTGGCGTCTCGTCAGGAGCTTGCCGATGCAGGAGCCCCGCCCGACCCGCGATGACAAGTTCAGCTTCGGCCTGTGGACGGTCGGCTGGCCCGCCAGGGACCCCTTCGGCGACGCCACCCGGCCCCCGCTCGACCCGGTGGAGAGCGTGCACCGCCTGGCCGAGCTGGGCGCCTACGGGGTCACCTTCCACGACGACGACCTGATCCCCTTCGGCGCCGACGGCGACCAGCGCGAGCGGCACGTCAAGCGGTTCCGGGAGGCCCTGGAGGCGACCGGGCTGGTGGTGCCGATGGCCACCACCAACACCTTCACCCACCCGGTGTTCCGGGACGGGGCGTTCACCGCCAACGACCGTGACGTGCGCCGCTACGCGGTCCGCAAGATCATGCGCAACCTCGACCTGGCGGCCGAGCTGGGCGCCCACACCTACGTCTTCTGGGGCGGGCGCGAGGGGGCCGAGACCGACGCCGCCAAGGACGTCCGGGTGGCCCTCGACCGCTACAAGGAGGGCCTCGACCTCCTCTGCCAGTACGTGGTCGACCGGGGCTACGGCCTCCGGTTCGCGATCGAGCCCAAGCCCAACGAGCCCCGCGGCGACATCCTGCTCCCCACCGTCGGCCACGCCCTTGCCTTCATCGGCGCGCTGGAGCACGCCGACATGGTCGGGCTCAACCCCGAGGTCGGGCACGAGCAGATGGCCGGGCTCAACTTCGTCCACGGGATCGCCCAGGCCCTGTGGCACGGCAAGCTGTTCCACATCGACCTCAACGGCCAGCACGGGCCCAAGTACGACCAGGACCTGGTCTTCGGCCACGGCGACGTCAAGAGCGCCTTCTTCCTGGTCGACCTGCTCGAGCACGGCGGCTACCAGGGCCCGCGGCACTTCGACTACAAGCCGCCCCGGACCGAGGACCCCGACGACGTCTGGGTCAGCGCCGCCGCCAACATGCGCACCTACCTGCTGCTCAAGGAGCGCGCGGCCGCCTTCCGGGCCGACCCGGAGGTCGCCGCCGCGATGGAGGCGGCCCGGGTGCCCGAGCTGGCCGTCCCGACCCTGGCCGAGGGCGAGACCTGGGAGGACCTGCGCGGCGACCGGGGCGCCTTCGAGGACTTCGACGTGGAGGCGGCCGGCCGGCGGGGCATGCACTACGCCGCCCTCGACCAGCTGGCCGTCGAGCACCTGCTGGGGGCGCGCTCTTGACCCTGGTCGCCGGGGTGGACTCCTCCACCCAGGCCTGCAAGGTGGTGGTCCGCGACGCCGGCAGCGGCGAGCTCCGGCGCGAGGGCCGGGCCCCCCACCCCGACGGGACCGAGGTCGACCCGGCCGCCTGGGAGCAGGCCCTTGGGGCGGCGATCGAGGCCGCCGGCGGGCTGGAGGACGTGGCCGCGGTCGGGGTCGGGGCCCAGCAGCACGGCATGGTCTGCCTGGACGAGGCCGGCCAGGTGGTCCGCCCGGCCCTGCTCTGGAACGACACCCGCTCCGCCGGGGCCGCCGCCGACCTGGTCTCCGAGGGTGGCGGGGCGCGGGCCTGGGCCGAAGCCGTCGGCTCGGTGCCGGTGGCCTCGTTCACCGTGACCAAGCTGCGCTGGCTCCGCGACCACGAGCCGGCGTCGGCGGAGCGGGTGGCCGCCGTCTGCCTGCCCCACGACTGGCTGACCTGGAAGCTGGGCGGGGCCGCCGGGCTGGAGGCGCTGGCCACCGACCGGGGCGACGCCAGCGGCACCGGCTACTGGTCGCCGGCCACCGGCGCCTACCGCCCCGACCTGCTCCAGCTCGCCCTGGGGCGCGACGCCCGGGTCCCGGCCGTGCTCGGCCCCGGGGCCAGCCCCGGGGAGACCACCGGCGGGGCCGTGCTCGCCCCGGGGACCGGCGACAACATGGCCGCCGCCCTCGGGCTGGGGACCAGACCCGGCGACGTGGTCGTCTCGGTCGGCACCTCGGGCACCGTGTTCGCCGTCTCCGAGCGGCCGTCCGCCGACCCCACGGGCATCGTGGCCGGGTTCGCCGACGCCACCGGCAGGTTCCTGCCGCTGGTCTGCACCCTCAACGCCGCCCGGGTGCTGGACGCGGCCGCGGCCATGCTCGGCGTCGGCCACCAGCGGCTGTCGGAGCTGGCCCTGAGCGCCCCGGCCGGCGCCGGCGGGCTCACCCTGGTCCCCTACCTGGAAGGCGAGCGCACCCCCAACCGTCCCAACGCCACCGGGTCCCTGCACGGGCTGCGGCTGGCCAACACCACCCCGGCCTGCCTGGCCCGGGCGGCCGTGGAGGGGCTGCTGTGCGGGCTCGCCGACGGCCTGGACGCGCTGGTCGCCGAGGGCGTCGCGGTCGAGCGGGTGCTGCTGGTGGGCGGCGGGGCCCGCTCGGAGGCGCTGCGGCGGATCGCCCCGGCCGTGCTCGGCCACCCCGTCGCGGCCCCGCCGGCGGCCGAGTACGTGGCCGACGGCGCCGCCTGCCAGGCCGCCTGGGCCCTGGCCGGCGGGCCCGAGCCGCCCCCCTGGGAGCTGGCCGGGACCGAGACCTACGAGGCCGACCCGGTCCCGGCGGTCCGGGAGCGGTACGCGGCCCGCCGCGACCTCACCATCGAAGCAGAGCGAGACAACAACGCAGCCAGCCCGGATACTATTGCCGCCGACCGGGTGGACGATCCGGTCGAGGGGGTGGCGCGGACATGACCAAACGATGGCGGGCACCTCCCGACCGTCTGGTGGTGGGATCCGGAGCAACGGAAAGGACGGGTCATGCGTAGAAGGTTCCTCAATGTGATCGCCGCGGTGGCGGCGCTCACCCTCATCCTGGCCGCCTGTGGTGGCGGCGACGACGACGGCGGTGACGGCGCGGCCGCCGGCGCCGGCGGCAAGACGCCCAAGATCGGCGTCATCCTGCCCGACACCAAGTCCTCGGCCCGCTGGGAGAACAACGACAAGCCGCTCCTCGAGCAGGCCTTCAAGGCCGCTGGGGTCGAGTACGACATCCAGAACGCCCAGGGTGACAAGACCCAGTTCCAGACGATCGCCGACCAGATGATCACCGGCGGCGCCAACGTGCTGATGATCGTCAACCTGGACTCGGGCACCGGCAAGGCCGTGCTCGACAAGGCCAAGGCGCAGGGCGTGGCCACCATCGACTACGACCGCCTGACCCTCAACGGCGGCGCCCAGTACTACGTGTCCTTCGACAACGTGGCCGTCGGCACCCTCCAGGGCGAGGGCCTGGCCAAGTGCCTGGAGGCCAAGGGCAAGAGCAACGCCAACATCGTCTACCTGAACGGCTCGCCCACCGACAACAACGCCACCCTGTTCAAGCAGGGTTACGACGGCGTGCTGTCCAAGATGAGCCAGTACAAGAAGGTCGACGACCAGTCCGTGCCCGACTGGGACAACCAGCAGGCCGGCACCATCTTCGAGCAGATGTACACCAAGGCCGACGGCAAGATCGACGGCGTCCTGGCCGCCAACGACGGCCTCGGCAACGCCGTCATCGCCATCCTCAAGAAGAACAACGCCAACGGCGACGTCCCGGTCACCGGCCAGGACGCCACCGTCCAGGGCCTGCAGAACATCCTCAACGGCGACCAGTGCATGACCGTCTACAAGGCGATCAAGAAGGAGGCCGACGCGGCCGCGGCGCTGGCCGTCGGGCTGGCCAAGGGCGAGCAGGGCTCGGCCCCTGACACCGTCAAGGACCCCGAGAGCGGCGCCGACGTCCCCTCGGTCCTGCTGGAGCCGCAGGCCATCACCATCGACAACGTCAACGACGTCGTGGCTGACGGGTACGTGACCAAGGAAGAGCTGTGCACCGGCGAGTTCGCGGCCAAGTGCACGGAGGCAGGCGTCGAGTAGCGGGCAGGCCCATCCTCCCGGGCACCCGGCCTCCGCCGGGTGCCCGGGACGGTCCCGACCAATGAGGAGTCGCGCGTGACCGCGAACGCGACCGAGAACGGAACCCCGATCCTCCAGCTTCGGGGCATCAACAAGAGCTTCGGGCCGGTGCACGTCCTCAAGCAGGTGAACTTCGCCGCCTACCCCGGTCAGGTCACCGCCCTGGTGGGCGACAACGGGGCCGGCAAGTCGACCCTGATCAAGTGCATCGGCGGGATCCACCCGATCGACTCGGGCGAGTTCCTGTTCGAGGGCAAGCAGGTCACCGTCCACGGCCCGCGGGACGCCTCGGCGCTCGGGATCGAGATCGTGTACCAGGACCTCGCCCTCTGCGACAACCTCGACGTGGTCCAGAACATGTTCCTGGGCCGCGAGCAGACCACCAGCATCGTGCTCGACGAGGCCTCCATGGAGGAGCGGGCCGCCAAGACCCTCAAGTCCCTCTCGGTGCGGACCCTGCGGTCGACCCGCCAGCTGGTGGCCAGCCTGTCCGGCGGCCAGCGCCAGACCGTGGCCATCGCCAAGGCCGTGCTCTGGAACAGCAAGGTCGTGATCCTGGACGAGCCGACGGCGGCCCTCGGGGTGGCCCAGACCGAGCAGGTGCTCGCCCTGGTCCGGCGGCTGGCCGACCAGGGCCTGGCCGTGGTGCTCATCTCCCACAACCTGGTCGACGTGTTCCAGGTCGCGGACCGCATCGCCGCCCTGTACCTGGGCCAGCTGGCCGCCGAGGTCAAGGCCAAGGACGTCCGCCAGCCCCAGGTGGTGGAGCTGATCACCACCGGCCGGACCGAGGGCGTCGAGTCCGAGCTGCCAACCAGCGTCGACGAGGGGGTGACGGCATGAGCGCTCCCACCGTCGACGTTCCCGACAGCCCCGCGGAGCTGACCCGCTCGCCGTCGCTGGGCGAGTACTTCCGCAGCTATGTGGACCGGGTGCGCGGGGGTGACATCGGCTCCCTGCCGGCCATCTTCGGCCTGGTCGTGCTGGTGATCGTCTTCTCCCTGCTCCGGCCGGTGTTCTTCTCGGCCGGCAACTTCGCCAACCTGCTCACCCAGGGCGCCCCCATCACCGTGATCGCCATGGGGCTGGTGTTCGTCCTGCTGCTGGGCGAGATCGACCTGTCGGCCGGGTTCACCAGCGGCGTCTGCGCGGCCGTGCTGGCCACCCTGCTCACCGACTGGGGCTGGTCGTGGCCCCTGGGGGTGCTCGTCGCCCTGGCGGTCGGCCTGCTCATCGGGACGACCATGGGCTCGCTGGTGGCCCGGGTCGGGATCCCGTCGTTCGTGGTCACCCTGGCCGCCTTCCTGGCCTTCCAGGGCACGGTGTTGCTGATCATCGGCGAGGGCGGGAACGTCGCCATCCGCGACCAGACCATCCTGGCCATCGAGAACAAGAACGTGCCACCCGTGTGGGGCTGGATCCTGTGGGCGGTGTCGATCGGCGCCTTCGCCGCGCTCATGCTCATGCAGGCCCAGCGGCGCCGGGCCAAGGGCCTGGCCGCCGAGCCGATGGCCGTGCTCGCGGCCAAGGTGGGCGGCCTGGCCGTGCTCACCGGCATCGCCGTCTACGTGCTCAACCTCGAGCGCAGCCGCAACGCCCTGGTGATCTCCCTCAAGGGGATCCCCTGGGTGGTGCCGATCATCCTGGTGCTGCTGGTGGTGCTGAGCTTCGTGCTCGGGCGCACCGCCTACGGCCGTCATGTCTACGCCACCGGCGGCAACGCCGAGGCGGCCAGGCGGGCCGGCATCAAGGTGGCCAACATCCGCACCTCGGTGTTCATGGTCTGCTCGACCATGGCCGCCGTGGGCGGGATCATCGCCGCCTCGCGGGCCAACTCGGTCGACCCCAACGCCGGCGGCAGCAACACCCTGCTGTACGCGGTCGGGGCGGCGGTGATCGGCGGCACCAGCCTGTTCGGGGGCAAGGGCAAGGTGCGCGACGCCATCATCGGCGGCGCCGTCATCGCCGTGATCGACAACGGCATGGGGCTGCTCGGCTACAGCGCCGGCATCAAGTTCATCGTCACCGGCCTGGTGCTGCTGATCGCGGCCAGCGTCGACGCCCTGTCGCGCAAGCGGGCCCACGCCACCGGCCGCGCCTGACGGCGGAAGCGTGGTCGGCGGCCCGCCCGGTTGCCCCGATACCGGGCGGGCCGCCACACTTCGTCCATGGCGACCACCATCGTGATCCTGGTCAGGCACGCCAAGGCGGCCGACCGGTTCGACTGGACGGGCGGCGACCGCGACCGGCCCCTGATCGACAAGGGCCGCAAGCAGGCCGACCGGCTGGCCGCCGCCCTGCGCCGCGAGGAGCCGGTGCTGGTCGCGGCCAGCCCGTGGCTGCGCTGCCGCCAGACCGCGGCCCCGCTGGCCGCCGCCATGGGGCTCCAGGTCGAGCTGGACGACCGGCTGGGCTACGACGCCCCCGACGTGGCCGGCTGGGTGCGGGCGGCCGTCCGCGACCATCCCGGCCGGGCCGTGGTCGCGGTCAGCCACGGCGACCTGATCCCCATGTACCTGTTCCAGACCGGCCTGGTCGACGGGTTCCCCGAGTTCCGCACCGGCTCGCTGTTCCGGCTCGAGGCCAGCCGGGGGCGGGTCGCCAAGGTCGAGCTGGTCGACCGCAAGCAGCTCAAGCGACAGCTGGGGGACGCCTCCTGAGGAACGCCGAGTACGATGAGCCGCCCATGCGGACCCGTGCCTCCTCCCCGACCGACCGTGTCGTGCCCGGCGACGGCGTCAGCCTGCACGCCCGCGACTGGGGCGGGAGCGGGCAGGCGGTGGTGCTGCTCCACGGGCTCGCCTCCAACGCCCGCATCTGGGACGGGGTCGCGCCCCGGCTGGCCGGGGCCGGCCTGCGGGTGGTCGCCCTCGACCAGCGCGGCCACGGCGCCTCCGACCAGCCCGCATCGGGCTACGACTTCGCCTCCGTCGGCCGCGACCTGTCGGCCGCCCTGGCCGCGCTCGGCATCCAGCGGCCGGTGCTGGCCGGGCACTCCTGGGGGGCGAACGTGGGCCTCCAGTTCGCGGCCGACCGGCCCGGCTCGCTGGCCGGCCTGGCCCTGGTCGACGGGGCCCTGCTGGGGGTGGCCGAGTGGGCCGGGGCGACCCGGGAGGAGGCCCGCCGCCGCATGGCCCCGCCCCGGTTCGCGGTGCCGCTGGCCGACTGGCTGGCCCGGGCCGGGCGCTTCGACGCCGGCGGCCCGCCGGGCGGCCGGCCCTGGGTCCGCGACTACCTGCGGGCCGGGGTCGAGGTCGACGACCAGGGCGTTGCCCGGTCCCGGTTCCACTTCGACAACCACATGCAGGTGGTCGACGCCCTCTACGACCAGCGGCCGCCGGCCCTGTACCCGCTGGTCGACTGCCCGGTGCTGCTCTGTGTGGCCGCCGACCCGGTCGACGGCGGCGCGATCGCCGAGGCCAAGCGGGGCGCGGCCGTCCGCGCCGCCGAGCTGCTCCCATCCGCCACCCTCACCTGGTTCGAGGACACGATGCACGACATCCCACTGCAGCGGCCGGCCGAGCTGGCCGCGGAGCTCGCCCGCTTCGCCGACTCCGTCAAGGAGGTGCCCGGTCGTGGGTGAGCTGCTCTCCCTCGGCGTCATGGGCATCCGGGGATCATTTTCAGAAGAGGCGGCGCTCGAGTACGCCCGCGACAACAACCTCGGCGAGGTCGAGATCGTCGAGCTGCTCAACACCGAGAAGGTGCTGCGGTCGGTGGAGGCCGGCGAGGTCGACATCGGCATCTTCGCCCTCGAGAACTCCAACGGCGGGGTCGTCTACGAGAGCGTCTACGCCATGGCCGCCCACCGGTTCCGGGTGGTGGACCTGTTCGAGATCGACGTCAACCACACCCTGCTGGCCCATCCCAGCCTGCCCGGCCGCGAGAGCATCGAGCGGATCGCCTCCCACCAGCAGGCCATCCGCCAGTGCCGCATGTGGCTGCGCCACCACTTCCCCACCACCCTGGTCACCGAGGAGCCCGACACCGCCGAGGCGGCCCGCATGCTGGCCACCGGCGAGCTGCCCACCTCCACGGCCGTGATCGCGGCCGAGCGCTGCGCCGAGCTGTTCGGCCTGCGGGTGCTGGAGCGGCGCATCCAGGACCTCAAGTTCAACTTCACCACCTTCGTGGCGGCCGGCCCCCCGAAGGGATGACCTCCGAGGGCCCGGCCCACGACCGGTTCGGGGGTGCCCCGGCGGATCCGGAGGCGCGCCGGCGGGTGTCGCTGGCCGTCCGGGCCGGGGACGCGGTGACCGACCCGGCCCTCGCCCCGGCGGCGGTCGAGCTGGCCCGCCTGGCCCAGCGCCGCCTCGAGGCCCGCACCCTCCCCAGCGCCCTGCGCATCAGCGCCGGGGTCGTGCTCGCCTGGCTGGTCCTGGTCGCCCTCCCGGTCACCATCAGCACCGGCGTCCACCTGGCCGCCCTGGCCGCCGGCGTCGGCGTCGGCGCCCTCCTGTTCAGCCTCATCCTCCTGCTCGGCCGCCGCCAGCTCCACCTGGCCCGCCGGGCCGAGCAGCGCAACCTCCACCTCCTGGAGGGCCACGGGCCTGACCGCGGGCCTACAGCTCCTGGAGCAGGGCCCGGGTCTCGGTGACGAAGTAGACGAGGGCGACCAGGCCCAGGAACACCCCGACGGCCAGGCGGAGCCGGCGCTCGGCGGTCCGGATGGTCAGCGAGGCCCCGATCCTGGCCCCGGGGATCACCCCGATGGTCAGCAGCGTGGCCAGCCGCCAGTCGATGTCCCCGAGCACGGCGTGGGTGATGGTCGCCGGCACCCCGAAGATCCCCACGCAGACCAGCGAGGTCGCGATCGCCGACTTGAGCGGCAGCCCGACCAGCTCGGTGAAGGCCGGCACCATGATCACCCCCCCGCCGATCCCCAGCAGCCCCGACAGCAGCCCCGCGACCACCCCGATCCCAGCCGCCACCCACCGGGTCCGGCCCCCACCCCCGCTGGCCGGACCGGTCCCGCCCTCGTCCTCGTCGCCGGCGGGATCGCTGGGACCGGTGACGGCGGTGCGCCAGGCGGTGAAGGCGAGGAGGACGGCGATCAGGAGGAGGAGCAGGTGGCCGCCGCCGGGCAGCTCGTGGGAGAGCAGGGAGCCGCCGACCACGGCGAGCAGGCCGGCGGCGGCGGCGGGGGTGATGAGGCGCCAGTCGATCAGGCCTTCGCGGCGGTAGCGGAGGGTGCCGGTGATGGCGCCGGGGAGGATGGAGGGGAGGGTGGTGCCGACGGCGACCAGGGGTTCGGCGCCGAGGGCCCGGAGGCCGGGGTTGCTGACGATCGCGCCGCCGACGCCGAACAGGGCGCTGAGGACGCCGGTGGCGAAGCCGAGGAGGAGGGTGAGGGCGTCGCGGGCCAGGCCGGGCTCCACGGCCCTAGCCGGCCGGGGCGCGCAGGGCCGTCGCCACCTCCGGCTTGGCGAACTCCTCGAAGGCGTAGGCGGCCGCCCGCACCCCCCGGTAGTAGTGGGCCAGGAGCAGGCGCTCGTTGGGGGCGTGGACCCTGTCCTCGGGCAGCATCACCCCGAGGTAGACGCAGGCCGCCCCGAGGGCGTCGGACAGGGCCCGCTCGGGGCCCGACCCGCCCTCGCGGTAGAACAGCGGGTCCTTGCCGAACGCCCTGGCCACGGCCTTGGCGGCGGCGCGGTTGCCGGGGTGGTCGAGGGGGGTGCGGGCCGGCTTGACCCCGCCGTAGGAGCGGACCGAGACCTCGACGTGGCCGGGCACCCGGTCGCGGACCCAGCGCTCGAACAGCGGCTCCAGCCGGGCCGGCTCCTGGTCGGCGACGAGGCGGAACGACACCTTGGCGTGCGCGGTGGCCGGGATGATGGTCTTGGTGCCGACCCCGCTGAAGCCGCCCCAGATGCCGTTGACGTCGGCCGTGGGCCGGCCCGACATCCGCTCCAGGGGCGTGTACCCGTCCTCGCCGGGCAGGGCGCCGACCCCGGTCACGGCCTTGAGCTGGTCGGGGTCGAAGGGCACGGCGGCGATGTTGGCCCGCTCCTCGTCGGTCAGGGCGACCACGTCGTCGTACCAGCCACCGATGGTGATGCGCCCGGCCTCGTCCTTGAGCCCGGCCAGCAGCGTCACCAGCTCGGCGATGGCGTTGGGGACGGCGCCCCCGAACGATCCCGAGTGCAGGTCGGCCGGGGCGGTGCGCAGGTCGACCTGGAAGTAGATGAGCCCGCGCATGGCCGTGACCAGCGACGGCACGTCCTCGGCGACCATCCCGGTGTCGGAGACGAGGATCAGGTCGCAGGCCAGCCGGTCGGCGTGCTCGCCAAGGAACGCGTCGATGGTCGGCGACCCCGACTCCTCCTCCCCCTCCACGAAGAACTTGACGTTGACCGGCAGGCGGCCGTCGGCGGCCAGCAGGTGCCGGATGGCCGAGACCTGGAAGTGGATCTGGCCCTTGTCGTCGGAGGCGCCGCGGGCGTGCAGGCAGCCGTCGCGCACGGTCGGCTCGAACGGTGGGGTGGCCCACTCCTCCAGGGGGTCGGCCGGCTGCACGTCGTGGTGGCCGTACACGGTGACCGTCGGGGCGTCGGTCCCCGCCCCCAGCCACTCGCCGTACACGGCCGGCAGGCCGCCGTCGGCGGCCAGGACCTCGGTGTCGAGCCCGGCCGCCTCCATCAGCCCGGCCAGGTGCTCGGCCGAGCGGCGCACGTCACCGGCGCGCTCGGGGTCGCTGGAGATCGAGGGGATGGCGCACCACTCGGACAGCTCGCGCACGAGCGCGTCCGCCTCGGCCTGCACGAAGGCGTCAATGTCGGCCACGGGCTCTCCTGGGAAGCGCGCTGAAGTGGACCAAACGGCGACAGGAGGCTACCAGAGGGCCCCGGCGTTGGTCGGGTCGCTGCCGGTCCGTCCGGTTGGCCCTATCCTGCTGGGATGCTGTCGACGGTGCGGATCGGCATGGTCGGGGCGGGCGCGGTCGCGGCCCGCCACCTGCGGACCCTGCTGGCCATGGACGGGGTCGAGGTGGCCGCGGTCGCCGACCCGGCCCTGGAGCGGGCCAAGGAGCTGGCCGCCGAGGCCGGGGCGGCCGTCTACCCCAACCACATGGAGCTGCTGGAGGCCGAGCGCCTGGACGCCGTCTACATCTGCGTCCCGCCGTTCGCCCACGGCGCCCCCGAGCTGGCCGTGATCGACGCCGGGCTGCCCATGTTCGTGGAGAAGCCGGTGGCGATCGACCAGGAGACGGCCGCCGCCATCGCCGCCCGTCTGGCCGGGCGGTCGCTGGTCACCTGCACCGGCTACCACTGGCGCTGGCTGGACATCTTCGACCGGGCGGCCGCCCTGCTGGCCGACCGTCCGGCCCGCCTCGTCCAGTGCTGGTGGCTGGACAAGGTGCCCCCGCCCCCCTGGTGGCTGCGCCGCGACGGGTCGGGCGGCCAGACGATCGAGCAGACCACCCACGTCCTCGACGCCGCCCGGGGCCTGGCCGGGGACGTGACCGAAGCCCACGCCTTCGGAGCGGGAGCGGCCACGGCGGACGACATCCACGACGTGTCCGTGGCCAGCCTGCGGTTCGCGTCGGGGGCGGTGGGGACGGTGGCGTCCACCTGCCTGCTGCCGCGGCTGCACCGGGCCGGGGTGCAGGTGGTCGCGGACGGGCTGTCGCTGGAGCTGTCCGAGACCGAGCTGGTGGCCGAGGTGGACGGCCGGCGCGACGGCTGGACGGCGGACGGCGACGCCCGGCCCCGGCCCGACCGGGACTTCGTCGTCGCGGTCCGGGGGGGCGAGAACCGGATCCGGGTGCCCTGGCCCGAGGCCTACCGGACCCACCTGCTGGCCTGCGCCATCACCCGCTCGGCGGACGAGGGCCGGCCGGTTCCTGTGCCGGAGGGGTCCGGGGAACCCCAAGGGGGTGCCCCGGTGGATCGGGGTCGCACCGATGGCTGACCGGCGGCCGGTGCGGCTGCTGGTGATCGAGCGGCCGGGGGTGGCCCGGCTGGTCGACGAGGACGAGCCGGCCCCGGCCGGGGGCCAGTTCCGGCTGGAGACCCTCTACACCGGGCTGTCGGCCGGCACCGAGCTGACCTACTTCAAGGGCACCAACCCGTACCTGCACGCGGCCTGGGACGAGCGCCTTGGGGTGTTCCGGCGCGACCGGCCGGCGACCGGCTTCCCGGTCCGCGCCCCCGGCTACATGGAGGTCGGGCGGGTCAGCGAGACCAGCAGCGACGCCGTTGCCGTTGGCGACCTGGTCGCCATGGCCTACGGCCACAAGACCGCCCGCACCGTCGACCCGGCGGTGGACCGGTTCCTGCCCCTGCCGCCCGACCTCGACCCGGTGCTCGGCATCTACGTCGCCCACATGGGCCCGATCTGCGCCAACGGGCTGCTCCACGCGGCCGCCGACGCCGCCGGGCCGGGCGCGCTGCAGCTCGGCGACGGGGTCAGGGGCCGCAACGTGCTGGTCACCGGGGCCGGGGTGGTCGGGCTGCTGGTCGCCCTCCTGGCCCGCCACCACGGGGCGGCCGAGGTGGTGGTGGCCGACGCCACCCCGGCCCGGCTGGCCGCCGCCAGGGCGCTTGGCCTGGACGCGGTCGAGGACGCCGACGGCACCGCCTGGCGGGCGGTCAAGGAGCGCTGGCGCCGCGACCCCACCGACTGCGGGGCCGACGTCGTCTTCCAGTGCCGGGGCCGGACGGCCGCCCTGGCCGGCGCCCTGCGCAGCCTCCGGCCCCAGGGCACGGTCGTCGACCTCGCCTTCTACCAGGGCGGGGCCCCCGACCTGGCCCTCGGCGAGGAGTTCCACCACAACGGGCTGACCATCCGCTGCGCCCAGATCGGCCGGGTCCCCCGGGGCATGGCCCACCTGTGGGACCGGCGCCGCCTGGCCGCCGAGACGGTCGACCTGCTGCGTGCATCTGGCCCGGCGATGCGGGAGCATCTGGTCACCGACCTGGTCCCGCTCGGCGACGCGCCGGATCTGCTGGCCGACCTGGCCAGCCGCCGCCGCCACGTCCTCCAGGCGGTGTTCGCCTGCCCGGCCGCCACGGCCTAGAGGAGACGGGAGAGGGGACGCTGATGGACACCGCCAGCGGATGGGTCGTCGTCGGCATCGACAACGGCGGGACCAGCAACAACGCCACGGTCCTTGACGGGTCGGGGCGCTTTCTGGTCGACCGGCTGGTGGAGATGCCGAGCCTGGTCACCGAGGGCCCCGAGGTGGCCGTCGAGGCCATGGCCAAGGCCCTGGACAACGTCCTCGACCTCACCGGCATCCCGCTGGAGGCGGTCCGGGGGGTGGGGCTGGACACGCCCGGCCCGGCCTCGGCCGACGGGGTCATCTCCTCCAAGGGGGCCACCAACTTCGCCCAGCCAGCGTGGCGAGGTTTCGACATCCGGGGGGCGCTGGAGGCTCGCCTGGGGTTGCCGGTGATCTACAACAACGACGCCAACGCGGCCGCCCTGTACGCCCACCACGTCCGCTTCGGGGACGCGGCGGCCGGCCACTCATCCGTGTCGGCCATCGTCGGCACCGGCCTGGGCGGTGGGGTGATCGAGGGCGGCCGGGTCGTCAAGGGCGCGGCCGGCATGGCCGGCGAGCTCGGCCACGTCCAGATCCCCATGCACGGCCTGCTGGCCGAGGGCCAGCCCCTGCCCACCTGCAACTGCGGCTTCGTCGGCGACGCCGAGAGCATCGCCTCCCTCACCGGGATCGAGCGGAACCTGCTCCCGTACTGGCTGACCCGGTTCGAGAACCACGAGCTGAGCCAGGTCGGGTCGCTCAGGCAGGCGGCCAAGATGGTGCGGGCCCTTGGCGAGCGGGAGGACCCGCTGGCCCTGCGCATCTTCGAGCAGCAGGCGATGGCCATCGGCCGGCTGTTCACCATCGCGGCCAACTACAGCGACCCCGACACCTACTTCCTCGGCGGCGGGGTGGTCGAGACCACCCCCAAGTTCCGGCAGTGGTTCCTGGCCCAGGTGCGCCAGCACACCGCCCTGCGGGAGGAGCAGGCCCGGGTGGCGACCCTTGCCCTGGTCCCCGACCTGGACATGGCCGGGGCCCGCGGGGCCGCGATCGCCGCCCTTGGCGCGCTTCAGGCCCCGGTCCGGGCCAGGACCTCCCTGTAGAGGCGCAGGTAGCCCTCGGCCATCGTCCCGGCCGAGAACCGCTCCTCGACCGAGCGGCGGCAGGCCGCCGGGTCGATCTCGCCGGCCCGGAGCATGAGCTGGGCGAACTCCGACTCGTCGTCGGCCAGGAAGCCGTTGCGGCCGTGCTCGATGATCTCGGGCAGGGCCCCCCGGCGGGTCGCGATCACCGGGGTGCCGCAGGCCAGCGCCTCGATCGCCGCCGTCGCCCCCGGCTCCTCCCAGGAGATCGGCATCAGCGCCGCCCGGGCCCGGCCGACCAGCTCGTCCTTGGCGGGCCCGCCGACCGTGCCCACCCAGCGGATCCGCTCCCCGTCCTCGAACGGCTGGACGGCGTCCAGGTAGTGGCGAACGTCGCCGTAGCCGTGGAGCGGGCTGGCCGGGTCCTGGAGGGCCGCGAGCAGCTCCGGCGGGGAGGGCACGCCGGCCACCGGGCCGGCCATGACCAGCGGCACCCCCAGCTCCTTGCAGATGCGGGCGGCCACGGCCTGGCCCTTGAACGGGGTGACCCGCCCGAAGACCAGGAAGTCCTCGCCCTTGACCTGCCGGAACCGGTGGGCGGCCAGGTCGACGCCCAGGTGGACGGCGCCCAGGCTCTGGTCGCGGAGGTTGGCCGGGGCGGTGCGGAGCTGGGCGTTGGAGACGCCGTTGAAGAACACCCGCCCGCCGCCGTCGAAGGAGCCGTAGAACTCGGGGTGCTTGCGCAGGTCCCAGTGGAGGGTCTGGAGCACCGGCGGGGCGGCCCCGTGGAGCGCCCCGAGCACGCTCGGCCCGACCACCTCCAGGTGGTCGTGGACCAGGTCGATGTCGGGCCGCTCGCGCAGGGTCTCAAGGACGGTGGCCATGTGGGCATGGGTGATGCCCATGACCTGGGCGTACGGGCCGGCCAGGCGCCCGAACTGGCCGTCGGGGAAGGCGCAGCGGCGGTCGTCGACCTCGATCGTGCTCTCCTCGACGGTGCACAGCACCACCTCGACCCCCCGGGCCCGCAGCTCCGGGATCAGGGTGGCGAGCACGTTCTCGATGCCCCCGTAGTCCGGCGGCGGCACCGGCAGCCAGGGGCCGGCGTTGATCAACACGGTCAGGGTCATACAGATCCCGCAAACTCGGTTGTTCCGGACCCGCCCCATGTTGCCACCGGCGGCCCCCGCCAAACCTCCAGAGGCCCGGCCGCCCCGTCAGGCCCGGGGGAACCGGAGCACGCGGTCGTCGTCGGCGGCCGGGTCGCCGCGGCCGTCGCGGTTGCTGGTCAGGACCCAGAGGGCGCCGTCGGCGGCCACGGCGGCGTGGCGCAGCCGGCCGTAGGACCCGGCCAGGACGGCCGCCGGCTCGCCGGTCCCTCCGGCACCGTCGAGGGGGACCGTCCACAGCCGCTCGCCCCGGAGGGCGGCCACGTACATGGTGTCGCCGGCGATCGCGGCCCCGCTGGGCGAGGCCTGGGCGGTCGGCCAGGTGACCAGCGGGTCGCGGTACCGGTCCCCGCCGCCGGTGCCCTCGACCTCCGGCCAGCCGTAGTTGCCGCCACGCTCGATCCGGTTGATCTCGTCGACCCGGTTCTGCCCGAACTCGGTGGCGAACATCCGCCCCTGGCCGTCCCAGGCCAGCCCCTGCACGTTGCGGTGCCCGAGGGTCCACACCGGCGACCCCGGGTCGGGGTTGTCGGCCGGGACGCCGCCGTCGGGCCGCAACCGGAGGATCTTGCCGCCGAGGCTGCCCGGGTCCTGGGCGTTGCCCCGCTCGGCGGCGTCGCCGGTCCCGGCGTACAGCATCCCGTCGGGCCCGAAGGCGATCCGCCCGCCGTTGTGGATCCCGGCCTTGGGGATCCCCTCCAGCAGCACCTCGAGCTGGCCGCCGCCGAGCCGGAAGCGGACGATCCGGTTGTCGGCGCTGGTGCTGAAGTAGGCGTAGACGAGCTGGTCCTCCTCGAACTCGGGCGAAACGGCCAGCCCCAGCAGCCCGCCCTCGCCCCCCGCGGCCACCCCGGGCACGGTCAGGGCCTCCCGCGCCTCCGAGCCCGGCCCGACCCGCAGGATCCGCCCGCTGTCCCGCTCCGAGACCAGCGCGCCCCCGTCGGGCAGGAAGGCCAGCCCCCACGGCGCCTCCAGCCCGCCGGCCACCACCTCCGGCTCCCCGAACCCGGCCCCGATCCCCGGCTCCCCACCGGGATCGTCCTCCCCCACCCCGGGCACCACCCCGCACCCGGCCAGCACCAGGCAGGCCACCAGGAGCGCCGGGACGGGACGGAGACGGGCCATCACCGGTCCATGGTCGTCCCCGCCCGCTCAAGCCGGCATAAGCGAGCGGGCCCGCCTAGGCGACCAGCCCCTGGCTGCGCAGCGCCACCTGGAGGTCGTGGGGGTTGGAGGCGACGCCGAGGGCGTCCTCGAGCTCGATCTGGCCCTCGCGGTAGAGGGCGATGAGGTGCTGGTCGAAGGTCTGCATGCCGTAGAAGCCGCTCTCGGCCATGATCGAGGTGAGGTCGCCGGTGCGCTCCGCGTCGGCGATGGCCTCCGCCGTTCGGCCGGTGTTGACCATGACCTCCAGGACGGCGATGCGGCCGCCGTCGCCGGCCCGGCGGACCAGGCGCTGGCCGACGATGCCGCGCAGGGCGGCGGCCAGCGACAGGCGGACCTGGCGCTGCTGGAAGGGCGGGAACAGGTCGATGCAGCGGTTGACGGTCTCGGCGGCGTCGGTGGTGTGGAGGGTGGAGAGGACCAGGTGGCCGGTCTCGGCCGCGGCCAGGGCGTTCTTGAGGGTCTCGGAGTCCCGGACCTCGCCGACCAGGATGACGTCGGGGTCCTGGCGCATGGCGGCCCGCATGGCGATGGTGAAGTCGTCGGTGTCGACCCGGACCTCGCGCTGGTTGACCATGCCGAGCTTGTCGGCGTGGAGCACCTCGATCGGGTCCTCGATCGTAACAATATGGACAGCCCGGTTGGCGTTGACGTGGTCGATCATGGCCGCCAGGGTGGTGGTCTTGCCCGAGCCGGTCGGGCCGGTGACCAGCACCAGGCCGCGGGGCTGCTCGGCCAGGCGGGCGATCACCGGGGGCAGGCCCAGCTCCGCGATGGACATCGCCCCCTCCTGGACCCGCCGCAGCACCAGCCCGACCGAGCCGCGCTGGCGGAAGGCGTTGACCCGGAACCGCCCCACCCCCGGCAGCGAGTAGGCGAAGTCGGCCTCGTTGGTCCGCTGGAACTGCTCGTGCAGGTCGGGGCGGATCAGCTCGCGGAGCAGGGTCTCGGCCGCCTCGGGGGTGAGGGTCGGGCCGTCGAGGACGACCAGGTTCCCGTCCACCCGCATGCGCGGTGGCGACCCGACCTTGAGATGCAGGTCCGACCCCTTGGCGGCGACCAGCGCCTCCATCCAGGCCATCATGCTCGACACCGCTCGCTCTCCCCCTCCCCGGGGCGCACGCCTGTTGCAGGCACCCCTTGAACGGGTCGGCCCCTGCCAGGCATGGCTTGAGCGACTCGGGTGGTTGAAGCCGTCCCGGGCGTGCAAGGATTCCTGGGTATCCCGGACCCGGAACGACCAGGAGGCCCTTGCCATGGCCGGCTCGATGACCGAGATCCCCGTCAACGGCGACGCGGTCCCCGCCTACATCTCCCTGCCCCCGTCCGGCAGCGGGCCGGGTGTGGTGGTCATCCAGGAGTGGTGGGGGCTGGTCCCGCACATCCGCGATGTGGCCGACCGGCTGGCCGCCCAGGGGTTCGTGGCCCTCGCCCCCGACCTGTACCGGGGCAAGGAGACCACCGAGCCCGACGAGGCCGGCAAGCTGGTCATGGAGATGCAGCTGGAACAGGCGGCCAAGGACATGGCGGCCGCGGTCGACGCCCTGCTGGCCATGCCCGAGACCACCGGCGACGGGGCCGGGGTGGTCGGCTTCTGCGTCGGGGGCGGGCTGGCCCTGTTCCTGGCCTCGCGGAAGCCCGAGGTCACGGCGGTCGTCTGCTACTACGGCTTCCCCCGCGACGGCATGGAGTGGGACCTGTCGGCGGTCAAGGCGGCCGTGCTCGGCCATTTCGCCGAGCACGACGACTTCGCCCCACCGGAGGTGGTGGAGCGCATCGAGGGCGAGCTGCGCGACGCCGGGGTGGACGTGACCTTCCACCACTATCCGGGCACCAGCCACGCCTTCTTCAACGACGAGCGGCCCGAGGTCCACGACGCCGAGGCGGCCGACACCTCCTGGCAGCGGTCGCTCGAGTTCCTCCGCGCCCACCTCGGCGAAACGTCCTGAGGCGGACGATGGTCGGGTATGCTGACCGGCGAAGGGGAGTAGTCCAGCGGGGCAGGGGCCCCGACGAGCACGCCGTCAGGACGGTGGGCGCCAGCGCCCACCCGGCGCCTCACCCGGGTCGCGGGCGGACGAGACCTTCGAGCCGTCTGGCGTTCCCCCAGGGACCCGACCAAGCCGGAGGACTCTTTGGCAGCTGAGCCCGAGCAGACCGAGATCCGCCCCAAGAGCGGGCCGGTCCCGCTGGCGCTGGCGCTGGCCGCCTGCATCCCCGGCGCCTACCTCGGCCTGGCCGAGCTGTTCCACTTCGGCCACCCCGAGCTGGCCCCGCCGATGCTGGCCCTGACCTACGGGGTGGCGGTGATCGGGGCGGCGTTCGTGCTCGCCTGGGCGGCCGAGGCGGCCCAGCTCGACGTGTCGGCCAGCCTGGCCATCGGCGTCCTGGCCCTGATCGCGGTCCTGCCCGAGTACGCGGTCGGCTTCGTGTTCGCCTGGAAGGGCGGCAACGACGTCGAGCAGTACGGCTCCAGCTGCAAGGCGCCCGACTTCGAGGGGGCCTCCAACTGCGACCTGGTGCTGGCCAACATGACCGGGGCCAACCGGCTGCTGATCGGCATCGGCTGGTCGATGATCGTGTTCATCGCCTACTGGCAGTGGCGGCGCAAGGGCGAGCGCCACGAGGGCGTCACCATGGAGCGCACCAAGGCGGTGGAGCTGGCCTACCTCTCGCTGGCCTGCGCCTATTGCCTGACCCTGCCCCTCAAGAGCTCCGTGACCCTGATCGACACGGTCATCCTGGTCAGCATCTTCATCGCCTACACCCTGCGGATCTCCAAGGCCCCCCAGACCGAGCCCGACCTGATCGGCCCGGCGGCCTGGGTCGGGGCGATGAGCAAACGGGCCAGGCGGACCAGCGTGCTGTCGATGTTCGCCGTCGCCGGTGTGGTGATCCTGCTGGTCGCCGAGCACTTCGCCGAGTCGCTGGTCGAGACCGGGACCGAGCTCGGGGTGAGCGAGTTCCTGCTCGTCCAGTGGGTGGCCCCGCTGGCCTCGGAGGCGCCGGAGCTGCTGGTGGTGGCGTTGTACGCCTGGCGGCTGAAGACCAGCGAGGCGCTCACGGCGGTGGTCTCCTCCAAGATCAACCAGTGGACGCTGCTGGTCGGCACCCTGCCGCTGGTGTTCGCGATCGCCTCGGGCAGCCTCAACGGCCTGCCGGTCGAGACCGCCCAGCGCGAAGAGGTGCTGCTCACCGCCGCCCAGACCGTGTTCGCGGTCGCGCTCCTGGTCAACCTGTCGATCTCGCTCCGGGAGGCGTTCGCCCTCTTCGGGCTGTTCTGGGCGCAGTTCATCCTCGGGGCGGTGGTACCTCCGTCGTACAAGGGCGCCGAGCTGCTGATCCTGTCGGCGGTCTACATCCTGCTCGGGCTGTGGATCCTGGTCCGCAAGCGCGGCGACTTCCGCCACCTGCTCCGCGACGGCTTCCGCACCCCCTACAGCGAGCTCGAGCCGGAGGCGGCCGCCGGCGGGCCGTCCCAGTCTCAGGTCACGAAGTAGAAGATCAGTCCCAGCACGGCGTACACGGCCAGCAGCTGGAGGCCCTCGAACCAGGTCGACTCGCCCTCCTGGGTGACCTGGTTGGCGACCAGGATGGCCAGGAAGATGGCCCCGATCTCGAAGCCGTTGAACACCAGGGCCATCGGGAACGGCCCGACCACGAACGACAGCAGGACCAGCACCGGGGCCACGAACAGGGCGATCTGGGCCGAGGAGCCGATGGCGATGTTGACCGCCAGGTCCATCTTGTCGCGCATGGCGAAGTAGATGGCCACCCAGTGCTCGGCCGCGTTGCCGACGATCGCGACCACGATGATGCCGACGAAGAACGGCGACAGGCCGAGGTTCTCCGACGCCTCGGTGATGGACCCGACCAGAATCTCCGACATCACCCCGACGGCCACGCCGGCGATGGCCAGCATGGTCACGGCCCGCCGGACCGACCAGGGTTCGCCGCCGTGGTCCTCCTCGTCGTGGGAGGGGTTGAACAGGTCGCGGTGGGTCCGCAGGGAGAACCACAGCCCGGCCGCATAGGTGGTCAGCAGGATCACCGAGACCCCGACCGAGAGCCGGTCCAGGTCGGCCGGGAAGTCGAGCGCCTCGTCGGCGGGCCGGGGCAGGCCGGCCCCGGCCACCAGCTCGAAGATGGCCGGCATGACCAGGGCCACGGCGGCCAGCAGCAGCATCAGCGACTGGACGTTGGCGGCGGTGCGGTCGAAGCGCTGGCGGTCGCGCCGCAGGCCCCCGGCCAGCATGGCCGCTCCCATGACGAGCAGGATGTTGCCGAGGATGGAGCCGACCACCGACGCCTTGACGACCTCCTGGAGGCCCTCGTTGAGGGCGAACAGGGCGATCACGAGCTCGGGGAAGTTGCCGAAGGTGACGTTGAGGAAGCCGCCGATGCCGGGCCCGGAGCGGGCCGCCAGCTCCTCGGTCGACCGGCCCATCAGGGCCGCGGTCGGGATCACCCCGAGGGCGGCGGCCACGAAGATCGGGGTGGCCCCGGCGTGGATCAGCTCCAGGGCGATCGCCACCGGGATGAACGGCACCAGCAGATACGGCCAGCCGTCCCCGCTGAGCAGGAACGTCTTGAGGTTGAAGCGGGGCTGGAGGTCGGCGGGGGCGGTCATCGGCGGCTGCTCCTAGACGGGCTCCGGGGTCTCCGGTGCTGGTGGCTGCTCGGTGGCGGCCCGGTCCACTGCCGGGACCGGGTCGCGGGGCTCGCAGAACACGGCCATGCTGGCGGTGAAGGTGTGCAGGAAGTTGCGGCCGCCGATCGGTCCCAGCTCGCCCTGGGCGAAGAAGCCGGCCATCGGGGCCGCGTCGGTGGCCGCGGTCACCCGGGCGGCGTCGTGGTCGGGCTCGCCGAAGAAGCCCCGGCCCCGGCCGTTGCAGGAGAACAGCAGGACGCCCCGTGGCCGCCAGCGGGCCACGGGCGTGAGCAGCAGCTCGAGGTCCTCGTCGGCGGCGTCGGCGTCGCGGACGTGGAACTGGAGGGTCTGGCCGACCTCGACGCTGTCGGCCACGGCGATCGAGCCGGTCTCCGGGTCGGCCCCGAGCAGGCCCCTGACCAGGAAGTCGCCCCGGTCGAAGCTGGCCTTGTGCTCGTCGATGACCTGGCCGACCTGGAGGCCGCCGCCGCGCAGCAGCTCCTGCTCGTGCTGGTCGAGGCCGGCCAGCATCTGGCGCAGCCGGTCGACCGCCGGCCGGCCGCCCAGCTCGTGGACGATGTTGCCCTCGCCCCGGGTGACCGCGAACGGCGAGCCCACCGGGCGGCAGCCCTGGCTGACCACCGCCCGGATGTCGACCGGGCCGACCAGGGCGACCCCGACGGCCCCGCCGTCGAGCAGCTCGGTGCCGCTGAGCAGGCGGTGCCGGCCGGCCTCCCTGGCCCCCGAGACCATCCCGCCCAGCACCGGCAGGCCGGGCTGCTCCTGGTTGAGCCGCTCCAGGAAGCTGTCGGCCGGGAAGGTGAACGGGTCGGCCAGCAGGAGCACGCTGGCCCGGTCCTCGTCAGCCAGGTCGGGCCAGCCGCCGATGCCGACGCCGTCCTCCAGGGGCAGCACCCGCAGCGCGAACGGCCGCACGCTGACCCCGGGCAGCCGGGCCATCCAGACGGCCAGGCCGGGCTCCTCCTCGACCTCGCGGCCGTCGCCGATCACCCCCTGGGCGGTGCAGCCGATGATGGCCGAGGTGCCGGTGCGCTCCGAGAGGCTGAGGGCGATGCCGGTGGCGGCGTCGGCGTGCTCCATGGTGAAGAAGCAGACGACCAGGTCGGGGGCGCCGCCGACCTGGCCGAGGGCGGCCGGGATGACCTCGTCGAGGGCCTGCTGATGGTCGTGAGCGGTGGAGACCGCGGCGCCGAAGGTGAGCATGGCGCAAGGCTACCCGGTTTCGACCCTCGATTCGGCCCCGGGATCAGGCGCCCCGGCCGACCCACTCGAAGTGGGTGGCGTCCGGGCGGGCGAAGCCGCCGCCCCAGACGAAGCCGTGGTGGGCCATGGTCCGGACCAGGCGCTCGTCCCCGCTGACCTTGAGGGCGACGGCGATGCCCCAGGCGTGGCGCGACAGCTTGCCGCCGCGGGCGTCGCGCAGCAGCCGGGGGCTCCAGCAGCCGCCCGAGCGCCGGAAGTCGCCCACGTCGACCAGCCCGCCCAGGCGCTGGCGCTCCAGGTCGGCCATGGCCTTGCCGAGGTCGCCGACGACCAGCTTGTGGCAGCGCACCTTCCCGAGCAGCGGCACCTTCGTGGTGATGAGATTCGCCTTGGCCCAGGCCGGGTCGGGCCGGCCGCTGCGCAGGCTGGGCAGGGCGAACTCGCCGAAGCGGGCCTTGACCTGGCTCATGGGCAGGACGCCGTCGCCGCCGCGGACGAACGGCCGGTCGCCGGGGGTGACGAAGCGGAGCGACCGGCCCTTGAGGAGCTTGCGGATCTCGGTGCGGAGGTCGTCCACCGGGCCGCGCGGCCTGACCAGCAGGTAGGCGGCGCGCTGGATGCCGTAGCGCCGGGCCAGGGTGCGCTCCAGGGCCACCTCGTAGCCGCCCAGCAGGGCGTCGTCGACCACCCCGCTGACCTTCAGGGTCCGGTTGCCGTGGAGCTTCAGCTTGCCGCCCGACTTGACCCGGCGGAGCTTGGCCCCGGTCTTGGAGAGGACCGCCCCCTTGGGCAGCAGGGTGGCCAGCTTGCGGCCGGGGCGGCCGGTGGCGCTGGTGTAGGCGTTGGTGTCGACGGCCATCGTCTCCACCGGGACCACCTTGTAGCCGGGCCGCCCGCTGGCCGCCGGGAGCGTCCCGGTGCGCACGGCGCTGATGGCGGCCACCCGGGTCGAGTCGCGGACCCGCCCGACCTCCTTCTCGGAGAACCCGCCGGGCGCCCAGACCAGCAGCTCGTTGCGGAAGGCGTCCAGGTCGGCGGCGCGCGTCCCAGCCACCCCGGCGCCCCGCCCGTCAGGCCCGACGCCGGCCGGCCCGCTCCATTCGGACACGAACGCGACCCACCCGGCCACGAACACCGCCAGCCCGGTCAGGATCGCCAGCGCCCGCCCTCGCGCGGTCATGCGCGAACTCCCTTCTGGTTACGTGTCAGCGTAACTATCGGGAATCGCGTCGCACCAGTGAACCAGCGAGTTTTTCACCGATCCGATACCTGTGGACAACGACCGCCTTGGGCCTGGCGGGTCGGTTTCGCTCAGAAGGTGTCCCGGCCCCTTCGGGGGCCATGCGGGTAGCTGACACGGTGGGTCGGGCTCCCTGGCCAGAAGGGCCCGGGCCCTTCGGGGGCCATGCGGGTCGCTGGTGCGGTGGGTCGGGGTCGTTCGGGCCGGTGCCGTTGCCTGGCGCGGTGGGTCGAGCCCGGTGGGTGTTCGGGCCCCATGCACTCGCCTGGCGCGGTGGGACGGGCCGGTTCGACCCAATGCGTTACCTGGCAGGACGTTCTAGGGGTCAGTGGCAGGAAGTTGTCCACAATCTGCGGCTGGTGGTTGCCTTGGGCTTTGGGGTTGATAGGTTGCACCCATGGACTCGAACACACATTCGACCCTACTGCCAAGTCCGGCATCGGAGGACTTGGCCGCGCTGGCTGCGGTCGCCGACCAACTGGCCAGCCAGGACCTGAACCGGCTCAGCGACGCAGTCCGGGCCGAGCGGGTCCTGGTGCTGCGGCAGCTGGTCGACCGCCTGGAAGGCCAATGGCTCAAGGAACTCGCCGGGGTCGACGCCCACGGTGCCGCCGGCGCCGAAGCCGACCAGCAGGTCGGGTCGACCGCGGCCTGGCTACGCAACCGCCTGCGCCTGGGCGGCGGCACCGCCAGCAGCAGTGTCCGGACCGCCCGGGCCCTGTTCCGCGGCCCGCTGGCGGCCACCGCTCAGGCCCTGACTGGTGGCGAGCTCTCGGTCGCCCATGCCCAGGTGCTGGCGTCCGGCACCCACCACCTGCCCGAGCACGTCACCGTGGAGGCCGAACCGGTGCTGGTCGAGGCAGCCCGGCGGCTGGACCCACGTCGGCTGCGGCGGCTCCTGGGCCACCTGCTCCAGCTCGCCGACCCCGATGGCGCAGATCGTGACCGAGCACGCCGCCATGCCCGGCGGGGCCTGTGGCTGGCCCCAACCTTTGAGGGCATGGTCGCGGTGGATGG
>OBLS010000037.1_pt1 | contig 32584 bp, 32 predicted proteins | sample 1519901 | NCBI WGS metagenome assembly OBLS01 (sample SAMEA3113585, study PRJEB22503) | soil metagenome | reverse complement strand
CAGGGGATATTTTTGGAGCTGAGATCAGTGTCACAAGAAAATCCGAATGACTTGGTGTCACATGTAAGACAATAAGTCAATCTTTTGGGAGATCGCTGTCCAGTCAACCAACAAAACTTTGGGATTGATACTAGGCTGTCCGATTAGCCCAGCATACTATGGTAAAGGTACTAATAGCAGAACCCACCACACCAGCAATTAGGGCTCCGATCATTGATTGGCTCAAATAGTTTGGCAGTGCATGTGAAAACCAATCTGTCAATCCAGGAAGTACTGAATATCCTAAGAATCCTATCCCAAATCCTAACATCCAGATTAAGAAGATAGCCAACTTTCTAGACATATTGTCTGCCTCTTTGTTCTAGCAAGCAAGCTCTAGTATTAGGTGCTAAATGGTGGTTGCAATGGGTCATGATGTTCTAACAATGGTTGAGGTATTAAATCCAATTGTCAAATTTTATGAATAAAAAGGGAGTCAACAACGGAGCATGAAATCTTCTAAACGGCCATTCACCAATATTATCTAGATTTATTTCCTATGACAGTAAATTCTTATGACATATCCGAATAAATATAATGCTATTCTCTATCGAATCAACATTATGTTGATAGCAGAATCTTGTGAACAGTTATGGCATAAAATCACCGGGGGGCCCGGCTTTTGATTGATCGATATAAGGACCGGGGACTTCACAAGGGCATAAGCCCGGGGAACATCAGCTCACGAATTTTTACAATTACTCCTGCCAATCCATTGATATGAATCCTCGATATGGACATGAGTACTATGACATCGGAATTTAATAGTAGATGTCCTGAATGTCAATCACTTCTGATTCATGATCATTGTAAGGGAGAGCACATATGCCCAGGCTGCGGCTATGTGGTTATGGAGCAAGGATTGGATTATGGCCCTGAGTCCCATTCATTTGATTCTGAAGAAAAGTCAAAAAATACACGTGCTAGCGGATATACAAGTGTTTCTCTACATGATTATGGCTTAAGAACTGAGATTGGTCTTGGATCGCGGGACTATAGTGGAAAATCGATTAACCATCAGATAGCAGAACAGATGAATAGTATGCGTAAATGGCATTCAAGAATAAGGGTCGCATCTCCAAAAGAAAGAAGACTTTCAAATGTCCTGTCCAAAATTAATGAAATTTGCTCTATAATGTCACTCTCGAAAACAGTTATGGAGACCGCGGCTATGTTATACAGAAACTATGAAACAATGAGCGAGGCAAAGGGAAAATCAATCGCTTGTATAGCAGCGGCCTCAATTTATCTAGCATGCAAAAGGTGTTCGATTGTACGATCGCTTGAGGAGATCGTAAGGGCCGAAGGTATACAAGAAAGTGACAGATCCACATTGAAACTTGCGTCGAAATACTACCGGATGATGGTGATTGAGATGGGGGTTTTCACAACGCACAATTCGTCGGATGATATCTCTACTCCAAGCATACCATCCCCTTCTCAAAGCCCTCAGCCGGTCAATCATCATACACCTATTCCCGTGAGTCTCTCAATTGATCAATATATCGCAAAACTTACCAATATGGCAAAAATTGATACGAAAGTAGAGAGGCTTGCAATCGATCTCGCACACAAGACTAACAGTAATCTTATAGCTGATGGCAAAGCACCAAATGGCTTAGCAGCGGCATATATTTACTTGGCTGCCTTGTTACTCGGGATCAATCTTTTGCAGATGGACATTTCTACACTTGCTGGGGTAACAGAGGTCACAATCCGCAATAGGTGCAAGGACATTATGTCAAGCTGCAAAATAAAGGTCATAATTAAGCCAGCGGCAGGAATAACTGTTCCAGAAGTTTAAGGATTCATTCTAAAGTGAGCGTAGGTCTAAGTTGCGAGGATCCGTGCATATATTCGGACCTATGGTCTCTTGTATTGAAATCTGAGGATCACGAAAAATATTGTTTATATTAATCCAATTCTACAACAATTATTATGGAGAGAATAAATGGGGAAACCATCACAGGGATAGCTCTTATCTTTTTAGCGACATTATTTATTATAGCAGGATCAGTAAATTCTGTCTGGGCGCTGCTTTTCTGGGCAGATGTTCTTATATTAGTGATCGGCATCGCATTTGTAATCCTAGGACTTTGGAGCCTAAGAAGACATCGGGGTCATACTCATTCAGATATTAAACAAAGACCCTAGACTTTCTATTGATCATGAACACGATAACTGACAAAACTATTCCAACTATTTGTATTATTATTTCGCGGAAGTATTATATGTTAAAATACACAACGAATTATAGTTTTGAACCTGACATTCTTTTGTAAGCGTGGCAACCATTCCGATTGTCCTGGCAGTTGGCCGACAGAGTCCACGGGTGAATGTACTCATGATTGCTCTTTTGATATTGCATTGTCCCCATGTGGCTGTGAGTGTCATAATTCATAACCCGCCTTGAAAAATAATGGACAGATACGACAGGACCTGGTGTCGCACGAGCTTGCTAGTTGCGTCATACGAGAGCCACCCTTCGATAGCGGCTGTGTTGATTTGTAAATGGGTACAACCAAAAATAAGCATTCGTCCAAAGTAGAGCTATCGTCTTAACTTTTGACTAACGGGAGCTCCTATCCTACATAGCAGCTCTTGAGCTTTGCGACGAATTTTTTCGTTTATCCTAACTATGACCATACCTTCAAGGGGCTGACCATAAAGGACTACTGATCCATTCGGTACTATGACAAATAATGGTAGCGCAAGCAAGTCCTCTTCACCGGTAACTAGTATTCTGACTGGGAAAGGCATTTTCAATGCCTCTCTGATTGTTGCAATGGCACTTCTTGATACTGATCCCGGCTTATTCGAACAATGTAGGAACGATAAATTCTTCGAATCTCCATCCTCGATAAGTGCAACTAATTTAGATCTGCTAGTTCTTGATCTCCTTTCTTTTCCATCAATGACTGAGAGATCCGGAACTATTCCAAATAAAAGCAACCTTGCTGTTGTAGCATCGCCAACCGTCACTAAGATGCGAGCATCTTTTGTATAACATTGAATTTTTTTTTTGTTATAGTCTTGTCATTTACAAGTTCCCCAAATGGTTCTTTAAGTAACTTATCTAGTTCATGAGGGAGAACCATTATTAATCAGCGGCTGTGGTTGAAGGAGCCAACGTCGATTCATTTGACGCTATCTGATTTGAATTTAGATCCGCTGCAATTACACTTATTCGACCTGCTACTGTCTTGGCTACTTTTCTTAGTTCCTTTGCTTGGATTGAATCTGCATCAGAAATTATAACCGGCTTACCTTTGTCACTTCCTTCCCTGATCTGGGGAGACAATGGAATTTCTCCAAGAAAAGGGATGCCATATTTTTCACTTATTCTTTTGCCCCCGCCCTCACCAAATATGGTTATTTGCTCGTTGCAATGGGGGCACCGCATGTAGCTCATATTCTCTATAACCCCTACGATTGGTACATTGAGTTTGCTGAACATTCCCAAAGCCTTGACTGCCACATTCATGGCCACATCTTGAGGAGTAGTTACTATTATGATTCCAGTAACAGGAATAGTTTGAGCCATGGTTAATGGAGCATCCCCAGTCCCTGGTGGCAGGTCTATAATTAGATAATCAAGAGATCCCCACGCAACGTCTGTTAAAAATTGCTTTATGATTCCTGAAATAATAGGTCCCCTATAAATGCCAGCTTGCTGTGACTGCTCGTAAAAAAAACCCATAGAAATGACTTTAACTCCTTCAACGTTTGGCGGCTGAATCTTATTATTTATGACCTGAGGACTTGCCTCGGCTCCCATCATAAGAGGTACACTGGGTCCATAAATATCTGCATCCAAAAGCCCTACCTTCGCTCCTGTTTCAGCCAGCGCGAGTGCCAGATTTACCGCAATTGTTGTTTTGCCTACTCCTCCCTTGCCACTAGCAATTGCAATTATATTTTTTACATCGGGAATCAACTCGTCCATCGATATGGCTCGCCCTTCCATTACCCGTGCAGTAACTTTTAAATTTAAATTCTGTATCCCTATATCTGATATCGCGGCACGGACGTCCCTCTCAATATCATCGTTAAAAGGACATGCTGGAGTGGTCAGCTCTAACGTAAAAGAGACATTTCCATCCGTAATACTGAGATCCTTAATCATGCCCATAGACACAATATCCTTATGCAGTTCTGGGTCTACGACTTTCCGTAGAGAAGAAAGGACTTGCTCAACTGTTGCCATACCTAATCAAAAATTTGCTTAGCAGCCTATTTAAATCCTTCAGGCCTTTGTCTAGCTAAGGAAAGAGCCTTTTTACATCCTGGAATCTTTTCCTTAATGTTACGATACTCGTGTCACCCGCCACTGCTATCTGGGCCTGGCTTACTTTCTCTCCTTCCTTGAGACAGGCAGCGTAAAGTACTGCAACTGCCAGCGCGTTTGGGTCCTTTCCATGAGAGATTGGGTTTTCTTTAATTATGCTAAGCATCTCAAGGCCCCGTCGGTACGAAAGTTCGCTTACCTTGGCCTTATTTGCTATCTTGGCGAGATAAGCATTGGAGTCAATTACGGGTAAGTGAAGTTTCATGTACCGCACCAAAAGCCTGTAGCACTTTCCGGCAAATATTGAATCGGTGTTTGCCGTATTCGCAATCTCGTCAAGGGTCCTAGGAACATTCAACTCCCTGCATGCTGCATATACCGATGCGACCACGAGAGCACGAATCGACCTGCCTTTAATAATGCGCTTGTCAAGTGCCTTGCGATAATTGTATGCAGATTTTTCTATTAATGCATCATTTAAAAATAGCTTATCTTTTATTGTGCCAAGAATCGCAAAGGCACTTTTTAAATTCCTATGGTAACTTCTATTATTGCTAGAAATTTTGTTCCATCTCCGCATTCTTTGTACCTTGCTAAGCTGTTCTGGGCTAATTGTGGCACCGTTAGCATCTACATTTGAATATGAGATAAATGTCGAAAGTCCCATATCGTGAAAAGCGAGAGAAGTAGGCATTCCAGTTCTACTTTTACTCTCCATGTCATCATTAGAATAAACCCTCCATTCCGGCGTTAATGATTCAATATTATCATGCAAAACCATTCCGCAGGCACTGCATATCACCTCGCTGCTGTCAGCATCGTAGACAACTGCTTTGCTGTTGCATAGACTGCATTCCTCTTTTTCTAAGGATACTGTACCCTGTTCAGAATTAATCAAATTGGTTTACCTCCAACAGACGAGTTTGAAGCGGTTTAAACATATATCTTATATCCATCAACACCATGGACTTGTATAGACCATATAAGGAATATGTGTACAAGAGAGGGAATTAGCTTGCATATAGCTACATAGCAGCGAAGATGAACACAAATTACATAAGTCAGTTTGGCAATACTGAGTGTGATATGCGATCTGATGTGAATAGTGATGCTCGTACCTCTACGGTTACCAGGTCGTTCAGATTTGAACATCAGTTATCACAAATTCTAGACGAAGAGGCAGAAAGGATGGGGATTTCGGTTAATGCGTTAGTTGGAGTAATACTACGAAGATATTGCGAGTTTACACGTTATTTGTCCAAAATAGATATGATCGTCATTAACCGCGAATTTCTCACCTACCTCCTGGACACATATGATGACGATTCCGTATATTCAATGGGGACAAAACTAGGTCAAATTATCCCCTCTGATACAATTATGTTTTGGAAGAAGGAACTAAACGAGCATTCTGTTCTTGAATATATAGAGAAGATTATTTGCAGGTATGGTCATCTGGGTACTTTCGATGAGATATTTCAGCCTGATAGTAGAGTAATTGTAATAAGACATCGTTTGGGTAGAAAAGGCTCAATTTTTTTTCAAGCTTTCTTTCATTCTGCTCTCAAGACAATATTGAATATAGATGCGAGATTTGAAATCACCGATTCATCTCTTAAATTCGATATCAAAGACGGCTCTTCTCGTTATTCAGCATAGTAGAAGTTAAAAAAGTGTTGGAGTATCAAAAGGTTCATAAATTGAACTGGGTACCCAAGTCTTGTAATCAAAGGAATGTTTGCAATCATACATATGTCAGACGTAGTCAGAATTCCTCCTAGCAAGCTAACAAATTCTCTAAAGGACACTGCAATTGGGATCCTCAAGGAGAAATATGAGAGCATGATTAGTCCTGAAATAGGATACATAGTAACGATAATAGACGCTTACGCTAACTCCACAGGAAAGCTCATCGCCGGTGACGGCGCGACCTATCACAAGGTTGGTTTCAAGGCTTTAACATACTTTCCAGTATTACAGGAAATAGTTGAAGGCGAAATAGTAGAGATTACGGATTTCGGTGCATTTGTCCGAATCGGACCAACTGATGCATTATTACACCTTTCACAAATTACCGATGATTACCTTAGGAGTGATGTCAAACAGGGAGTAATCATAGCTAATCAGAGTGCCAGATCTTTGAAAATTGGATCTCGAATCCGTTCGAGAGTAACCGCAGTAAGCCTAGGTAAGGGAGCAGCAATGGGCAAAATCGGCATAACTTGCAGACAACCATTTCTCGGAGCATTAGAGTGGATTGAACAGGAAATAAAGAAGGCTAAACAACCACAGCCCCCTTTGCCAACAAAGGAGAAGAAGGGGAGTGTGAACAAGTAGGTGCCTAGAGAGTTGGCATGCAAGAAGTGTAGGGCGGTAACCGTAGGCAAGGTCTGTCCAATTTGCAAATCCACCGAACTAACTCCAGATTGGTACGGAATTATTCTGATATTTGATGCCAATAAATCGAAAGTGGCATCATTATTGGAGATCCATGCCTCACATAAGTATGCATTAAAGGTATCCTAAAGGTATCAAGATGGGCATTTTTTCCAGCTATCTTGATGTTCGTAAATTGATATTGCATTTTCTACAAGAAGATATAGGCACGGGGGATATCACGAGCAATAATGTCGTCCCGAACCATACGGTAGTTCACGCCACAGTTGCATGCACCAGTCCAAGTAGTTCCATAACTTGTGGTCTTGAGGAAGCGAAGGCCGTTTTTGACATATGCGGTTGCAACGCCCAACCGGCTTTGCGTGATGGTTCAGCAGTAAGGAAAGGTGATATCGTAATGAATATTATAGGGGAAGCAAGATCAGTGCTAAAAGCAGAAAGGACCGCTCTAAATCTAATTATGAGAATGAGTGGAATAGCCACAATTACAAGAGAATTTGTTAATTTAACTCACAAATATTATCCTGAGGTAAAAATAGCAGGAACTAGAAAAACAGCCCCAGGGCTGCGATACTTTGACAAAAAAGCAATATCAATAGGAGGGGGTTATAGCCATAGAATGCGGCTAGATGATATGGTTTTGATAAAAGATAATCACCTGGCAGCCGCGGAATCAATAGAACGAACCATACAGACAGCAAGGGACAACGTAGGGTCAGCCATCAGGATAGAATGCGAGGTGAAGAGCATCGAGGAGGCAGTACGTGCTGCCAACGCTGGAGTTGATGTAGTTATGTTGGATAATTTTAGTCCTTCTGAAGCGGAAAGAGGGGTAAGAGCGATAAGAGAGCTCCACCCATGTGATGAGGTGGAAATAGAGTTATCTGGTGGCATAAACCTTGGTAACGTTATAGATTATGCAAAGGCGAAACCTAACATCATATCAGTCGGTTACCTAACTCATTCTTCGAGGGCTATCGACTACAGTCTATCCATTTTGATGAAAAACTGAGGCTTGGATCCCGACCGAAGTATTGTCTTATATCCTCGGACCTAATTGGACAATCTTTCTACAAAATAGAAATCATAATCTGTACGATTGTGTAATGCCCTTTAGTTCTATCCAGTGCGAACGATATAGCTGGCGCTAAAGCCATCGAATTTATGCCAACTCTATCATTCTTTGTATTGAAAGTCGTGCCTTGTCGGCAATCCTATCTGGAACTTTCACCTCGTAAACTCCATTGCAAATGGAGTTGTACACTTTCTCAAGCGTAATTTTTTTCATGTATTTGCATACGGCGTCATCTTTTATAGGTATAAATTCTTTTTGCCTGTTTTCGTTTCGCATCCGGTGCAATATCCCAGTTTCAGTCGCAATCAAAAACTGTTTAGCGCTGGAGCTCCGTACATACTTCATCATGCCTTCGGTAGACAAAATATGGGCATTTTTTTGCACTTGACCTGAACCTATGTCGTAAAGAGTCGAAGAGGTACAACTGCATTCTGGGTGGACAAGTAACTCTGCAGTTTTATTCGTCCTAAGCATCTGATTGATGTCTTGAGCTCTGATACCTGCGTGAACATGACACTCACCCGGCCAAACGAACATATTTTTCCTCTTGGTAATGTCTGCAACATAAGACCCTAGGAACATATCTGGCAAAAACAATATCTCCTTATCGGCGGGGATGCTATTGACCACTCGAACAGCATTGGAAGACGTACAGCAATAATCAGACAAGGCCTTAACTTCAGCAGTAGTATTGACGTAGCTGACTACTATCGCATTTGGGTGTTCGTGGATCCAGGAAACCAGTTCGTCGGCATTGATACTGGATGCAAGGGAGCAGCCTGCCTCAAGATCTGGTAATAGTACTTGTTTTTCAGGGCAAATAATGGCAGCCGTTTCAGCCATAAAATGGACACCGCAAAAGACTATAGTATCAGCAGCAGTTCCGGCGGCCATTTGCGAAAGGGCCAATGAGTCGCCCACAAAGTCAGCGATATCTTGAACTTCAGGCAATTGATAGTTGTGGGCAAGTATTACAGCTTTTTTTGCTTGTTTTAATTGGGTAATTTTCTCTGCAAGGTCTGCCGCAACTTGTGCCATGGGAGATCTTGATAGCTGCAACCCATTTAAAGTAGTATACTTCCGGTTAAGTTTGCCTTAAAAATGCGCTTAGCGGCAAGTATTGCCACTCTAGACACATGGCAATAATAGACAATGCTCAAACCATATATTGGGGTTTAATTTCATGTACGGTATGCCAACACATGGCTCACTAACAAAGGCGGGAAAAGTTCGAGGGCAAACACCAAAGATCGTTGCTCGAGAGCGGATCAGTCCGATTTCTCGGATTCGCAACAGAACTAACTTCATCAAGCGATTCGAAAAAAGACGATCTCCTGGTCAAAGAAAGCCCGAGCGCTCCGGACGAAGATAATGAGACATTTTTAGAAGTTTTGCTCGTAAAGCAACCTAGTGAAGCTAGGGTATATCTCTTAAAACCGTCTTTATTGAAACTGAGCGAATTTTTGTGGCTCGCGGTACGTGTTTTATAAATGCAGAAAAAAATAGGAATAATAGGTTGTGGAACGATAGGTCATGAGTTATCCTTTGCTATTGATAATTCAAGCGTCGAGAACGCTGCTCTAGTTTTTTTATTTGATACAATAACTACTGCTTCGTTAAGTCTGAAAGATAGCCTTGTAAACAATAATCCTGCCACTTTTTCGAATTTTTCGGATCTGATTTCCTCTAAGCAGTTTAGAATGGCAGATATCGTGGTTGAAGCAGCCTCACAGGAAGCAGTTCGGGCCTATGCAAAGAAAATTGTTTTATCGGACAAAAGCCTTATGATCATGAGCACAGGCGCGTTATCTGATTCTCACTTGGTTCATGCGCTATACAACGCAGCAACAAAGCATGATGGTCATATCTATGTGCCAACGGGTGCCATTGCAGGTATCGATGCTATATGCAGTGTAAGACATCTCCTTGATTTCGTGATGCTCACTACCACAAAAAACCCAAAGTCTCTTGCAGGGGCCCCTTATTTTAATCTAAGAAAGACAAAACCGGAAAGTATTAAGAAGAAAACGTTACTATACGATGGAAACGCAATAGATGCAGCCACGATGTTTCCTTCGAACATCAATGTTGCTATGGTACTTAGCTTGGCAGGGCGAGGGGCTAGGAATACTAGGGTAAGAGTAATTGCAGATCCTCGTGCAACACGGAACGAACATAAAATTACCGCGATAGGTAAGTTTGGAGAAATCTCGATAATGGTTCGGAATGTTCCGAGTCCCTCCAACCCCCGGACCAGCTTTCTCGCTTCATTGTCAGCAATTGAATGTCTCAGAAGAATGTGTGGTAACAAGATTAGAATAGGAACCTGACTATAGAATTATTAAGATTCCTAAACAGATATTGCTTTTGACAGTTTATATAGGGTTTTGTTTGTCCTTGGATCAAGGTATTAAGAATGAGTGATGGAGGATTCAGAAGGAACGATAGCTTCGGTCCAAAACCTGTAGAGACAGGAAAAGAATATGACGTACAAATAACTGAAATAAGCAGGAAGGGCGAAGGTATAGCAAGAATTCAAGGCTTTGTTATTTTTGTCAAGGACGGAAAGGTTGGCCAGAATGCAAAAATCAGAATAACCCAGGTAGGCAACAGATTCGCCACTGCCGAAATTATCGACGGTCAACCGAAGGAAAGTATTACGGGCGAAGCATCTGATCAGTCTTCGTAAAACTTTAGAGCAAGGCATGGTCGTTGAAGTAGTCGCTAACTACATTTTTGTTTTATTCGTTACCCGCCACGTTGATGCGGTTCCCAAAATTGCCTTGACATTGACGGGATGAAAATTAAATCGTCACAGTAGAAGAAACTGTACAGAACAGCAAAACCCGGTCCCGAGTAACGCTGCAAGTTGGAGTCCGTCAGAATTAATGGTTATACTTAGTTCACTTATTATAATATACGTCATTTTTTTACTTCGTCTATATAAAATATTGCATCACCATTGTTTCCTACATGGCCAGAAATTATCTGTGCCGCAGAACGATGGAGCCTTTGTGCGTCTGACCCGGATCCCGCTATTGTCCCCGGAAGTATAAGAAATAGCCTGATATTCGAACCTAATACCTCGAAGAGCTCTTGGTTGACTGTTGCCGCAAACGGTCTTAAGGCACCCCGAAAAACTTCTGACCTCGCTCTGACAAGACCAGAGATTTTCGCTCCCGCGGGACTCTCAGGACCTACTATGATAACTCTTCCGTTAGAATTCTTATATCGTGGAGGGTCTAGTACTGCGCCTGGACACATAGCATTTACCGATTCCTTGGTCACCAACGCTGGGATATTAATAAACTGTTCAACGAGGGAATCCCATTCTTTTCTGCTGAGGGACAAGAGTGACCGTTCATAGTCGTAATTACCAGTCATATAGACTACAGAGTCAATGGATCCGTATTTCTTGGCCACCTCCTGGAATTTGTATCCAATTTGTTCCTCATCATTCAGGTTAAACATTTCATAAGAAAAGCTCTCAAATTTGAATGGCAAGTTACAACTATGCAGGAAAATCGTCAAATTCCTTACTCCTTCAACCCTTAAAGCATTTGCTAAGTTTTTTAGACGATCCAAATCCTTAGCATTTGAGGGATTTCCCAAAAGAATAACAACTTTTTCCTCAATACGTAAAGACGAAGAGTTGTCATCGAGGGAAGTTCTTACTAATGGTCGGACTGGATAGAAAACCCGATCGCTGGGAACAATTCTTCCATTTATTAATGCAGATATCTTTTCATCACACAGGTTCAACACAATGTCAGCGACGTCTTCCTGTGTAAGGAATTCGCTGTCCACAATCATGTTCTTGGTATTAGCTTGTATCTTTTCTGCTATTTCTTGTATTTTACTTAATAGTCCGGACAACACTTGAACAAGGTACGCGGGATCCAGTGAGCTGTCCCGACCTGAGCTTAGTTGCTGAGCGGTTTCATTTATTGCAGATAAAACTACAGCATTATCTTCTCCAAGTAATGGCAGTAATTTGGTACAGGCATATTCTGTTTGTGAAGGTGAAAGCCCCGAATACCCGCTGATCCTCAAGAATTCGGCTGCAGCCTTCGGATAGACAGTTTTGTATATTCTGTCAGAGTGAACCGGTCCCGGGTTGGTTGCAATAGACTTGATACCCTTGTCCGTCAGTTCCCAAGCTAAGGCCTCAGCGAGCCTATTTTTAGCCCCCTGAGCAGCTGTGTAAGGCGTTCTAAATCTATATGGTCTCTGCTCGTACCGATTTTCTTCGCTAAAAAATGTGGATATCGTAATTATCTTGGCATTTTGGCCCATCAAAGTTATACACTGTCGAGAAGTCCAAAAGGTGCCCGTAAGGTGAATAGCAACACAATCCTTAAACTCAGTGAAATTGGCATTAGTAAATGCTTTCACTGGTCCCGACACGCCTGCGTTATTAACCACAATATCAATACGACCGAATTCTTCTGCTATCTGTTTCAACATATTGTTGATTCCTGTCTCGTCTGCAACATCAATTCCGGAAAAAGATTTTACTCGAGCAGACAAGCCATTGTCTGCAATAATTCCGTTTAATATTGTTGTTGTTTGCTCAAGTGGCTCCTTCCTTCTGCCCATAATGATGATGCTTGCGCCATTTTCTGCGAATTTCTTAGCAATTGACTGGCCAATTCCTGTGCCACTGCCAGTAATTAAAACGACCTTGTTAACGAGACTAAAGTATGACCTAAGAGCCTGCTTTTCCATGGCATATGAGCATTTTGTATATTATTAAAGTTAACTTTCGACTAAGTCCAAAATACTCATGCATTATTTTATTCTATAGAAGTATAGTCATGTTATTCAATTTCATTCTTTATTCTGAACGCTGATTCTTTTTTCGTTCGTTATCTTATATCTCGTAGATAATTTTTGTACAAACTTCTCCTACTCACCATGAGGTTTTAAGAGGAGGATCTATTTGGTTCATCCAGGCTGCTTGCTATCTGAGTAGCACCAATCCAATATTTGCTATTAATACAGTTTAAAGAAGTAGCACTACCGTATTGTACCGACAGGTTAATTAGAGTCTGAAGAGTGGTTAGTCTAATGACCCCTTCTGAAGCCAAATTCAAGATAAATGTTAGAGAAGGCATAGTAGAGATAGAAGGAAGCAGTACGTTTGTTGAAAGGCATCTAGAAAAATTTGAGGAAATATGCAAATCAGCAATACAGGAAGCTATGGTGAAGCGAATCGGCAGGATGAGAAATGAAGATGGAAGAAATACTGACAGGATGCTTGAACGAGATGAATCTAGGACGACGGTCGGCTTGCATGCCGTAAAAACCAACAACAAACATCTAACCAGACAGCACATGGTTCTGCCTCCTATACCAGTGGATTTGAAAGCAGGAAGTGATAAGGTTGGTTTAAGGGAATTTTATAATAAAAAGAGACCTGCTAACCACTACGAAAAAACAGCAGTCTTCGTCTACTATCTAACTAAATTCAATAAACAGTCAGAAGTGAAGTTTGGCGAAATACTTTCTTGCTATGACGAAGTAGATGAAAAAAAACCTAGCATTATCGACATAGTGAAAAACTCCATAAGGTATAAAGGATGGCTTACTCACGGTTCGGACAAGTTGTCCACGGTGTTGACTATTTCAGGAGAAAACTTTGTTGGATTCGATCTACCGCAAAATAAGGAAAAAGTGCAAACCGTAATGCAGTCGCTTGATTGAGGCCCTCTTCTACTGATAATTCAATAAATCTACAGATCATGCACGCCACCAATCGAATCCAATGAACTCAACCTTTTTCTCGATTGGCTTAGGAATTGCTATTATAAACTGCTTCTTTACTGTTGTTGCAAGCCTGCCAGCGAGTACTATTGATGTCGCTGTTAGATCAAAGTGCGGTTTGCAGACTTGAACCAAGTAAGGAGCGTGATCAATTCCGGGGCCATGTTCATAAACAGCAAAATCGCAACCAAACTTAATACCAGGAGAGACTACGTAGCCTCTATCTCTTAAGTCATGGAAAACTAAATATTTTGTATCAAATCCTTCGTATTGTTTTCTACAGATTGATTTAATATCTAACACGGACAATGGCTTGCCGTCATTTGTATGTAATATGAGTTTTAATTTCAAGGAGAGATAATATCCCTCCATGAGATCTAGGATGAGCGGATGGCTAAACTGAGTTCCTTTGGGTTTTGCTATACCCATCGGTTTCCCAAAATAGCCATTCCCAAACAATAGGCGAGAGCTTTCTATATCCCACACTACTATTCTATTCCCAACTAAAACGCCGTCGATTGATTGTGCTACATTTTCAGGGGAAATGTTGTCATTGGACCTTAAACGTCTCGACACTTAACTGCCATTGCCTCTATGCATTTATATACTTGCCTTATTCACGCGCTCAATTTTCAACTACACGTTCACTCAATACCCCTTATTACGTAGAAATTCCTGCAATATGCTATTAACGAGGTAGACAAGCGGCATGGACTTATAGTGTTGCAGTGAGGCGTTTATCTAGGGCGTAGCGCGCCCGGACAAGCCAGTCAAGACATACTCCACTCATTCTAGAATGCTTTTCAGTTTACCGAGAACGAAACGATCGTAAACATAATTCCATTCCAATCGCTCTCGAGGAGGCCCCTTGAAATAATCTCTTCAATATTGCGTACGTTACCGCACCTTGAGATAAAAAACATGACTCGGAAACCGTGATTATCGAGTGCAAGGTATGCTTATGCTTCAGGGACATCGTGTCTAATGACAGCCACAACGATGTTGTTGTCGGAGGAAATTTTAATGGGGTAGCAGCCTTTATAGAAAACCACTCACAGCTCGATGCATATCATATTTCGTAAATTGTGTTCTTTATTTCTATAAGATCCCTCAATACTGAGCTAGCGGTTTCAACGCCTCCTGCACCTCGTCCGATAATTGTCTGTTGTCCAGAATGTTCCGATGAAAAAGTCACTGCATTTAACGTCCCGTTTACACATATAGGATCCATTTTTGAGACTTCTGTGGGTTTTACAGAAAGCTTCTTTTGCTCAGCTACTCCGATTAGCTTTATTGCATTATGCCTCTTCCGGGCCTCCTCAATGTCCTTAAGAGTGACTCCGGCTATCCCGGTTCTGTCCACGTCGCAAATCGTTTTCTTCATTCCCATGACCCAATTAGCGACGATCGAAACTTTTGCTGCCGCATCGTAGCCATCTGTATCCAGATGGGGAAGAGCTTCTGCAATTCCTCTATTCTGAGCGTCTTTCAGCGCGGTTTCGAATGCTAGACCTTCTTCCATTTTGGTTAAAATGTAGTTAGTTGTACCGTTGAGTATCCCTTTAAACGAGGTTATTTTGTCTCCTTTGAGACACTTTTTTGCAAATTCGAGGATAGGAGTTCCTCCCCCGACAGTACCGCTGAAGCGCAGCATGACATTATTATAGTCTGCAAGCTCCATTAGAGATGGGAACGCGAGTGCAAGAGGACCCTTGTTTACTGTTATGACGTGTTTTCCAGACCGCATCGCTGCTACTATGTTGGAAATCCCGGGCTCTCCGTTCTGCAAATTGGTTGGGGTTAGCTCTAGCATCACCTCGCAATCAATTTGCTCTGCGATGCTGCCTTCTCTAATTTTATATCCTTCCGGATCATACCCTCCCACAGTTCCTTTAGTCTTTTTGATGTCTAGTAATCTCCGAAGGTCAAGCCCCCCAGGAGAAATGGCAACTCCTTTTGTATCGACGCATGCAACTATACGGGGATTGACACCATACACACTGTATAATTCAGATGCGCGATCTAGTATAAGCTTGGCAAAACTCTGACCTACAATACCAAACCCAATAATTGTTAATCGCAATTTGAACTGTGATTTTTGATTACTCAGACATATTTATTATGCTCTCTTATCTCTGCATCGTATTGCAGAGTCGCATCCAGTCGGTCCCTGTGTTCTATGTATTGGCTGCGTTGTATGTATAAGCTCGTGAAAGCGACTATTTTGCGTCCGAAGAAAAACCTGCATTGTGCTGGTCGGGGACGTTCTTATATTGAACAGTCAACCGATTAGATATCAAGGTACTCGTTCAGATTCAGGGCATTGTTTGGGTACATATCCCACAATGACCTCCCTGCCTCAAGAGACTTTTTGTTCCTCATGTCCTCTTCCTTTTATATTGCATATAATCATCCGAGAAACCTGAAATATAACCTTAGGAAATGACAGCAGGTTCAACGCTAGTCAACGTACGCTCTCTCTGCATGTTGTGTTATGTCTAGACCAATCTCCTCTTCTTCACTTTTAACCTTTAGACCTATTGTAATGTCAATTACTCTCATTATCAATATAGTCCCAACAAAAGCCAATACAGCAGCTATGGCCACCCCTAAAGCCTGGACTGCCAACTGACTAGAATTGCCATATAGCAAACCATTTGGACCAGCAGGATTAATGATTGTTGTAGCAACCAATCCTATTGCGATCGAACCCACTATTCCTGTAATGCCATGAACAGAGCTTACATCCAAGGCGTCGTCTATCTTAAGACGTTCTTTGATAAGCAAAATCCCGTAGTATGATGCAAAGCCGAGTACAATGCCTAGTAAAAATGAGGTTTGAGCAGTAATAAAGCCCGCAGCCGGGGTCACCCCGGCCAGACCAGAGATGGCACCATTAATGACCGCGGTAGTGGAGGGTTTCCCTGCTCTTTTCCACGAAAGAAACAACCATACTATTGCAGACGTTGCCGAACCAATGTGGGTTACGAGTAAGGTGTTAGCGGCTAAGCCTCCTGATGCCAATGCACTACCGGCATTAAATCCGAACCACCCTATCCATAGCAAGCTTGCTCCCAAGACTGCCAGCGGTATGTTGTGGGGCACCATGATGTCCGGACCGAAATTCCTTCTGCGACCCAAAACCAGAGCAGCAGCCACGGACGCGAGCCCTGCACTTGTATGAATAACGATACCCCCTGCAAAATCAAAGACACCTAGATCCGCTAGCCATCCCCGACCCCATACCCAGTGCGCCAGAGGATAATATACGAGAATGCTCCACGCTATTATGAATACAAAAAAGGAAGACCACTTCAACCTTTCAGCAAATGCTCCCGTAATGAGAAGCGGTGTAATCACTGCAAACATCATCTGAAAGGATGCGAAAGTTATACCTGGAATAGTTGGTGCATAATCCAAAGAATCATTCACTGGAACATCTCTGAAGAAAAGCCAATCAAACCCGCCAATTATCCCCGACTGTGAGGGGGAGAAGACTAGTGTAAAACCGAGAATGAACCATAAAGCCGACAAGATTGCAAGACCAGAGAATGTTTGAACTAGGACGGACAGCGAATTCTTACTTCGAATGAGACCAGCTTCAAAGAATCCCAAAGCTGGCGTCATTAACATTACCAGGCCTGTTGAAATGAGCATCCAAGTGGTGTCACCAGTATCAATGGCCAATGTGATACGACGACAAAATAAACTCCAAGGAATATATAAAACCAGCAGCGACCCCCTCAACCACGAGTTTCAAATGTGGAATCTATTTTGAATTCTATCCATTGATAAATAGAAGTCGAAACATCGCACTTTTAATATGCTATCTCCCTCCCTTACTATACTGGAAGGCAATGTTCGATATCATTTTTACCATTATTTTGGTAGCAGTAGGGATAGCAGGAGGAATGGTTGGCTCGATCCTGGGTGTGGGAGGTGGAATAATCTTTACTCCAACGCTGGCCCTGCTCGGATTTCAGCCGACATCAGTTTCAAGCACCAGTCTCATTGCTGTTGCGTTTACTAGTATTTCATCCACGGTCTCCTACGCGCGGCTAAGAAGAATAAAGTATGATACTGCTTCCAAGCTGGCTATCCTATCGGCGCCGGGCGCAGTACTAGGCGCCTACCTTTCTGCTGTAATTTCAACCGAACTATTCAAGCTAATCTTTTCCGTTATCTTGATATCAGCCGTGATATACATGTTATTCAACAGTCATTTTAAGGAAAGGAAAGTTGAAAAAGGAGAGAGCCAGTATCATCAACCGGTAGCATATTTTTGTGCCTTTGCTGCGGGCGTGGTATCTAGTCTTTTTGGAGTAGGCGGTGGAATAATCTTTGTTCCCTTACTGTTAATAATGCTGGGTATGAGAATGTATGAAGCGGCACCCACATCCCAGTTTGTTATTATGATAAGCGCATTGATCGGGCTAGCGACTCATGTCATGCTGGGACATCCCGCTTATTTACATGCTCTCTCGCTGGGAGCTGGAGCGTTCGCAGGAGGGCTAATCGGAGCTGAGCTTTCGGGCCGCCTAAGGGAACGACTGTTACAGATTTTTCTTTCCATCTATCTCCTGCTCGTATCTTGCGGGTTAATTTTCCAAGTCGCTGAGGATGCGTTATAGACCATTCTAGCCTAAAATTTGCTATTAGTAAAAGGAGAGCAAGAATTAAATCGAATTCTAAGCACACCTGCGAGGGGGAAACTATTCCGGCACATGCACTTTGTTTAGAATTGAGATTCAAGTCTCCTGGCTGTGTCAAAGCACTATTGGCTATACATGGAGCCAGTTAGATATCAGTGCTGGGGGCTCGATTGTGCATGGCCTGATACATTATAGTAGAAATTTAATGTTTAGATCTTCATGAAGCGGTACAAATCTATTGTTTAACCACTGCTTCTGTGAAAACAAGACCAAAAGAGCTGCCAGTGTTACAATTATGTAGAAATGTAAGGCGGTTTCATATTTGGACAATGCTCTTTCAAACCTATTCGGACACGGAGAGCACACTATTGAACAGATCAACTACCTCATATCCGTGTTCCTTACCGATTTAATTGGCGGTGGAAGTTTCTCGAGTTTGTGTGATGGATATGCTAGATAGTGTCGCGACGCACCTTCTCCACTCAGTACAATATTACAATTAATGCATCGATATCTTATGGCCAACTTCCTTCAGATTCTATATCCGGAACATGGCTAAAAAGATATGCAAACAAATCGTGTCAAACTTGATTATCGCAATCTTATTATTTCTCTATTATCAGGAACGCTTGACCTCAATTTGTATCGATAGTGGACAGCGCTAGCTACAGACTCTGATTTGGATTTCTCTCCGTGATTAACCAAAACTCGCTTGGGCTTTACACGTGATACGAAGCTCATTATTTGGTTGAAATCGCTATGTCCGCTAAAGCCGTCAATGCGGTTAGTTTCGCACTTGACAGGAACAACTTTGAGTTTTCCATTCTTGTCTAGCATGCTGACTTCGTTCATTGCTCCATCGAGGACCCGTCGGCCTAGGGTTCCATTAATTTGGTATGAGACGAACATAATCCTATTTCCTTTCTGGGGGGCTATCTCTTTAAAATACTCTACCGACGGACCGCCTTCTAACATCCCCGAAGTTGCCATTATTATTGACGGAGCCTCGTCGTTTAGAATGTCCGCCCGGTTTCCTGGACCGCTAACTACAGTAAAGTATTCTGACTTAAATGGATTAATTCCCTGAGATACAGACTTTCTTACGTCGTAACCGAGGTAATGTGCGTATGACATATGGACTGCACTCGCCTCCGAAATCATTCCTTCGATATAAATAGGAGACTCCATTAATCTTCCTTCACGCATTTCCTTGTCTAACACCAGCATAATCTCCTGTGCCCTACCTACCGCCGGGACTGGGATTAGGACTTTTCCTCCCCCTGTTAACGTCCTGTTGATATTGCTTGTAAACGTCTGATACACTATGGATTGTTCCGGCATAATGTCTGTGCTGTTTCCATATGTGCTTTCTGTTATCAATGTCTCGACCCTAGGATATATAGATAAGGCGCTGTCTAACAGCTGTGTTTTAGAATACTTGTAGTCTCCAGAGTAAAGAATATTATGTGCCCCAGAAATGTTCAGATGAACGGTTGCGCTTCCCATTATATGTCCGGCGTTGTTTAACGTAATGGTGATATCAGGAGAAATATCAGTGGGCTTGCCATAAGGAATGGTAATGCAATGCTTGATAACCTCACTTATATCACGAATTTCATATGGTATGTATGCGCCATTGCTCTTTGCAATTTTGACGGAGTCAGTCTGAAGCAACGTCATTAAGGGTAAGGTGGGTTCTGTGCAGTAAATCGGACCGTTATAGCCGAACTTAAATAATGTCGGGAGAAATCCTTGATGATCAATATGAGCGTGACTGATGATCACAGCATCCAGTTCGTCAAGATTAAAGTTAAACCAATCCAAACGCGGGAACGCATTTAATGGTTCAGGCTCAGCCGGATTGATTCCACAATCTAACATAACCTTACTCTCCTGAGTCATGACAATAAAGCAAGATCTGCCCACCTGCTTGACACCACCTAAACAGAATAGCATAACTTCCTCCTTGTTGAGAAGTCTGTGTTGTTCTGTGCCACCATCATATTTATTTGTAAATTTTTGTTTATACTCAGGATTCCTGACTCCAGAGTAATCACTTTCTGTGTTCTTATGACGAGTAAGAAGTGGGGGTCGGAATATTTTCTTTCCAAGTTCTTGGAGAAAATTGCTCCTCTCCTTTGCAGAAGCCTTGAGTGTTGAATGGATGGTGTTTATGCTAGTCGATGGAATATGAGGTGAGAGCCGAGTATGTGATATCCATCCTGTCGATTGAGCTATTTCTATTACCATCTCTGCATTTACAACTTCAGGTTTGTTTACTTCTAGAATTACCTCACCTGTCGCTTCATCGCAAAAGACAGCTGAGACTATAACCCCCTTAGGGAGCAACCTAGAGATTGTTTCCCTTGTCTCATCCTCGGGCAATCGGATTGAGGGATCCGTTCGGACAACAAACCTTTTTTTGATAGTCCTTGAAAGTGACGATAGATGATAAGTTAGTTCAGTTAGGGAAAATTTCGGATTCTTCGTGTAAAGGGCAATATTAGGGCCTTCAAACTTCGCTATCGATATTTGCGATTCAGAGGGGAGCGCTTCCAAGATATTCTTCGCAGCTAGACTTTCACGGTCAGATAGTCTCCTAGAGCTTTCACGGGGTAACTTTTTGTGTTTATGTTCTGTATTATCTATCTGAGCCAATTTTAATCAGCTAGCAATCCTAGACACTTTTCTCTGAATCAAGCTTTATAATTACATTGGTCAAGATATGAGATACACTGCCGGCAAGGTACTCAAGGGTAATCGTCGATAATATAATCCTATGCAATAAACTGCACCATAGTCTCCGCAAAGGTGAAGACGGAACGCATCGCAGCTAATATCTATATCGTCATTGCTCTGAGTGGCTGCTATTGACTCGAGATTAATGATTTGAAGCCAATTTCATGCAGAAGCCGCAGTCCCTCATCAGTAAGTCTATATTGCTTTAGATCTTTGGAGACATATTTATTCATCCTTCCTAAGTGATAATAAATTGAACCAGTTGATAATCCAGTCGCATTCCTAATTTCAGAGAAGCCTGCAGATTGATTCAAACCTGCTATAGCCTTCAGTATCTTTATTCGCGTTCTTCGGGCTCGTAGCTGAATCTCCCCGGTCAACAGGATCAATATCCAATTAAAATTATTTATCTTTTACTAGGAGGTTACCTCATGTAATCTCATTTCAAATCCTGGCACTACCGAAAACTTGTCAGCCTAGTAAAAACATAATACTACTCGACATTATTATTAGAGTGACACTCTATTGGAATTGATTATCGTGTTGATGCCAACAATTATTCGAGAATGTTACAATCTTCCCTATCTTTAGTAAGACTTATACAGATATTCGCGGGAGATGGAACAATGGCGGGGTCGTAGCGAAGACAGGCATCGCAACGGGCTCCAGATCTCATAGATAGGGCAATATAGTTGAAGACACCCGTGGATCAAGGGTTCAAATGATCAGAGTTGGCAGCTGTATCAGAACACATCCCTTCGACCCCACCATTGTAATCGCCTCTTGGTACAAACAGGCCACCATGTGACTAGATTTGATCAATTTAGAATAGCATTTTTAGTTTTAGACCAGGGTCTAACCGGCTTTTTAAGATCGCCTTAGATTGGGACTTAAACCCGATTTGAGTACCGTCTCGCAAATCTCATGACTAGAACACCGGCCGAAATCACAAATAATGTTATTACAACAAAATTAGGCGAAACTAGATAATTCAAGGGTTCCGGCGCTTTAGAATAAAATTCACACCTTTGGTGTTTTGAGCAGTCCTTCTCTATAGGAAAGGATAAGAGTATAATTAAAAATAGTATGAGCAAAGCCGTTCCGAAAGAAGAGAAAATTGCTCCTGCTCTGATTATATCACTGTATTGCAACTTCATCATATCAGTACGGAGGAGTTTTTTATTACTTCTGGCATTTGGACCTAAGAGATCACGGTAGCCACTTTTATGAATCTCGTCGATTATTTGGCATCTGGAAATACTTATGGCCTCGTGACCCCGCCGCATGTTGACCCAGATAAACAATAATCAGAACACCAAATGCACTAGAGTCCAAAAGGGGCAAGAGATCCCAAGAAGGATAAAATTCAGAGAACATGTAGAAGACCTCTAAGGTCCGGCGTTTGAAAAAAGGACTTTCTTACCGGGATTCATAATCAGCTGGGGATCAAATATCCGCTTAAGTTTCACAAAAAGTGAGTAAACTTGTGATCCGTATAATTGGGGAATGTACTTAGACCTCACCAAACCATCACCATGCTCTCCAGTTATCGTTCCTCCATAAGCGATCACTCTTTTGAACACTTTTCGTGCAAGATCCTCTAAAAGATTGACTTCTTGTCTCTCCCCAATGTCAACTAAAGGTCTAGTATGCAAATTCCCATTGCCTACATGACCGTACATTGTGTAATCCAAGTTATATTGTGAATACAGTTTTTTCAAGAAGATGCAGTATTCGAATAACTGAGTTGGATTAACTACAGTGTCTTCTATTAATCCAACGGGCTTTCTGCTTCCGACAGTCAGTTTCATAATATTGTTTAGGGCATTTTTTCTTGCTTCCCAAATTTTACTGATGCTGATTGGGTCGAATGCGGTCTGCAATATTTCGTATTTGCCTTCAAGCTTACTTTGGCATCTTAGAAGCTTCATTTCGATATCGGATAGGTTATCCCCTGAGAATTCGATGTACAACGAACAACTAGTAATACCGAAGCACTTTGGCCGTGGCCATAAAACGGAACTGTCAAGCAGCTCAAGTGCAGATGGAAAGAACTTCAATATCGCTGGGACTACCTTCATTAATGATTCCAAATCCTGAAATCCTATTACTAATAGGCCTCGGTATAGCGGCACATCAACTATTTTTAGTTTGGCGGAGGTTATGATTCCCAGTGTCCCTTCGGAGGCTGCAAATACCTTTTGTGGGAAGAATCCCCGATCGGATAGAACTGCGTCAAGACGATACCCACACGAGTTCTTACTAACTTTCGGATATTTTCTTCGTATCAAGGCGGCGCGAGGTGCTACTAAACTAAACATTTTAGAAATTTTTTCGTCAGGTTCAAGACCATGTCCGATGATCGAACTGGTTCCATCAGCGTAAACAACGGAGATCTCCTGTATGTGGTCGATAGTATTTCCATAGCTAAGTGAATGGGGTCCACTGGCATTGTTTGCAATCATTCCACCAATTGTGCAAAAATTGCTACTCGCGGGATCGGGAGGAAAGACCTTCCTTTTTTTTCCTAGCTCCTTATCGAGTTTCGCTTTCACCAAGCCTGGTTGTGCAACCACAAAATCATCATCAATTTCAACTATCCTATTCATGTTTACCGTGAAATCAAGAACAATTCCGGACGACAAGGATTGTCCGAGAAGACCTGTTCCGGCACCTCTTGCTGTAATCGCAATATTCTTAGCAGAACACAACTTGCAAATTTTTCTTACCTCTTCGACATCAATCGGCTTTTGAATCAATTCAGGCCTGACACTAATATGGCTCGCATCAACTGAATAAATCGTTCTACTCCAGTCATCGAAGAGCACCTCTCCTTTTGAAATACGCCGTAACTCGTCAGCTATCATTAATACACTTCCTCCTGATCACCTTGAGAAATTACCTCTGGTCAGATGGTAGGTCCAGAATATTTTGACTCATTGAATCTTTCAGCATGGTACTATTGAGAACCAACAGCTTGAAGGCCTTTCTCTAACTGGGAACAGGATTAAATGCAAACCTCCATTTCTTATTGGTCGCATACCTGACCCGTACTCTTTGTGTAACGGCGATTTCCCTTATACAATCCTCCTTCACATATTCTATGCGGAGTTCACTTTGGGGATCAGTCATGTCTAAATAGTTTTGAGACTTACTTATATCCATAGCTTGACAAATCTTTCCCGGACCCGAAGTCAAGTCATGAATGTTTTGAGAATTCCGGAGTTTATTCATTATATGAATTCCTTCGCGGGGCTCTAGTGCCCTGAGCAAAACAGCACCAGCCCTTCGTTGATCAGAACGAGCAGAAACATTTAAGCAAAAATGATTTCCATAAATAAAATAAACATATGTCCTGCCAACCTCTCCAAACATAGGGCTGTTTCTAATGGTTAAGCCTCTGTAAGCATGACTAGCTCGATCGTCTGCATTGCCGTATGCTTCAGTTTCAACGATGATACCAGATAGTCGCTCTAGCCGATGATTACTTCGGTCCTCCAAAATCCGTACAAGCCTCTTGCCTATGAGCTCTTTTGCTACGATCTCGGTGGGTCGTAAGTAAAATGATCTATCCGGGCAGCTCATTACAGAACCTCGGATTGACTTTTATATTAACCAGAAGGAGTTGTGATGCACCAGATATCACCCGTTGTACTCCTATTCGGCTCGTACTGCTTTCTTTGATCGGAGCTATTACATTTAACTGAACGAGACCATATCCCGGTACTTAACGTATCTATTTTGAATATCGCTTTTCGACAGGGAAAGTAGGGACGAAACCCCGAAGTCCTGGACTGCAAATGCACCCATTACGTTTCCGTATATTACTGCTTCCTTCATTACCTTTACTGTCTTTTTTTTCTGCTGTGCTACGTGACCTAGGAAGCCGCCGGCGAATGAATCTCCGGCCCCGGTAGGATCCACAACCGCATCAAGCGGATAGGCCGGAGCAGGAAATATCGTATCTTCAAAAAAGAGCAAGGCACCATTCTCACCTTTTTTGATAACAGTAAATTCTGGCCCAAGGGACATGATGTATTTTGCACATTTGACCAGATTGTATTCCTTACACAGCAACCTGACTTCCTCCTGATTTATTATTACTCCGTTTACCTTTTTCATCATTTTAGTAACCTCGTCGCGTCTATTAAGTATCCAGTATTCAATCGTGTCACAGACCGTTAGTTTAGGGTTAGAGAAGTATTCTAAAATCTTGATATTTTGTATTGGATCATTATTGGCAAGGTAAATAAAGTCACTTTCTGCATATTCTGACGGAGGTCTAGGCCTAAAATCAGCAATTACGTTGAGCTCTGTTTTATTTGTTGTACGATAGGAAAGATCGTAGTCGAACGTGGAATCATAGTGAAAACATCTTCCATTCTCATCCTTAACTATTCCTCTAGTATCCATTCGCTCATCAAGAATATTTCTATATTCGGCTGGAAAATCAGAACCTACTACTCCAATGATCGACGTTTGAGTAAAGAAACTAGATGAAATTGATGCAAATGTTGCGGCTCCGCCCAAAATTTTCGATTGAGTTGCGAAGGGAGTACGGGTGGTGTCGAGCGCTATGGTCCCAAACACTGCAAGCATAAAGCAAAAAAAGTTCCCGCCTGTAAATAAACCATAGCCCGAGCATTATAGCAAATTTAATACCGTCAGGTCTTATACACTATGCACATACATGACAATTATTGTGGCTATAACTGGAAGCTCAGGAGTAATCTACGGGATACGGTTGCTCGAAACTTTGCAGAAATTGAATGTAGAAACTCATTTAGTAATTAGTGACTGGGGAGAGAGGAATATTCGAATTGAGACATCTAAGACAATTAACTATGTGAAATCCCTGAGTGCAAGGATCTATGATAATTCCAATATGGCTGCTCCTATATCTAGCGGTTCTTTTCGAACGGAGGGTATGGCAATTGTGCCTTGCAGCATGAAAACCCTATCCAGCATAGCCAATGGATATGATGATAATCTAATCTCTAGGGCTGCTGGCGTTTGCATTAAAGAATGTAGGAAGCTCATACTTGTTCCTAGAGAGACACCTTTGTCAGCAATTCATCTTCAGAATATGCTAACGCTGTGTCAGTACGGTGTGGTGATTTTGCCTGCCATGCCGGGTTTTTACCATAAACCAAAGACGATAGAGGACCTTGCAGACCACCTTATCGGAAAGGTTTTAGATCAACTTGGAATTGAACACAACATATTCGAAAGATGGGGCGGAACCTCGAAAGACGGGGCGGAGACAAGTAGATTACGCATCTAGTTATAATGAATTGTTTATTGCGTTATAGAGTACCATTGATTATTTGCTCAAGGTATATGTTTGGGAGATATCACTTTAAGAAGAGTTCCTTAGAGAGCATTTTGAAAAGTCAAGACATGTGAATTAGCTGCATGTGTGTGATGGATAATCAGTGAAGGAACAGAGAAAATGTATGCTATGAGGATTACCAGGTATCAGGGGTCCATTATGATCAGCATTTGTGATCTTGAATTAGTTGGAACGACTTTGAATGATGGTAATGTGGCAATATATCTTTCAAAGGAGTATTTTCAAGAGCAAGTGATTGAAGAAGTGCGGGCCCCTGAATTGTTGAAATCGTGCTCAATAGCTAACCTTGTAGGGACCAGAATTGTCACCCAGGCTATTAACCTACGTTTAGCGAACAAAATCAGTGTCAAGTATATTTCCGGAATTCCTTTTTTGATGATTTATAAATTTAGGCTTTAGACAGGAGCTATCAAGCTATTGCCTATGCTGCCGACATCATCTATCTCGATACTTACAGTTTGTTGGGCAAGATAAGGGGCTGTGAGGCCAAGAAAAGCCACTTATTGGTGCAAATATTTGCGGTCACAGGTTCAAAGGGAAATTTATTTAAATTTGGTAAAAAACAAAGCATATGTAGAGGGCACATTGAGCTTCCAACATCTGATAAAGATTCCTGATGACCGAATAGGAGTGCTCATCGGAAAAAAAGGCCAAGTCAAACATGAGATTGAAGACAAATGTAAAGTTCAGATAGAAATAGACAGTCAAAATGGTGATGCTATAGTTTCATCAACGTCAGCAGAAATGCCTGAAATGCAGCCTTTTAAGGCGATAGAAATAATTTCGGCGATTTCAAGGGGATTTTCTCCCCAGCGGGCGTATCGGTTGCTTGATGATGAGGAACTGATGCTTCAAATAATCGACTTAAAGGAGTACACCGGAAAATCGGCAAATGCGATGGACAGAATTAAGGGTCGAATAATAGGTCAGGGCGGAAAGGCTCGAAAGACTATAGAGGAACTGAGCGGTGCATATGTGTCAGTCTCCGGACACAGCGTTGCTCTTATCGGAAAGTATGAAGAAGTTAGGCTTGCCAATGACGCCGTAACTATGATTCTAAAGGGCAGTACTCATAAGACAGTCTATACAATGTTACAAGAGGAGAGGAGAAAACATAAACTGGAAAAAATGAGACTTTGGGAACAAGATAATATTAAAAGGGATTGATAAATTAATTAGTATGTGTGTTAGAACTAACATTTATAAGATAGATGACATTCAGGCCGTCAGACTTAAACGATCTGGAAAAAGAGACGACTCACTACGGCAGTACAGCAGACCCAAGGGGTGGTCACAATAGAATTCTCGTATTATGCATAGATCGAGATGATGACATTGGTTCGAAAGGTGGCGTAAAGACGCCTATTATGGGAAGAGATCGCTGTGCTGACGCAGGACTAAGATTAGCGATTGAAGACCCCGAGGATGCGGACGCCAATGCAATATTCGGAGCGGTAAAAGAATATGAGAAACTGCTGTCAAAAGGTTATCACTCTGAAGTGGCTCTGGTTGCCGGGAAGGTGAACCGGGGAATTGAAGCGGATGAAAAAATCGGGATTGAGGTCAACCGTGTGCTTGCTAGATATCATGCCGACGCAGCCGTAATAGTTTCTGACGGCGAGGATGACGAAGCGCTCGTTCCCATCATTCAGACTATGATACCAGTCATTTCAGTTCAGAGAATCATTATCAAACACAGCAGAAGTGTCGAATATTCATACGCTGTTCTGGGGAGGTATATTAAGATGCTAGTGTATGATCCAAGATATTCAAAATTTTTTCTCGGAGTACCAGGAGCATTGCTTGTTGTTAGCGGGCTTGCCACCGTTCTAGGTCTTACCAGAGAAGCCTTGGCACTTGTTATGAGTATACTTGGCGGTGCCTTTATAATTAGGGCTTTCGATATCGACAAGTCATTAGGATCATTAGGTAGGCCAACTCCCACTGGATTTATAAGAATTTTCTCAGTATTTGCAGGCGTGCTGATCATAATAGTATCAATCGTAAACGGGCTGTCGAGTATCCCCAGTGAAGCTCTAGTTACAAAAGATATGAATTTTCTAGATATCCTCTCAAATAGGCTAATAATTGGAAATTTTGTGCACGGAACCATTACGCTCATGTGGATAGGAATCGGAACAATACTTATAGGATCTTTGCTTAGCAACTGGTTCAAAGGGAGTGTGAGGGCAATGTCAGACATCTTACGACTAGTTGTATTGGCCTTGCTTTACATTCCTATTCTGCAGTTCACTTCAGTTCTAACTGAAGGAACAAACCCTTTCACACTAATATCGTCGCTCTTTATAGGACTAGCTATAACCCTAGTAGTTGCAACATTCCTTTTCCAATACTTCAGGAGTAGGAAGGGTGGTGAAATCCTTAAACACTGACGGGTTGGGCCTAATTTCTATGACACACGCTATTATATATTGGCGAAGAAAGGGTTATCCTTAAAGTTCTAGTGCTATATTATGTGGATACAGGATATTCCCAAGAGGGCTATTGCTGACACAATTCTTAAACAGAGTGGTCTCTACGGTTTGTATGAAAAGAGACTTGAATCAAAAATTCTAGGCGAAAGCCTTCCTAACCATATTGCAATCATTCTTGACGGCAACAGGAGATGGGCAAAGTATGGTCTTACTGGAACGAAAATTGGGCATTTACAAGGAGCAGACAGAGCTGAAGAGCTCTTAAATTGGATCAACGACCTGGGGATCAGAATTACCACCCTCTACGTCCTTTCCACAGAGAATCTTGATAGGTCAGATGACGAGCTAGACAATATCTTTGAACTTCTTCAGCAGAAGCTTGAGAGACTCTACGCGGATTCTCGGATTCATAAACGACAAATGAAAATCAAAGCAATCGGTAATATGTCACTTCTTCCGAGTTCGCTGCAGAATATCCTCCATAAGTTAGAGAAAGAGACTGACAAATACAGCTCAATGTTCCTGAATATTGCGGTTGCTTATGGAGGACAAAAAGAGTTAGTGGATGCCATAAGGCAAATAGCATCAAGGACGAAGACAGGTCATCTAAAGGTTGAGGATATTAATGAAAAACTTATTGAGTCTTATTTGTATACATCTCATCTTCCCCAGCCTGAGCCAGACTTAATTTTGCGGACATCAGGAGAAAAACGACTTAGCGGATTCCTTATCTGGCAGAGTGCTTACAGTGAGTTAGTCTTTATGGACGTTTTTTGGCCGGAATTTCGGAAGATTGATTTGATGAGAGCAATAAGAACTTACCAATCTAGATTACGGAGATTTGGAAAATAAATGCTAATTATCAAATTGATTAGGTTAAAGGGCCTGCTGCTCGAAATTGGCATCTGCGCAAAGTCTTAGAGGCATTAGGATGCAGCGGACAGCAGAGCGGAACAGGTAACAAAATAAAAACCCAGAAACAGTTACTAAAGACCAAATGCAAGTATCCACGTCATGATGAAGGAAAGTTCTGCAGGAGCAATAATATTTTCAATAAATTCTTCATCGGATATAAGTTTCTTGCTTCTGCAACATAACGCCGGCCACTGGGATTTTGCCAAAGGTAATATTGAGTATGGGGAGAATGAATCTCAGGCCGCCCGCCGCGAAATACGTGAAGAAACTGGCATCGAATCCGTACATTTTTTGGAGGGCTTTAAAGTGAGAGTTGAATACTATTACAAACGCGAGGGAAATTTGGTACATAAGGAAGTTGTGTTCTTTCTTGCTAGGTCTGATTCTCAAAGGGTAATTCTTTCGAATGAACATATTGGATACTCATGGTGTGATTTTGATAAATCGCTAGCCAAACTGACCTACAGAAGCGCACGAGACGTCCTAGAGCAGGCGCGGAGTTTTATAATGCGCACCCGCCTGAAGTAACCTGTAGCTTCCGTGGTCAAATTATCCTTGGGGACCCGGTTTTGTGTTATATTGGGATTCATATTACGATAAATTGGAAACATAATACAAATTTCAGCGGTTTGACATCAAGAGTTGGAATTTTTTTGCCTTCCTAACAGGATCAATTGACGATAGGATAGAGCGTCCAATTATTAAATAGTCAGCGCCATTCTTCGTAACTGAATTTATCCTGCCGCCTTGTGCTCCTATGCCTGGCGAGTAAATAGGAGCGGTCTTCCTATTAGAAATCTCCTTTAGGATGGAAATGTTCGTAGCTCCAACAACTACACCATCCACTCCCTCGTCGATGGTCATCTTATGGAAGTACTTATACATTTTCGTAATTCTCTTCGTCTTTGGGCTCACGACGTCCGCACCGTAGCAGTCCTTGGCTCCATGATGGCTCATATATACAAGTGCGATCACACCGCAATTACTTCCATGGGTCTGTTGTACTGCCGATCTTAGTACGTCTCTTCCCATAAACGGATTAACGATAACTGAATCAAAGCCCATTTCTATGAGATATTGGATAGCGATCTGATTTGTATTGGATATGTCGTTTAATTTTACATCTGCAATTGACTGTAATCCATAGAAGTGAGCTAACTTGTTAACTTCTGAGAGATCAGACTTGGACAGCGGCAAAATTAAATGAAAATTCAACTTAATCGCACAAATAGTGTGTTGTAAATGCTTGATTGATTTCATTGCAAATCTTTTCGGCTGCGAAGTCTGAATCGGATCAATTGATAGTACTATACGACTATTTTTTAATTTCGAGCTTTGTTCAATTCTGTTTCGAAAGGAGGCCAAATAGTGGACTCTAGTCATAAGATAATACTAAGGGATGTGGTTGTGCAAGTCTGATTACTTTAAGATAAACATAACCGTGCTCATCTATTCTGTTGGAAAACAATGGCTGCTCGAGACTTTGACTCGAGAATTTCATATACCCAAACTTTGGTTCTTCAGTTAATATTGTATAGTAGAAATATGAAGCAGAGTCCGTCTCTGTCAGATTTATTGTAGCCCCTAGGACAAACTCATGAATTCCAGACGGGGAATGGTTATCTGTACTCTCGTCTTTGGTAAACAGAAACAAAGGTAAAGGAGGTTCATCATAAACTGTTTTGTATGCAGCAACTTTCGCCAGACTGTATATGTCCGTTAGTTTAACGGCGGTATATCCTGATTTTTTGATTACTCGGGAATTTTTAAGCATAACGGAAGGAAGTTTTTCGATATTTATAATGGGTGAATACACAAAACTTGGATTTCCTATCAAATCAACGATGGTCGTCTCCTCTGCGGCTCCTGTGATTCTGTATGCAAGATATTGGCCTAATCTTGCAAAAGTATTTTTTACAAAATAGATGATGGGTCTTCCGTCCACAATATCAGCTTGCACCGCTAAAACTTTATTCAAGTTTAATGATAAAGAGAACGTGGGCAGTGGCGTACGCTCAAGCGCACATACAAATCTCCCAAAATCATTTATGCCGTGAAGTTCAACGTAGTATGGAGATTTGACTTTCAATTCTCAATATCTTATTACCGATGGTATTAAAGTCATGCGCCATGATAAGAATTGGCTTTTCTATTGGTCTGTTCACTTTACAAAGGTAACAAAGCGATACGATATTTTGCTTCGCATATTTTCGTATAAAACGGTACATTGCAATATCTTCAACTAAAAAAGGTGCGCAGACCTATCTATTATATCTGTTAATTCTTCCCCTGTTCCTATCATTGTGACCTTTAACCCTGTTTCTTGCTCTATATTCTCAACAAATTGCCTAGCGTCAGCAGACAACTTCAAATATTCTCTCACTCCTGCACAATTGGGAAATACAACGTCGAGCTTGGTTAGTGCAAGATGTGTGGCGCTGTTCAATCTTATTGATTTTTTAGCAAGTTCCATATCAAAGGGCGCAGCTCTTCTTTGTCTTCCAGTCACGCTCCCAAATTCAATCCATCCGCGCTTTCTCGCTTCATTATCAGTTGTTTCATTTTTAAGTGGACCCTGTCCAACTCGGGTAATGTAAGACTTGAAGACCAAAAGAACATTATCTACTTTTTTTGGACCTATACCTACGTCCGAACAAATAGCCGAGGATGTGACGTCTTTTGAAGTTACAAATGGATAGTCTCCGTAATATAACGAAAGGAATGTTCCTTGAGTCCCTTCAATGATTACATTCTCACCATTATCAATAGCATAATTGACGGAATAACTAACATCTTCGATATATTCAAAAAGTTCAGGGATGTTCTTTGCAATCTTAAGAGTTCGAAGAGCTCTTTCGGAGTTTGCTGGTCCTGTTCCAGTTCCGGTCGTGCCAATTTTTGTTTTGGGATAGTCTGAACGGTCTT
>OBLS010000036.1_pt1 | contig 32804 bp, 44 predicted proteins | sample 1519901 | NCBI WGS metagenome assembly OBLS01 (sample SAMEA3113585, study PRJEB22503) | soil metagenome | reverse complement strand
CACAAGACCCAGGAGGAGATCTACTTCATCGCCTCCGGAACGCTCCAGTTCAAGCTCGAGGACGAGGTCATCGACGTCCCCGCGGGCACCGTCGTCCGCGTGGCGCCAGAGGTGGCCCGCTCGGTGTGGAACCAGGGCCCGGGCGACGCCGTTGTGATCGTCGTCTCGACCAAGTCCGAGGACCCGCGCGCGGACACCGAGAGCGTCGAGGACTTCTGGCCTGAGGACCAGGAGCCGCCGGCGAGTGCCTGACGCGGCCGCCTACTGCCGGTGCTCGCGCAGGCCGTCGCCGTTGGGGAGGGCGGCCGCGGCCGCCTGGCAGACGAACGCGAACACCAGGAGCATCAGCAGGGCCGCTGCGGCGCCCTCGCTGTGAGCGGACCCGTACCCCGCCACCAGCGCCGCTCCCACCCACCGCCAGACGCGCCAGTTCGGCTCCCACGGCGCTCGCCCGCCGTCGGGGGGGTCGGGTTCGGGCGCGTGGATGTAGGCGAGGAATGGCACGGCGAACTCTCGTACCAGGGCACTCCCAGTTTAGGCTGCGCCCCGATGCCCGAGACGGTCGTTTCTGCAGACGGGACCCTACTCGCCCTATGGAGAAGCGGCGAGGGTCCGCCGCTCGTACTGGTGCACGGGACCACCGCCGATCACGGCCGCTGGGCACCTGCGCTGCCCGCGCTGGAGGAGCATTTCACCGTGTACAGCTTCGACCGCCGCGGCCGCGGTGAAAGCGGCGATGCGCCCCACTACTCCCTTGCGCGCGAGTTCGAGGACGTGGTCGCTGTGGTCGAGTCTGCGGGGGCCGACGTGAACCTGCTGGGGCACTCGTACGGAGGCGTCTGCGCGCTCGAGGCGGCGCTGCTCACGGACCGCATCAGCAAGCTTGTCCTTTACGAGCCGCCGATTGGCTTCGTCGCGTCTCCTCCCCACGTCGTTCAGGAGCTCGAGGCGCTGCTCGAAGCCGGGGAGGGCGACGAGCTGGTGACGCTGTTCATGCGCGATGTCGCCGGACTTCCCGCGGACCAGATCGAGCTGATGCGCGCTCTCCCGGCGTGGCAGGCGCGCATCGCGGCCGCAGACACGATTCCGCGAGAGGAGCGTGCGAACAGGGAGTACGCCTGGGATCCGGACCGCTTTCGAGAGCTCGCGGTACCCACGGTGTACCTGCAGGGAGGCGACAGCCCCGAGCCGTTCAGGCTCGCCGGCGAGGCCCTGGCGGCGGCTCTCCCGGACTGTCGGGTGGTGGTCATGCCCGGGCAGCGGCATGCCGCGATTGACACCGGTACCGAGCTCTTCGTCAGCGAGGTGCTGAGTTTCCTCGGCTAGGAGGCGCTGGCCTCAGCGAGGCTGAATTGGCGAGCACGACTGAGGTCTCGATCTGGCGGTCCGGGATGGTCCAGTAGGTCTTCAGCAACTCGGCGGTCTGCTCGCGTGAGACCGGCTCGAAGCCGTGGCGGCGGTAGAAGCGGATCGCCCACTCGGCGGCGGCCCAGGTGCCGACCAGCATGCGCCGCTCCGCCGAGCGCGTGAGATGGTCGAGCAGCGTGCTGCCGACGCCGCGCCGCTGGCAGCCGGGTGATACGTAGGCGTGGCGGATGAGATCGACATCGCCGACGGACTGGATTCCCATGATGCCGACTAGCGCCCCGTCGACCTCGCAGCCCCAGAACTCCACCCCCGCGGCGATCTCGCCGCCGAGCTCGCTCGCGGACATGTACGGCTCGTGCCAGCGATCCGCCGGGATTACGCCGCGATACGCCTCGGCGGCCGCGTTGACGATCCCGAGGATCGCCTCGCGCTCGTCATCACCGCATCTGCGGATCTCGGTCATGGAGTGCTGCCGTCACCGGCGGAGAGGTATGCCTGCTGCTCAACTCGCGGGTCGCTCGCCTCCCAGCTTCGGTTGGGCGTCAGTCCGCGGAAGTCGACCTCCGGGTGCACGAGGGCGAGGATCCGGCTCGAGTCCTCGGCTGCGAGCGCACGCGCGAACTCGGCGCCGCCCGTGTCAACCATTCCTGCCTCAGCCTCGGTGAGCGGCTCGATCTCGATCCCCTGGAACACTGTGCCGGCAAGGATGCCAGCAGGCGGGGCGACGGATGGGGCGGCGCGCCCTTTACTCAGGCAGCCTCCGGCGCGAGGATCGGAGGATGAGCACACCAGCTGAGTTGTTGCGCCGTCACCGGCCCTTTCTGAAGTACGACTCGCACGAGACCTACTTCGCCGATTCGGCCGCAGTGTGGACTGACAACCCGGGCAACCGCCTGTTGGACGGAGATGGAGACGAGCTGGCCGTCGCCGGCGATGAGTTATCGCTGGCGTTCCTCGGCGATCGCTATCCGGACGGAAGCGCGGCCACGAAGACCGACTGCATCAGCGACCCCACGAAGAAGTACGCCGACCAGGCGCGGGCGCTGCATGCGAGGAAGCGCTACGCCAACCGCGTCTACGGCCACGTGGTGGGCGATGGGGACGCCGACGTGTGGCTCCAGTACTGGTTCTTCTACTTCTACAACGACTACAACCTCATCGGTCCCTTCATCAACGCTGGGCTGCACGAGGGGGACTGGGAGATGATCCAGATCCACCTCGCCAACGAAGAACCCGACCACGCCGTCTACGCCCAGCACAAGGTCGCCGAGGGACGAGACTGGCGTCAGGTCGACGTCCTTCCCCAGACGCAGCGGCCGATCGTCTACGTCGCGCGTGGCTCCCACGCGTCTTACTTCGAGCCGGGTACCCAGTGGACCGGCCACTGGTTCGACCACGCCGACGGCAAGCGCCGCAGCCCCGAACTTAAGCTCGAGGTAGCTGATGAGTCGGATCCGCGGTTCGGCTGGCTGCGCTGGCCTGGGCGCTGGGGTGACACGAAAGCCGGCGGAAGCCCTCTGGACTCCGACAGCCCCACGGGACCCGGGGTCCACGCCCAGTGGGACGACCCGCTCAAGCTGGAGGGCCATGCCCGCGCGGACGCGCGCGAGGCGGCGGGGCCAGAGGGGCCGCCGCCGATCCCGCCACCGCCGCCGCGCATCAGCGCCGAGTGGCACGGGGATGCGATCCGGCTGCGATACGAGGTCTTCTCGACGCAGCAGGCCGAGTGGCCGGAGGGTCTGGTGGTCACCGTCAACTCCCCCGATGAGAGCGAGCCACCGACTACCGAGCGCTTCCCGATCGAGGAGCACGCCGGTGTTCTCGAGCTCGGGACGCCGGTCGATCCCGCCCACAGGTACGACCTCTTCGCCAGCGTGGCGGCCCCGGACGAGCTCGCCTCAGAGAGCGTGCGGGTCGACCTCGCGCCCCGGGAGCACTAGGCGGATCGCCGATTGTTAGATTTGCGCCGCTGGCGAGGCGAGGAGAGGTTGATGCGCCGGGGACGGCTGGTTGTGATCTGCGGCTTGGTGCTGCTCGCGGTTGGGACGGTGGCGCCGCAGGCGCTGGCGGCAGGTACGAGTGGGGAGCCGCGGATCGAAGTTTCCGATGCCAAGCTCCGGGCGTCGCTTCACTGCCAGCCGTCCGTTCGCAACGCGAGGCGCACGCCGATCCTGCTGGTCACAGGCACCGGCATCGACGGCAGTGAGGCCTGGCCCGGGGCCGCCCAGCTCGCGCTCACCGCTGCCGGGCGGCCGAGCTGCTACGTGAACTTCCCCGAGCACACGACCGCGGACATCCAGGTCTCGGTCCAGTACCTCGTCCACGCGATTCGCGCCATGGCGAGGCGCGCCGGACGCAGGATCGCGATCTACGGTGTCAGCCAGGGTGGTCTGCTGCCCCGCTGGGCGCTCAGCTATTGGCCCTCGCTGCGGAGGCTGGCGACCGATGTGGTGGCCGTGGCCGGCACCCAACACGGCACGACCGTCTTCGGCGACGCGCTCGCTGCGTGCGGCTCGACCTGCCGGTTGACGGCGGCCGCCTGGCAGCAGGCGGCCGGCGCGAAGCTGCAGGACGCGCTGGCCCGCTACCCCGACGAGACGCCGGGCCGCACGGCATGGACGACCGTGCGCTCGCTCGACGACGAGGTCGTCCAGCCGACGAGCGGCAAGCATCCGACCTCGGCGCTGCGGGGGGCCTCCAACGTCGTGATCCAGAGGATCTGCCCAGGCCGCCAGGTGAATCACATCGGGACCGGAGCCGACTCGGTCTCCTACGCCGCTCTGATCGATGCGGTGACGCACCGCGGCCCGGCGTCGGCGCAGCGCCTGTCGCCGCGCGTTTGCAGCCGCCCGTTCGCCCCGGGGCTCGACGAGCAGCAGACGCGGGATCGACTCGGTGTGCTGCTCGAACTGGCCCGCGCTCGAACGCTCACCGGCGCGGATGGCGGCAAGCTGCTGAGGACGGAGCCCCCCGTGCGGGCGTACGCGCGGCGCTGAGGTGGAGTGCGCCCGCGGCTCTCAGGTCTCACGGCGGTCAGCGCCGAAGCGCGTGAAGCCGGCGTGTGGTCTGTGCACGCTCACAGCTCCACGGCCCAATAGCTGTGCCTTGTCATGCAGCTGCCTGAGCGCCTTCTCGCTCGGCTCGCCGTAGATACAGATCGACGACAGCGTGACCAGGTCCGCGAACGGTCCGAACGCAGGGCCGGCGATGTCCATGTGGTACTCGAGAGACACGCAATCGACGTGGGCATGGATCACCGTCATCTGTCTCAGGTCGTCGCTGAAATAGACGTTGTAGGCGACGATCCGGGGCTCGTTGGATTCGATGAACCCGACCAACTCCTTGATCGCATCCTTCAGCTCCTCGAGTCTCCCGGCGCGGACGTCGGACGTGTCGACGTATACGAGTGGCCCCGACATATAAACCTCCGCGTCACGCTTGGGCCCCGTTGCGGCGCAGTCTCGCACTTCTGAAGACCACATTTCACCCGGGTTTGCCTGCCGCGCCGGCGCCTGTCGATGGACAGCGCCGGGCGCGTTTGGCATGCTCGCGACCGTGCTGAATTTCGACCTTGAATCACGCGTCGAGGGCGACCGGGCGATCGTCACCGTGCGAGGCGACCTTGATCTCCAGGTGGCTGAGCGCGTCGTGGCCGAGCTTGCGAAGGTCGAGGAAGGCGCGCCAGCCTTGCTCGTGATCGACCTCAGCGGTCTGAGCTTCCTGGATTCGAGTGGCATGGGAGTGATCGCCGCGGCCCAGGCCCGTGCGGTCGAGGCGGGGCGTCGAATCGTTCTCGTGAGGCCTCCGTACACCGTGCGTCGGGCGCTTGAGCTGTCCGGATTCGACGAGATCGTCACGCTCGTCGACAGCCTCGATGCGATCTAGCCCGCAGCTGCTTTGGCCCGGCTGAGCCCAGTCAGGCGACAGGCACGCGCACCGTGCGCTCGTCCGCGATCGAGTCAGCGGTACGGGACGAGTAGCGATTGGCTGCCCACAGCAGCGAGGAACGCGTTTCGGTCGAGTGCGTATAGCACGCCGTCCGTGCGCGCTGTGACCGTGGCGGTCCGCGGCCGGTACGGGACGAGTAGCGATGGCTGCCCACAGCAGCGAGGAACGCGTTTCGGTCGAGTGCGTGCCGCACGAACTCGACCACGAGCGCCGGCTGGTGCGCTACCGCGCGAAGGCGCATATCTGCAACGGATGCCGCCGCAAGGCGGCCTGCACCGACTCGACCGCGGCCGCGAGATCGTCAGACCCTTGGACCCCTGGCCCTACTCCGAAGCAGGCCGCTTCCACCGCACGATCTCCCTGCTCATGGTCGCTCTCGCCGCGCTGATCCTCGTCGTCGAAGGAGTCCGCCACCATCAACCGCCCGAAGTGGGGCTCCTGCTCGGGCTAATGGCCGCCTCGGCAGTCGCCGCGCGCTGGTTGCTCCGCGATCTCCGCGCCCACCCCGCCAACTTCCCGACGACCCCGCCCCCGAGGGCCTCGTGGCTTCCGGCGCTAACGGACGCCGGGCGCGCAGCCGCTGGTCCTCACAGAACCGAAGGGAGGCATGACAATCGTCCCCTGGCCAGCGCTGCTTCCCGCCAGAGTCGAGAGCCCCAGGACCCCAATGGCCCGCGCCGTCCTCGCCCTATGCGTCGGCCCTACTCCCACTCGATCGTCCCGGGCGGCTTGGACGTGATGTCCAGGGTCACCCGGTTCACCTGCGCGATCTCGTTGATCATGCGCGAGGCGACCCTCTCGAGCAGGTCGTAGGGGAGCCGGGCCCAGTCGGCCGTCATCGCGTCGTCGCTCGTCACCGCTCGGATCACGACCACGTAGCCGTAGGTGCGCTCGTCGCCCTGGACGCCCACGCTCCTCAGATCGGCTGGCAGCACGCAGAACGACTGCCATAGCTCGCGGTATAGGCCGGCGGCGCGGATTTCGTCCTGGAGGATCGAGTCGGCATCGCGCAGGATCTCGAGCCGCTCCTTCGTGACCTCGCCACTGACCACGCGGATCGCGAGACCGGGGCCAGGGAAGGGCTGGCGCCACACCAGCTTGTCCGGCATCCCCAGCTCCGCTCCCACCTGGCGGACCTCGTCCTTGAAGAGCATCCGGAGCGGCTCGACCAGCTCGAACTCGAGGTCGTCCGGCAGGCCGCCGACGTTGTGGTGCGACTTGATCGTGGCCGCGCCGGTGCCGCCGCCCGACTCGATCACGTCCGAGTAGAGCGTGCCCTGGACGAGGTAGCCGGGGTTGCCGAGCTTCCCCGCCTGCTCCTCGAACACACGGATGAACTCCTCGCCGATGATCTTGCGCTTGCGCTCGGGCTCCGTGACCCCGGCGAGCCGATCGAGAAAGCGCTGCTCGGCGTCGACCGCGATCAGCGGCACCTTGAACTGGTCGCGGAACGCGGCCACCACCTGGTTGCCCTCGTTCTTGCGCATCAGCCCGTGGTCGACGAAGACGCAGGTGAGCTGGTCGCCCACCGCCTTGTAGCTCAAGAGAGCGGCGACCGAGGAGTCGACCCCTCCGGACAACCCGCAGATCACCTTGCCGTCGCCCACCTGCTCGCGGATGCGCGCCACCTGCTCGTCGATCACCGAGGCGGCGCTCCAACTCATGTCGCAGCCGGCGATGTCGCGCAGGAAGGTCTCGAGGATCGTGGTGCCGTAGGGCGTGTGGACGACCTCGGGGTGGAACTGGATGCCGTACAGGCCGCGCCGGGAGTCTTCGATCGCCGCGACGGGCGACTCGGACGACGACGCCAGCGCCGTGAAGCCCGGTGGCGGCTCGAAGACCGTGTCGCGGTGGCTCATCCAGCAGGACTGCTCGGCGGGCGTCTCCGCCAGCAGCCGTCCATGCGACGCCACCGTCAGCTGCGAGCGGCCGAACTCGCCCACCTCGGCGCCCTCCACCTTGCCGCCCAGCTCCAGCACCATTGCCTGCATGCCGTAACAGATGCCGAGCACCGGGATGCCCAGGTCGAGCAGCTCGCGGCGCAGCTTCGGCGCGCCGTCGGCGTACACCGAGGCGGGACCGCCCGAGAGGATCAGCGCCTTGGGCCGTCGCCGCTCGACGTCCTCGACCGGCACGTGGTGCGGAAGCAGCTCAGCGAACACGCCGCATTCGCGCACACGCCGGGCGATCAGCTGCGAGTACTGACCCCCGAAGTCGAGCACCAGCACCTCGTCGGTGGCCGCCGGTCGCGGCTCGACGGCCGCCTCACGGGTGGCCGCCTCCGTGCTCACTCGCCGACGAGGGCCGGGTCCGCCGCCGACACGCCATTCGTCTCAGGGTGGGGCATCGCCGCGGCGGTGGCGCCCATGCCGATCCCCTGCTCCTGCTGGAGCTGCTTGCCCTCCGACTGGAGCGCCGGCGCCACCATCACCTCGGCCTTGTGGAAGGCCGGGATGTCCTCGTAGCCGCAGGTGGCCATCGAGGTGCGAAGGCTGCCCATCAGGTTGAAGGTGCCGTCGTTCTCGTGGGCCGGGCCGAGCAGGATCTGCTCGAGCGTCCCGTTCTGCGTGGTCTTCACGCGCGCGCCGCGCGGGAGCGACGGGTGGAAGGTGGCCATGCCCCAGTGGTAGCCGCGGCCTGGCGCCTCGTAGGCGCGCGCCAGCGGGGAGCCGATCATCACGGCGTCGGCGCCGCAGGCGAACGCCTTGGACACGTCTCCTCCGTTCCGCATCCCGCCGTCGGCGATCACCTTCACGTACTCACCGGTCTCGAGCATGTGCTGCGAGCGCGCGGCCGCAACGTCCGCGATCGCGGTCGCCTGCGGCACGCCGATCCCGAGCACGCCGCGGGTCGTGCACGCTGCGCCCGGGCCCACGCCCACCAGCACGGCCTCGGCACCGGTGCGCATCAGGTGCAGCCCGGTGGCGTACGACGCGCACCCGCCCACGATCACCGGCACCGGCATCTCGCGGATGAATTCCTTGAGGTTGAGGGGCTCGGTGTTCGCCGACACGTGCTCGGCGGAGACCACGGTGCCCTGGATGACCAGGATGTCGAGCCCGGCCTCGAGAGCCGCCTCGTAGTAGCGCCCCACGCGCTGCGGCGTCAACGACGCGGCCGCGACAACGCCCTGCTCCTTGATCTCCCGGACCCGCTGCCCGATCAGCTCCGGCTTGATCGGCTCGGAGTAGATCCGCTGCATCTCGGTGGTGGCCAGCTCCTTCGGCTGCTGGGCGATCCGCTCGAGCTGCTCGTCCGCGTCCTCGTAGCGCGTCCAGATCCCCTCGAGGTTCAGCACGGCCAGCCCGCCGAGCTTGCCGAGGATGCCGGCGGTCTCGGGCGAGACCACGCCGTCCATCGCCGACGCCAGCAGCGGGAGCTCGAGCCGGTAGGGCCCGATCATCGAGGTGATGTCGATGTCATCAGGATCCCTCGTGCGCCGGGAGGGCACTATCGCGATGTCATCGAAGCCATAAGCGCGGCGGCCCTTCTTGCCGCGGCCAATCTCAACTTCCATTGGAGGATCCTAGGTTCGACAGCGGACGAACCGCGAGCCTACCAACGTCATCCCACCGCAACTTCCGGGGTTTCCAGCTGCTCCACCCGGACGTCCGGAGCGAGGCGCTCCACCTCGCGCTGCTCGACCCGCCCCGCGCCGAAGTGCTGGGTGGACTCCGCCCCGCAGGCGACGGCGAAGCGCAGGCAGTCGTCGATGTCGCGCTCGCCGTAGCGGGCGGCCACGAAACCGGCCAGGAAGGCGTCCCCGGAGCCCACCGAGGAGACCGGCTCGAGCGGCTCCAGAGTGGCCCGGAAGAGCCGCCGCTCGCCGCCCTCGACCAGCATCGCGAGGCAGCCGTCGGCTAGCGTCATGATCGCCTCGCGCGCGCCGAGCTCCACCATCTCGCCGACCGCGGTGCGCCTGTCCTCCTCGTCGGAGAACTCGTGCCCCACGAGGCCCTCCGCCTCCAGCTCGTTCGGCGTCACGATGTCCGGCCCCTTGCGGGCGGCGATGTTCATCGGCTCGCCCTCGGAATCGAGCACCGTGAGCACGCCCAGGCGCTTCATCTCCTCGATCAGGCGCCCGTACAGGCCGGGCTCCACCCCGCGCGGCAGGCTGCCGGACACCACGCACACGGCCGCGCCCTTCGCCAGGTAGAGGAGCTTGTCGACGAACAGCTCGAGCTCGGCGTCCGTGACGTGCGGGCCGTGCTCGTTGATCTCGGTCTGCTCGCCACTCGTGGGGTCCACGACGGCGGTCGAGGTGCGCGACTCCTCGCGGATGCGCACGAAGTCGTTGAGGATGCCCTCCTCGGTGAGGTGCTCGACGATGCGAGTGCCGGTCGGGCCGCCGGCCACCCCGGTCGCGATCACCGGCTGGCCGAGCGCTCGCAGCGCCCGCGCCACGTTCACGCCCTTGCCGCCGGCCATGGCGGTCTGCTCGACCGCGCGGTGGCGGTGGCCGAGACGAAAGTTCGGCACCGCGAGGGTCTTGTCGATGGCGGCGTTGAGTGTGACGGTGATGATCATCGGACGATCCGTATCCGAACGCTGAGCTTGACGACGGCGAGCACGGCGGCGACCAGGATGGCGAGGACAAGAATCAACGTCAAGGGAACCCCCAGCCACGATAGAAGCACACGCAATGTCCCCGCTTCGGGGACCTTCTCGGCCGTGACGAGCGCCACGCGCCGTGCCGGCCTCCCATCGAGCAGCACCGTGACGGTACCGACTCGTACACCGGCTTCGAGCGGCCCCTCCACCTCGTCGGGCGCATTCACACGCCGCCGGATCCGCTCCCCGTCGCGGACGGTGAGGACGGCGGTGCGCCGCGGCACGAGCCGGGCGGTGCTGTCGCGGTACTTCACGTCGGCCTGCGCGAGCATCCGCCGCGCGTCGAGCACGCGGACGCGATGGAAGCGGGCGAGGCCCCAGCGCAGCAGGGCGAGCGTGTCCTGGTCGCGCGCCGCCTCGCTGGGCTCGCCGAGCACCACGCTGATCACGCGCACGCCGCCGGGCCCGTTCGCCGCGCCTACGAGCACGTTCCCGGCATTGAGTGTGTAGCCGGTCTTCACGCCGCTCACCCAGGGATAGCTGGCGACCAGGTCGTTGCGGTTCTCCACCACGCGCGGCCGCGAGCCGGACTCGAGCGCCGTCTCCGGCATGTCGACGATCCGGGCGAAGCGCGGCCGGCGCAGCAGCACTCGCGTGAGTCTGGCCAGGTCGCGTGCCGAGGAGTAGTTGCCGGCCTCGTCAAGCCCGATCGGGTTGGCGTAGCTCGTGTGCTCGAGGCGTAGTTGCCGGCCTCGTCAAGCCCGATCGGGTTGGCGTAGCTCGTGTGCTCGAGGCCGAGCTCGGCGGCGCGCTCGTTCATCTCGTCGACGAACGCCTCGCGCGAGCCGGAGACGCCCTCGGCGAGGGTCACCGCCGCGTCGTTCGCGCTCTCGAGCAGCAGCGCTTCCAGCAGATCGTGGACGCTCATCCGCTCGCCCTGGCGCAGGTTGATGCGCGACTCCGCCGGGCTTGCGTTGTAGAGCGGGGCGGCGAAGACGTCGCTCGGCTCGGTCCGCTCGAGAGCAAGCAGGGCGGTCATCAGCTTGGTCGTGCTCGCGATCGCGCGCTCTGAGTCGGGGCGCTTCGCGAACATCACCGTGCCGTCGCGCGCGTCGACCACGATTGCCGCCTGAGCACCCGGCACCCTGGGAGGACTCTCCCCAGCGCTCGCGGGGGCGGCGGCCGCAGCCAGGGCAGCTGCCACGGCGAGGGTAAGGCGCGCGGCTCTCACTCGCGCAGCTTGATCTTCTGGCCGGCGACCAGCCCCTGCGGGTCGAGCTCGGGATTCAGCTGCTGGAGCCGATCGACCGTCGTGCCGTGCTCGGCCGCGATTCCGGTGAGCGTGTCGTTCGCCTTGATCGTGTAGGTGGCCGGCCGGCGCTTCGCCGGCCGCCCGCTCGTGGTGGTGCGCTCGGTGGCCGCTGGCAGGTCGCTCGTTCCCGCGCTGTTGTCGCTCTCGTCGTCGCCGACGACGCCCGATCCGAGCACCATGGCAGCCACCACCACCGCGACGGCGATCAGTGCCAGAGGCGCCAGGAGGCGGGCGAAGCTTGCTCTTCGGTGGTCATGCATCTGTGCCGTACCCCACACGCGGCACCGCTGAGAATAGGAGGGAAAGCGGCTCGTGGGGGGCAGTTGGGCGGATCCACCCGATCACCTGGACGCTCTGCACCGGCCCGCTAGAGCGTCCAGGCCGCGGCGCGGAGCTGCTCCGCCGCGTCCGCGGCCGCCGCGGCCGGCTCCCCTCCGCGCTCGCTGTGAGCGTTCACGATCGAGCGCGACGCCGTGACGAGCCCTGCCGCGGGATGCGGAGCGAACGCCGGGCCGAGATCCTCGACGCGACCGCCCTGGGCACCCACCCCCGGGAGCAGGAAGACGGCGTGTGGCATGAGCTCGCGAAGGCGCGCCAGGTGCTCGGGTTTGGTGGCACCGGTGACGGCGCCCACCGCCGAGAGCCCGCAGACCCCGAGCTGCTCACGGCCGAGTTCGTCCACCAGCCGCGCCAGGCGTTCGAAAAGCGGCGGATCGCCCTCGTCCTGGATCTCGGCGGCACCGGGGTTGGAGGTGCGGACGAGCACGAAGCAGCCGGCGCCGTTGAGCGCTGCGGCCTGGATCAGCGGCGCCAAGGCGTCGCGGCCGAGGAGCGGATTCGCGGTGAAGGCATCGGCCCCCAGCCCCGGAACCGGGCCGAACGGGCCGGACGTCTCGCCCACGAGCGCCTGTGCGTAGGCGTACGCGGTCACCGGCACGTCGCCGCGCTTGCCGTCGGCCAGCACCAGCAGCCCGTGGTCGTGCGCGATCGCCACCACCTGCTCAAGCGCCTCCCACCCGGGGGCGCCGAGCCGCTCGAAGCAGGCCAGCTGAGGCTTCACGGCCACGCAGGCCGGGCCGGCCGCGACGATCGCCGCGCGGCAGTGCTCCGTAACGGCCTCTGCCGTGCGCACTCGCGCGAGGTGCCGGGCCCCGCCCGCCCCGCCCGGGTCTCCCCCGACCCGTTCCACGGCCTCCGGCCATAGTGCTGACGGGTCGGGGTCGAGCCCAAGTACGACACGGCTGCGGCGCTCTTCCACGAGCGCCGCGAGCCGGTCGGCGAAATGTGGCGTCGAGCCCCCGGCAGTCAAGGACTCACGCGCCGGCAGCGGCCTCTACGCGCCGCTCTTGACCGCGCTCTTCAGCGAGGAGCCGGCGCTGAAGCGCGGCACCCTGCTGGCGGCGATCTGGATCTTCTCGCCAGTCTGCGGGTTTACGCCCTGGCGGGCGCTGCGGTCTGCCACGGTGAACTTCCCGAAACCGGTGAAGTTGACCTCTCCGCCGCGGGACAGAACTTCCTGAAGCGAGTCAAGGACGGCGTCGACGGCCTTGGCCGCCTCGCCCTTCCCAAGCCCGCTCTTGTCCGCGACGCGATCGACGAACTCGTTCTTCGTCACGACTTTCCTCCTTGCCGGGGGCAACTGACCGGGCGCAACGTAACAATGCACCCGGACGAAAGCAGCCTGGATTCCGCTCCACAAGCGGAAACGGCCGCTTCTTCCGAGCCTTTCCGGCGCTCAGGAGCCCGAAACGGCCATGTCCCCGACCAGGATCGGGGGGGCCTTGACGCTGCCCCCAAAGGGCACCCAGCGCACCTGGGAACCCACGGAGCGCACCGCTTTGAGCATCGAAACGAGGTCGCTCGCGATGGTCAGTTCGCGTACCGGCGCTCCCAGTTCACCGTCCTCGATAAGCCGTCCAGAGGCGCCTACGGAGAAGGTTCCCGACACCGGGTTGACCCCGGAGTGCAGGCCCGCCACGTCCGTGACGTAGAGCCCCTCGCCCGAAAGCGCGACCAGGCCGGCGAGGTCGTCGTCCCCCGGCTCCACCATGAGGTTGGTGGTGCCCACCGACGGCGGCGAGCGGTACGAGCCGCGGCTGGCGTTCCCGGTGCTGGAGCGACCCGCCTTGCGGGCGGTGCGCGAGTCGTAGAGGAAGCCGAGCAGCCGGCCGTCCTGGATCAGGCCGGTGCGTCGGGTCGGCACTCCCTCGCCGTCGAAGGGCGCGCTGCCCGGCCCCTCGCTGTCGGTTCCGTCGTCTGCGAGGCGTAGCACCGGATCGGCCACCCCCTCCCCCTCGCGGCCGGCAAACAGCGAGCGGCCGCGCTGCACCGCGTCCGCGGACAGCATCGAGCCGATGAAGCCGATGAACGAGGCGGCCACGAACGCGTCGAGGACCACCGGGCAGCGGCGGCTCCCCGGCTGGCGTGCACCCACCAGCGCAAGCGCGCGCTCGGCGGCCTCGGTGCCGATGGCCTCAGGGTCGAGCGCGGACGGAGCGCGGCCCATGCCCACGCCGAGCCCGGTCATCAGGTCCGCACCCGCGCCGGCGAATGCGGAGGCGTACGCCCACGCCTGGGTTGCCCTGTAGGAGGCCGCGAAGCCGCGCGAGTTGGCGAGGGCCACGGAGCCGTTCGCGTCCGAGTAGACGGCGTTTTCGACCTGCGTGACTCCCTCTCGCGCACGGGCCGCGCGCTCCACCTCGAGAGCGAGCTCGACGATGCGCTCGGTGGACCAGTCGGCGAGCTCGGGTGACGCCAGGCCGTCCACCTCGGAGGTGCCGAGCTCGTCTGGGAGCCCCTCGTACTCGTCCTCGTCGGCCACCTCGGCGGCCTCGCGTGCGGCTCGGGCCAGCTCCGTCACGCCCTCGTGCGAGAGGTCGGTTCCGTAGGCGTAGCCGGAGCGGTCGCCGGCGAAGGCGCGCACGCCTACCCCGCGGCGGCCCGCGTCACTGAGGCTCTCCACCTCGCCCGCATAGACGCGCACCTGCCGGCTGGTGGACTCCTCGGCCCACGCCTCGGCCTCGCTCGCACCGGCGGAGAGCGCAGCCTCGACCGCGCGCCCGGCGACCTCGCCGAGGTTCACGCGGCGGTCCCGCCCACGGTCAGCTCCCGGATGCGCACGTGCGGCTGGCCGACGCCCGCCGCCACGGTCTGGCCGCCCTTCCCGCAGTAGCCGGTCGCGATGTCGAGGTCGTCGGCGATGCCATCGATCGCCCGCAGCGTCTCGAGCCCGTTCCCGACCAGCGTGGCACCGCGCACCGGCGCCGTGACCGTTCCGTTCTCGATCAGGTAGCCCTCCGACACGCCGAACACGAAGTCGCCGGTGGCCGGCTCTACCTGCCCGCCGCCGAACGACACGGCGTAGAGGCCGCGCTCCACGCCGGCGATGAGGTCGTCGGGCGTGGCGTCGCCGGGCGCGAAGAAGGTGTTCGTCATGCGCGGGATCGGCAGGTGGCGGAACGACTCCCTGCGGCCGTTGCCGGTCGATCCCACCCCGTCCTTGCGCGCGCGCAGCAGGTCGTAGAGATAGGAGGTGAGTCGCCCGTCCTCGATCACCGTCGTCCGGCGCGTCGGCGTGCCCTCGTCGTCGATACCGTCGCTCCCCCACGCGTTCTGGCGGCTGCCGTCGTCGTACGCGGTCACGAACGGGTCCGCAAGCTGCTCGCCGAGCCGACCGGCGTAGACGCTCGCCTGCTTCTGGACGGCGTCGGCCTCGAGGCCATGGCCAACCGCCTCATGCAGCAGCACGCCGCCGAAGCCGTTGCCCACCACCACCGGCAGGCGGCCGGTGGGCGCGTCCACGGCGTCCAGCAGGGTGAGCGCCCGGCGCGCGGCCGTGTCCGCCACCGCCTCAGGATCGTCCTCGAGCAGCTCCCAGCCGGCGTGGCCGCCGCGCGTGTCGCTGCCCGTCTCCACCCGGCCGTTGCGGCGCGCCACCACCTGTGCGCCGAGGCGGACCCGAGTGCGGTCGTCCGCGGCCGCGCGTCCGTCCGAGCCGAAGACCTCGACCTGGCGCTGCGACTCGGCGTAGGCGATCCGCGCCTGAGTGACCTCGGGGCCGGCAGCGCGCGCGCGCTCGTTGCAGGACCGCAGCAGGTCCGCCTTGCGCGCGGCCTCCACCACCTCCGGACGGATCGCCACCGGGTGGCCCGCCGCCGGCTGCGCCGCGCTGAGCGCGGCGGGATGCCGCGCGTCGCCGCGAACCGCCTCGGAGACGGAGCCGGCCACCCGCAGCAGGTCATCCTCGGCTAGGCCGTCCACGTGGCCGTAGTAGGTCGAGTCGCCCTGCACCACGCGCACGCACGCGCCGCGCTCGCGTCCGCCCTGCGGGCGCTCCACGCGGCCGTCGTCGAGCGTGAGCGCGAAGCCCCGGCGCGCCTCGGCGTAGAGCTCCGCCATGTCACCGCCTCTTGCCAGCGCCCGCTCGAGAACCCGCCCCGCCTGCTCAGGGTCGACGAGCGTCAACTCTCCCGTCCCTCGACCCGCGCGACCATCTGCTCGGCGAGCTCCATGATTTGCGCGTGCCCGCGTGCCTCTGGCTGCACAAGCCGGGCATACCCGGTGGGGTCGTACACGAGCACCCGCGGCTCGCGCTCGCGCTGCATGCGCCGCACGGTCGCCGCCACTCCCTCGGCAAGGCCGGCCGCGCGCGAGATCGGCCCCTTGCGCTTTTCCTTCACGCGGGCCTTCCGCCGCGGCGCGGCCGCGCTCCGCGCAGAGCCTTCAGGTCGTAGAGCATCAGGGAGGAAAGCGCCCCGCGTCTCGCCACTGCCGCGAGCGTCCAGCGCGGCGTGCGCGACGCAAAGACCGCGCCGCCCGGCACCTGCACCTCCACCTGCTCGGGCGGCTCGGCGTCCCAGTCGCGTGTGGCGCGGTCGACCTCCTCGAACAGCTGGCGAGCGAGCTCGCCGAGGGCGCGGGCGTCGTCATGCCCGTCCTCGCTCGCGCCGGCGAGCGAGCCCGCCGCATCGAGCAGCACCGCGGCCCGCACATCGGCCGACAGCTCGCAGAGCCGCTCCGCGGCGCGCTCCGGGGTGGGCGTGTCAGCCATCGTCGTCAGAATAGACACGTGCCGCTCGCCCGAATCTCCTGGCTGGTCACGGTCGGCATCTGCCTGATCGCCGCCCTGCTGCTGCTGCTGAACGGCTACTTCGGCTACGCCGGCGTGCTGCTGGCGGTCGGAGCCGCCGCTGCGGTGAACCTGCTCTGACGCTTCACGGACCGCGCACGCCGTCGCGCGCCTGATGCTTGATCGCTTTTCCACGATATGTGTGTAAAACCCAGCGAGAGTCGGCGGGGCGCTATGGCGCCTCCGCCCCCATCGGCTCGGTGTGCACGATTACGTCGGCCAGCGCCGGGCAGCGCTCGCGCACGGCCTCCTCAATCACCCCGGCGTGGCGATGGGCGGATGGGAGCGGCTCGTCACCGGGGAGGCTCACCGTGACGAGCGCCACGCGGCCCTGCTCGCCGTCGCGGAAGCTCACCGCCAGCGGCGACGAGCCGGTGACGCGGCGCACTGCCGACTCGATTGCCTCGAGCTCGACCGTGGTGTCGTCGGTGTCCGGGGCGCTCGCCCAATCGGTGGGCGAGAGCGGCTCGATGTGGGTGTGCACGTACTTGAGCTCGGGCACCTCGTCGCGGACCCGCTGCTCGAGGCGCTCCACGGCGTTATGCGCTTCCTCGAGCGACAGCTCGCGCGGGAGCTTGACGTGCAGCGAGAGCTCGTAGCCCTGCGGGAGCCGCATAACGCGCACGTTGTGGACCTCGCGCACCTCCGGGATCGCGCCCGCGGCCGCGGTGGCGCGCTCGCGCACGTCGCCCTCCGCCTCGGCTGGCTCGACATGCACGATCACGTCGGCGCCTCCGAGCGCTCGCTCTACGAGCTCCTCGATGCGGTCGGCCACGGCATGGGCCTGGCTCACGCCGGTGTCGAGCGGCACGCCGACGACGATGTCCACGAAGTGGCGCCCCGCGGCGTGGCGCACGCGCACGCGTCGTACCTCGATCTGCTCGTCGATCTGGCCGAGGGCCTCCCGGATGCGCTCGTCGGCGTCCGCGGCGGTGCGGTCCATCAGCACGTCGACCGACTGCTTGGCGAGCCGCAGCGCGGCCAGCACCACGAGCACCGCCACGAACAGCGCGGCTGCCGAGTCCGCCCAGCGCTGACCCGAGGACACGAGCACGAGCCCGACCAGCACCGCGAACGAGCCGGCGAGGTCGGACGCGAAGTGCAGCGCGTTGGCCGCGAAAGCCGGCGACTTGTACCGCCGTGACATCCGGTAGCTCACGGTGGTTCGCGAGGCGTCCACGGCGATGACCACGGCCAGCACCGTGAACGCCCACCAGGTCACGTCGATGTCGTGGCTGGCGCCGTCGATCAGCCGCCGCACGGATTCGAACGCGATGAACAGCGACACCAGGATGAGGAACCCGCTCTCGCCCAGCGCGGCGAGGTGCTCGGCCTTGCCGTGCCCGTAGTGATGCTCGCGGTCGGGCGGACGCAGCGCCACCTGCACGGCGAAGAGCGTGAGCAGCGCGGCCACGAGATCGGTGCCCGAGTGGACCGCCTCGGCGATGAACGCGAGCGACCCCGTGACCAAGCCCGTGATGAGCTTTACCGCGACCAGGAAGACGGCGGCCGCGACGCTCAGCATCGCGGTGCGGCGCCTGGCTCGCGCGTCCGCCAGGTCGCCCGCGGCTCTGTCGCTGATCGCGTTCACCGTGTGCGTCCCCGCCGACGGCGCTCACCCAGGCCACCGAGCATCGAGCGCAGTGGGCCGGCCGGCCGTGCGGTCTCATCCGCCTGCAGCAGCGTCAGCACCAGTGCGCGGGCGGCGCGGCCGCGGTGGCTGATCGCATCCTTGTCCTCCGGTGTCAGCTCCGCCATGGTGCGCTCGTCACCGGGGTAGTCGTCGGGCACGAAGGCGGGGTCGTAGCCGAAGCCGCCGTCGCCGCGCGGCTCGTGCGCCAGCCGCCCCTCGCAGCGGCCGTGCACGATCTCCTCGCGCCCGCCCGGCTCCACGTAGGCCAGCGCGCACACGTACGCGACACGGCGGTCGCCCCCCGCCCGCACCTCGCTGAGCAGCTTCGCCAGGTTCTCCTCATCGGTCGCGTCGTCCCCTGCATAGCGGGCCGACCATACGCCGGGCGCCCCCTTGAGCGCCGCCGCCTCGATGCCGGAGTCGTCCGCCACGGCGGCGCGGCCGGTGGCGGCGGCCGCCGCGCGGGCCTTCGCGAGCGCGTTGTCCGCGAAGGTGGTCCCGGTCTCCGGCGGGAGCGTGACGCCGTCGGGGAGAGGGTCGAGCTCGTACGGGCGCATGAGCCCCGAGAGCTCGCGCAGCTTGTGGTCGTTGCGGGTGGCGAGGACCAGCCGCACGGCTCAGCCGGGCGCTGCCGCCGCCACCGCTTCCTCCTGGGCGGCGCGCAGCTCCGCGATCCCGTCGGCGGCGAGAGCGAGCAGCTCGTCTAGCGAGGCCCGCGATAGCGGGGTGCGCTCCGCGGTGGCCTGCACCTCCACGAGGCCGCCGTCGCCGGTCATCACCACGTTGGCGTCGACCTCGGCGGTGGAGTCCTCGGAGTAATCGAGGTCGAGCAGCGCGCGGCCGTCGACCATCCCCGTGGAGACCGCGGCGACCGACTGGGTGAGCGGCAGGGCCTCGAGCTTGCCCTCGCCCATCACGCGGCGCAGGGCAAGCTCCAGGGCCACGTAGCCGCCGGTGATCGACAGGCAGCGGGTGCCGCCGTCGGCCTCGAGCACGTCGCAGTCCACCCAGACGGTGCGCTCGCCCAGCGCGGCGAAGTCCACGATGCCCCGCAGCGAGCGCCCGATCAGGCGCTGGATCTCCACCGTGCGGCCGTCAGGGCGGCCCTTTGAGACGTCGCGCTTCTTCCGCTCGCCGGTGGAGGCGGGCAGCATCGAATACTCGGCCGTGACCCAGCCCCGGCCCTTGCCGGCCATCCAGCGCGGCACTTCCTCGTCCACGCTGGCCGTGCAGATCACCCGCGTGCCGCCGGCCTCGATCAGCGCCGAGCCGGTGGCGCTGCGCACGAAACCGGGCGTGATGCCCACGTCCCGGAGGTCGGCGGCCGCGCGGCCGTCGGTGCGCGGGCCGCTGCCGGGCGCCGCCGTCATGCCGCCCTCCTCGCCGACGTACGCACGTCGACCCGCTCGACGGCGTCGATCGGGAGCTGCAGGAAGCGGGTGCCAAGGCGGCGGAACTCCTGAGGGTCGCCGGTTGCGAGAAAGCTGTAGGCGCCGCGGCGCTCGTCGTCGTTGGCAAGGCCGGCGTCGCGCAGGCGCGAGTCGACTTCGGAGGCGATCGCCTCGCCGGAGCTGACGATCGACACCGCGCGGCCCAGCGCGCGCTGGAGCACGGGGCGGACCAGCGGGTAGTGCGTGCAGCCCAGTATCACGGTGTCGGCGCCGGCCCGGCGCAGCGGCCGGCAGAGGCCCTCGACGCAGCTCACCACGCGCGTGTCCACCTCGCCGCCCTCCTGGATCAGAGGGGCCAGCTCGGCCGAGGCGACAGCGTGCAGCTCCGCTCGCGGCGCCGCCTCTGCGAGCGCGCGGGCATAGGCGCCGCTGGCGACGGTGGCCGGGGTGGCGATCAGCCCGACGCGCCCGTTGACGGTCGCCGCCGCAGCCAGCCGCGACTCGGGCGACACGACCCCCACCACCGGCACGCGTCCCTCGAGCTCCTCGCGGAGCGTGGTCAGCGCGGCCGCCGTGGCCGAGTTGCATGCGACCACGAGCAGCTTCGCGCCCCGGTCGAGCAGGATCCCGGCGAGCTCGCGCGAGAACTCGAGCAGCTCGCCGGCGCTGCGATCGCCGTAGGGGAACCGCGCCGTGTCCCCGAGGTAGAGGAAGTCCTCATGCGGCAGCGACACGAGGCACTCGTGCAGCACGGTGAGCCCGCCGACTCCGGAGTCGAAGACGGCGACGGGAAGCGAACGGTCAGGGGCCGCCATGGGCGCCTATGGTGGCACGCGCGGCGGGCAGCGGCCGCGGCCGGAGGAGGCTCGTCACGAAACGCCCCCACTGTGGGACGCAACTTGTTGAGCTAGCTCTGGCCCTTGGCGAGCTCTTCGAAGTTCTCGAACAGCTCCGGCACGCCCGCCTTCTCGCGCGCGGCCAGGGCCGCCGGCCCCACGCGGTCCCACGAGCCGACTACCCAGAGCCAGTCGTAGACCAGATCGCGGTCCAGGAGGTGGTTCTTGACCAGCGTTCCGATGGTCTCGTGCCACGTGAGGACCGCCTCGACCTCCGCGTCGAGCGCATCGGCGCGCTCCGCATCGAAGTCGTCGGCGTAGATCTTCCTGCTGGCCTCGGGCAACCCGATCATCGCGCCCCACTTGGCCAGCTCGACGATCAGCGTCGCGTCCTCGCGTGTGCCGGGCATGCCGTGACGATTTCAGCGCGAAGACGCGCGTGTCAAGGCGGGTCTAGCGGGGTGCGCTGCAGCCGCCGAGGTCCCTCGCTCTTGACGTTGCAAACGGCGGCGTGGCCGTGCAGCGTCCCGCCGCGCGTGTCGAGCGCCTCGACCTCGACGTCGATCGTGCGGTGTTCGGGAGGATTCATTCCGCTACTTCCTTCCTCATAACCGCGGTAAAGCGAAGCGTCCGGCGTGCCGATAAGGACACTGGGATGCGACGCGAGTGCACCAGCTGCGGGGCCTGGACGTTCCGCAGGATCTGCGCCGGCTGCGGGAGCAACCGGCTGGAGCCGCTGGAATTGGCATTGCTCAACGCTCCCGCTCCAGGTCCTCGAGACGACGGACTTCGTCTCGCCGCATCCAGCCGGTGGCCGGATCGAGCGCCTTTGCATAGACCTCGGCCCTAGCCGCGGCAGCGGGCCTCAGCAGCGCATCGAGCTCGAACTTCACGAACCCCTCTCTGAAACGCCGGTCCGGGTCGTTCGAGATCGCCTGATTCGGCTCTAGGAGCCAACCGTCGTACCGCTCTCGACGGCTCACCAGCTGTGTGGTAGCTCCCCACTTGGCGAGACGCAGCCGCTGGGTTTCAGGCTTACTCGGGGCGGAAACCAGTTGCCGTGGGAGTGACCGGCTCTTAGTGAAAGCGCGAGGTCTCAGTGCCATATCTCAACTGCCCCAACTGCCGCTTCACCGTCTACCAGCCGCCGTCCGTCACGGTCTTGGAGCGCTGTTCGCGCTGTGGCATCCGGCCCGAAGGAACCGTGCGGTCGTTATTCGAATCTGACCGGCCGGGCCAAGTTTCGGCCGCGCGGCGACGTGAGGCTTTGCGCGCAACGCGCCGCCGGCCGCAGGACGCCCTTTAGCACGTAGGCCAAGCGGAACAACTCTCAGGCTCAGGCGCACTGACAAGCCCCCGGGTGGTGGCGCGGGTATCGACCCGTCGGGATGAGCGCAGGTGCAGTCTTCCGCGGCGTGGACGAGTCCGATCCCCCCTGGATTGAGTACGTCGGCGCGTCCGGCCGGATCGTCGCAGCCGTGGCTGCCGCGGAGGTGCTTCCGGAACGGGTCCCCTTGACGGGCACCAGCGCCTCTACCAGCTCGTCGCAGGTGACGACGCCCAATTTCGGCCGGTGCTGCTCCGCTGCCCGACGACGGGCTCCGCCACAGCCACGCGTCGACCGCGCCGGCCGGGGCGCGGCGGCCTCAGTGAGGCCGGGGAAGGCGACGGTGCCTCAGATCAGCCAGATCGCAGTCGTTGCCGCCAGAAATGTCACGACCATCGTGCACATCACCAGATAGGCAAGAAAGATCACGCGCTCGCGCCTGTTCATCTGCGGTTCGGCGGCGTAGTCGAGGGCGGGTCGCTGAGCGAGAGTCGACATGCTTTGACCGTAGGTCGCGCCGAGAGCTGGGTGTGTGAGACACGTCACTGCTCTGACCGGAACCGGCGAAGCATCTCTTGGAGCTGATCGCGCCCCGCCCTCATCGCGCGAGGTTGCGTCGCATGCCGGAGCTCGAGCCGGTCTTGCGGGCGGCCTACCGAGCGTTCAACGCCCGCGACGTTGAGGCGGCGCTGCGGCTGATGCATCCAGAGCTGGACTGGCCGAACGCCTGGGAAGGCGGCCGGGTAGTCGGTCATGCGGCTGTCCGCGACCACTGGGAGAGGCAGTTCGCCGCGATCTCCAGCAATGTCGAGCCTTTCACAGAGGAGCCGAAGGCAGCGTGGCACTGATAACTGCGACCCGCGCGACGCCTTCGGGGCCGTGGGGTCGAGGTCCGTCGTACGGGTCGCGGCAGAGCAAGCGGAGCGGATGTCGATGGATCTCGCAGCATCGGCTGCCGAACGAAAAGCGCGGGCTCAGCAGACGCTGGTCGACCGGATTTCCCACATCCGTCTCCCGCACAGGGCGTTTTCCCTGTATATCGAGCGCTTCCATCAGAACTGCACCTTGCGGACTGCTTCCTTGATCTTGCCGATGATCACGTCGCCGAGCTCCTGGCCCTGGTCGGTCTTGAAGCCCTTCATGGCGGCCACCACGCCGGCCATCACTAGGGCGACGAGCAGGATCAGCGCGACGTACTCGACGGTTCCCTGGCCGCGGTCGCCGCTGAGCGGCTTGGCGCTCAGAAGCGCGGCGTGGATGCGTCCGAACAGGCGATGCATGTGGGTTCCTCCCGCTTTGCGTACTGCTGTCGGGAGGCATGCTGCGGAGCGAAGACGCACCGCTCCAGACGCGAGTGTGAAGAGGGACTGACGGGCGGCCCTGACATCATCAGAGCGGCATGTGCGGGATCGGAGCAATCCTCGATCCGGCCGGCACGTCGGGCCAGTACGCGGCGGAGCGGATGGTCGAGGCGCTACGCCATCGGGGGCCGGATGGCGACGCGCTGAGGCGCATCGGGCCGCTCGCCCTGGCCCACACGCGGCTGGCCATCATCGACGTTGCCGGCGGCGACCAGCCGCTCGACTCCGAGGACGGCCGCGTGACCGTGGTCGTCAACGGGGAGATCTACAACCACCGCGAGCTGCGCACGGAGCTTGAGGCGCGCGGTCACCGCTGGGCCACGAACTCGGACAGCGAGGTGATACTGCACGCCTACGAGGAGCACGGCCTCGACTGCGTCCGCCACCTCAACGGCATCTTCGCCTTCGCGCTCTGGGACGACCGCCAAAAGCGCCTCGTCGCGGCCCGGGACGCGTTCGGAGTGAAGCCGCTCTACTGGTGGAGTGACGGGCGCCGCACGGCGCTTGCCTCCGAGATCGGCGCACTCCTCGCGGCAGGGCTCGTGCAGCCGGACGTGGACCGAGTCGCGCTCGACCACTACCTGGCATGCCGGTTCGTGCCATCGCCGCGGACGCTGTTCCGCAACGTCCAGAAACTGCCACCGGCATCGCTACTCGTGACTCAGGACGGCGGCACGCCGCGCGTGACCAGCTGGCGTGAGCGTCCCGGCGAGAAGCTGGTGGCAGACGACGACGAGCTCGCCGGCCAGCTGGCCGAGCGCTTCACCGACGCTGTGGAGCGTCAGATGATGTCGGACGTCCCCTACGGCGCCTTCCTCTCCGGCGGCGTTGACAGCGCCGGCGTGGTGGCAGCCATGAAGCGGCGCGCGCCCACACCGCCCACCACATTCACGATCGGCTTCCCCGGCCACGGCGACGTGGTCGACGAGCGCCGGCTCGCGGCGGAAACCGCGCGCGTAATCGGCACCGACCACCACGACACTGTCATGCACGAGACCGACTTCCTCACCGAGCTCGCGCGCACGATGCCGCGGCTCGAGGAGCCGTGCGGCATCCCGAGCGCCCCAGCCCTTCTCCAGCTGTCGCGCTTCGCGGCCGAGCACGTGAAGGTGGTGCTCGCCGGCCAAGGCGCAGACGAGCCGCACGGCGGCTACGGCCGCCACCAGGCCGCCGCGCTGCTGCGTCCGCTCAGGCTCGTCCCGGCCGCCGCCGCCTCGCCCGCCGCGCGGCTCGCGCGAGCGCTCCCGCGCGCGGCAAGCGCGCGTCGGCTCGCCCATCTGCTGGGCGGGCGCGGAGACGAGGAGCGACTGCTGCGCCTCGTGGAGATCACCGACGCGGAGGCGCGCACGGCGCTGGTCGGGAGAGCGGCCGGCGGACCCGGCGAGGCGGAGCAGGAGCGCCTGACCAGGGCACGCGAGATCCTCGGCAACGTGCGCGACCGCGGCCTCCTCGAGCAGGCGCTCTATGTGGACACCCACATGATCCTGCCCGACGGGATCCTGCTCTGCAACGACAAGATGTCGATGGCGGCCGGCCTCGAGCTGCGGGTGCCCTACCTCGACCTCGAGCTGATGCGCTTCGTGGAGCGCATCCCCGCCACCCGCCGCGTCCGCGCGCGCCAGCCCAAGCGGCTGCACAAGCGCGCGATGTCGAAGCTGCTGTCGCCGGAGATCGTGAACCGCAGGAAGCACGGTTTCGCCACCCCCTACGACGATTGGCTGCGCGCCTCGCTCGGGCGCGAGGTGGAGAGCCGCTACGCGGCCGGCTCGCCGCTCGCAGACCTGATCGATCCCGCGGCGGCGTCGCGGCTGGTGGACGAGCACCGCCGCGGGCGGGCCGACCACAAGGCGGTGCTCTACTGCCTGCTGGAGCTCTCGGAGTGGCACGCCGCGTTCGTCGAGGCGCGGGAGCCGGCCGCGGCGTGAAGAAGCGCGTGCTCTACGTGCACAGCGGCAAGGCGAGCTTCGTCGCCATCGACCGCGACATTCTCGCCGAGCGCTATGAGGTCGAGGACCTGTTCCAGCCGGGCCGCGTGCCGAACCCGGTCAAGCTGCTGCACGGGGTCCTGCGCGCTGACCTGGTGTTCGGCTGGTTCGCCTCCTGGCACACGTTCTTCCCCATCACGCTCGCGTGGCTCCTGCGCAAGCCCTCGGTGCTGATCATCGGCGGCTTCGACACGGCCAACATGCCCGACATCGGCTACGGCTACCAGCAGGGTGGGGTGCGCCGCCTCGCGAGCCGCTGGATCATGCGCCGCGCCCGCCGCCTCGTCACGAACTCCGAGTACAGCCTCAGCGAGATCGAGCGCAACACCCCGATCCCGCCCGAGCGCGTGACCGTGATCCACCACGGAGTGCCGGACCCCTTCGGCGAGGCGCCGTCCGCTAAGGAGCGGGAGGCGCTGACCGTGGGCGCGATCAACCACACGACGCTCGTGCAGAAGGGCCAGCTTCCGTTCGTGGAGGCGGCCAGGGTCCTGCCGGAGCTGCGCTTCACGGTCGCGGGCAAGTGGCTCGACGACTCGGTCGAGCAGCTGCGCGCGCGAGCCGGCGACAACGTCGAGTTCACCGGCTGGCTCTCTGACGAGGACCTGCACGCGACCTTCCGCCGCGCCGCCGTGTACGTGCAGGCCTCGCGCCACGAGGGCTTCGGCCTCGCCGTGGCGGAGGCGATGCTCGCCGGCTGCGTGCCGGTGGTGATGAACGTGACCGCGATGCCGGAGGTGGTGGGCGACGCCGGCGTACTGATCGAGTCCCAGCAGCCCGACGACGTGGCCGACGGCGTACGTCGCGCGCTCGACCTCGGGCCCGATGCAGCCCGACACGCGCGCGAGCGCATCCTGGCCGCGTTCCCCATGGAGCGCCGACGTGACGGAATTCTGCGGGTGGTGGAAGATGCGCTCCATGGCTGACCTGCGCACCTGGCGAGAGCTGCGTTTGAAGTGCGCCGCGCGCTCGGCCTCGGGGCCGACGCGGCCGGCCGCGCTCGCGAGCGCATCCTCACCGCGTTCCCCATGGAACGCCGCCGTGACGGCATCCTCCAGGTGGTGGAAGATGCGCTCCATGGCTGACCTGCGCACGTGGCGCGAGCTGCGCCGGAAGCAGCGCGAGCGCGAGGCGATGCTGCTCGACCTCGGCGCGCTCGTCTACGAGCTGCACCGCCAGGGTAAGCGGGCGCCGGAGCTGCTTCAGGACAAGGCGATCGAGCTCGGCAAGGTCGACCGCGACGTGCGAGCGCTCGAGGAAGCGCTCGAGGGTCGGTGAGCGAGGAGTCCTGCCCCACCTGCGGCGAGCCGGTCGAGCGCCGCCAGCTCGTGTGCCTGAACTGCGGCGGCCGTGTGGCGCTCCGGGAACGCACGCCCTGGGCGCGGGAGCCGGTGACCTCAGTGGCGGCCGTGCTCGTCGCAGTGATCGTGATCGGCGCGGCGCTGTTTGGCTTTGCGATCTCCGAGCTCACGAGCGGGGACGGTGACGGCGGCGGTAGCCCACCGCAGCCGGCGGCCGCCGAGGGTCCGGCAGTCGTGTCGGGCGTCGAGCAGCCGGCTCGCACGGCGGAGCAAGCGACGCCCACCGACGAAGCGCCGCCGGCCGAGACTCCTCCCGATGAGGGACCGGCGGTCGCGGACACGCCCGTTGCCCCGAGCGCCGACAGCGTGCCCGGCTGGCCCAAGGGCCTCACCGCGCACACCGTCGTGCTCGTGACCTCGAGCGACCGCGCGGCGGCGCTGAACGTCGCCAAGGAGGCGCGCGGCACCGGCCTCGAGGCCGGCTTGATCCCGTCTGACCGGTACGACCTCGGCAGCGGGCTCTGGATCGTCTACTCGGGCCGGTTCACCACGCCCGAGGGCGCTCAGCGGCAGGCCGCCCAGCTGGCCGATCGGTACCCGGGCGCCTACCCGCAGCTGGTTCAGAAGTCCCAGTAGCGGCCGAGCACGTCGGCGGCGTCGTCAGCCAGCGGATGGCGCGCGACCTCCGGCGGGAGCAGCCCGCGGGCGAGCGCGGCCATCGTCTCCGCGACCGAGTCCGCAAGCGCGGCGAGGTCGTAGCCGCCCTCCAGCACCGCGCCCACCGGCGCGCCCAGCTCCCGCCCCAGCGCGCGCATGCGACTCGACATGCCGGCAAAGGTTCCGGTGTCCAGCGCCAGCCCGCCGAGCGGGTCGTCGCGATGCGCGTCATAGCCCGCCGAGATCAGGATCAGGTCAGGGCGGTACTGGCGCGCGACGGGCATCACGACATGCTCGACCAGCGATAGGAACGCCGCCTCGCCCGTCCTCGCCGGTACCGGCAGGTTGATCGAGTAGCCCTCGCCCTCCCCCTCGCCCACGTCGTCGAGCGGCCCCGAGCCCGGCCAGAACGGGAACTGGTGGATGCTCACGAACAGCAGCTTGCATGAGTCGTGGAAGATCGCGTTGGTCCCGTTGCCGTGGTGCACGTCCCAGTCGAGCACCAGCACGCGCTCGGCGCCGAGCGAGTCGAGCGCATGGCGAGCGGCGATGGCCACGTTCGCGAATACGCAGAAGCCCATCGCGGTGGCGCGCTCGGCGTGGTGACCGGGCGGGCGCAGAGCCGAGAAGCCGGCACGCTCCCCGCCCGTGAGGAGCGACTCGACCAGCGCGCAGGCACCGCCCGCCGCCCGCAGCGCGGCCTCGTACGTTCCCGGGCTCGTGGGCGTGTCGATGTCGAAGGCCTCGCTGCGCGCGCTCATGTCGCGCACGCGCGCGACGTACTCCGGCGAGTGCACGCGCAGCAGCTGCTCCTCGCTCGCGGCCGGTGCCTCGAGGGGCTCCCAGCCGACCCACTCGCGGCTCTCGAGCTCCGCCTCGATCGCTCGAATCCGGTCGGCCCGCTCCGGGTGCCCATGCCCGGTGTCGTGCTCAAGCGAGGCGGGATGGCGGAAGAACGGCGGCATGGGCGCCGGTACGGTACCTGCGCGCCGTGGATGAGCCCCTCCGCACCGACGTCGCAGTGGTTGGCGCCGGCGCAGCCGGCCTCTACGCCGCGCTCGTGGCCGCCGACCGGGGCGCGAGCGTCGCGCTGGTGAGCCGCTCGCCGCTGGCGCAGACCGCGAGCTACTGGGCTCAGGGCGGGATCGCCGCGGCGCTGGCGGCGGAGGACTCGCCGGCGCAGCACGCCGCGGACACACTCGCCGCAGGCCGCCAGGCCGCTCGCGCCAGCGCCGTTCGGGTGCTGTGCGCCGAGTCACCCGAGCGGGTGCGCGACCTTCAGAAGCTCGGCGTGCGGTTCGACGCCGACCGCGACGGCAACCTGGCGCTCGGCCTGGAGGGAGGCCACTCGCAGCGCCGGATCGTGCACGCCGGCGGCGCCGCCACTGGGCGGCGCATCACGCGGGCGCTGTCGGCTCTGGCGGCTACGCACGAGCGCGTGCGCGTGGTCGAGCCGCTCGCCGCGACCGCGATAGCGAGCCATGACGGCCGCGCCACCGGACTCACGCTACGGCCGCGTGAGGGGGAGCCGGTGGCGCTCTCGGCGCGTGCCGTGATCCTCGCCACCGGCGGCACCGCCGCGCTCTGGGCCCGCACCACCAACCCGCGTGGCGCGGTTGGGTCTGGCCTCAGCCTCGCGAGCGACGCCGGGGCGAGGCTCGCCGATCTCGAGTTCATGCAGTTCCACCCAACCGCGCTGCGGCTCGACGGCCCGCGCGACGGCTTCCTGGTCACGGAGGCGGTGCGCGGGGAGGGCGCGACGCTCCTGAACGCCGATGGCGAGCGCTTCGTGGACGAGCTGGCGCCGCGCGACGAGGTGGCGCTCGCCATCGAGGCGGAGCTGGAGCGGACCGGCGAGCCGGCGGTGTGGCTCGACATGCGGCACGTGCGGGTGACGAGGTGGCGCTCGCCATCGAGGCGGAGCTGCGGCGCAGCGGCGAGCCGGCGGTGCGGCTGGACATGCGGGGCGTCGACGTCGAGCGCTTCCCCAACATCGCGGCCGCGCTCGCCGAGGTCGGGCTCGACCCGACGCGCGACCTGCTCCCCGTGGCCCCGGCCGCGCACTACACGATGGGCGGGATCGCCACCGACCTCGACGCGCGCTCGTCGCTGCCGGGGCTGTACGCGGTCGGCGAATGCGCGTGCACCGGCCTCCACGGCGCGAACCGGCTGGCCTCCAACTCGCTGGCGGAGTGCCTGGTGTCCGGGCGGCGTGCCGCGCTCGCAGCAACCACCGAGCCGGCGGTCGCCGGCGCCGGGCTCGATGCCGAGCCGGACACCCCCGCGCCACCGAGCGAGGCCGCGCGCACCGCGCTCTGGCGCCACGCCGGCCTGCGCCGCGACGCGGCCGGGCTCACCGAGCTGCTGGACGAGCCCTACCCGCTCGCGCGCCTGATCGGCGCCGCGTGCCTGGCCCGCGAGGAGAGCCGCGGAGCGCACCAGCGCACCGACCACCCGAACACCGACCGCTCGCTCGACCTCATGCATACGCTGGTGGGCGCGGACGCGGTACCCAGCTTCGAGCGATGGCAGTGACCACCGACACCCTCTTCCGTGAGGCCATGACCCACCTGGCCTCGGGTGTCGCCGTGATCACGGCGCGCCGTGCCGATGGCGGGCCTTGCGGCATCGCCGCGACGTCGCTCACCTCGTACAGCGCACACCCGCCCTCGCTGCTCGTGTCGGTCTGGCACGGCTCGCGCTGCCACCACGCGCTCGCGGACAGCCAGCATTTCGGCGTCCATCTGCTGAAGAGCGACGAGCTCGGACTCGCTCAGCGCTTCGCCAACCGCGAGCTCGAGGACAAGTTCGACGGGCTCGACTGGCGCTGGGACGACGACGTCCCGGAGGTTGCCGGCACGCTCGCCTATCTGCGCTGCTCGCGCGCGGAAAACTTCGTCAAGTACGACCACACCATCCTGATCGGCGACCTCGAGGGAGGCCGTCTCGAAGAGGGTGAACCGCTCCTCTACGTGCGCCGCAGGATGGACTGGCTCATGCAGCCGATGCAGTAGGCAGCGCGAGGCCGATCACCTTGAGGCGCCGGGTGAGCGCGCTGTACGCGAACTCGGCCTGCTCCTCCGCGGTGTAGCCGAAGAACTCGTAATCGTCGCCGAGTGCGTAGCCCTTCGGGACGAGCACGCCGGCCGCAAGTGGCAGCAGCTCGTTGAGCGTCTCCTGCACGCGCCCGCGGTAGCGCTCCTCCGCGCACTTCTGCTGCAGGAACCAGGTGCCGTAGGCCACGTGCCGGTGCTCGTCGCGAGCGATGTTCGTAAAGCCCTCGGCGAAGCCGGGCAGCAGGTCGTTGCTCTCGTAGTAGTCGAGCATGAAGTGCTGCCCCGTGAGCGCCAGCGTCCCTTCGATGACCATGTGGTAGGTGGTCACGAAGTCGACCTTGGCGTCCATGTCGCCCGGGTCGGCGATCAGGCGCTCGCCCATCTTCACGAGCCGCTCGTCGAAGAGCTCGACGAAAGCGTCAGTCACGTCCGCGCGCGACGCTGCAAGCCGCTCCTGGATGCCTCCCTCGATGCCGGCCACCTCGCGGAACCAACGGTCGAAGAACTGCATGTGGCGCGCCTCATCCACCTGCTGCGTCGTGAGGAACGCCTCCTCCTGCTCGTCGTCGTACGCCATCACGAGGCCGGAGAACTGCGTGGTCACGCGCTCCTCTCCGACGAAGAAGGAGCTCAGCCCCCAGAGGTGCTCCTCCTTCTGCTCTTCCGGCAGCTCCGTCCACTGCTCCTTGTCGCGCTCGAGGTCGATCGCCTGCGACTGCCACTGCTGCCGCTCCCACAACTCGTACAGCTGCTGCGGGCTCATCAGCTGGAGGGTGCGGTTGAGGTACGCGTCGTCGGTGATCGTGGCGACGTCGCCCTGGCTGGTCAGGTCGAGGAGAGAGGCCATAAGGCGATCCTAACGGCGGGCCTGCGGCCTGCGCCGCGAAGCGGCAAAAGCGGTGACCGGCCGTTCAGGAGCTTAATACGAACTTAATAGAACGCGCGTTGGGGAGTTTGAGGGTTCTTTTCCAGTGCGGCACGGCCGCTTGCACAGGGGGTAAACGAGGATGTACCAGTTCAGTCGCTCGATCTATCGAGAGCTGGGGCCCGAGGTCGTTCCCGGTCGCGGGGAGGATGTTGCTCGAACGCGCATGCGCTTCCTCCGTGCCTGCGAGACATCGATGGAGCGGCTTGCCATGGATCGCCACTACTTCGCGAAGCCGGTCCGAACGCTCTTCAGAGACGTGCGCCACTTCTTCCCGATCGGCGAGCAGCTGCGCGTCTACAGGGTGTGCGAGCGACACATGACGCTGGCGACCGAGTTCGTCGACAGCCAGCTGCGCACGGGCATGACGTTCGACGGCAGCCCCTTGTGCTGCCACGCCAGCACGCGGCGCGGGACCGCGTGCGCGCGGGTGCCGCTGCCGGGCAGCAAGTACTGCCCGTCGCATAAGCACCTGGACGAAGAGTTCGAGGTCGCCGCCGCCGCCTGATTCGCTGAGGTCGCCATCCCCCCCTCGACCAGTTGGTGGTCGAGGGGGAATGCTTACTGTCCACCCCGTGATCCTCGGCGTGGACGTCGGCGGCACGTTCACCGACGCCGCCCTGCTGACAGGCGACCGGCTCGTGACGGGCAAGTCCCCCACCACTCCCGGCGACCAGTCGGAGGGTGTGATGGACGCGGTGAATGAGGCGCTGTCGGCCGCGGGCGGCGCGCCGGGCGAGGTGGAGCGCTTCGTGCACGGCATGACCGTCGGCACGAACGCGTTGCTCGAGGGTCGGGTGGCGCGCACCGCCCTGCTGACCACCGAGGGCTTCACGGACCTCGAGGAGCTCGGGCGCCAGGCCCGCCCGGAGCTGTACCGGCTGTGCGTGGGGCACCCTCCCCCTCTGGTGCCGGCCGAGCTGCGCGTGCCGGTGCGCGAACGCAACGGTCCGGAGGGCGTGCTGCGCGCGCTCGACGAGGATGCCCTGCGAGCGGGGCTCGAGGGCCTCGACGCCGAGGCGGCTGCGGTGTGCCTTCTGTGGGGCTTCCGCCATCCGGACCACGAGCGCCGCGCCGCCGAGCTGCTCGGACAGGCGCTGCCCGGGATCCACGTGTCGACCTCGCACGAGACCGCCGGCGTCTTCCGCGAGTACGAGCGCTGCGCCACGACGGTCGTCGACGCGGCGCTGTCGCCGCTCTTGCGCGGATACCTCGAGCGCCTCAGCGCCGCCGGCGTCTTCCGCGAGTACGAGCGCTGCGCTACCACGATCGTGGACGCCGCGCTGTCACCCCTCCTGCGGGGCTACCTCGAGCGGCTGACGAGCCGGGCGCGGGAGGCCGGGCTGCCCGAGCCCGAGGTGATGCTCTCGAGCGGCGGCACCGCGAGCGCGGACATGGCGGCGCTGCACGCGTCCTGGACCGTGCTGTCGGGGCCGGCTGGCGGCGCGGTCGGGGCCGCAAGCATCGCGGGCGGCGGCGCCGACGCCGTGGGGCTCGACATGGGCGGCACCTCGTGCGACGTCTCGTTGATCGTGGGTGGTGCCGCCGCCGTGGGCACGGGCCGCGAGGTGGGTGGCCGTGCGCTCGCGCTGCCGATGGTGGATGTGCACACCGTCGGCGCGGGCGGTGGCTCGATCGCGTGGCGCGACGCCGGCGGCGCCCTGCGCGTCGGGCCGCGCTCGGCGGGAGCCGACCCCGGCCCCGCCTGCTACGGGCGCGGCGGCGAGCGTCCGACGGTCACGGACGCCAACCTGCTGCTCGGCCACCTCGACGAGGACTCGCCGCTCGCGGGCGGCGTGCGGCTCGACCGGTCGGCCGCCGAGCGCGCCGTGGGCGGGCTCGCCGGCGAGCTCGGGCTCTCGCTCGACGAGACGGCGGCCGGCATGGTGCGCGTCGCAAGCGCGGCGATGGCGCAGGCGGTGCGCGTGGTGACGGTACAGCGCGGCATCGACCCGCGAGACCTGGCGCTCGTCCCGTTCGGCGGAGCCGGCCCGCTCCACGCCGCGCAGATCGCCGGCGAGCTCG